>Ga0315276_10000049_pt1 | contig 86168 bp, 82 predicted proteins | sample YL17G05_0_MG_FD_204542 | JGI IMG/M metagenome (GOLD analysis project Ga0315276, IMG submission 204542) | Sediment microbial communities from Yellowstone Lake, YNP, Wyoming, USA - YL17G05_0 | ecosystem: Environmental > Aquatic > Freshwater > Lake > Sediment | place: USA: Wyoming | collected...
ATCATTTGTTTGTAACAAAATACAAATAAATTACACCACAAATAATATTGTCTTTAAAAAGATAATATTTTGTCAGCACAATGGTTAATCTATGCCCAATTGGGCAGCAACAGGTAACGATTCTGGTTCGTCTGTCAGAATCTCGTCTACAGTAGGTTCCCTGCTCTCCGACGTTTTAATAGTCAGCCGACGGTTTCCAGTGGAGCAACCTTTTTCATAGGCAATCATCAACAGGTTGTTGTATCGGTTATTCAGGGCTTGGATTTCAGTCTCTTCAGCTTTCAAGGTGTCTATCTCAAACCACGGGTAAATCAATAACCAACCAAACACATTTAGTCCTTGATTTCTCGCTTCTCTTTCCTTTATTTTTGCCGGTTTTAATGCTATTTCTCTTTTAACCTTAGCCATTTCTACTTTGAGTTCCTCGCAACTGAGTGCATTATCGCCAGGCATATAAGATAGGGCTGGATTTGGAGTTCGACCACTACAACCAAGATAGAATATGCAACAAATCAGGCTGACAAAAAGTGCTGTCCTTCTCATTTAAGTCCCTTTCAAAATTAATATAGTTAATTCCAAAAACCCCACTACCTGACTCCTCAAAAAATTAGGCGTATTGTAACAACTTACAATGTTGCGAATTGTACTCTGACACTTAACTCGTGTCAAGATAAAAACCCATAGATTATGGGCTATGGCTACAAAATCCCAGCATAGTATGATGTATCAAATTTTGCCTCATTTTCTTAGAGAACTGAGGCAAAAAGCAGGTTTAACCCAGCGGGATATCGGAAAAATCCTCAAAAAACCCCAATCTTATGTACATAACTGCGAAGTAGCTAACAGACGAGTCGATGTAACTGAATTTGTGGCTTGGTCAAAAGCCTGTGGGATTAAACCCGAGAAAACCTTTGCCGTGTTGTTAAAACTCCTTGAGTGAATATTCTAAAAACAGTGACTAAAAGCTACTATCGACCAGAAACAAGCGACCATAGACTTTACCTGCTGAGATTTCACCGGCAAATCGAACCAAACGCGCAGGTATCCAAAAGGCAAAAACGGAAATTTTAAGATTTTTTTAAGTCCATATCCGGCAATGAGTTAGCTGAAAAGCAGCATATTCAAAAACCACAATTTTCGTACCAAATGCGCATCTCCGCCCAATTATGGGGGATTCTACGTCCCGATGTTGTATAAAATAAAATTTAATGAAAACAAAAATTTATCCGCCTATTCGTTTGGCGGACTTGCCGCGGCGGAGTTCCGATGTTTACCCGCCTTCTGTGTGGCGGGTTGTTTATCGGAACGAAGACGGGTCAATCAAAAATAACAAATTATGCAAAACGAACCCAATTTTTCAAAAAGTCAAATGTTTATAACCTTAATAAGAACAACGAATTACAACAAAAAATGGACAATGGACACTTGGTCAAAACGAACCCAATCAAACCCAATTTTATCCGCCTCCGGCGGACTTGCCCGCCTATGGCGGGTTTACCCGCTACTCCGTTTGGCGGAAATCCGTGAAAATCCGTGTCAATCCGTGGTTTGATTTTATTTAAGTCCTTGTTATGACAATACTTAATCAAAAACACTGGTGTCTTCTGATGCATTTTGACGTATTTCTGATGTATTTTGGAGTGCATCTGAATCACTTAGAGTGTGTTCTGATGACAACTGATAACATCTGATAACAGCGTAGATTCTTCTAATCTTGCCAAAATGACGTCACGGCTTTTTTTTAAAAAGCGATGCGTTTTTGACTAACGACCACCCTCACCGTTTTTCAATTCCCGAAATCAAACCACTGAGCATTTTGGCGATTGTTTGAAGTTCATCTCGTAATCCGGCGAAAATCTGTTCAGAAATAAATCCCCTTCGCCGAGCGAGTTCCAAAAGAGGAATACATTCCTGCACACTGCCTCGTGCAATAGTAAAAAAATTTCTGCGGTCGGCCTTTGTGAATCGGCCGTTTCCTTCAGCAATATTTGTCGCTATGGATAATGCAGAGCGATTAAGTTGGTCGGTCAGAAAGTAATATCCCCGGGGAAACTGTTCAGTCAGAACCATAATTTTATCTGCAAAATCAACTGCCTTTTGATAGACATCAAGATTTTCAAACATAAAAGGCATTTTTCAAGGCTCCTTATTGAGCAGGTGAACAGTAGAGCAGTTGACCGCAGTGGAACAGAACATTCGTTCGAAACAGTCGGCAGACTGTTCATCAATATTGTCTTTATCACCTGTTCTCCTCCTCACCTGTTCCACTGCTCCATTTTGGGTGACTTGGGTCACCCAAAATAGCCCCAAGGGGATTCGAACCCCTGTTGCCGGGTTGAAAACCCGGTGTCCTGGACCTGCCTAGACGATGGGGCCTCTTTTAGTTTTGAGTTAAAAAATTCAAACTAAAAACTCAAAACTTAGAACTCAAAACTATTCAAGGGTGATTGCTTCGACCGGACAACTGTCAACGCAGACGCCGCAATCGACGCAGGCGTCGCTTACCATAGCTTTGCCCTCAGCCATACTGATGGCTTCGCTTGGGCATTCTTCCACACAGGTTTCACAGCCGGTGCATTTGCTTTTACTTACTTTAGCTGGCATTTGTATAACCTTTCCGAAAAAGTATATATTTTAATCTTACCGTAAAAGGCGAAATGTTACAAAATTATTGAGATATTACAATCATATTTTTTCAAAATCCGGGCGGAAAAAAAGGCTTTTTTCTATTTGAGGGGCGGTTGCGGCTGTGAATTGGCATCGATATTGGCGTCAGCGGGCGGGGCTGCCGGTTTTGCAGGAACTGGTGCTGTGCCGCCTAATGCGATTGCTATATCCGCAACGAGTTTGTTTGAGTCATATTGTGCCGTCCAGTCCAAAACCTTACTGAAATTGCCCCCCGGGGATTTTGCCAGAAGATACATAGCCATCATACGAACAGGCCAATTTGTGTTGTTAAGGTTTTTAGACAGGGCGTCTATCAGTTCATAATCCAAAGGCAGAGAAACCATATAGGCCATAGTATGCACCCTGACCACCCAGTCCTCGTCAGCCAGATTACGCGATAACGCCGATTTCAAAAGCGGAGGCATCCAGTCGGCATACGTAAATTTATAAGGCGGCTGCTGATGGGCCGTTCCGCCAAAGATGGACTGCTCCATCAAAAGGCCGGCAAAAAGCTGGGCGCCCTTGATTTTTTGACCCTGCTGACCTTTTTTGAGCGTATCAAGCCGGTTCTGGAGAAATTTATTATCGAGTTCAATACGCGGACGCTGCACGACCAAGGCAGCAGGCTTTATATCGGAAATCCTGTTGGCGGGTTTGCCCGCAGCATTTATTACAGGGTCAAGGTAGAGCGTCAGTTCTATATTGGTAGATGCCTGCGGATGGGTCAGGAGCATCTGCCTGAGCTGGCCTGTGAGGAGCCTAAGCGGCACAATCAGACTGCTGCCCGGCTCAATCGGCAAAGCCGGCTGGATTTTCATCGAAAGCAGGTTCGGTATTTTTCTGTTAACGTCGCCGACAAGGTTGGCATCGACCCGTATTTGGCCCGTGAAAAGCCCGTTATCGGAAATCACCAGCGGGTCGGCGGAATTGTTTATTATGGCAACAGTGCCTTCAAAGTCGCTTTCATAAGAGAATTTACTGCCTCGAACATTAAGCCGGGCGGAAATTATCTTGTCAGGCGTGGTAAATTTTGGGGCGATTGGCTGTGCTAAACTATTTTTCAATGCCGCAAGCATAACACTGCTGTCGACCGGCGGAACATACTCTTTGCCTTGTTCTGTCAGGAGTTCTCTGGCCCGTTCAGCTTCGAATGAGCCGGGGTCGGCATTGATTGCGGATTTGAGAGTTTCAGCGGCTGCATCTTTCTGACCTTCTGTAAGCTGGATGTGGGCAGTCGTTAGGTCGGCGACTATGGTTTTGTTATAGTTTTTGATTATCTGCTTTGCCCAATCGGTTTGGTCGTTTACTGCGAGTGAATAAGCCAGCAGAGAGGCTGCGGTGGGCGAATTTGGGTCTATCGAATAAGCCTTATTGGCCCATTCGAGGGCTTTGTCTGCATCAGGAAGGATAAAGCAGTAAAACCAGGCAAGTTCGGAGGCAATTAAGGCTTTTTTGTCGGCTGCCTCTGAATTAAAGGTGGAAATTGCTTTTTCCTGGGCGTTCTGAAGGATTTGGCCCGATTGCTTTAAATCGCCGGTTTTTGCTGCTGCTTTGCCGGCAATAGCTTCAAGAATAAGGTCGAAGCGGCCGGTTTTGCGGACATCATCGGCGATTTGCGTACACTTTTGCAGGTTTCGCGGGCTGTTGTAACAACTGACAGCCCAGGGGATGTATATGTAAGCGGGCAGGGGTTCAGCCGGGCGCAGGTAAGTGAATAAGCTGGCGCAGTATTCATAAGTATCGGCGGCGACATCGTAAAGCTGGCCGCCCGGAGCGGATGCGGCATATTGGGCAAAGACCAGGGCAGCTTTCATATCCAGCGGATTTTCACAAATCGTCAGCCGCAAGTTTTCAAGATACATCGGCGATGGTATTTGCGCCGGTGCAAGCTCCACTAATTTATCGAAGGCAAGGTGGTTGTATTTATTGTCAGCATAGGCCTGCATAAAGAAAGATATAGCTGTGTTAGCGTCTGCTTTTTCTGCATTTAGCAGGCCGAGCAGGGTTTCCAGCTCGGAATCGAAGGTTTTGTTTTTGCTGCCGAGGTTTTTGAGCAGTCCTTCGAGGAATTTTTCCCGTTCATCGCGTGAATTCAGGCGGTCGAGCAGGTATTTTACTGCTTCTCTTGCCGGGCCGAGGTCGGAAGATTTGTCAACGTAGCCGTGAAGCAATTTATACACCGGTTCCGAATAGTCCTGCTCCGAGCGAAGCTGAGGTGAGTTTGCATCTGTGATATTGCGGGCGAAACGTGAACGGCAGAGGAGCATAATCGCTTTGGGATAAGTGTAAGTTGCTTTGTTGTCGAGAGTTATGGCGGCATTTAGAAAAATGATGGCCTGCTGCATATTTTCGGCAGTTGGTCCGCCGTGAGCGGATTCAGGGTCGGATAATTCGCAGGCTATATCGTAGAATTTCTGGGCTACGGATGATGAAAAAAGCTGTTCCGAATCGGCGGCAGGAGCGGCAGAGCAGGCTAAAACAGGGTAAAAACAGATAAAAGCAAAAAGAGCAATTACCTGCAATATCTTGCCAATACAAGACTTATGCACTGCTATTGAGCAGTGTGGCGATACTACTTTTTTGAACATTTGTCTGTTCCGATAGACCCGATAAAAAAACATCCTAAGATATATTTCGGGTAATTTTCATAATTGCTTTACGTATAATAAGGGCTGAGGTTTAGATATTTTGGGCTGTTAGGGCAGAGCGTAATGGGCAATTTAGCCAATCAAAACGTAGCACTTTTTGGAAAGATGGGTAAAATTTGACGATTGCAGAAGAATCTAAAGCTGTTATCAGTTGTAATCAGTTGTTATCAGTTGTCATCAGTTGTAATCAGAAGGTATCCAGATGTAATCAGAACACACTCTAAGTGATTCAGATGCACTCCAAAATGCATCAGAAAACACCAGTGTTTTTGATTAAGTATTGTCATAACAAGGACTTAAAGTAAATCAAACCACAGATTAACGCAGATTCACGCAGATTTTTTTATTTTTCATTAAATTTTATTCCACTCAACATTGAGACATAGAGTCTCTCCATAATTGGGCTGAGATGCGCATTTGGGTCGAAAAAAAATTTAACCACAGAGAAAAAAGAGGACCCAGAGAATAGATAAGTTATTATAGAATAAGGAATTAGGGAATTTGGGGAAATTTTACAAATTCTGATATTTGTTTATTAGACACCTACGTAAATGATTGACGAACCAGACTCCAGACCAAAGACTGAAGACCAAAAGATTACCAATTTTGGCGGATGGCGGACAGACAAGCGGCAACGTAAAATAAGGACTTACGGAAAATCATACCACTAAGTGGTATGATTTTCCGGGATAAAAGTGCATTTTCAGGGTAAAAACGCGGGTGGCGGTGTGCGAGCAGCGGATAGGGAAGCAAATAAAAAATCAAATGGTTCGACAGGCTCACCACAAGCATCAAAAATCAAAAATACATATAAAAATTCAAAAATGGGTAACGGCAATTTTGCGGATAAATATTGTACACCTACTTAAAGCGTGCGGGGACAAGTTTGAGGTCTTGAAAACCGAGTAGGGGTGGGAAAGTAAATCAAAAAGCAAAGATTTCAGATTGTGGAGGGCTTCTGCATAAGGCACAGATACATATAGCACAAGTTGCTCAGAATTCACCGGAACGTCTGAAATCGGCCGCCGCTAGGATTTTGGGGTCAGTGTGCATGCACTTGTTGGCTTGTCTCCTCAGTTGTCAGGGACGAGAAGTATCAGTTTCACACCCTTTTTAGTGCAGAGACCTTCAATCTGCTTAAGCAAATCTTCATTAACAGGATCAGGAGCTATGAGCGCTAAGACAGGGATCAAGTTAGTTACATCGGCATAGAGAAGAGCTTGTCCCAAGCCCTCCTTCCATTTACGTAGGAAATCAACCTCGATAGCATAACTCTCAGTGAGAACATCCGCCCGGCCAAAATCTACCTTCACTTCTTTTTTCCCACCCGTGAACTCAGAAAGAGCGGCGACCCAAGCATTCTCGGGGGCATCGGCTAAAACATGTAATCGAACGCTGGGAACAAGTAAGTGGGAGTTTGCGGTCAAAAGTTGAGTAAAAGATTGAGATGGATTTGGAATTTCTTGGTTTGATTTCTTTGTCAATTTGACAACTAGCCCAATAATGACAAAGATTGCCACGGTGACAACAGCAACTTTAATGCCGTGAGTGATAGGTTTTTTCTTCTTGATTACTATACTCATTTTCCTCCATGTGTCAGTAAGAGGAAGATAATAATCCCAATTACTATCGCAACGACAATTATCACTGTATTATTATTCTTCTTTACTGTGATGTTGGTGTTTCCGCTAGCCGTTTCAAACGTTGACTTGACCTCGTAATCATTCTTACTCGATTGCTCGAGCCCACGGACAGCCTGAACGGTAGTCGCCATGTCCCGTGTGCTGTCGTAGAAACGCTGGTCCGCTTTGGCTTGGGAGACATCCAATCCGAGTTTTTCTTCCGCAATCTTCTTCCGCAATTCGATCTTCTGATTTTCAGTAAGATCATCTAGCGTTAGATTCAGGAAGCTTCCTCGGGCTTGTTGAACGGTAAGAGCTTTTTGTAGGTCTTCTCCGCGAACTAGTTCGTGACTGTTTTCATTCATGGTCGTTCTCCCTTTTCCAAATAGTAACTGCAAAACTGTTGGTTTTTCTTTCTCAATTGTAACATAAATATCTCCTTGTGGAATTGAAATTGTATGAGAAACAGCATTTGTGTTTTTCACTTTTGTCACAAACACCTCGATTCGTTTAAACTCGGCATCAAGATATAAGGTGCGCTGCTGAGCTTCTTCCTCATCTATGGAATGTAGTATGCGGTGCACCGCTTCGGTGTCACCATCCGCAAGCCACGTTGCCCTCTCAAACAACTCGTCAGGCAACTTGAAATCCCGGCTGGCCTTTATGACCTTTTCCACGGACGGTATGACATGCTGTCGCCACGATTCCGGCGGTGTCTTCACATATTCCCTCGCGCGCTTGATGTAGTGCTTCCGCAACTTGCGTATGAGTTCAAATCTCTGATCTTTGGACAGACGCGGTGGGAGGATCTCGAGCAATCGTTCCGCTGTCTGACCGCTTAAATTGGTTGCGCCGCTCCGCCATTGCCGATACGTACTCCGAGCATATGATTCGGCGTTTCCCCCATATTTACAACCATAATCAATGAAGAGCGCTTCAAGTTCATAAGAAGGGAGGTTAAAGAAGGCATTTTCGACATCGTGGTCAATCCCACCGAACAAGTATGTCAAATAACGATGCTTGCTCATAGTATGCCGCCAGTTCCGGTGCCGTCGATATCCTCGGTAATAGTGTGACATCCCTTATAATCTCTCAGCCAACAATGATTATACACTTTTATATGCCTCTGGCGTACCGTATAAAATGGCAAACACAGACTTCTTTCTTTCAATTATCCGCATGGGCAACACAGTTGCCCATCCTACCGAACTTCAAAAGCCGCATCTTCCGGTCTTAAAAAAGCATTATATCGTCAAATGACACAAGTAGACAAGTTTTTTTATTTACATAATCGGCGAAGTTTTAAGAAACCGCCGAAGGCTAAATATCTGGATTCCTGTTTTCACAGGAATGACACAGAAAAAGAGACCCGTTCGACTCGCTGTGCTCGCTCAGGGTGACTCCGATAAACGCCATCGGAGTCAGATTACCACGGCCTAAAAGACAGGCCTCGCAATGACGTGGTTGCCGTGCCGGCGGGCGCTAAACGGGATTTCGGGGACAATATAAACCCCGAAGCAGGCTTCGGGGCTAAACCGGCGGGTGATAAACATAGAGATTCTTCACTGCGCTGCGCTCCGTTCAGAATGACGGGTTTATTATCGCTTTGTTCAGGATGACAATTTTGTGGGAGTGAGGTTTTTGGGGTTTGCAAGGGGCTGCGGCGGAGGTAAAATAGAAGAGGAAATAAGCGGACGGAGTTTTCGCGAAGGAATAGTAAAGGAATGATACCGATACCATACGCAATAGACGCTCCGCTTGACCGTCGGCCAATAACGAACTGGCTGATATTCGGGGGACTGATACTGATTTTTGTTATCGAGTGTAACGTGGGTTTTGTGGCCGATACCAAGGCAGCGGGGCCCTGGAACAGGCTGATTTTGATTTTGCTGGGTCGCAAGGTGAGTGGGGGACATATCGAGCCGTTCGTTCTGCACCGGTGGGGGATGCTGGGAATGGTCGGACATAACTGGTTTCATCCGAACGTGTTTCAGTTGATAGGAAATTTGCTTTTTTTGTGGCCTTTAGGGAATGCGGTTTGCTCGAAGGTCGGCAATAAGAGTTACCTGTGGATATATCTCGGATTCTGTTTTTTGGGAGGAATTATTCATCTGATAATTTCGGGCGAGGATGCGGTCGGGCCTGGTGTTGCGATAAGCGGCGTAGCGGGGGCGTGTCTTGTATTTTTTCCGGAGAATGCGGTGAGCTGTTTCTTTTTTTTCCCCCGGCCGATAACGCTTGATGTGTCGGCGTATTTTATTCTATCGGTGTGGCTTGCGGCGGACATAGCAGCGGCGACAGCGGGCGTTCAAACGGTCAATTTTTTCGTGCATATTTTGGGGTTCGGCGGGGGGGTGGGACTTGCGGTCTGGGCTTTGAAGAAACAGTGGGTGACGATTGGCAAAGGAGAGAAGACGCTTTTGCAGGTATTTGGGAAAGAAGTCCCCGTGACAGAAGATGAGAAGGAGGAGGAAGAGGAAGGCAGGGGAGAAGAGGCTGGGGCGGAATCGGCGGAAGATAAGAGAAAGGCGGAGCAACAAGCGGCTGAGGCTAAAAAAGCGGAAGAAGAGGCGATAGTGTTCAGATGCGAGTGCGGCAGGAGAATCAAGGCGCCAAGCAGGTACGCGGGAAAACGGGTGCAGTGTCCTGCATGCAAGCGAGTGGTGAAGATTCCTGCGGGATAATAGCGGTCAGTGTTAAGAAACTATCTCAAAAGTGTCACCCTGAGCGAAGCGAAGGGTCTGGCCATCAGAAATACGAGATTCTTCGCTGCGCTCAGAATGACAAATTGCTTTTTGAGATAATCTCTAAATGATTATTTTTTCAGCGGGGGGGGTATTGTTGCCGTTATCAGCGGCGGTTGTTGTCGTGCGGGGCGGTGACGGTAACGGAGCTTTCGGCGATGTTTCCGGAATCGTCAACGGCCTGGAAGGTGAGGGTGTAAATCCTGGAGTCTGCGTTCGGGCTGCGCCAGGCCCTTAGATTTATTGAGCCATCAGAGTTGACCTGAATATCATCGGTTGCGATTACGCTGTCATTTGTGACCGGCCGAATATTTTTCCGGAAGAAGGCGGGATAAATATCGCATAAATCGGCAATCAACCAATAAGGGAAAATCTTCATCATTTTTTTGTTCATCGGCAGGAAGACAGGGGGTGTGACATACAAAGTAGAGTGCGACTTAGAGGCGCCCAAGGCATAAGCCTGCTTGTTTTTGGGGTTAACCGGCTGAGTGATTTCGGTGATTCGAATATCTTTTAATAAAACAGCGGGACTGGGGTCACACAAATCTGTAACCGTCCAGGAAGGGGTAATCTTTGTCATTTTTTTGTTCAGCGGCCAAAGGATTTCAGGAGTAACGGAGAGTGTGAGCTGCGGCGGAGTTGTATCAACGACGGTTACGGCGAAATTGCAACTTGCCTTGTTGCCGCTAAAGTCGGCGGCGGTGCAGGTCACCAGCGTTGTGCCGAGCGGGAACATATTTCCTGAAGGGATGCTATAAGTTATGCCCGGTTGCGGGTCGACGAGGTCTGCGGCGGTGACATTAAATATTGCGACTGCGCCGGCGGGGCAGGTGCCTTCGAGGGTGATGTCAGCGGGGCAGGTAATAACCGGCGGTGTTGTGTCGACGACGGTTATGGTGAAACTGCAATTTGCACTATTTCCGCCGGCATCGGTTGCGGTGCAGGTCACTGGGGTTTTGCCGAGCGGGAAGATACTGCCTGAAGGAATGTTATATATTATGACAGGCTGCGGGTCGACGAGGTCTGTGACGGCGGCTTCGAATGTTGCGAGTGCGCCGTCTGGGCCGGTTGCTTCGAGGATGATGCCGGCGGGGCAGGTAATTGTCGGCGGTGTTGTGTCGACCACTGTTACGGTGAAACTGCAATTTGCACTATTTCCGCTGGCGTCGGTTGCGGTGCAGATTACGGACGTTTTGCCGAGCGGGAATGTGCTGCCTGGAGGAATGTTATATATTATGACAGGCTGTGTGTCGACGAGGTCAACGGCTGTGGCTTCGAATGTTGCGGGTGCGCCGGCGGGGCAGGTGCCTTCGAGGGTGATGTTATCCGGGCAGGTAACTATCGGCGGGGTCGTGTCCTGAACAATTACTGTTACCCTGTCAGTGCCGGATTCGCCGACCATATCAGTTACTTTAAGAATGAAAGTGTGCGTGCCGAGAGGCAGGTTGCAGTCTAAAACCGGGCCGGCTGCAAGCGGGACAGTGGCATTTGGATTACAAGGGTCGATTTGCTTATACCAGTTGAATTGAATTATATCGTCATTTGTTCCGAGTGTAGAATCAGCGTCATTGGAGCCTGAACCATCGAGCCTGACTTTTGCACCCCAGGGCGCCTGTGCCTCAATGGTCTGGTCGGGGCCTGCTTCTGCGTGGGGGACGTGGTTGAACTCGCAAGCGCCGATATCGATTCTTCGTGCTATTATGCGAGGCAGGCCGCTTAAGTCTTTTTCTCCGGCGGCGGCGATGTAATTGGGGTCACCTGCGTTTATGCAGGGTGAATTTTCCGAGAGGCGGAAATCAGCGCCTTCGACCCAGAAATCGTCGGCGAGGTTGCCGGGCGTGCCGTTGGCGTCCCAATAGCCTGGCCAGCGGAAGAGCGGGTCTGAATTGATGTTTCCTTTTCCGGCGAAGCCGCCGCGGATGTCACTGTATGTGATGGTCACCGGCGATTTGTCGTAGTTTACTATTTCAGCGCCGTTGTCCCAAAGGATGGAGCCGGATATATTCAGTGTGCTTGGGTATCTGTGCAGGACGGAATCGCAGTAGAAGCCGGCGCCTTGAGCAGATATGTTTTCGGCGAAGGTACAGTTGGTGACAGTGGTTCTTGTGGTTTGCAGGACGGCTGCGCCTCCAGCAAGGTTAGAGGCGTTGCAGGTGAATGCACAGCCGGTGAAGGTCAGGAAGCTGTTCTGAGAGCCGACTGCGCCGGCGAATTTGTTGGTGAAGTTTCCAGCGAGGGTGCAGGATGTGATAGTTGCAATGGTGTCTGCGAAGTAGATTGCGCCTGCGCTATTAGCGGCGATGTTATCAGTGAATGTGCAATTTGAAACTGTCGGCCTGCTGGAAGCGAAGAATATTGCGCCGCCATTATATTCGGAAGAATTATCGATGAACGTGCAATTGGAGATTATGGGTTTACTCGAAGAAGTAGCATAAATGCCGCCACCGTATTTTACTGCGGAGTTGTTTTTGATGATGCAGTTACTGATAAAGGGGTCGCTGTGAGCGACGTAGACAGCGCCGGCGACATACTCAGAAGTATTGTTGGTGAAGACGCAATTTGTGATGGTGGGGCAGGAGGCATAGCAAAATATGGCGGCGCCATCGTAAGCATAGCCATTGGTGATAGTAAAGCCTGCAAGGACCGAGGCTGGAGTTTCAGATGTGTTGAATATAAAGGCGAGATGGTATTCCTCCGGCGTTCCGTTGCAGTCGATGATAGTTGCAGCAACGATGTTGGGGTCGTTGGGGTCAATGCTTCGGACGGTGATTTTTCTGCCTGCGAAGTCGATGTCATAATTGCCGGTGTCGGTGTATATGCCGGGAGCAACGGTAACTGTATCGCCGTCAACGGTTGCATAGATTGCATCCTGGATTGTTGGGTATTCGGCGGGAACGAGCAGTTCGGCGGCGAAAACCGCTGAGTTGAGCGTCGCTATGCCCAGAATGATTTTTGTCAGAATGCTTTTCATCTACCTATTTTCCTCCTTATACAAAGTATGTCATCAAAATGGGTAAAAGCTAATAAATATCGTGTGGTAAAATGGGCAGGTAAATTTTTTTTGCTTTTTCGGGGATATTACGTCGGGGAGGATGTTATTATGGAACGTTGCGAAAGATTTTTTCTTGCATTTGGAAAGCAAATGAATTATAATGAAATCTAATCTAAAACGGGGTTTCGCAGCAATAGCGGGGCCTCGAAAAATGGGGTGGTTAACAGGAGTAGGAGAGAAGAGTGAGAAAAGCGAAGAATAGAGAATCAGGCAGTAGGTTTTTAAATAAACGGCATATCATTGCACTGGGTCTGTCGGGGGTGGTTTTATGCGTTGTTGCGGTTGGTATGAGATGCGGCAGATTGGGCGGGCCGATAATGTTGCTTGATACGCCGATTGTTATTGAGACTCCCTTAAAGGCGGCCCCGCAAAACCAAATCTTTTTTGGGACGGAAGAGGCGGAGGGCGAATGGCAAACCGAGCGGATGCGAGTAACGGCGTATTGTGCGTGCCCGAAATGCTGCGGTAAAGACGCAAAGGGAATAACGGCGTGCAGTTATAAGATAAAGGAAGGCGATACTTTTGTAGCGGCCGATAAAAAATATCCGTTCGGCAGCGATGTGGTAATACCGGGTTATAATGACGGAAAGCCTGTGGAGGTCCTGGATAGAGGCGGGCTTATCAGGGGGAACCGGCTGGATGTTTTTTTCCCATCGCATAAAGAAGCACTCAAATGGGGCGTAAAATACCTCGAAGTTAAGATACGGTGCAGATAATAGCGGATAGCGTATAGCGGATAGTTTCCAAAACACTCTGCATTGCAGGCAAATCACAAGTTACAAAGTTTGAGATTTATGATAGAGTATTGATGCTTGAGTTAATTTACGGTCTCATATATAATCGTAATTCGTATACCATAAATGGATTCCTGCTTTCGGGCTTGTTGCCCAAGGCAAGATTGAAGATTTGAGATTGCCACGGCCTGCAAGGCAGGCCTCGCAATGACACTGAGAATCAGGTCTGTCATTGCGAGGAGCGCAAGCGACGAAGCAATCTCGATTTCGGCAACAAGCCCTTTCGCAGGAATGACGGAAGGAATAAGGATGGGAAAAATGGACAAGGTAAAATTATTAACGGTCTGTGTTTCGCTGTTTTTATTGGCGGGGTGCGGGGGGAATCAGCAATATAAGACTTTGGACAAGGTTTGCGTGCCGAATATGGAAAAGGCTGAGGCGATGAAGGCCTGTGAGGAAGTTTTAAGCAGAATGTACTTTGTCGTTGATAAGGCCGATGAGGAGCAGGGCGTTATAAGGACAAGGCCGTTGACGGCGGCGCAATGGTTCGAATTCTGGCGGAGTGATAATGTGGGGTCATTCAACGGTGCCGAGGCCAACGTGCAGAGCATCCGAAGGACTGCGGAATTAAATATGGACAAGGGTGAGGGACAGTTGTGTATCAGATGCGAGGTCAAGGTCCAAAGATTCAGTCTGCCTGAGCATGAGATAAGAAGCAGCGGACGAGCATACGAGGCGTTTTCGAAGAGCGGGCGCTCATTTCAGGAGATGAAGCTTAACCCTGAGCAGAAGAAACAGGCTGCCTGGATTGATTTGGAGAGGGACGGCAGACTTGAAACGAAGATTCTTGAACGTATCGAAAAGCAAATCGCAAAGAAATAGTCGCGGGCAGGTAAGTATGAGGATGTTGGTTGCAGGAGGCGCGGGGTATATCGGCAGCAATATGACGGCGATGCTGGTCGCCGAGGGGTTTGAGCCGATAGTTTATGATAATCTGAGCAGGGGACACAAAGCGGCGATAGTCAAAAATGCGAAATTCGTCGAGGGGGATTTGGGTGACTATGAATTGCTTGTCGGGACGCTGAAGAAATATGAAGTTGAAGCTGTGATGCATTTTGCGGCCTTGATAGAGGTTGGCGAGTCTACGGAGCAGCCGCTCAGATACTATCGGAATAATGTGTCCAATACGCAGAACCTGCTGTCGGCGATGGAGGCGGCGGGGGTGGGGAAGTTTGTTTTCAGCAGCAGTGCGGCGGTATACGGGATGCCTGAGCAAATCCCGATTACCGAAGACACGCCCAAATCGCCTATAAATCCTTATGGGGAGACGAAATGGGCGGTTGAGCGGATGTGTTACTATCAGAGCCGGACGGGGAGACTGCGATATGCGGCGCTGCGGTATTTTAATGCTGCCGGCGCCGGGGACAAGGGGCGGCTCGGAGAGGACCATCGGCCTGAGTCGCATTTGATTCCGCTGGTAATTGCGGCGGCGAGGGGGAAGCGAAGCGATGTGAAGATTTTCGGGACTGATTACCCGACGGCGGACGGGACGTGTGTTCGGGATTATATTCATATCGAGGATTTGTGCAGGGCGCATCTGCTGGCGCTGGAGAAATTGAATGAGAGGGCGGAACTGGTTTATAATCTGGGAAACGGCAAAGGGTATTCGGTCAGGGAAGTGATAGATACAGTTAAAAGGATTTCGGGGAGGGATTTTAAGGTTGTAGAGACGGGGCGGCGGCCAGGGGACCCGCCGGTATTGACGGCGGATGCTGCGAGGGCAAAAAGGGAACTTGGGTGGGAGACGAAATTTCCTGAACTGGAGCAGATAGTTGCGACAGCGTGGGAGTGGCATAACAATCATCCTGACGGTTACAGGGACTGATTAGCGTATAGCGGACAGCGGATAGCGTATAGGAAAGAAATGGGAATATTTGTTGGAATTGATTTGGGCGGGACGAATATCAAAATCGGATGTTTTGATTCTGAGATTAAGCTAATCTGCAAGACATCTGTGCCGACAGAAGCCGAGATGGGGCCGAAGGTTGTTATTGAAAGAATAGCCGAGACAATCGGGAAACTGCTGCGGGAGGGCGGGTTTTCAATTAAGGATGTGGCGGCGGTGGGGCTGGGTTGTCCGGGGCCGGCAAGATACCGTGAAGGGATAATAGAATCGGCGACGAATCTGCCGAAATTCAAGGATACGCCGATACGGCAGATGCTTGAGGACAAATTGGGTAAGCCGGTTGTTTTTGAGAATGATGCTAACGTTGCGTGCTGGGGGGAATATGTGCTGGGGGCGGGGATGGGCGTTAAAGATATGGTTTTTTTCACACTGGGGACAGGGATAGGCGGGGGGATTATCAGCGGAGGGAAACTGCTGGCCGGTAGCGGCGACAATGCAGCGGAACTGGGGCATATAATAGTCTACCCGGACGGCAGAAGATGCAACTGCGGGCAAAGGGGTTGCGTCGAGGCATACGCATCGGCCAGCAATACGGCAAAGAGGGCGATTGAGGCGGGTGCAGAATCAAGTCTTAAAAAAGTGCTTAAAGAAAAGGGGAAGATAACCAGCAGGGATGTTTATGAGCATCTTAAGAGGGGGGATGGGCTTGCGAAAGAGATAACTGATGGGACGGCCAAGGCACTTGCGATATTGTGTGTCAATATGCTGCACACAACGGAGCCGAAGCGAATAGTTTTTGCGGGCGGAATGATTGCGGCGGGGGACATACTTTTGGACAGAATAAGAGATTACTTCAACGAGCAGATATGGTCTTTGAAGAAAGAGACGGTTGAAATATGTTTTGCCACGTTAGGCGAAGATGCCGGCATCATCGGCGCCGCGGCACTGGCAAAGCAAATATCCTGATAACCGTTTTTGCTTTTATTTTCTCCTTGCCCTTCCCGACAATCCACATAATAATACACAAAACAGAGGACTGATATGTCTAAAAAACCATCCATCCAGGCAGGAAGACGAATCTGGCAGCGAGTGAGGCCGGCCCAACCGGTGCAGGTTCACGAACTCAAAATCACTCTGCGCGGCAGTAAGCCCCCTATCTGGCGGCGTGTAGCCGTGCCAAGCGATATGTGTCTCAGCGACCTGCACTATGTCATACAGATTGTTATGGGTTGGACCAACTCCCACCTGCACCAGTTTGTCGTTCGAAATGCTAAACCCAAACCGGCAGCCGACGAACTGCGAAAGCTGTTCCAAAACGAGCAGCGGGACAAACTTGAACAGCTTATGAACCGAGAACGTTGTATCAGCGACCTGCGATTCGAACTGGACAATATCGAAGACGAAAGAAAAGTGAAATTGAGCGAAGTGGCGCCCGTAGTCAAAAATGAGTTCATTTATGAGTACGACTTTGGGGACAGTTGGGACCACACTATCGAAGTGGTCAAAATCGGCCCGCCTGCAGAGGATGTGAAATATCCGGTGTGCCTTGCGGGTAAATTCGCCTGTCCGCCGGAGGACTGCGGTGGCATCTGGGGTTATTATGAGATGCTTGAAGTTATCAAAGACCCCAAGCACGAACGTTACGATGAATTGTCTGATTGGCTGGGCAAAAACTTCGACCCCGAACGGTTCAACCTCGAAGCAATCAACGCAGGACTCGCGGAACTGCGGGATGGCAAAAGCAGTCGTGGCCGGCAGCCATATTAGTTTGGATTGAAAATAGAAGATAAAGACCTCCGACCGCAGGGGTCGGGGGTCAATCCTTATTTTTTCCCGATAGCGACTCATTCAGCGAGCCGGAGCGGAAGCCCTGCAAATCAATCGTGATGTATTTGAAGCCGAGGGATTTGAGTTTTTTGATTATTTTTGAGCGGGCAGGTTCGGTTGTGATTTTTTCAAAATCCTGCGGGTGAACTTCGATGCGGGCGATTTCGTTGTGATGACGGACGCGAAATTCTATCAGGCCTAATTTTCTTAAAAATTCTTCCGCATTTTCAATCTGTTTTAATTTTTTGGTGGTTATCTTCAGGCCATACATAATCCTCGAAGCCAGACAGGGCGAAGCGGGTACATCCGCTGTTGGTAAACCAAGCTGCCGACTTAATTGACGGATGTCCTCTTTGGTCAGTTTCGCTTCCATTAAAGGCGAATAAATGCCGTATTTTTTCGCAGCCAGGTTGCCGGGGCGGTAGTCTTTGAGGTCGTCGAAATTATGGCCGCAGATGACATAATTAAATTTTTTCTCTTTGGCGATACTGGTGAGGATTTCGAAGAGATGAGATTTGCAGTAGAAGCAGCGGTCAGCTTTATTTGCCAGATACTGCTGGTCGTCAAATTCGGTTTGTTCGATGGCCTGAACTGCCACCCCGATTTTTTTGGCGATGCTGAGAGCCTTGCGGTACTGGGCGACGGGCAGGGAGGGGCCTTTTGCGATGCAGGGCAGGACATTTGCCGGGCCGAGGGTGTCGACTGCGACTTTCAAGAGGAAGGTGCTGTCCACCCCGCCGGAATAGGCGATGACGACCTTGCCGAGTTCAGCCAGTATTTTTTGCAGGGAGCGGTATTTTTGTTTGAGGTCCATAATTAATATTACGTTTTTGATTCGGAGATTGCTTTTTGCAGCAGGTCGTTCAAGGCGAGTTTGGCTGCCCAGGTTTTTAAGTATTCAAAATCTATTGTCGAGGCTTGAGCGGTCAAGACGCTGAGGATGTCCGACCATTGTCGTTCGGAGGTGCAATCAGTTTGTTTGTACCACATTAGTTTAAGCAGGACAATATCTTCAGCGGATACGACAGAAAAGGTTTTTTCGGTATCTTCCGATAGTTTGATTTTTTTCGCCCGCTGAAGGAGATTATTGTTAAATTCATTATCCTGAGCGACAAAGACATCGATTTTGAATGCTGTTTGAGTATGTATTACGTTAAAGGATGTTTTGTTTCTGATGGCCTGGTGCATCGCTGATTTGCTGATGTAAAAATGGCGTTTTGTCAAACTGTAAAACGGGTCTGTCTTGTCATCGAGAGCCATCACAGTAATGTCAGCATCTTGTGTGAATCTGACCCTGCCGTGGAGCGAACTTGCGATAGAGCCGCCGATTGCATAGGGGATGTTTAGCTTATCGAGGATGTCCGTAAAAAGTTTTATAACGCCTGTTTCCCCGGATTTGTTCATTATTTTTTGTTCCCATAGACTTTATTATACAGTTTTTCGCCGAGGTGTTGTTTGGCCCAAAGGCACCAGATTTGCTTTTTGGCAGCATTTGGGTGTCTCAATCTTATTCCCGCCATCGCAAGTGATTGACCGAAACGATACGCCTCACAGATGAGTCTAAACTTCCGAGCAGGGGTCATCCGCCGATAAAGTTTATCTATCATCCTCATTGCTTCTGGAGTTGTGTCGGTTTTGTTCATATTTCTGCGATTAACCTGTGAAAAACGTAGAACAGCCGATGGTGGGACTTGAACCCGCAACCCCGGCTTTACGAAAGCCGTGCTCTACCATTGAGCTACATCGGCGGACAAATAGTTTTAAGTCTTTAGTTTTGAGTTTTTAGTTAAGTAAAAACCGTATAATAACGATTATCGGCGGGTTTGTAAACGGCAGGGGGTTTTTTATAACAGGAATTTTTCTTGCAAAAAGGCTGGGCAGGTTGTAAATTAAATGCCAATAAAAATATGAGATTGCTTCGCTTCGCTCGCAATGACGACGGTATGAATAAGGGTCGGTGCCCGAGTGGCCAAAGGGGATGGGCTGTAAACCCATTGGCGTAAGCCTACGTTGGTTCGACTCCAACCCGGCCCAGTCGAATATGAGTGAAACGGTTTTGCTGCTGAGAGCTTATTATGAGGGGCTGTATGAGTTGTTGCTGGCAAAGAAGGGCCTTTTGGCGGCGAGAATGGGGGAGTTGCTGCGGGAAGAGATTGCCGGGCGGGGGTTTGGGAATTTTGACGAGGAGAAATACGCAGCATATCTGGAGGCGTGTGCGGCATTTGTGGAAGAGCGGCTGGAGACTTATAATCCGATTGGGATTCAGTATACCTTTGACCATGTCAGGGCAAAAGATGCGATTGAACTGGAGTTGCAGTTAAATTGGTATGATGGCCGGGCGGAATTTAAGGCTTTGATGGAACTGGTTCGGCAGAAGGCGGAGGCGGAGATGACGGAACAACGATTGAAGGGGCTGGCGGATGAGCTAATCAGAGAAGCGGGGGCGTTTCCGGACAAGAGTATTATATCCGCTTATGAGGCGGAACCTGGTTTGGGGAAACTGCCGGACTATATTGTGGCACGAGCAATCGAGGAGATAATCGGATTGTGAGGGGGATGATGCAGATTTTTACCATAGGACATTCTACGCATTCATTCGATGAGTTTTTGTTGCTGCTGAAGGAATTTGGAATCTGTGTGGTTGCGGACATAAGGCGGTATCCGGGGTCGCGGAAGTTTCCGCAATTCAATAAGGAGATTATGCGGGGACTTCTGGAGGCGGAAGGTATTGAGTATGTGTGGTTTGAAGGTCTGGGGGGCAGGAGACACGCAGATAAAAACGTTAAGTCTCCAAACACAGCTATTAGAAGTGCGGCGTTTCGTAACTATGCGGACTATATGGGGACAAACGAGTTTCGGGCATCTGTTGGGGAGCTTATGTCGAGGGCAGGGACGTCACGAACAGCCGTTATGTGTGCGGAGAAGCTTTTCTGGAGATGTCATCGCAGGCTTTTGAGCGATTATCTTGTTGCGCAAGGGGTGGAGGTGAAGCATATTATGGAGTCGGGCAGGTTACAGCCTCATAGTCTTAGTGCCGGAGCGGTTGTCACTGCTGACGGCGGAGTTATCTATCTATCGCCGGGAACTGCGGACGAACCTGACTCAAAGAATCTTCTTTTTTGAGTGACGAGACAGACTATTCTGTTTCGTGGTTTCTGGACCATTTTATGGCATATCGGAGGAGTTCAGAGGAGTCGCCAAGGCCAAGTTTTCGCTTGATGCGTTCGCGGTAGGTTTCAATTGTTTTTGAGCTTAGATGCAACTGTTTAGCCGCTTCTGCTGCCCTGTAGCCCTGGCCAATCAGGCGAAAAACTTCAAATTCTCGGTCGCTAAAGTTGTCTATCGGCGTGATGGTTTTGCCGGTTTTGTCGCCGATAATTTTATGCAGCAGTTTTTTCGATAATTCATCGCTTACATACAGTTCGCCGTTTAAGACCGTGCGGATAGCTTTTAAGATTTTTTCTGATTCTGCTTCCTTAGTGAGATAGGCGCTTGCGCCTGCTCGAAGAGCCCGCTCTGCATATAGGGACTCATCGTGAAAAGAAAACACAATCACGGGCAATGCGGGGTATTGCGTCTTGATACTTTTTGTCAGCTCGATGCCGTTGGAACTTTTGAGCAATATATCTACTATGACAACGCTTGGCTTTAATTTATCGATGGATTTCAGAGCATCATAAGCGTCATCAGCCTGGCCGCATACCTTGAGGTCGCCCTGGTGGTCGATAAGCGCTGTCAAACCCTCTCGCACTATGGGATGATTATCAACTATGAGAACTTTGTTTTTGTTTTGTCTGATTCCGGTTCGCTGTTTTTTAAGTGCCATATTTTACCCCCTTAGTTATCACTGCTGTTTCCTGTTTGGAAACGAACAAGCGATGACCACCCCTAATCAGGGCCGCTATGAATAATAAACTGCCCCTGTATGTTTTTTATATTAGTAAAATAAAAAGATTTGTCAAGCGGGTGTGAAATTTTTTAAAACATCGCGATAACAAGTTGCGGGCTGAATATTAACGGCGATATAGAGGTCAGAAATCGTGGTTCAGGATTTCTGTGGTTCGGCGGCACAGTTCACGGCCATAATCCGTCCAAATGCCCTGACCCCAGTAGCGAAAGCAACTGGTCTGAGCCATCAGGAGGTGATAAAGGGCATTACGATACCGCGGGTCTGATGTGGGAACACCGCGTGCCAGAACCTTTTCCGCAAACAAGGCGCTCGCGGCCTCCATTGAACCGAGGACGGACTGGTAACCGCGGACCCAGGATATATTGTTGGTCCAACTGCCGCCTTCCATATGGAAGCGATTATCGTGATTTTCCAGCTCTTTAATAATTTTTGCGAGTGTTTCCGGGCCAGCCTCATCGGGGAACCGGTCCCAAAGTTTTTTCTGCATAATGGGCTGAACAGCGGGGAAATCATCCTGCCTGAGGCCGAGACTCTCAAGATATTCCAGATATTCGGAGATGTTCACTGGAGGCGTGAGAGAGCCTGATGCTTCGGCCATAACGTCGAGATACTTCGGCGGGAATTCGTTCATCATAACTCCGCCGTTTTCGCCGTCAGAGATTTGGGTTACTACGGGAGGAATAAGCCTGCCGGCAAGTTTCATACGAGAGAGATTCTTTGCTTCGTAATAAGGCTGCATTTGACTGACCAATTTGGCATCGCTGCCCTGAGTTTTAATGATGGCGGTGATGGCAAGGGTTTGGCCGCGAGAATTTTTCGCCACCAATTGATGGGGCAGGTGAGGTTGTCTAACGGGACCTCCGTCTTCTATTCTCTCGACCGTATGCTCCTGCACAAGGACCCAGCGATAGCCGCACTCCCTGAGTGTTTTGACAAACTCGTAAAACACATCCGGATGGTTAGGGAGCGCCATTTCACTTGGAGAAAATCCGCGGACGCGGCTGAGAGCATCAAGGCCAAAGATGGCGGCAAAGAGGTGCTGCCAGGCCCGGACGTGGAGGCGGTAATCCTGAGAGGGTGTGGAAGGCGCCACTGGATGCCCCCAGGGTGAGCCAAGCCACTCCACGCAAGGACGATAAAGAGGGTCGGTGGTAAGGATTTTAAGCTCATCGATAGCATCGTGTCCAATCTGGTGCAGGCCGTGAAGCAGACAGCCGGAATAATCCAGCATAACTCGCGGTTGTTTGCCTTTTTGAATTAACTGGAGCAACAGGCTGCGAATTCTTTTATAGCACCGATAGAAGACCGGTGCATTGTGATTGTCGCCGATATTGGGATTGTCCATCATATACTTGAGGTTGCTGATAATATCAGCGGTTTTCAAATCCTGTCCGCCGGCGGGTATCATCGGCTGGTGCATATGAAGAGCGACCGCAAAAGCGCTTCGGATGCTATCGAAGTTGATGGCGCTCTGCGGCAGATAGGCAGGAGCGTTGCGAGAAAGCGTTTCTGCGACAAGGTTTTCTGAGCCGCAAATGTTCGGGATGCTGCCGATATAGGCGGGAATTGAAAGAGCCGTCATAAAATCCTTATATACGAGTTACTACTAATTGCGAGTAAATATTGGTCAACATTTTAACTCGAAGGGGCCTGGTTTGTCAACCCCGGATTTATTTTTGGAGAAATTTTTTACTTCATTTGTATAAATGGTCCTGCACCAACCGGTGCAGAGATGACTGGGGTCCGTTTGCAGCGGGCAGGTAAAAGCCGAGAGTATAGTCCATTAACATACGCCGGGCATTAAATCTCCAGGCAAGAGTTCGCAGGGCGTGCTTGGCAATGGCGAGCCAGCGGCGTGGAATGCCCTGGCTGTCTCGCTCGTAAAATAAAGGAATAACCTCTTTCTCCAGGATGTTATGCAAAAATTGAATGTCCAGCAGGTCCTGATGCTGCCAATTTGAATGTTCGCTGCCTTTGCCGATGGCAAAGCCGTTATGTCCGTCATAGGCCTCAGCCCACCACCCGTCGAGGACGGACAGGTTTATACCTGCATTTATTGCTACTTTTTGGCCGCTGGTTCCGCAGGCCTCAAGAGGTCTGCGAGGCACATTCAGCCACAAATCGACTCCCTGTACGAGATGTCTTGCTACGTTAATATCGTAGTTTTCGAGGAAAACAACCTTTCCAAGAAAGCGTTTGTCGCGTGTTACATGAAATATCTGCTGGAGGATTTGCTTGCCTTGTGCATCCTGGGGATGCGCTTTTCCGGAAAGAACGAATTGGACAGGTCGGGATGGATGATTGACTATATAGTTGAGCCAGTTTATATCCCGTCCGAGCAAGTCGAGTCTTTTATAAGGAGCCATTCTGCGTGCACAGCCGATAGTGAAGACAGAAGGGTTCAGGCAGTTGGCGGCTGCGTCGCAAATCTCATCGGAATCACCCCTGGCTCTTGCCTGGGCATAGGCGTTTCGGCGGACGTAATCAATCAAATGGGTTCGAAGGTACTGTTTTACTTCCCACAGTTCTGCATCGTCAATTTTAGTGGCGGCCTCCCAGAGATGGGGGTCATCCATTTTTTCTCTCCAATCTTCGCCAAGGCAGCGAGAATATAACTTGCAAAGAGGTTCTGCCAGCCAGGTATCGGCGTGGACGCCGTTTGTGATGAAACCTATAGGGACACTTTCTTCCGGTAGTCCGGGCCAGACTTTGTGCCACATAGCACGACTTACCCTGGCGTGGAGAGCGGAGACACCGTTTCGCCACCTTGACATTTTCAGGCCCATCACGGCGGGACAAAACGGCTCGCGAATGTTTGTCGGGTCGACCTTGCCTAAAGCCAGTATCTCTTTTTTGGAGATTTTGAGTTTTTCCCGGATTGGTTCGAGGGCGGCCTCAACGAGTGTCGGGTCGAACCGGTCAACGACAGCGTCTATGGGTGAATGTACCGTGAAGACGGTCATACCGGCGGCCAGCTCCCGCATATTTTCAAATGTCTGGCCGTCGCGTTCCATCAGGCTGCGCGTCAGTTCGAGAACGGCAAAAGCCGTGTGTCCCTCGTTGAGATGCATCACAGCCGGGTATATACCCATAGCCGCCAGCATACGCAATCCGCCCAGGCCCAGAACAATTTGTTGTTTTATGCGTCGCTGGTCGTCTCCGCTGTAAAGCGATTTTGTGAGGGCCTTATCCTGTTCTGAGTTTCCGTCGACGTTTGTGTCGAGCAAAACGACGAGGTTTCGACCAACCCGGACCGTCCATCCGCCGACCCAGATGTCACTTGTATCGGTTTTTACCATAACGCGAATTGGTCGGCCATATTCATCGGTAGTGGGTTTCAGGGGCAGGGCCCTTGTGTCGCAGTCGATGTAGTGTTCTTTTTGCCAGCCGGAGGTGTCAATGGTCTGCTCAAAGAACCCTTTGGTATAAAAGAGGCCGACCCCGACGATAGGTATTGCCAAATCCGAAGCGGCCTTGAGGTGGTCGCCGGCGAGCACACCGAGCCCGCCCGAGTAAATCGGCAGCGATTCGTGAAGACCGAATTCGGCGCAGAAATAAACGACAGGGTTAATTCGCAGCGGTCCGGCATACCAGGTTCCCCAGGCATCTTCTGTTTCCAGATAACGTTTGAGCTGTTCGAGGGCGTGACTGAGCCTTGTCTCGGACACGGGCCGGCCGGCTTTTTCTTTCAGGACCTCCGCAGCCAGCCGCGAAAGAAATTCGGCAGGATTATGGCCTACTGTGCGCCACAATTCGGGGTCAAGGTCACGGAAGACCCTTATTACCTCCGGGTGCCAGCCCCAATAAAGATTATCCGCCAAATTCCGAAGCCCGCCTATAATGTCGACTATATTCATCATATTTCCTTTCATAATTTACGAGACTAATTCGCGGTAGACAGATTCTGTGCGAGCAGCGACGTTGTCCCAACTGAAGCCGTAAGCTGCTTTTACGCGGCCATTGCTGCCCATCCAGCGGGCATGGTCGAAGTTGCCGAAGATTTGACTTACTCCCCAGCAGATTGAAGATGGACTATCGTAGACGAGGTACCCATCATAACCATGGGACACCAGCTCGATGGGGCCGCCATTTCGGGTAGCCACGACCGGTTTTCCGGCAGACCAGGCTTCAAGGATGACAATTCCGAACGGTTCGTTTCGACTTGGGACGCAGACGACATCGCTGCTTTTGAATAGGTTAACAAGGTCTCCGTTGGGTTCCATATTGCCGAGAAAGCGGACCGCATAGGCAACTCCGAGAGCGTGAGCGCGGTGTTCGAGCTGTGATTTCATATAACCATCGCCTACAAATACGAACTTTGCATTGCGACGATGATTCAGGATAGATGGTATTGCCTCGAGCAGGAGGTCGGGACCTTTTTGCAGGGCGAATCTTCCGACGAACAGCACCATCGGGTCAAGGGGGCCGATTCCATAACTGCATCGGCAAACAGCAGGGTCGATATAACCGTCAAAACGACGACAATTGATGCCGTTGTGTACAGCGCGGAGTTTCCAATCCGGCACTCCGTACTGCTGTTTCAGCTCCTGAGCTAATGATGATGAGACAGTGACGACACGGTCGGCGCAATAAGCACCTTCGGCCTCGACTGAGCGGATTCGTCCCGCCTGGCCGTCGCAATGATTATTTCCGCATCGGCCATACTCGGTAGAATGAAAGGTCATCACCGTTGTGCTGCAGCGGTCGTTCTTGGCCTGGACAATCGCCTTTGCACAGAGCCAGTCGTGTCCGTGGACCACATCGAAGCGAGCGTTCTGATAGGCTTCGGTCTGCCCCATAAAGTAAATGAAGCTGTTGCACATATTGTTCATTTCCGTTACAAAATCGGGGTGAAGGTTGATAGGACAACGGTGGTAGTGAACGTCGTCGATTAGCTGGTAGGTTGACTGTCCTGCTCCGAGGCGTGCGAAGACATGCACTTCGTGGCCTCGACGCTGGAGAGCTGCGGCCAACTCGGTTACGTGGACCGCCACACCGCCGACAACAACGGAATGTAAACTTTCCCACGCGAAGAAGGCGATTCTCATAGTAAACCCCCCTTACATATTCCACCAGTTCAAGTCGATATGAGGAAAAACTACATCGTGTATTTCAGCATCTTTTAGTTCGAATTTTTGCACCTCATTGAGTTTGTTAAGGTACTCTGTGTCACCGGCTAATGCCTCGGCGGTATCAGTGAGACATTCGAATCTTGTGACATGCGCCATAAATCTACTGATGGCATAATCTGCGGCCCGGCCGCGTGTGATAGCAAACGGCCAGTCGCTGGCCTGGAGCAATAACAGCTCGCGGGCGGCTTTCTCCAGGATTTGGCGCAGAGCGATATTTTTGCGCCAGGGAAGATTATACGTCAGCCTGCCAAAAAGAGTTTCGCAGCGATATTCGATTTGCCACATCCAGTGAATTTTGTCATTGGTCCAGACACGGTGGTCACCGCCTTCGCCCCAGGAGCCTTCCGACAGCGAAACCAGCTCGTCGGGGGGGTGCTTATCGAGGTATGCTTCTGTGGTGCACAGTTGGACCTCAGGGTCGGCATTGAGAGTAAGCAGAGCATCGCGAAGGAAGCGGGGACCTTCGAACCACCAGTGTCCGAAGAGTTCGGCATCGAAACAGGCCACCACGATACCCTGCCGGCCTGTTCGCTGGTGATAATCGGCCAGCCGATTTTTGACCTGACGGCAAAAATGCTGGGCGTGCTCGTAGATTTTGCCGGGGACATCATCAGGATAATATAGTTTCTTGTCATCGAGGCCGAGTCGTGCATCCGTAACTTTCCAGTATCTCAGTCCGCGACGTTCTCCCTGTTTTTTGTGAAACTCAAGATATACGCCATCGGCAGGGTAGCCGACAAATCCGCACCATACCTGTTTGCAGATTTCAGCGTCGCGGCCAAAAGCGGCCGGCGGCCAGGCGTCATTGCCGGTTACGTCAACCACCACCGGCTCACAGAAACTGTCCCCGTTACGGTGGGCGAAATACCGGCAGTCTCCGGAGGCGGTTTTTCTGGGCCTGCTTTGGGCATTGCGTATCAGGTGTTGCTCCACGAAAAAATGAGTAAGGTTTTCATCGGCAACAGCCTGGCTGATGCTGATGCGGTTGTCTTTTGTGCTCCAGGGGATGGGCGATTTCCAGAAGCCGCCAGGGCGGTATGCCCCTTCAGGAATCCATATCCCCCTGGGTTTGAAGCCGAGAATACGCTGTGAACTGTTTATTCCCGCCCGCACTTGCGCGCGAACACAGGAATCTTCCAGCAAAAGAGGCAAATATGCGTGTGTGGCGCTGGAAGTGAGAATCTGAATCAGACCACGGTTCATTCGTTTTGCAAACGCCTTCGGGATATCGCATTTAATTTGTTCGAATTGCCTGGCGAGTTTTTCGAAAAACAGTTCCCACTGTCCGGCAAGGTAGGCAAGGTGCAACTGGCCAAGACGGTTAAAATCAGCTTTGTCTGCTTTGGCGCGGTTTAGCCTGTCTGCGAGATATTGCCTGAAACCCTGTTTGAAATCTTCGTGTGCGAGTTGCTCCAAAAGAATGGGGGTCAAGCCGATAGTAAGCTGGGGATTACAGCGGAGATGTCGGCATTCGTCAATGACTGCCAGCAGGGGCAAATAAGTTTCCGCCGCTGCTTCATACAGCCAGTCCACTCCGTGCGGCCATATTCCGTGACGTAATACATAGGGTATATGTCCATGCAAAACGAAACAAAAACTGCCGATTGTCTGTCGCTTTTCAATTTTCATATAATGTCACAATATACTGTTTTAAGTTAGTAGAGCCTTAGTTTCCGACAGTTCTGTTTGCTTTTCGCAATCTGTCGTTGGCTGACGATAAAAGTGAAGTTTGGAGTTCGAATTTGCAGGCGACCTGTCCTATACCGTTCTGGTGCATCATCTGGTGACATCGCTTCACAGCAGCCAATACGGTTTCCCATTCACCCTCAAGAATCAGACTGCCGTTAAACTTTCGAGGCTGTATACCCAGTTGTGCGAGGCTCTGCTTGTATGAAGCCAAAGCCTGGGGGGTATCACGTCGGAAAGAGTTGGTTTTTAGTTTTAACCTTGCAAGGAGTTCCCTGACCTGGCACCGTTCATCGATTGTCTCTGCCAGTTCAGCGTCATCCTGCAACTCGATAGGGATATTTTTATCTGCCGGCATTACCGAACTCGTGACCCCCGGGCAGACCTGTTTATATACATCGAGGGTCTGTTCTACGATTATGTCCCAGGTGAACCGTTCGACAGCGGTTTTTCTGCCGTTTCGGCCCATCCAGCGAGCCCGTTCAAAATCGGAGAATAATGAGCATACACCCCAGGTAATCGAATCTGGTTTCGGTTCAATCTTGAGGCCATTTACATCGTTACAGACGAATTCGCTCGGGCCGCCGTTTTGTGTTACGACAACGGGTTTGGATGCGCTCCAGGCCTCGAGCACCACAATCCCGAACGGTTCGTTTCGGCTTGGCAGGCAAATCGTATCCGCCAGTTTAAACAGATGAATAAGTTCGTTACCATTACGCTGGCCTATGAATCGCACTGCGTGAGCGATTCCCAGACGGCGTGCGCGGTTTTCCAAATCAAATCTCATTTCGCCATCGCCGAGAAAGATAAACTTGGCGTGGTTGTAAAATCTCAGGATGGAAGGAATGGCCTCGATTAAAAGGTCGGGGCCTTTTTGCCATGCAAGCCGGCCACAAAACAGAACAGTCGGGTCCAACGGAGCAATGTTATGTTTTTTTTTGTCCTCGCCGGGGTCGGTAGCAATGTCGAAACGCGAAGGACTTACGCCGTTGTAAACTACGGAGATTTTGTTTTCGGGTACCTCATACATCCATTTAATTTCGTTTTTGGTTGCATGAGAGACAGCGATTACCCGGTCAGCCCAGTAGGTTCCTGCTCGTTCTTGTTCTCGGATTCGAGTTGACCTGCCGGCGGGAAATGCGTTTCCGCAGCGGGCATATTCGGTGGCGTGGATAGTCAGGATGCATTTATGGCCGCGACCCTGTTTAATCCATATCATTGCGTTTGCTGAAAGCCAGTCATGGGCGTGAATCAAATCGAAATGGCCGACAAAATCCTCGACCTCAAAGACGCGGTCAACGAATGCCCGGCACATATTGTTTACGTCATCTACAAAATCGTGATGTGGCTGATATAAACAGCGATGATAATGGACGCCATCTATCAAATCGTGAGCGGATTGTTTAGGCGCCCGTCGAGTGAAGATATGTACCATGTGGCCTTTTCTTTTCAAGGCGGCAGCAAGTTCGGTCACATGGGAGGCGATTCCCCCCACGGCCATTGAATGCTGCGACTCCCAGGACAGTATAGCGATGCGCACAGTAAATCCCCCTTATTTCCATTGTCAAAAGGTTAATATATTCTGCATAATTGCTCGCAACGATTTGGTTCTTTCTGCCGGAGGGTTATTTTGCCGTGATGTAGTTGACTGATAGGGGCTATACAAACCCGAAGAGGAGACGGGGCTCAATAAAGGCCACGAACGTCGGTTTTGTTTCAACGGTCGAGTCTTCGCATAGTGCATGTCCCCACACCTCTCATTATCTGCTGCTCGAGGGAGCACAAATATGATTTCTACTCCAAGACGAACCATTACTCGTATCAAACCATAGCATGCCTTGCCCAAACCACTGCGGATAATCGGCAGAAACTCCCATCCCTGCATCAGGACACGCATCATTAAACCTGCCTTCTGAGCTATTCGGACAAGCTGCCCTTTGTAGGCAGATATTTCAAAGAGCAGCCGGCTACCTCCTTGTGCCAGGTCAAAGCGGTTCTCTTCCTTTCACACTATTCCGTAAAAGATTTTCCCAAGACAAATCCGGGCCGTTATGCCGGCGACCCCCGAAGTAATCCGGCGAATCAGCAGATACCATGCTCCTTTTTGAGTTGAGCCTCGGCTTCGCACCAGTTTTGCTGGTCGCAGCCTGGAAGACATCCTTTTGCCTGCCAGATTTCTTTGGCCCGCTTGGCAATCTCCTCGTGGCTGACAGATTTTGAGGAGGTAACCCGTTCGCCTTTTTTACCGCCGGGTCGTTCCATAGTCATAGTTTTTTCACTTGAGTTTTTCCTTACCATCGCTGTTCTCCTTCCGTAATTATTCCAGCAGTTTCTTTACTGCGATACCATTGTCCTCAATCGTGCTTACATATCTCGTCTGTTCTATTCGGAACCAGCGAACTAACAGAAACACGTATTATCCTTGTCATAGATGAGACGAAACTTGTCGTTAAGTTTTTTATTGGCTGCGTATCTACAAAGATTCAACTTCGAAGCAGAAACCCGCCCCTGTAACTATATTCTTAATAATAGAAAATCAGACTTCTGTAAATAGGATTATAAACTGATTTTACTATCAGGGAAATTACTTTGGCTTATGTAAGGGAATTTACTACACATTAGGTTTTAGCCGCTGCCCCTGACCTCCGGTTCGCAGGGTGGCTATAAAGTGCAGGTGGAATTGACGATAGTTGACGGCAGGGTTGTGTATTCCCGCCGATGACGTACCATATTTTTCACACATTAAGAAATAGCGGGGGCAGGATTCGAACCTGCGACCTCCGGGTTATGGGCCCGACGAGCTACCAGACTGCTCTACCCCGCGGTCATTACAATTAAAATACCATAAAAAGCAATTAGTATCAATAGCAATAAGAGCGCAGTTATAAATTTTCTCGAATCTTTTCGGCAATCGTTTCAGCCATTCCGGTTTTGTATTTATATGCCGGCCATTTGTCAAAAACGCCATCGCCGGCGTTGCGAGGGATTATATGAAAATGCAGATGCTCAACGACCTGGCCGGCGGCACTGCCGTTATTGCAGAGCAGATTATAGCCATCAGATTTTATTCCGGCAGTTACGGCTTCGGCGATTTTGCCCAGCCGGGAACAGACCTGACCCAGGATTTCGGCAGGGCAGTCGTGCAATCTTTCAAAATGTTGTTTGGGAATTACCAGGGTGTGGCCGTCGCTAATCGGGCCTATATCCAGAAAGGCGAGAACAATATCGTCTTCGTAAATTTTTGTTACCGGAATCTGGCCTGCCGCCATTTTGCAGAAGATACAGTTTTCCCTGCTCATTTATGGTCGTTCTCCAAAGAGGGCAAATTACTGCTGTGAAGCGGTTTCGTCTGAACCGGCAATGGCTTTTGCGGCTGGTTCGGCTTTGGCTTTTTTGCGTGAGCTTTTTTTGGCGGCGCCTTTCTTTTTGGTTTTCTTTTCCTCCGGCACATGTTCTTTGCCGACAAGCTGCAACAAGGCGAGTTCCCCGTTGTCTCCCAATCTTCTTAATGCAAGCCGAATAATCCGCGTATAACCTCCCGCTCTGTCGAGGTATCGGGGGCCGATTTCGCTGAACAATTTTCCGATTACAGTGCCTTTTCCGACGGCTTTGTTGTCTTCGTAGCTCACGATACGGCGATTGCCGAGCATCGATATTGCCCTGCGCCGAGCTGATAACGTGCCTTTCTTGGCTAATGTAATCAATTTTTCAGCGAAGGCCTTCACTTCCTTGGCTTTTTCGATGGTTGTGGAGATTGTTTCGTGTTCGAAAAGCGAAGCGGCCAGATTGCGGCGCAGTGCAATCCGGTGTGCGCTTGTTCGACTAAGCTGACGTCCTGCGATTCTATGACGCATAAACTACCTCTTGTTTATTGTATCTGCATTTCGAGAGTCAGACCTATGTCTGCGAGCTTTCTTTTGATTTCCCGCAAGCTTGTTTTACCGAAACTTCGAATCTTCAGCAGTTCGGACTCCGTCATTTTCACCAGTTGGCCGACCGTTTCTATTTTTGCTGATTCGAGACAATTGCTGGCTCTTACCGACAATTCCAGCTCCTGAATTGGAGTATTTAATTTTTTGGTCAAACCGTCATCCGGGGCCTTTTCCGGTGTTTTCTCCGCAACCTGGTCGATAACGGTCTGGCTGCCTATCTCAAAGTACTGCACAAACGGATTGATGTGCTTGCGTAATATCTTTGAGGCCTCCACCAAAGCCATCTCAGGGGTGATAGTGCCGTTGGTCCAGACTTCCAGAATTAATCTGTCATAGTTGGTGCGCTGACCCACACGGGTGTCTTCGGTGGAATAGCGGACCCGCGTGACAGGGGAGTATACCGCATCGAGCATTATTCTTCCTATTTCCTGGTCGTATTTGCTTGCGGCGGCGATTTTTTCGGAGGCAGGCACATAGCCTCGACCATTTTCCACCTGCATTTCCATTTCAAAATTTACATCATCAGTCAGGGTGACCAGCACAGCATCCTTGTTGACTACTTCTATGGCCGGGTCTGCAATTATGTCGGCTGCTGTTATTACGCCGATTTTTTTCGCCGCAACTTTCATAGTTTTCGGCCCTTCACCGTGAAGGCGAACGACCAGATTTTTGATGTTTAAGACTATTTCGGTTACGTCTTCCATCACACCCTTTATCGAAGTAAATTCATGGGTGACTCCTGCTATCTTGATGGATGTGACGGCACTGCTTTCCAGCGAGGACAACAGCACGCGTCTGAGACTGTTGCCGATGGTGGTGCCGAAGCCGCGTTCAAAGGGTTCGATATAGAATCGGCCGTATCTGTCGCTCGATACGGTTGTGTCCCTTTCAACACGAGTAGGCAATTCAAAACCACGCCAGGTAACTTGCATATAAACCTCCTGATAACAATAGCTTACAATTATCCGCCATTTCGGGCAGAATACGCAAAAAAGCAGCTCAAGGGGATTACCTTGAGCAAAATTCTACGATTAACTGCTCTTCAACCGGTATCTGCACATCGTCTCTCGTAGGCATCGCAACAATTGAGGCTTCAGGTTTTTCACGGTCCAATTGCAGCCAGCTTTGTGTGGTGAAATTCGGGTTGCTTTCCAGTTGCTGTTTTACTTTCTTGACGCTTTTTTCCGAGCCTTTCAATGTTATTCTGTCGCCGATTTTTGTAGTATAGTCGCTGATATTAACCTTGCGGCCATTCACGTAAATATGGCCGTGAGCGATTAGCTGTTTTGCCGCCTTGCGTGACGGCGAGAAATTCAGCTTGTATATCACGTTATCCAGACGTTTTTCGAGCAATTGCAGCAGTACCTCGCCGGTATTTCCTTTTGTCCGTTCAGCCTTATGAAAGTATCTCATAAACTGACGATTAAACACTCCATAAAATCTTTTTACCTTTTGTTTTTCACGGAGCCGGACCGCATATTCGCCAGCCCTGCCTTTTCGCCAGCCGTGCATACCGGGCGCCAGATTACGCTGCTTTTTTTCTATAGGGCACTTGGCCGTTTCGCACCGTATGCCCTTAAGCATCAGTTTGATTCCTTCGCGACGACATAACTTACAGGATGAACCTAAAAAATGTCCCATTTCTTTTTTATATCTCCAAATTTATACTCGTCTTCGTTTTGGCGGCCGACAGCCGTTATGCGGAATTGGCGTAACGTCTTCTATCGAGACGATACGCAATCCTGTCTGCTGCAGAGCGGAGATGGCAGATTCCCGGCCTGAGCCCGGCCCCTTTACCCTGATTTCGACCTCTCGCACGCCGTTTCGAACAGCATTTTCAGCACAACGTAATGCGGCCTGCTGGGCGGCAAAAGGCGTGCTTTTGCGCGACCCCTTAAAGCCGACACAGCCCGTTGAACTTGAACAGATGGTGTCGCCGTTCGTATCGGTGATTGTAATTAACGTGTTGTTAAATGTTGCTTTTATGTGAACGACAGCCTTTACAACGTTTTTCTTTATTTTTCTTTTTACTGCCATAAATGATTAACCTCGTGTTTCCTTTACGCTCTTCTTGCCTGCCACTGTCTTTCGGGGGCCTTTTCTGGTTCTCGCATTGCTTCGCGTGCGCTGGCCGCGGACAGGCAATCCTTTTTTGTGGCGAGTTCCCCTATAACAGCCTATGTCCACCAGCCGGGCAATATTTTGCGAAGTCTGCCTGCGGAGCTGACCGCCTACAGTGTAGTTGCGCTCGATAATCTGAGTTATTCGGCTAAGCTCGTCTTCAGTAAGTTTGCCGGCCTTCTTGCTCTTTTCTATTTTGCCCTCTTTTAAAATCTGCTCTGAGGTATATTTGCCTATGCCGTAAACATGGGTCAGCGCAATCCATATCGATTTTTCAGCGGGAATATCAATACCAACTATACGGGGCATATCAGCTCCTCTTTTTACTAACTATTTAAAACTGCTAACCCTGTCTTTGCTTGTGCCGAGGATTTGTGCAAATTATCCGCACGACGCCTCTGCGACGAACAATCTTGCAGTTTTCACAAATACGTTTTACTGAACTTCTGACTTTCACTTTATCAAAACCTTTTTTTATCAAATCAATTTCTGAGAACTATCCGGCCTTTATTCAGGTCGTATGGCGACATCTCAACCGTGACGGTATCGCCCGGCAGAATCCGAATAAAATGCATCCGCATCTTGCCGGAAACGTGTGCCAAAATCATATGACCGTTTTCCAGTTCCACTCTGAACATCGCATTCGGCAAAGCCTCAGTCACCTTGGCCTGCACGCGTATCGTGTCTTTTTTTGGCATAAGTGTTCTAAAAGCTTTTTACTGTTTTACCGTCAAAATCTCACAACCATTTTCCACTACTGCGATAGTATGTTCAAAATGGGCTGAGCATTTTCCGTCTCTTGTCACTACAGTCCAACCGTCTTTTAACGTTCGCACATCGCTGCTGCCCATATTTATCATCGGCTCGACCGCCAGAACCATTCCTTTAGCCAGGACAATATCGTTCGCAAGCAGTTCTTCGCTTACAAAATTGGGCAGCTTCGGCTCTTCGTGCATTTTTCTGCCGATGCCGTGCCCGACAAACTCTCTTACGACCGAGAAACCCGCTGCTTCGGCAAATTGCTGCATCTCTCCGGCTATCTGACTCCATTTAACGGCCGGGGCAATTTTTCTTATCGCTATTTCGAGAGCCTGCTTTGTTACATCCATCAGCCTGCGGCTGATTTCCGAAAATTTACCCAGTCCGAACGTAACGGCAGCATCCGCACAATAGCCATTGAGCCTGGCGCCGAAATCAATGCTCACAATGTCGCTGTCTTTGAGCTTGACGTTTTCGGAAGGTATCCCGTGAACCACCTGCTCATTTATCGAGATACAAATTGCTCCCGGAAACGGCCTTTTTGCATAAGGGTTGACTACACCCTTAAACAACGCTTCGGCTCCGGCATCCGCAGTTATCTCCAGGGCTATGCTGTCCAGCCGTGCGGTAGTTACGCCCGGCTCTGCGACCTCTTGTAATTTTGAAAGAACATCTGCTACAACCACGCCTGCTTCACGCATCAACTCGATTTCTCTTCGGCTTTTAAGCGTGATAGCCATTTGTCTGCCGATTCCAGGTATTCCGCTTAAACCGAAACCATCGCATCCAGGTTTTCAAATATCGCAGCAGTCACCTCGTCAGCGGTCCTGTTTGCATTGATGTCGTAAACAGTGTTGTTGTTTTTATAATAAGCCACCACCGGCTCAGTCTGCTGGTGGTAGGTTTTAAGCCTGTTGGCCACCACTTTCGCGTTATCATCCGGCCGCTGCACAAGTTTATCGCCGTCGTTATCGCATATTCCTTCAACTTTCGGCTTTAGGTTTTCAAGATGATAAACGGCGCCGCACTTGGGGCAGCTTCTTCTGCCTGCCATCCGCCGAACGATTAACTGGTCGTTTACCTCAAGGTTCAGAACGGCATTTATTTTTTGGCCAGCCAAAGTTAATGCTTTATCAAGTTCCACCGCCTGATTGACCGTTCTCGGAAAGCCGTCCAGCACAAAACCGTTGTCTGCGGCCTTTTTTATTGCGCCGGCCATCATTTCGACTATTATCTTGTCAGGCACAAGCTCGCCGGCGTCCATATAACTTTGGGCTTTTTTGCCTAAATTAGAGCCGGCAGCCCTTTCCTGTCGTAAAATATCTCCACTGGACAAATGCATCAGGCCATATTTGGCGGCGATACGCTTACACTGCGTTCCTTTTCCTGCTCCCGGAGCGCCCAGTAGAACTATTCTCATTATGCGTAAGCTCCTTTTATCCTGCCGCTCTCGCTGAAGCCTTCATAGCTGTGCATCAGCAGGTTAGCCTCAATCTTCTGCACAAGGTCCAGCGAAACACTTACCACTATCAGCAATCCGGTGCCGCCCAAAAACGTTGTCAACTGCCAGCTGATTCCGAGAGCAGAAGAGATAACTGTTGGAATAATAGCGATTATTGCCAGAAATGAGGCGCCGAAATAGGTCACCCTCGTCATTACCGTCTCAAGATAGTCAGCGGTTCTGCGTCCGGGCCGAAGTCCCGGAACGAAACTGCCTGAATCCCGCAGATGTTTTGCCATTTCCTTCGGCTGAAATTGCACCGTTACCCAGAAATAGGTAAATAAGAATATCAATAACATATACATTACATTGTAAGTATAAGAACTGGGACTCAGCGCACGTTCTATGGTGTTGAAAAAAGCTGATTCCGCGAAGAACTTTATTCTTGCCAGCTGGCTGACTATCACCGGCGGGAATATCATAAAGCTTGAAGCGAAGATTATAGGCATTACGCCGCCGTGATTGACCCGCAGCGGCAGGTAATGTCTTGCTCCGCCGTACATCCTGTGGCCTCGCATCTGTTTGGCCTGCTGGATGGGTATTCGTCTTTGGCCCTGGGTTATCAGGATTGTGCCGGCGGTTACAAATAAAAATGCTCCCACAAGAAACAGCAGTTTAGCAGGCCCTATGCCGCCTGATGGTGCGCCGACTCTCAGGTCAAGATTCTGCAGAAGCATTCTCAATGCCCACGGTCCCCTGGCCACGATGCCGGCCATAATTATTAAGCTGATGCCGTTGCCTATGCCATATTCGTCTATTTGTTCGCCGAGCCACATAAGGAATATGGTGCCGGCCGTCATACTTACAACGCCCATTATCAGGGCCTGTTGGTACATACCGGCGTAGGTCAGGCCGCTGCCTCCCAGCATTTTCATATACATCAACGCCTGAATAACGCATATCGGCACTGTAAGATAGCGCGTGTATTCGTTGATTTTTTTGTAACCGGTTTGGCCCTCCATACGCAGCTTTTTCAGGGCGGGGATAACCTCTCCGAGCAGCATAAGAATAATCGAGGCGGTGATGTACGGCATAATTCCCATACCAAAAAGGCTGCTCTGCCGCAGTGTTCCGCCGGTAAATATCTGCATATATTCGGCGGCCCTGCCCAGCGGACTGTCGGTGTCACGCGAATTGGTCATCTCAAGTATCTTTGACTGGTCAAAACCTGGAACGGGAATATGATAACCAATTCTGTATATCATCAGCAGGGCTATCGTAAACAGGAGCTTGCTTCGTAAATCAGCAATCTTAAATATGTTTGTTATCGTTCCGAGCATTTTGTATTTCTCAATATCTTTTCATTTGTATCGTGTTAATTGGATATAATTTTTGTCGTTCCGCCGGAGGCCGTGATTTTATGTTCGGCGTTTCTGCTGAACTTGTGAGCCGTTACCTGTAGTTTTTTTGTCAGTTCGCCGTTGCCGAGAATTTTTACCCTGCTTTTCAGGTTATTAATCAAGCCGGCATCAGACAACCGCTCTATCCCGACCTCGGTGTCGTCGTCGAATCTTTCTAATTGTGATATATTTACAGTTTCATATCGAGAGGCGAATTTATAGTTGCTAAAGCCTCTCTTGGGCAGTCTCCTGAACAGCGGCATCTGACCGCCTTCGGCAAGTATTCTCAATGCTACGCCCGACCTGCTGAGACAGCCTTTATGGCCTCGACCGGAGGTTTTGCCGTGACCGGAGCCGCTGCCCCGCCCGATGCGTTTACGGGCCTTGTGGCTGCCTGCGATACAGGTTATTTCATGATTCATCATTGGCTATTGTCACCACCTTTTTATCATCTTGACTTACAAACTTATGCCGCGAAGAGCGGCGATAGTCTCTTTATTTCTTAGTTTTAACAGGCCGTTCAGGGTCGCCTTGAGAACATTCTTGGCGGATGTGCTGCCGTAAACTTTTGTCAGAACGTCCTGCACGCCCGCATATTCCAGCACCGCTCTGGCGCTTGAGCCTGCGATGACTCCTGTGCCGGGGCTGGCGGGAACGAGGACTATTTTCGTTGCGCCGAATTTGCCGATAACCTGGTGCGGGATAGTTCGGCCAACCAGAGTTATTTTATACAGGGTTTTTTTGGCGTCTTTTACGCCCTTTTCAACTGCCATAGGGACCTCGTTGGCCTTGCCGTAGCCTATGCCGACTGTTCCTGCACGGTCGCCCACGACAACCAGCACCCCAAAGCTGAATCGCCGGCCTCCTTTGACGACTTTGGCGCAACGATACACCTTTACAACGGTGTCCTGGAAGGGCTGTTCCTCCTGAAAGGCTAAATTTGCTGTTTTAGCTTCCAAATTTTTCTCCACGTTCTGACAATTTAATACTATTTAGAAAATCAAACCTGTTTTTCTCGCTGCTTCGGCGAGGGTTTTTACTCTGCCGTGAAACTTATACGGCCCTCTGTCGAAGCAAACACACTTAATGCCGACGCCAATCGCCTGTTTGGCAATTGCTTCGCCTACGATTTGAGCGGCTTTTTTGTTTCCACCGCCGCCCAACTGATTACGCAGACTTTTTATCTTTGTGCTTGCTGAGACCAGCGTTGCTCCCGCAATGTCATCTATAATCTGGGCATAAATATGCTTGTTCGAGCGAAATACCGACAGTCTCGGCCTCTCGCGTGTTCCGAAAACCTTTTTTCGCACGTGATATTTGCGCCTAACTACCGCTCTTTTTAATCTGTCAAGTCGCATAATGCTTAATTCTAATACCTTTATCAGTTGTTAATTTTTACGCACCTGTCGTTCCTGAAGTAAATGCCTTGCCGACCTTGCGTTTTACATATTCACCGGCATAGCGAATGCCTTTGCCTTTATATGGTTCAGGAGGTTTTGATTTTCGTATTTCAGCGGCAAACTGACCTAAAACACATTTGTCGATTCCCGAAAGCGTGAACTTGGCCGGCGTTTCATCGCCTTTTGTTGCCGGTGTCTCAATGGTCACTTTTATGCCCTTTGGTACCGGAAAATCTACTGTGTGAGCGAATCCAAGCTGAAGGATTAATTTGCCGCCCTGTTCTTTAATGTTGTAGCCTGTGCCGTATATCTCCAGAGACTTCTTATAACCTTTACCGACGCCATCTACCATATTGGCAATCAAGGCTCGTGTTGTGCCGTGCAGTTCCTTGTGCTGTCGGCTCTCCGGATTTTCATTTTCAACGACTACCTGGCCGGAGGAATTGTCAATTTTGACTTTTATCCCATCTTTGCAGTCAATATGCAGATTACCAAGCGGCCCGGAGACTTTTATCCGTGAGCCCTCCTGCTCAACCTTTATTCCCTTTGGGATTACAACTGGTTTTTTTCCAATACGACTCATCAGCTTACCGTACAAAATATTTCGCCGCCGATTTTAGTCTGGCGGCAGTTTCTGTCACTCATTATTCCCTTACTTGTTGAAACGATTGCTATACCCATACCGCCTAAAACTCGCGGCAGTTTGTCAACCGGCGAATAAAGCCTTCTGCCGGGCTTGCTTATCCTTTTTATCTCGCTGATAACAGGCTCGCCGGCAGGGTCATACTTTAAGGTAATTCTCAATATTCCCTGGTTGCTGTCGTCTATACGCTCAAAATCAGTGATGTAACCTTCCTGCTTCAGCACCGCAGCTATGCCTTCGCATATCTTAGACGCCTTGATAATAACCTGCTTTTGTCTGATTCGAACGGCGTTGCGAATCCTCGTCAGCATATCAGCTATTGGGTCGCTTAAACTCATAAATAAAACTCCACCTCAATCCTGTTAAATCAGGATTGCGACGTTAAATAATCTACCAACTGGCCTTTTTTACTCCCGGTATTTTCCCTTCATGGGCTAATGTTCTAAAGCAAATCCGACAAAGTTTGAACTTGCGGTAAACGGCTTTTGACCTTCCGCAAAGCTCACAGCGAGTGTATTCTCTAACGTGAAATTTCTGTTTTCTTTTCGACTTGTTTACAAGCGCTTTTGTTGACATTCACACACTCTGAATAATTATTACCTTTTAATTGTCTGCTTCCGTTTTCCGGAACGGCATACCGAGCAGCTCCAGCATTTTCTTGGCCTCTTCGTCGGTATTTGCCGTCGTTGCAAACGTTATGTTCATACCCTGCTGAAATTCCACCTTGCCCGAATCTATTTCAGGAAAAACCGTCTGTTCGGTCAGGCCCATCGAATAGTTTCCTTTGCCGTCAAAGCTTTTCGGGTTAAGACCTCTGAAATCTCTTACACGCGGTATGGCAAGACTTATCAGCCTGTCCATAAATTCATACATCCGCACGCCGCGAAGAGTGACCTTCAGGCCGGTCTTATCGCCTGCACGAACCTTAAAATTGGAAACGCTCTTTTTGGCCTTGCAGATAATCGGCGATTGTCCCGTAATCATCATCAGGTCGCTCCTGGCCAGATCGAGAAATTTCTTGTCCTGGGTCGCTTTTCCGACACCCATCGAAATAACGATTTTCTCCATCCGCGGCACAGCCATCGGATTCTTGTAGCTGAATTCCTTGATTAGCTCAGGAATTATTTTCGATTTATATAAGTCTTTCAAACGCGCCATTTTTATCTCGTTTAAGATTTAGCAGCCTGCCTGACGGTGCCTATTTCAGTGCCGTCCCCAGCAATACGTTTTTTGCTGCCGTTTTCTTTTATTTCATAGCGGACCCGGCTTCCCTTTGAGGTCTTGGGGTTTACCGGCAGCACATTGCTTATATGTACCGGCTGTTCGATATTTATCCGGCCTCCCTGCGGGCTTTTGCGGGAAGGGCGAACATGCTTTTTAGCCGTATTATGTCCCTGAATTATGACTTTTTGCTCTCTGGGCATTACTCGCAGAACTTTTCCGACGGCGCCTTTGTGGTCGCCGGTCATAATCTCAACCGTATCACCTTTTTTTATGTGTAAAGCCATTTTCTTTTTTGTCCCGGATTTTGTTACACTACTTCACTTGCCAGCGAAATAATCTTCATATAATTCTTTTCACGAAGCTCGCGGGCAACCGCACCGAAAATTCTTGTCCCTACAGGGTTGCCTTCATCGTCAATCATCACGGCGGCATTGCTGTCAAATCTCACATAGCTTCCATCGTCCCGCTTGACAGGATGTTTGGTCCTTACGACAACGCATTTGTGTACCTTCTTGTCATCTAATTGACAGGTCGGCAGCGATTTTTTTATCGCAACACAGATAATATCACCTATAGCGGCAACAGAACGGGTGAATTTACCTCGGGCTCCGCTCTTCCCAAGTACCCTGATACACTGCGCCGACTTTACGCCTGAATTGTCGGCTATATCCAACATTGTTTCCTGCTGAATCACTTCTGTTTGTCCTTTTATCTATTCTTTTGTTGTCTTTTTAACAAGCTTTACTAACCGCCAGCTTTTGGTCTTGCTGTAAGGTCTGCATTCGCAAATCTCGACAACATCGCCGACGCTGGCCTGATTAAGCTCATCGTGAACGCCTAATATCGTTTTCTTCTTTATATATTTGCCGTATTTAGGGTGTTTTACCAGCCGGCCAATAGCTACCTTGATGCTCTTGCTGCCGCTCTTGCTTGTTACATGGCCTGTTAAAATTTTCAAATCCTGTTCCTGCATTTTTTTCCAATCGTCGATGGCAAAAACCTTACTTTCTTTCACGAATTACCGTATTGAGTCTGGCAATATCTCGCCTTACATTAATCACAGCCTTGGAATTCTCCAGCTTCTCCGTAACAGCCTGTGCACGCAACTCGAACAGATGCTTCTTAAGCTCATTTAGCTTATCTTCAAGCTCATCAAGGCTCATTTCGCGATATTGCTGTGCTTTCATTTCACGATTTTCCTGATTACAACGTATGTCTTCTTTTGACAAACCGGCATTTTACCGGCAGCTTGTGTGCCACTCTGGACAGAGTCTGTTTCGCCACCTCTTCAGCCACTCCGCCTATCTCGTACATTATCATACCGGGTCTGACTCTGGCGGCCCAAAATGCGGTCTCACCTTTGCCTTTGCCCATTCGTGTTTCAAGCGGCTTGGCGCTTATCGGCTTATGCGGGAATATCCGTATATAGACCTTGCCTTCGCGGTGCAAATAATGCGTTGCCGCGACTCTGCCGGCCTCAATGCTTTGAGCGCTTACCCAGCTTGTCTCCAGCGACTGCAAACCGTATTCGCCGAATGCCACGAAGTTGCCTCTCGAAGCATTGCCTTTCATTTTGCCTCGCTGGCTCTTGCGATACTTGACTCTTTTCGGCATCATCGCCATTTTTCAAATCCTTACTCTTCAGTTATCCAATTTCGCCTGCCGGCTTATCTGCACTCTTTAAGGTTTTCTCGGGCCTCCGGGGGCAGGCCCAGGCCTTCGCTCTCGTCTCGGCCTTGACCTGTTCGCATCTTCAGGCCTTGACGATGGGCCTCCATCTCGCCTCGATGGACGGTGTTGCTGGCCCCTTGCCTCGATTTCTTCACCATATTTACCTTTGTAAACCCAAACCTTGATGCCGATAGCACCGTAGGTTGTTCTGGCAGTTGCCGTAGCGTAATCCACATTGGCGTCAAGGGTGTGCAACGGGATACTTCCCAGTTTTTGCGTTTCCCTGCGGGCGATTTCCGCTCCTGCCAGCCGGCCTCCGCACATAATCTTGACTCCCTTGGCGCCGGCGGCCATCGCTGCTTCACAATATTGCTTCATTGTGCGCCTGAATGAAGCCCGTTTACCCAGTTGTTCGGCAAGTGCTTCAGCTATCAGAAAAGCATTCAGGTCGGGTTCTTTTATCTCAATGACATTGACACTTATCTTTCGGCCTGTCATCTTTTCAAGCTCTTCTCGCAGAATATCAATTTCACCACCACGTGGACCAATAATCATCCCAGGTCGGGCGCTGTGCAGTGTTATTTTAACTTCATTACGTGTTCGGACTATTTCAGTCTTCGCCACGCCTGCCTTGGTCATCTGGCGATTGTATTTTTTGTCGACATAAGCACGAATCTTCTGGTCTTCAATGAGGAAATTGCCGTAATCAGCTTTTGAAGCAAACCACGTGCTTTGCCATCCGAGCGTTATTCCTGTTCTAAACCCTGTTGGCGATGTTTTTTGACCCATAATTTTTATCTTTTACCTTGTCGTTCTGAAAATTCCGGTTAAATCTGTGCCACTGTTACATATATATGGCAGGCCTTTTTACGGATAGCATGTGCTCTGCCTCTGTCCTTTGCTCTAAATCTTTTTGTGCCGATTCGGACGCCGGCATCATCGACACATGCCTGTCGGACGTAAAGATTATCAACGTCAGCCTGTTGCTCATCGGCATCTGCCACGGCACTTTTTAAAACCTTGTCTATCATTGGTGCCGCACGTTTCCTCGTAAACTTCAGGATGTCCATCGCATCCTGCACCGGTCGACCGACTATCAATTGTGTAACCAGCTTTGCCTTGCTGGCCGAACCTGGTGCATAACGATAAGATGAACGCCATTCAACCAGATCATTTACGTCAACAGACAGGGCGTTTGCCAGACGCTGAATGTCCTCTTTTTGCGGTGCAGGCTTAAAAAGTCCCTTCTTCCAGTTCCTTACAGCCGACACAGCCTGTTTTTTATCGAAGCTGCCTCTGACAAGCTGACCGGCCAGTTGTTCAATGCCGGCTTTCTGCTTTTTGCAAAACTCATTCAGTCTGTTAACGTTTAACATACTAAACCACTTCTACTCTTTTAGTTGAGTGTCCTCTGAATATTCTTGTTGCCGAGAATTCGCCGAGCTTATGTCCTACCATATCCTCTGTGACAAAGACCTTGTGGAATATCTTGCCGTTATGCACCATAAAGGTATAGCCCACAAACTCGGGGATTATCGTGCATCTTCTGGCCCAGGTTTTGATTGGCTCACGGGAGCCGGATGCTATCTGTTTCTTTACCTTCAGAAGCAGCTTTTCATCAATAAACGGTCCTTTTTTAAGTGATCTTCCCATAGTTCAATTACTGTTTACAATACCAATTGTCCTTGTCTTATGTTTTTCCGCCTTCTAATGATTCTTTTACCGCCCGGTTTTCGCGGGCTTCTTGTTTTGCCGCCCTTTGCCAGGACTCCGGTAGGGGAGCAGGGGTGTCTGCCGCCGTTTGACCGGCCTTCGCCGCCGCCGAGCGGATGAGAAACCGGGTTCTGTGCCTTGCCTCTTATATGAGGCCTGATGCCCATATGACGTTTTCGTCCGGCCTTGCCTATGCTGATATTCTGGTAATCAGAGTTGCTCAACTGACCGATTGTCGCCCGGCATTCCTTGCGAACCATACGCATTTCGCCGCTCGGCAGGAGAATGGTGACCCAATTGCCTTCTTTTGCCACGATTCTCGCCGCATCGCCGGCACACCTGACGAGTTTGCCGCCCTGGCCTGCGGTCATTTCAATATTGTGTATCTCTAGTCCCGCCGGAATCGACTCAAGCGGCATTGCATTACCCGGCTTCGGCTCACAGGATGTCCCGCTTTCCACAGCATCGCCAACCTTTATGCCCATCGGCGCCAGTATGTATCTTTTTTCTCCGTCAACATAATTAAGCAGAGAGATATAACAGTTTCTGTTGGGGTCATATTCAATAGATGCGACCTTTGCGGGAACGCCGTCTTTATCTCTTTTGAAATCTATAATGCGGTAAATCTTTCTTGCGCCGCCGCCCTTGAACCTTGTGGTTATGAAACCCCCGTGGTTTCTTCCGCCGGACTTTTTTATCCGCGTGCAAAGGGATTCTTCCGGCATAGTTGCGGTCAGCTCTGCATAATCATTCACAGAGCCGGCCCTGCGTCCCGGACTCGTTGGTTTATAATAACGAATACCCATATTTACCGCCTTTGCATTTCGTCTTTAGAACAAGTCTATATGAAAATCTGGTTTCAGGAAGACAACCGCCTTTTTCCAGCTTGATGTCACACCAAAGGTTCGCCCTTTACGACGAACTTTGCCTTTATGGTTGGCTGTCCTGACTTTTCGCACCTTAACGTTATATATTTTTTCCACAGCATCTTTTATCTGGGTTTTATTGGCATTTTTATGTACTTCGAAAGAGTACGCACCTCTGGTATTTGCCAGGTGCGTTCCCTGCTCTGTAACTAAAGGCCGAATTATTATATTGTAGTAATCCACGTTAATATCCGTTAGTTCTCGCTGGTTTTGCCTTCATTCAAAAGAGACAAAAAAGCTTCTTTGGTAAACAGTATTTTACTGTGGTTGCAGATGTCACCGGCATTAAGCTCCGCCACAGGCATAACAGTTATTCTCGGAATGTTCCTGGCTGACTTGTATAGATTGGCGTCAAGATTGCTTGTTGTAACTAAGCAGCTTCGCTCAATCTTCAGGTTCTCCAGTATTTCCACAAAATCTTTTGTCCGAGGCTTCTCGAAATTAAGTTCGTCAATCAGCACGACGCTATTGTTCAGCAGTTTCGCCAGCACCGCTGAGTTTCTGGCCAGTTTCCTCTGTTTTTTCGGCATACGCTGACTGAAATCTCTTGCGATTTTAGCGAATGTAACGCCGCCGCCGACACGCTTGGCGGTTCTAACGTTGCCGACACGGGCATTTCCTGTTCCCTTTTGCCTGAACAGTTTTCTCGTGGAGCCTTCCACAAGACTTCTGTTTTTGGTCGCAGCCGTTCCAACCCGTTTATTGGCCTGATGTCTTACAATCGCCTGCTTAAGCAGCGCATACCTTACCCGACCGCCTAAAGTCGCTTCATTGACTTTCAGAGCGTCAATTTCTTTACCTGCCTTGTTGTAAACCGCCAGCTTTATCATCATTTAACCTTTTGCACTGCGCACTGTAACATAACTGCCCGCAGCGCCGCTCACAGGACCTTTAACAACCAGCAAATTTTTTTCCTGGTCTATCAAAACCACTTTGTGGTTCTTCGTTGTAACCCGGACGTTGCCCATATGGCCCGACATCCTTTTGCCTTTCTTGATGTTTCCGCCGTGTCCCCGGTCTGTCCCGTGACCCGATTGAGAACCGGCCGACCTGTGCTTGCGTTCCGTTCCGTGCGAACCCGGCATACCGCCGAATCTGTATCGTTTCATAACACCGGCAAAACCTTTGCCTTTGCTTACGCCTGTTACGTCAACAGTCTTGGTGTCCGCAAATGCCAAAACGGTAATAGAGTCACCGACCTTGTATGCCGGCTCTTCGCCGTTAGGCAGACGCATTTCTTTCACATATTTTTTCGCCGTTGTCCCTGCTTTTTTGGAATGGCCGACTTCAGGTTTTTTTCGGCGAGACGCCTTTGTCTCATCGTAGCCTAACTGAACGGCGTTATAACCATCGGTTTTGACGGTCTTGACCTGCATAACAACACAGGGACCGGCCTGTATAACCGTAACGGGCAGCAAGCTCCCTTGTTCGTTATACACCTGCGTCATTCCGATTTTTTTTCCTAACAGCATCTGCATTGGTTTAAGCCTTGATTTTTACAAAAACACCGGCCGGTACTACCAGCCGATTCAGCACTTCGACCGTTCGCGCATTGGCCTCGTAAATATCAATCAGCCTTTTATGCGTTCTTAATTCAAACTGTTCACGAGACTTTTTGTCGACATGCGGGCTTCTTAAAACCGTATATCGTTCAATACGCGTCGGCAGCGGCACAGGCCCGCTTACACGGGCATTGGTCCTTCGGGCATGTTCCACTATCTCCTTGGCAGATGCATCCAGCGCTCTGTGGTCGTAAGCTTCCATCCTGATTCTTATCCTTTCAGTTTCACCTGCCATAATCTTTCCTGCTATCGCAACTTTCTGTCAGACTAAACGCTTTTTCGCTTCTTTCTTTAAAACTTGTAAAAACTTAAAATATATCAAGTTACAGGCAGAATACCAAGTAAAAAATTGCTTTAGAATACAGTTTTTTTATGCCGAATTACCTTACTTGATTTTTGGGCAGGAAAGGCTTTTTTGACTGTTAGTTGTCTGTTATCGGCTTAAAAAAACAATCTCCAACTACCACCAGTCTGCCTTCCTTAAAAACCTGGGGTTACAATGTTCCTAACCGCTTAACTGCTATTTTATCGGTCTTGGTATACCCCTGAACTCAATAAAACAATTTCTCCTAAACCATCCTTGACTCTATACTTACGATATGTTACAGCCCAACTATGTCTACGCAAAGCCGTCCTTGGCAATGCTCGCTGCGGCTGAGTTTCGGTAATATAACGATAATGCCTTTTGTTGTCAATAGCACAAAATATAAAAAATAAAATCTTTATTTTTTAAATAATAATCTTGCCGGCTATTTGTTCCGGCACCCTCTCATAACTCAACGGTTCCATCGTAAACGTTCCACGCCCGGCTGTCATACCCCTGATTTCGCTCGAATAACCGAACATCTCCGCCAAAGGCACCTTTGCGTCAATTATCTGCATATTGCCATGTGCCCTGCAATTCGTAATTATTCCCCTTTTGGCAAGCAAATTTCCCTGAATCGCCCCGAAATTGGCTTCCGGAACAACCACCTGAAGCCGCATTATCGGCTCAAGCAGAACCGGGCCTGCCTCTTTTATCGCCTTTTCAACGGCAATAGCCGCTGCCTGTTCAAAAGCCAGTTCTGAGGAGTCAACCGAGTGATATGAACCGTCCATTAAAATGATTTTTACCCCAAGAATAGGATAACCTGCCAGCACACCGCAGGTCAGGGCATTTTTACTCCCCGCTTCTACCCCGGGAATATACTCTTTTGGCACTGCACCGCTAATGACCTTATTCTGAAATTCAATGTCGCGGCTCCAGTGTCCATCTTCTCCGAATAAGGGCTCAACCGTCAGAACAACATGCCCATATTGACCGTGACCGCCTGTTTGTTTTATAAACTTGCCTTCCGCCTTGGCCTTTTTTGTAATGGCTTCTTTGTAAGCAACCTTAGGAGTGCCGATTCTTACCCCGATTCCCATCTCTTTTATAAGTTTGTGCTGAAGCACTTCCAAATGCAGTTCGCCCATCCCTGCAATGATTGTTTGCCCCGTTTCAGCGTCGTATTTATATTCGAAAGTCGGGTCTTCGCGTCTTAAATCATGCAGCCCCTCCAGCAGTTTCCCTTTGTCTGCCGATGTTAGAGGCTCTATCGACATACTAATGACCGTTTCAGGAAAGCTTATACTTGGCAGGCACACAGGGTTTCTCGTATCGCAAATCGTATCGCCGGTGAGAGTTTCCCTCGGACCTACCACCGCAACAATATCGCCGGCAACGGCTGAATCCACGATTTTCCGCTCGCTGGCATGCATCTCGAATATTCTTGTGATATTTTCTTTGTGGCACGACCATCCTGGTCGTGTTTCCACGGGCTGGAAGCCCGTGCCACGTGCAACCATGACTCTGCTGCTCCCTTTTAACGTCCCCTGATAAATCCTCAGGAAATTCAGGTCGCCGTGTGCATCACTGATAATTTTGAAAACCAGCGCAACCAGATGACCGTTTTTATCGCATTTGACCGTTATTTCCTTATTTTTGTCGGTTAGCTTGTGCACAATTATAGGAGGCTTATCTAATGGAGAAGGCAGATATTTTGTCACGCCATCGAGTAGCTTTTGAACTCCGATGTACTTCAGTGCCGAACCGATAAATACCGGCTGCAATTTCCCGCTTAATGTCCCTCTTCTAAGGGCCCTGTCGATTATTTCTTCGCCTATTTTTTCGTTGTGAACATAAAGGTTCATCATCTCTTCATCGTGCTCGGCAGCATGTTCAAACATTTGGTGCCTGTATTTTTCCACCTGCTTCTGCAGCTCCTTTGGTATTTCGGTTTCCTTGAAGGTTACGCCAAGATTTTCAGCATCATAAAAAACCGCCCGCATTTTTATCAGGTCTATTATCCCTGAAAACGAGTTTTCAGCCCCGATTGGCAATTCGACTAAAACAGGGTTGGCCAGAAGTTTGTTGCGTATGCTTTCGACCGTCATTTCGAAATCGGCGCCGACTTTGTCCATTTTGTTTATAAAGAAAAGGAAAGGCAGGTTGTATTTCAGTCCCTGTCGCCAGACCGTTTCGCTCTGTGCCTGCACGCCTTCGCTTGCGTCCAATACCAGCACAGCCCCGTCGAGCACACGCAGCGACCTCTCGACCTCAACTGTAAAATCTATGTGGCCGGGAGTGTCGATAAGATTGATTTCAAAACCATTCCAATACAATTTGGTTGCAGCCGAGGTGATAGTGATGCCTCTCTTTTGTTCTTCTTCGAGGTAGTCCATAACCGCTGTTCCGTCGTGCACCTCGCCCATTTTGTAGGTCTTGCCTGCGTAGTAGAGTATACGCTCACTCACCGTTGTCTTGCCGGCATCGATATGTGCTATGACGCCGATATTTCGTAATTTTTCAAGAATATTCGCCATAAGTTTCTATGTTCGCCGTACCATAAACCACATAGGATTTATGGTGGTGAACCCTGTGTGGCTCACTATAAAAAAACTGCCACGGCCATTTTTAAACAAGCCGTGGCAATTTTATATGATAATTTCTTACCACGCAAAATGTGCGAATGCCTTGTTGGCATCAGCCATTTTGTGAATATTTTCCCGCGTGGTCATTGCACCGCCGCGCCCGTTATAAGCCTCTGTCAGTTCAGCCGCCAGCCTCTCGCACATAGGTTTGCCTTTTTGGCTCCTGGCGGATTCTAATATCCACCGAATCGCCAGTGACTGTTGCCGCTTGGAATTTACCTGCATCGGCACCTGATAGCTGGCCCCGCCCACTCGCTTGCTGCGGACTTCTATCAGCGGTTTTGCATTGCTTACCGCCTTCTCGAATAATTCGACAGGGGCGACGTCCTTTGCTTTTTGTGCTATGATATTTAGGGCATCGTAAAAGATTTTCTCTGCGACGCTCTTCTTGCCTTGCCACATCAGGCAGTTAATAAACTTTGACACAAGCTTACTATTGTATTTTGGGTCAGGTTTTAATTGCTCCGCCGAAGCGGTTCGTTTCTTAATAGCCATTATTTTGCCCTTTTCGCACCATATTTACTTCTGCCTTGTTTGCGGTTAGCCACGCCGGCGGAGTCAAGAACGCCGCGAACGATGTGATACCTCACGCCCGGCAGGTCTCTGACTCGTCCGCCCCGAACAAGAACAGTGCTGTGTTCCTGAAGATTATGGTCAATGCCGGGTATGTAAGCGGTAATCTCTGTTCCGTTCGTCAGCCTTACACGCGCAATTTTTCGCAGAGCCGAGTTGGGTTTCTTAGGCGTTTGCGTCCTTACAATCAGGCATACACCTCTTCTCTGCGGCGAACCGCTGATTTCGGACATTCGCTTTTTGCCCTTTGATTTTAGTCTCGGACGTTTGACTAACTGATTTATTGTTGGCATAACTTATTTCCTGTTTTGGTTCTAAAAACTAACAATTCTTACTTAATTCCCAGCGCCTCTTTTACGGCCGCCTCTGCCCTTGCCTCTGCTGTTTTGGCCTCTTTAAGTTCCGATATTTCTTCAAGCTGCTTTGGCAGCGGCGCCTCTGCAAGGTGCTTGACCTTCATTTCCAGATAGGGCTTGAAAGCCGTGCCGGCCGGTATCAGATGTCCCAGTATAACATTTTCCTTCAAGCCGCACAATCTATCAATTTTACCAGCCAGCGCCGCCTCCGTCAAGACCTTTGTTGTTTGCTGGAAGCTGGCAGCAGCAATAAAACTTTCCGACTGCAGAGACGCCTTCGTTATTCCCAGAAGCAGTGTTTTGGCGGTGGCAGGTCTCGGCTTTTTGCCCTTCACCGGCGTTCCGCCGATAGATTCAATCTTTTCATTGAAGCTGTTAAACCTTTCTTTGCTGACAACGTCTCCCACCGCCAGTTGAACGTTATCAATAGTCATTTTTTCCGCATCTCCAAGCGAAATAATTTTAAGGCTGTTGGCCAGTCTTTCATTTTCTCTCCTGAAAACGAATTTATCCACAACCTCGCTCGGCAAAAATGTGCTGTCTCCGACAGAGTCAATTTCTATCTTGCGCATCATTTGAGAGCAAATAATCTCGATATGCTTGTCGTCTATGCCGACGTTTTGTGAGCGGTAAACATTTTGAATTTCCGCTATTAAATATCTTTGCAGCGCCTCTTCGCCTTTGACTCGCAGGATATCGTGCGGCACCAGCGGGCCGTCCGTAAGCGCATCTCCCGCCTCCACTCTGTCGCCGGCGTGAACGTTCAGGTGCCTGTCCCTCGGAACATGATGCTCTTTTTCCATTCCGCTTTCGCTGCGAATTATGATTGTCATTTTCCCCTTGCGTTTGTCGCCTCGCAGCTCAATTCTGCCGCTGATTTCCGCCATTGCCGCAGGGTCTTTTGGCTTGCGCGCCTCGAAAACCTCCGTAACTCTGGGCAGACCTCCTGTAATGTCCTGCGTTCCTGTGGTTGCTCTGGGCTGATGAGCGAGCAATTCGCCCGCCTGCACCTGCTGACCTTCGATAACCTCGATTCTCGCTCCTGCCGGCAGATAGTGAACGTCAAGTATTTTGCCGTTACTGTCTTCTATAATAATCTGCGGGTGCTTGTCGCCTTTATGCTCGATAACTATCGGCTTGCCGGGCTGTCCCTTACGCTCCTCCTCCACCCTGATTGTCTCGCCTTCCGCAATATCTACGAACCTGATAAGGCCCGGAACCTCCGCCAGAATGGGTGTGCGGTGCGGGTCCCACTCGAATAACAACGCTCCCTTTTTTACCTCCTGACCATCCTTGACCGCAACGGTTGTGCCGTAAGGCACCTTGAATCTGTCAAGCTCTCGCATCTTGGCGTCAAGGATTGTGATTTCTCCGTTTCGCTTTAGCGCTATTGTCTGTGTGCTGCCGTCGCTCCGCTTTAAAGTAACGGCATTTATGTCACGGTATTGAATTTTCCCCGTCTGTGTCGCTCTCTGTTCACGTTCAAGTATTGTTCTTGAAGCAATACCGCCTGTGTGGAACGTTCGCAGCGTCAACTGGGTGCCGGGTTCTCCTATTGATTGTGCCGCTATTATACCAACTGCCATGCCTTCTTCTGCAAGGCGGAATGTGCTGAGGTCCCACCCATAACACTTCGCACAAATTCCGAATGAACTGTCGCAGGTCAGGGGGCTTCTGATTCTGATTGCGTCCAGCCCCAGCGCCTCTATCTTTGCCGCCGCATGAGGAGTTATAACCTCATTCTCGCGGGCAATCATCTCATCCGTGATTGGGTTGCGAATATTGTCTCTCGCGGTTCTGCCGACGATTAGCTGAGAAAGCGGTATATCAACCTGCTCGCCTCTGCTTATAGCGCTTTTGGTGATTCCCTGCAGCGTCCCGCAGTCATGCTCCGTTATAATTACGTTCTGCGACACATCGACAAGCTTGCGGGTAAGATAGCCGGAATTTGCTGTTTTCAGCGCTGTGTCCGCCAGTCCCTTGCGGGCGCCGTGAGTGGAACTGAAATATTCCAGAACCGTCATACCCTCGCGGAAATTCGACTTAATAGGCGTTTCGATGATTTCGCCGCTCGGCTTGGCCATCAATGCACGCATTCCCGCAAGCTGCTGAATCTGGTCCACACTGCCTCTGGCGCCGGAATCGCTCATAACAAATATCGGGTTGATATACGGCGAGCCGTCCTCTTTAGTGTCGTTCTTGAGTCCTCGCATCATTTCATTGGTAACGGCCACGCGGGCATGTGTCCACGCATCGATGACCTGATTGTACCTTTCACCTTCCGTCAGAACGCCTGCCTGATAATTCTTGTAGATTTTTTTGACCTTCTTTTCTGTCTCATCGATAATGTCCTGCTTTTTGGCCGGTATCTTCAGGTCCGTAAGGCCGATGCTCAGCCCTGAAAGCGTGGCATACTTGAAGCCTGATTCTTTTATTTTATCGAGCAGGTTTACCGTTGCGGCATTGCCGGCAATATTAAAGCAGTCGCTGATTACCTGGCTTATCTTCTTCTGAGACATTGTTGTATTATAAAACGGCATTGACTCAGGGAGTATATCGTTGAACATACATCTGCCGACCGTTGTTGTAATTAACGCCGGTTTGCCGGAATATTTTAGACTTCTCGCCTCGGTTGTCTCTGGTTCCACGACCGGCTTGTAAATTCGCACTTTAATCCTTGTATGAAAGCCGATTTTGCCTAACGAGTAAGCCATCATAGCCTCGAAAGTGTCCTTAAACGCCGACTCCTCTTTGGGGGCACCTTCCTTTTCGCTCGGATACATATACGTGAGATAATAGTTACCCATCACCATATCCTGCGATGGCCCGACCATCGGAGAGCCGTTGGAAGGCGAGAAAATATTGGCGGTGGTCATCATCAGCGTATGTGCCTCGGCCTGTGCCTCAATGCTTAATGGCAGATGAACCGCCATCTGGTCGCCGTCGAAGTCCGCATTGAACCCCTTGCACGCCAGCGGATGAAGCATAATGGCGTTGCCTTCCACAAGAATCGGCTCAAATGCCTGGACACCCATTCGGTGCAGCGTCGGAGCGCGGTTCAGCAGAACCGGATGCTGATGTATCACCTCTTCCAGAATGTCCCATATTTGCTCGTCTCGTCGTTCAATCATCTTTTTGGCGCTCTTGATTGTATCGGCCAGACCATGTTGTTTCAGCTTGCGAATAATGAAAGGCTGATAAAGCTCCATTGCTATCTTCTTGGGAAGCCCGCACTGATTTAGCTTTAGAGTCGGACCCACCACAATCACCGAACGTGCCGAGTAATCCACTCGCTTGCCCAGCAGGTTCTCACGGAAGCGTCCCTGTTTGCCTTTTATCATATCAGACAGACTCTTCAGCGGTCTGTTATTGCTGCCCAGAACTGGTCTTCGGCAGCGGCCATTGTCAAACAAGGCATCCACCGCCTGCTGAAGCATCCTCTTTTCATTCCGGATAATTACTTCGGGCGCATTAAGGTCGATGAGTTTTTTCAACCGGTTGTTGCGGTTGATTATTCGCCTGTAAAGGTCGTTTAGGTCGCTGGTGGCAAAATTACCCGACTCCAGAAGAACCAAAGGACGCAAATCGGGCGGAATTACAGGTATCACATCAAGAACCATCCATTCAGGTTTGTTTCGGCTGCTCTTGATGGCGCTGATTATCTTGAACCGTTTCGTCAGGTCCTTAATCCGCTGTACGCTGCTGGTTTCATCTATTTCAGCCTTTATTCTGCTCCCAAGAACGTCAAGGTTCAGATTGGAAAGCATCACTTTTATGGCTTCTGCGCCTATTGAGGCCTTGAACGAATTGCCGTATTTTTCCGTCGCCTCACGCAACTCTTCTTCACTTAGTAATTGCCCCGGTTTCAGCGGGCTCTGACCCGCGTCCGTCACAGCGTAGTCCTGGAAATATATTATCTTCTCCAGTGCGTTCGTCTTCATCCCCAAAAGCGTCCCTAAATGGTTCGGTATCGCCTTGAAAAACCATATATGCGCTACCGGCGCCGCAAGATTTATATGGCCCATTCGTTTTCGACGAACCCGGCTGTGCGTCACCTTTACCCCGCACCGGTCGCAGATTATACCTTTGAATTTCGTCCCTTTATATTTCCCGCAGGCGCATTCCCAGTCCCGCTCAGGACCGAAAATACGTTCACAGAACAAACCGTCCTTCTCCGGCCTGTATGTCCGGTAGTTTATTGTCTCTGGCTTATGAACCTCCCCGAACGACCAACTCCGTATATCGTTCGGACTCGCCAAAGATATTTTTACCGAACCATAATCATTTACCCGGTCGTATATGTTTTCCAGCATCTTCCGCTAACTCCTTATTCCCAAGTCTACAGTAAACCCCACGTGGTTCACTGTGCAGATTTGTTCCTCTGTCATTGCGAGTCCCGATGTTGTTTATCGGGACGAAGCAATCTCACATTATAAAACAGCACTTCCGAGTCGCCTCTTTTCAAGCTGTATATTCAATCCCAATCCTCTTAGTTCATTACACAGAACATCGAACGACAACGGTGTGCCGGCCTCCAGCGAATTCTGACCCTTCACCATTGATTCGTATATCTTCGTCCGCCCCTCAACGTCATCGCTCTTCACCGTCAGCATCTCCTGTAGCGTATACGCTGCTCCATACCCCTCCAGCGCCCAAACCTCCATCTCCCCGAACCTCTGTCCGCCTGTTCGCGCCTTGCCTCCGAGCGGCTGTTGCGTAATCAGACTGTAAGGCCCAGTCGCTCTTGCATGTATCTTGTCGTCAACAAGATGATGCAGTTTCATCATATAAATATATCCGATAGTTGCTGTCTGGTCGAACGGCTCGCCTGTTCTGCCATCGTATAATTGTGTCTTCAGCGCTTTTGGAACGTTTACAAAGGATTCGTTGTCACCCGGCACTTCTCCCTTCGCCTCCAGTTCCTTCTCACGCTTCCTCATACACTCGTTTGCCTCTTCTATTAACTTGCGGATGTCTTCCTCCCTCACTCCGTCAAACACCGGCGTAATGGCCTCAAATCCCAGCACCTTCGCCACCCAACCAAGATGCGTCTCTAATATCTGGCCCACGTTCATTCTGCTCGGAACACCCAGCGGATTAAGCAGTATGTCCAGACTTGTCCCGTCTTTCAGAAACGGCATATCTTCTTCAGGCATAATCTTCGCTATCACACCTTTGTTCCCGTGCCTGCCGGCCATTTTGTCTCCTATCGACAGCGTTCTTTTGGTGGCAACATAAATTTTCACCATTTCCATAACGCCGCTCGGCAGCTCATCGCCGTGTTTCAATCGCTCGATTCTGCGCTCCTTTTCCTTCTGTAATTCCGCAATCTTCACCCAGAATTTATCCACAATCTTCTGAACATCGTCTCTGTCCTGGGCGGGCTTGACCCATTTTATGTCGAAGTTTTCTATCTGCTCGTAGAGGACTTCATCATCTTCGCTTGCCCCGACCTTCTGACGCGTTGATGGGTCGATTATGGTAACATTGAATTTCTTATGAATGGCTTCTATCATTTGCCTGAAAATTGCACATTCTTTGCCGCTCATCTCTTTTTCATATTGCTTTGTTTGCGCCGCAAGCGCCTTCTTTGCCTCTTCACCGCCCACGCCGCGCCTTGTAAATCGCTCCGTTCTTATTACCACACCTTCGTATCCGCTCGGCAGCTCGAGCGAGTCATTCTTAACATCTTCGCCCGCTCTGCCGAATATTGCATGCAGCAGTTTTTCTTCAGGCGTCAGTTCAGTCTTGCTCTTCGGTACAACTTTGCCGACCAGAATATCGCCGTGATATACTCTTGTTCCTTCACGAATTACCCCATGCTCGTCAAGGCTCTTGAGGGATTTCTCGCTCACATTAGGTATATCGTTTGTGAATTCTTCTTTTCCCAGCCGGGTTTCACGCACCTCTGCGGTGAATTCGTCTATATGAATGCTTGTAAAGCTGTCATTTTTGACTAATTTTTCGCTGACAATCATTGCGTCCTCAAAATTGAACCCGTCAAAGGAAACAAATCCCACAAGCAAATTCTTGCCAAGTGCCAGCACCCCGTTCGCGGTCCCGCCGCCGTCTGCTATAATCTGGTTTTTCTCAACCTTTTCGCCCAGTTTCACTATGGGCTTTTGGTTAAGGCACGTCCTCTCATTCAGCCCGAAAAACTTTTCCAGTATGTATTCCTCGGTCTGGTTGATAACTATTTTCGTGGCGTCCACCGCCGTAACCACGCCCGCTTTTTGCGCATGCACAACCATACTCGAATTTTGTCCGACTATCTTTTCCATACCGGTGGTAACCAGCGGCTCCTCCGTCTTTAGCAGTGGAACTGCCTGTCGCTGCATATTCGAACCCATCAGCGCCCTGTTTGCATCATCGTGTTCCAGAAATGGGATAAGCGCCGCTGATACGCCCACAGTCTGCTTGGGTGAAACATCAACATAATTGACCTCGTCGCTCAATACCTGTGCCAGCATACCATTTTTCATTACCAGCACCATGCCCTCAGTTATTTTGCCCGTCTCTTGGTTGACAGTCCCGGGTGCCGCAATGACCGATTTCATATCTTCATCGGCGCGAAGGTAAGCTATTTCGTTGGTAACCTTGCCGTTCTTGACCTTGCGATAGGGAGTGAGCAGGAAACCATATTCGTCGACCGTCGCCAGTATGGCCAGCGATGCAATTAGGCCGATATTTGTCCCTTCAGGCGTTTCAATCGGACAGATTCTCCCATAATGACTGATATGCACATCGCGGACCTCAAATCCCGCCCGTTTCCTGTTCAAGCCGCCGGGGCCAAGGGCGGATAGCCGCCTTTCGTGCGTCAATTGACTCAAAGCATTGGTCTGGTCGACAATCTGGCTTAGTTCCCCACGACCGAAGAAATAGTTTATACTGCTCGACACGCTTTTGGAATTTACCAGGTCCGCTATATGCAGCGGCTCAGTGCTCTCTCTTCTTATAGCCATCCGCTCCTGAACCGTCTTACGCAGCTTCAGCAGACCTTTTCTTATCTCAGCGGATGCAAGCTCATCAATCGTGCGTAATCTTCGGTTGCCGAGATGGTCAATGTCGTCTATCTCACCCTCGCCGTTTCGCAGGGCAATAATATATTTCATTGCGTTGAGAAAATCCTCCGCGTGAAGGGTCATTTCGTTTTCATCGACGTTCTGTCCGAATTTGCGATTTAATCTGAAACGTCCGACCCTGCCCAGGCGATACCGGTTCATATCGAAAAATTTCTCTTCGAAAAACGTTTTGGCCTTTTCCTTGTTTGGCGGATTGCCGGGCCGAAGCTTTATATAAAATTTCAGCAGGGCCTGCTCCTGATTTTGGCAGTCGTCTTCTGCAAGGGTGTTCAGCAGGAGAACATCACGCACCTGCTCGATGACTTCGACCTTTTTAATGTTGCTTTGCTGGATTAAGGATGCCTTGTCACCGATTTGTGCGCCGGCTGCCACCACTACCTCGCCGCTTTCAGTATCGACAATCGGACCTGCCGCCCACATAGTAGGCGTAACCTTGGTTGGCGAAATGACCTTTGTCGGATAGAATTCACGCAGAATACTTTCAGTATCGCTGTGATTGGGGCCTATTGCACGCAGAAAAATGGTCGCCGGTATCTTGCTCGACTGGTCTATTTTTACCACCAGAACGTCTTTCCGCGTAACGCTTATTTCTATCCAGCTTCCCCTCTCAGGTATGATTCTGCCGCCGTGCAATACCCTGTCACCTTCCTTGCTTTCGATGAGAAAGTCGATGCCGGGGCTTCGATGAAGCTGATTTACAATCACCCGCTCGGCGCCGTGAATAATGAACTCGCCACCGCCTATCATAACCGGTATTTCGCCCAGATATATCGACTGTTCGGAAAGGTCTTCGCCTTCTTTCTTCCGCAGCCTGCAGCAAACTTTTAGAGGATACGCATAGCTCAGCCGCAACTGCCGACACTCGTTAGGCGTATAACGCGGTTTCTCCAGCTCGTAATAGAGATACTCCAGCGTCATACTCTTGTCGTAGCTCTCGATAGGGAATATCTCCCGCAGCAGTCCTTCCAGACCGGTGCATTTTCTCTGGGTCGGCAAAACGTCTTTCTGGAGAAACTTCTCGTAGCTTTTCTTCTGTAAGACTACAAGGTCAGGCACTTCAATATCGTCGCGAACTTTGCCAAAATAGCGTACAGGTCGTGCAGCCATTTCACACTCCCATTTATTAGTAAATTTTGCGTCTTAAATTAACTCAAAATTAAAAACTCAAAACTTAGAACTATGTTATTTCAACCGTTCCGCCTGCATCTTCGAGTTGTTTCTTGGCGGCCTCAGCCTCTTCCTTGCTTACGCCTTCTTTGGCCGACTTCGGTACGCCTTCCACAAGGTCCTTGGCCTCTTTCAATCCCAGTCCTGTCATTGCTCTTATTTCCTTGATGACCTGGATTTTCTTGTCCCCGAATCCTTTCAGAATCACGTTAAACGTGGTCTTTTCCTCTGGCTTCTCAGCAGCCTCGCCGCCTCCGGCAGCAGGGCCCGCCATCATCACCGCGCCGCCGGCAGCAGGCTCGATTCCATATTCATCCTTGAGATAATCACAAAGCTCCTTGGCCTGCATCAGTGTCAGGCCGACTATCTTGTCGCCGATAGCCTTTATGTCGCTGTTCCAGTTCTTTTCTGACATTTCTTTACTCCTGTTTCTAACGCCCGGCAGTAGCTGAAACTCCACCGTCTCATTTTACCCCTTCAGGGGACAACCACACGAGCAACTTTTATCTTTTTACCAGTCACTATCGACCAACTATGCTGCTTGTTTCGTCTCAGCCTTTTCCGCAATGGTCTTTATACAACCCGCAATATTCCTCGCGGGCGATATAAGCACAGCAGCCAGTTTCGCCGCCGGTGATTTCACCATACCCGAAATTCGACTTTGCAGTTCCGCTCTTGTCGGCATCTTGGAAATCCCAGTCGCTGCCTTGGCGTCTAAAACCGTCCCTTCGAGGAAGGCGCCCTTCATCTCCATCACAGGCTTCTTCTTGAACCATCCTGACATCTCTTTTGCGACATCCACTATGCTGTCGCCGCCGTAAACGATGGTGCAGGGGCCGCTGAACAGTGTCGCCGCCATTTCCATCTTGCTTTTGGACAACGCATTCTTGAATAAAGAATTCTTTACCACCAGCAGCGTGATACCTTTCTTTTTTAACTCGGCTCGCATCTGGTTGCCGTCGATTCCGTCGATGCCCTTGGTGCTGACAACCAGAAAATTCCTGATGTTCTCGCCGGCAATCTTCTTCTCTAATTCCGCTTGTATTAATCCTTTTACATACTTGCTCATTTTTTCACCCTGGTTGTTTTAATTTTTTGTCGATTATCTGTCTTAAACAATAACAGTAATGCTCGGGCTCATCGTTGCCGATATGCACATCTTTTTGATATATGTACCCTTTGTTGTTTGCGGCTTGATTTTCTTTATATGTGCCACAAATGCCTCGATGTTGCTGATTAACTTTTCATTCTCGAAACTTTGCTTGCCGATGACCACCTGCACGTTGCCGCCCGCATCGTTCTTAAATTCGATTTTTCCCGCCGCAAACTCGGCTACCGCCGCTGCAACATCTGCCGTTACCGTCCCGTTCTTGGGCGAAGGCATCTTGCCCTGCGGGCCTAAGATTCGACCGAGTTTCCCAACCTTGCCCATAACTTTCGGCGAGGCTATCGCTACGTCAAAATCCATCCATCCGTCCGTTACCTTTTTTACCAATTCGTCACATCCGGCCTCGATAGCGCCTGCGCTCTTGGCGGCCTCAACATCTGCATCTTCACAGAAAGCGACAACTTTCTTCTTCTTCCCTATCCCATAAGGCAGTGATATCGAACCGCGAATCAACTGCTCCGCGCGTTTTGTATCGATACCTAAATGCAGCACGCACTCTATACTCTGGTCGAATTTGACTCCCTTGAACGACTTGACTTTTTCAACCGCCTCAGCCAGACTTACTGCCTTCTCGCCCGCCTGCTCTGATTCTTTTTTATATCTTTTACCTCTAAATCCCATTCAAAACTCCTCGGTGATTTATGGCCTGTGATTAGTTCATCGCTTTCTAAATTCTATTCCCTATACGCTATACGCTATATTTGGTCTTTAATCTGTTACCTCAATACCCATACTCCGGGCGGTGCCTCTTATAATCTTTTCCGCCTTTTCCAGACTGTGTGCATTCAGGTCTTTGCTCTTGGTTTCCGCAATCTTTCGCACCTGTTCAGCAGTAACCTTCCCGACCTTTTCCTTGTTTGGTGTGCCGCTTCCCTTGGCGACTCCTGCAACCTGCTTCAACAGAACAGCGGCAGGGGGGCTTTTTACCTCGAATGTGAAGCTCTTGTCTTTATATACTGATATTATGATCGGCACAATTATTCCCTTAAGGTCTTTCGTCCGCTCGTTAAACTGAGAAATAAACTGACCTATATTAACTCCGTGCTGACCGAGTGCAGGTCCTATTGGCGGGGCGGGGGTTGCCTGCCCGCTCGGCGCCTGCAATTTTATCTTTACTACTATTTCTTTTGCCATCGTTTACCTTGAATTTTTTATATCTTCTCGATTTGCCAGTATTCTATATCCAGCGGCGTGCTTCGCCCGAATATCGTAACGATTACTCTTACAATTCCGCGTTCAGGGTCGATTGAATCAACCGCACCTTCGAAGTTCTGAAAAGCGCCATCTCTGATTTTAATCTGGTCGCCTTTCTTGAACTCCACCTTAATGCTCGGTGCTTCTTCCGGCTTTTCCGCCTCCAGAAGCATTTTCGCCACATCGGTATCTCGCATTGGCGTTGGGGTTCCCTCTGTGCCTATAAAGTCCCCCGTGCCGGAGATATCTTTAATCATAAACCACGCATTGTCCTGCACCCGCCCGTTTTCACCAGGCTCCATTTCCATAAATACATAACCCGGATACAGCTTTCGTTTGTGAACGGTCTGCTTATTGCCGCGAATACGCTTAATCTTTTCGACCGGAACTTCCACTCTCCCTATAACGCTTTCCAGACTCTCTGTGCGCACCTTCTGCTGTATGAGTTCTTTTACTCTTTCTTCCTGGTTGGATGCGACTCGCAGAACATACCACTGCATATCATTACCTTAACTTATTACGTAATTAAGCGCTTTTCGTTCTATTTCTTAATCGAAATACGGGATACATTCATAATTTGCAGAATAAGGTATCAGCCCAACAACCACATAAAGAACAGTTGAAAGCCGAAATCCGTAACGCCGAGAATAGCTGATATGGATACTACCACCACTACAACAACAAATGTCGATACAGCTATCTCCTTTCTGGTTGACCAGCTGACTTTCTTTATTTCACCCTCAGCTGCAATCATAAAATCCGCAATTACCGGCTTGTTTACCAGCCAAAATGCCAGAAAACTTAATCCGCTGAATATCGCAGCCGGAACCATAGTTGATACCCACAGCCCGAAATCAGCGGCATCAAGCAGCATATATAGCTGCAGGCAGCCCAGCCCGCATACCAACGCCGTGCTAAGCGCCGTTATGAGCCTTGTATATTTACCCTGTCCTGTTTTATAAATCTCAAACGCCATAATCTCATAATCTTATGCACTTATGCACTTATGCTCTTATGCACTTGTGCCGTAATACCAGCAGGCCAGAGAGGTCTCGAACCCCTAACCTGCGGTTTTGGAGACCGCCGCTCTGCCAATTGAGCTACTGGCCTAATTTTATCTTCTCGCCTTACTTGCGACGTATTTTATGAACGGTATGCTTACGTTCATTTCTGCAAAACTTCTTTAGCTCTAACTTGGGAACTCCCTCCAACACGCTTATATTCGTGCGGTAATTCCTGCTGTTGCACTCCTTGCACTCAAGCCAAACATATTCTCTTTTGCTCTTTTTAGCCATATTAACCTGATTCGTCGGAAAATAAACTCACAGTCTTCGTTGCGGTCAGCTAAAAATATACGCTATCCGCTGTCCGCTATACGCTGCTTTTATCCGAGGATTTTCGTTACTACGCCTGCGCCGACGGTTTTGCCGCCTTCACGGATGGCGAATCGAAGGCCTTCTTCCATCGCAATAGGCGAAATAATCTCAACGTCCATCGATATATGGTCGCCAGGCATACACATCTCTGCTGGTTTACCATCCCTGCTTATCAAAGCCTTGACCGCTCCGGTTACATCCGTTGTCCTGAAATAAAACTGCGGCTTATAATTCGCGAAGAATGGCGTATGACGTCCACCTTCCTCTTTCGTCAGAATGTAAACCTCCGACATAAATTTTGTATGAGGCGTGATGCTCTTCGGCGCAGCTATCACCTGTCCGCGCTCAAGGTCTTTCTTTTCAATTCCGCGTAAAAGCAATCCGATATTATCGCCAGCTTGACCTTCATTGAGCGTCTTGTTGAACATTTCTACACCGGTAACAACCGCTTTGCGAGTTTCTGGTGAAAGACCTATGATTTCTATTTCTTCCCCGACACGAACCTTGCCGCGCTCGACCCTGCCCGTTCCTACCGTTCCTCTGCCTTTAATGCTGAAAACGTCTTCTACCGGCATAAGGAATGGCTTGTCCGTTTCACGCAGCGGGACTGGAATATACTCGTCCATAGCCTTTAGCAGTTCGACTATCGGCTTGCACTCCGGGTCATCAAGGCTGGTTGCCCTCATCGCCTTTAGCGCACAGCCGCGTATAATCGGCGTCTTGTCGCCCGGAAACTCATATTTATTCAGCAGGTCTCGGACTTCCATCTCTACAAGGTCCAGCAGTTCAGGGTCATCAACCAAATCTACCTTATTAAGGAATACAATGATTTTCGGCACATTCACCTGCTTTGCCAGAATGATATGTTCACGTGTTTGCGGCATTGGGCCGTCCGCTGCGCTTACCACTAATATCGCACCGTCCATTTGTGCCGCTCCCGTTATCATATTCTTTATGTAGTCCGCATGCCCGGGGCAGTCGACGTGTGCGTAGTGCCGGTTTTCTGTCGAATATTCCACGTGTGCAGTTGCGATTGTCAGAATCTTTGTATCGTCACGTCTGCCCTGCGACTCCGATGCCTTGGCTATCTCATCGTATGATTTGAACTTTGACAGCCCTTTGAACTCCATCACCTTGGTCATTGCCGCGGTTAAAGTTGTTTTGCCGTGGTCGACGTGACCGATTGAGCCGACATTAACATGTGGTTTCGTGCGCTGAAATATTTCCTTTGCCATTTTATTCTAAACCTCCTATGTGCCTGTTAGTTCTTATCCTCAAATCAAAAATACTGCCTTAATTCAAAAATACGCTATATTACACTCTCATCCTGGGAACGCTTCTTTGCTCAGCTTCCCAGGCTGACCTGCTTGCATTTAGCTGCTGATGGGAATTGGACCCATGACCTCATCCTTACCAAGGATGCGCTCTACCATCTGAGCTACAGCAGCATTGCTTTTCGGCTTATACAACTACCGATAAAGGCTTACACCTTCTACCTGCTTTCCAATGTAAAACATCATAGTTTATAGAGCCCGAACCCAAACTGCAAACACAAAAAATACAAAAAAATGCAATTTTTTTCAAAAAAACGAAAATTTTTCAATTTTTTTCGCAAAAACCACCCTTTCGTAGCGTAGCGAAGACTCCAGAATGCCTTTATCTGGAGTCCAGTTCCCTCGTAGCGTAGCGCAGACCCCAGAATGTCGTTATCTGGGGTCCAGCAACGAATATCCCAGAATGCTTGCTCTGCGTAGCCGCTTCGGCGGAGTAGGGCCGTTATCCGGGACCCTGTCATTCTGAACGAAGCGCAGCGGAGTGAAGAATCTCTACGTTTAGCGGTCGCCGGCCTGGCAACCACGTCATTGCGAGGCCTGTCTTTTAGGCCGTGGCAATCTCAATTCACCAACTCACTAATTCCCTAATTAACTAATTCTCTAATTCTCTAATTCTCTCCGCTTTGGTGCCGCCCCGTCTTGCAGACAATAATCTGCCCGGAAACCTATTTTCATTTTTTTGAATTACGCCGAGCCCATTTTAGCGTTTCCTTCTCAATCCCGAAATAATCGGGACACCGAGGCCGAGAAGTAAGAGTGTTGCGGGTTCAGGGATACCTACGCATTAAAAGTGCGTTGGTCCAATTCGCTAAGGAATATTAACAAGACCCTTTTATACCAGCACAAACATAGGCTTCCCATTTATGTTCGTGCTGGTAGTTTGATAACCGTGATTCCATTATTTGCTGGTTTGCGAGGTGCTTTCACCAACTACGACACAGCCCTTTTGAGCGGACATAAGTTCGAGGGCGTTGTGTCTTTGGCGACAGGCTTGGAGTTCGACTCTCTCGCCATTTTTTAAGTCCATAAAGAAGAGTGGTATAATCACAAAAAGACCAGTTACAAGCATTATAGTATTATAGGCCGTTTTGTCAGATTTTGGAAGTAAAGTGGCAATTTCAGTGTCGAGCTGAGACATTTCGGTCTTTAGCGAAAGGCAGTCGCGCCTCTCATCACCAGGCTTATATACCTGAATAGGATTGCCGTCTCTACCCGCACACCCAGATAACAACGATGTACAAAAAATCGAACACGTCAACACAATGGTCAGAAAATCTTTCATTTGAAAACCCCTTTCTAAAGCTAATATTTCCCATATTAAACGCATGGCTACGCAACCAAGCCTTCTGATTCCGCAAACAGAACTTAATTTTAAGACTCTATTCTATTGGCCTATTGGCAGTCAAGAGTAAAATAGGGCAAAATATTGCCTTTTGGGCAGTTTTCCGCTAATATGCCAATTATATTTGGATTAAAATCAGGCTGGCCGGCTTTAGGCCGGGCCGATTCAAAAAAAGAACAGATAAAAAATGGAATTACCTAAAAAAGACCGAGAAGAATTGATTAAGTATGCTAAGGCACTTAGCAATTTTTCAAATACAGTATACCAGCAGAAACGCAATATAACCGCAATACTTTCCGGCCCATTTCCCCCGATGGAAGTTGAATTGCTGTTTCAACGTATCGAGCGGCAAGATAAAACGGCTGGACAACAACTTAAGGAAAACTACAAACGGTTAATAGACGTCTCAATCGCTTTTAATAATAAAACAGAAACTTGTTTAATCACTGATGCCTTGAGGTACAAACTTAAGCTTGATATAGGAAAAGTCGAGTATGAAGCAAATAAATTATCCGCCTTAATGCTGGAAATCGCAAATGAACAGCTATCAACCAGCGGCAGCGATGCAGGGGACATAACCCAACCAACACCGGAAACTACAAAACCGAATGCCGAGCCTGGGCGTGACTTGGTTTTCATCTGCTATAGCCACAAAGACGAACGATGGCTCAACGACCTGCAAACCCATCTAAAGCCGTATGTACGAAACGGCTCAGTAACAGCGTGGTCTGACAAACAGATTGCCCCGGGTTCAAAGTGGCTGAAAGAGATAGAAGTGGCTTTAGCTTCAACAAAGGTAGCAATACTTTTAGTTACTCCTTACTTTTTAGCATCTGATTTTATCCATCAAAATGAATTGACACCACTCCTGAAAGAAGCCGAAAAAAATAACGTGTGCATCATCTGGATTCCGGTTCGAGCCTGCGCATACAAGGAGACACCGCTAAAAGATTACCAAGCAGTTATAGGCCCTGAGAAACCGTTGGCAAATATGAAAGCGGAGCGTGACAAAGCTTGGGTCATAATTTGCGAGGAAATTAAAAAAGCTGTAAGCTCTTCGTTATCCTAAAGACAAGTAACCCGACCGCCAAATCTGCTGGCTCTTACTTGATGAACTCCTGCGAAAATTCTACGACCTTAAATAGCAATAAGAATATGGCCGAAAAAATTCTGCGCCAATCCTGTAAATCCTGTCTAAAAAATCCGTGCTTGCCCCGTGAGGTGCGTCGTGTGCTACCTCATCGGGGTTAATCCGTGTCAATCCGTGGTTGCAATGAATTAAAAATTCTTCCTGTCCCTGCAAGCTGTAGGCAGGGATGCGTTCTCGCCTGCCCCTGCAAGCAGTAAGCAGGGGGTGTCCCCTGTGGTTGAATTTATTGTCTTTTCATTCGTGTATCTTTGTGTTCATTCGTGGTCAAATTATTTTTACAATGGACTACAAACTATGAACGATGAACCCGCTGTCCCGCCTTGTTTTTTATTTCGTTATTCGAAATTCGACATTCAATATTCGATATTAAATTCCCCTTCCCCAAGTCACGAGCCCCGAGCCACGGGCGACAAGCTCCCTCTGCACGCACACCGACACCTGCATTTTTACCCTGAAAACGCACTTTTATCCCGAAAAATCATACCACTTAGTGGTATGATTTGCCGTAAGTCCTTATTTTACGTTGCCACTTGTCTATCCGCTGTTTGCTCACTTGCCGCGGCATAGCCTTAGCGAAGCCGGGCCTGCCACGCCGTAGCTCAAAGAGCGAAGGCGGGTCCGCCCCCGCATGACTTTCAATCAAACACGCAGGGGGGTAATTGAAAAAATCCCAAAATCGTAAAAATTTTTCAAATCCCCCTACTCTTTATCCCATAATAAGTTATCTCTTTTTTGCCTGCCCTTCGTAGCCCGCAGGGCGAAGTAGGGTCAACCCAAATGCGCATCTCCACCCAATCATAAGAGGGACTATTTTTAGTTCTTCGTTCTTTGATAACTGAATGTGTCATAGCCTTCACCGGTCGTGAAATTAAAAGTTTTTACTTTTCCCTCTTTGCTTTTTACTTTTTGCTTTTTACTACTTCAAAAACCTAACTCTTTGCCCAATAATTACTTACGAAAAACAGACCCTCGAATTCAGCACAATTCAAGCAATTTGGCGCACCATTGGCGCCATTTCGAGAGCAATTCAAGAGTGATTCAAGACAATTCGAGAGCAATTCGAGACAATTGGCGCTAATTCGAGACAAAGCACGAAAAATCTTCCCCGCCCCTACAATCCCGTTGGGGATGGCTTACGCCATCGTTAAATCTTACCTATCTTAACTTTTACAAACCCCTAAAGCCCTGCCTCCTTTAACGCCGATACTTAATTATCAGGGTCTCTAATGCATAAGCTATCTATAAGGAGCAGGCCGTTGACGCAAACACAAGCCATTGCAAATAAGCTACTTGCGCTGCCCGCAGGCCGCAACGTCAATGACTTTCTCGATTATCTCACCGTCGAGGCCGGCCTATCTCCAAATACCATAATGGCTTATGGCCGAGACCTAAAAAGCTTCCTCAAATTCTGTAGCTCCAATAAAGTCAAGAACTTACAGCAGATAAAACCCCCAATCATCCAGGCTTATTTGAAGTTCCTCTCTCAAAAAAACTGTGCCGAAACCTCGATAAAACGCTCTTTGACCGCCATAAGAATGTTCATCCGTTTTGCCCGCCTTACCGGCCTTGTGCAGGACGATTTTGCCGCAATCCTTGAGAGCCCAAAGATTTGGCAGCGTCTGCCGGTCATCTGCAATAAGCAGCAGGTCGATACGCTTCTCACCAGCCCTTCGCCTAAAGAGCCGTATTATCTTCGCGACAGGGCTATGCTTGAACTTCTTTATGCTACCGGAATTCGCGCCAGCGAGCTTGCCTCTCTTAAAACCTCTGACCTGAATTTCGATATTGGCTATCTCCGCTGTATCGGCAAAGGCCGCCGCGAAAGAATCATCCCGGTCGGCAAAATCGCTCTCGCCGTAACTACCGATTATTTAAGGGACTTGCGGCCTAAGTTAGCCAAGCCGTTCAGCGATAATTCTCTGCTGTTGTCTCGAACCGGCAGACCTATGGGTCGTATTGAAATCTGGCGAATTATTAAAAAATACGCTATTCGCGCTGGTATGCCGAGAAATTTGACCGTCCACACATTGCGGCACTGCTTCGCTACTCATTTGCTGGCCGGCGGTGCAGATTTGCGAAGCCTCCAGGAGATGCTCGGGCACGTTGATATAGCAACTACCCAGATTTACACCCACGTTGACAACGAAAGATTGCGAAAAATTCATAAAAAATTTCACCCAAGACCATAGTAGAATTATTGAATATAGTTGCAGGAATGTATATGATTGCCCAGTTGAACAAAGTTTGGCAAGTTAATCTCAAAAAGGCATCCGAATGAGCAAAAAACTTATATGTCTTTTAACAGCAATGTTAATAGCAGGATGCCAATCACCAGTTGTAGGCGCAAATGGGCCGGCGCCGGCGGCAGAACAGCCGGCCGGAACGGCTGACCCCGACAAGCAATTGAAAATCAACAAAGAAGCCCTGCTCAAAGGCTCCAGTGAACAGATACGAATTGACGCTGCAACGGTAATGCTGTTCAGCGACGCCACATCAGCCAGAAAAGTCCTGCTCGATACCCTGAAGCAATCTGAAAATAGCGCTGCCCGTATAGCCGTCTGTAAAACGCTCAGCCAGACCAGGGGAATCCAGCAGCCAGTAAAAAACAAGAATGATTTTATCCAGCCTTTGCTTGAAACCCTCAAGGCAGGCGACCCTGCCACAGTCAAGTCGGCTGCCGAGGCCCTGCTGATATTCGATTATGACGAAATTGCAAAACCACTCGAAAAAATGGCAACCGATGTCTCACTGCCGCCTAAAACAAGGCTCAATGCAATTGAGTCGCTGAAACTTCAGCCTGATATGAATGCAGTATTCAAACTTATCGAACTGCTTGACGACCCTGACAAGGAAATAGCTTCCGCTTCGGAAAAGGCGCTTAAATTTGTTGGTATAACGATAGGTAAAGATGCCAGGACCCGCAGGCAGAACATACAAGAGCTGAAACGGAAAGGCAAAGATGAATTTTTGCGGGAATGGCTGATTCGCCAGGAAGCACGTATGCGCCAGCTCGAAACTGAATTAGATTCCTGGCAGGGACTTTACCTGCTGGCATTAGATAAAATATACAACAGCATAACAGATGAACCCGCCAAGAGTAAATTCCTCGATGAATCTCTGGGCAATCCGAATTCGGCAATCAAACTGTGGGCCCTCGAAAAACTCTATCAGAGCAGGGTAGGCACTACATCGAAGTTTCCGCCTGAACTTGGCCCGATTTTGATAAATCTGGTTTCAGACACAGACAAAAACGTTCGGCTGAAAACTGCAAAACTACTGTCTTTGATGGGGCAGTTAAATTCCGCAGAGAAACTGCTTGAGCAGCTCAAAATCGAGCCGGACGACGAGGTGCAGGCTGAACTTCTTGTTGCGCTGGGCGGGGCCTGCCACTACGCATTCTCGCCTAATTCAGAATTTAAAATATCACCCGAAATCAGAAAACAGGCACTTGAATGGGCGGTGAAATATATCTACGACCAGGACAGCGAAAAAGCACAAAAAGGTGCAGAGGTTATAAAAAAGCTGCTTGAGCAGGACGGCCTGTCGGATGCTGAGGTAAACAAATATCTCGCGATGCTTGCGGAAAAATATAATCAGCAGAAAGGCGAACGTGACCCCGATAAATCGGGGCTGCGGGGAGAGCTGCTCAGCGCAATGGCGGGCTTGTGCGCGCAAAGCGCATACAAAACGGAGGCAGGCAAACTATTTAAGCCGCTGTTTGAAAATGCGCTCAATGACGAAGCAGAACCCGCACGGGAAGCTGCCGTGGAGGGGCTAATCTATATTGATAAGGCAATGGCTCTGAAAAAATTCAGGACGCTGCTGGTCAACGATAACAGCGTAATAATAAGGAAGAGATTGATTGACCTTGCCGGCGAGGTGGGCGGGCAGGAAGATTTGGTGTGGCTGTCGGAGAAATTAGGGGCCGGGCAGGAAGGCGAGGCTGCCTGGCAGGCAATGCTAAAGATATTCAAAGGCTGCGGAACCGCTGTTTTGAGTGAATGGACAGCCAAATTTGAGTCGGAAAAAATCGAGGCTGAACTATCCGATGAGCAAATGATATCACTTTGGGAAATAGCGGAGACCAAGGCTGTCAGTGAGAATGACCCGAACACGGTCAAACATATAAGGGAAAAACTGGCGGAACTTTACACCAATAACGGCAGATTCGAACAGGCGGCGGCCTGCTGGGGGGCGATGCGCCAGGCTGCCGGCACCGCCGAAGAGAAAGACCAAATATCAGACAAGCTGCTGGATGTTTATCTGAAATGGTCCAATGTAAAACTTGCGACGCAGCTTCTTACGAATCGCCTGCTGGAAAAAGACCTTGAGCCGAACGGGCCTGCGATATCGGCCGTAGAAAGTTATCTAAATAAGCCGCCGAGCGGGGCCGACCCAAATGCGATGCTTTCATCGCTGTCTAAAATCAACATCCCTAAAAGGCCGGTATGGGACGAGCAGGTCAAACGCTGGACGGGGCAATTTGCTCAAACCAAAGACCCAAATCAAAAGTAGCGTATAGCGGATAGGGGACAGAAAAAACCACAAAAATTGTCGATGGTTCGGCAGGCTTACCATAAAATACCGCACCTTATGCTGTTATCAGTTGTCATCAGTTGTCATCAGAAGCAAGCAGAAGGAGTAATGAAAGCAAAACGAGCCTTCAATAATCTCTACGAAAATTCCGAGACCGGCTATTTGTCCTATACATATAGGCCAGATTATAGCTTAAAGTTTTGGAAGTATTGGGGTAGCAATAAAACGGCTTTCGAGAAGTTTTTAGGGAGCTATACTATTAATATTTCAAAATCTTCCGGAACTTTAAACATCACTGTTACTAATGAGACCAGTTTAAATTCTTTCACAGGAGGTTGGTTGACTTCTTATGATAGGCCACGTATAGTGATTCCTGGCGTGACCGATTCTTATGGTACAAAACCTATTCCTTTGCCTGGTGCGTCAATATACCAGAATATTTACTGGAGTGAGCCAGCTAAATAAAAATTAAAGTCTGAACAGGTGGAGTAAAAAAAATGGTAATTCTTTTTTATGGGTCGCTTATCGCGCTTTGGATTATTTTATTTTATGCCCTTACAAGTTTTGTGTCTAGTTTCATCATACCTTGTTTAAACTTGAGCAAAAAGAAATTTGCTGGTCTATTGCTTTTGAATAGAAAATTTTCTTTAGCCCTAATTATTCTGCTAATTGTGCTTGCAAATATTCGTGAAACGTTCTTTTATACCCACATAAATTGGCATCCATCCTTTGCAAAAGAAGATATTGTGGGTATATGGAAAAAAGCTAATACTTATTTAACTTTCGACTCCAACGGAGTTATGCATTGTCATGGTAAATATGATGTTTATTCTGAAAATCAAGACTATTATTGGGATTTTGTCAAAGAAAACTCTATTATAACGACTAAAAATGTCGAGAGGAAAATAGTTAAGTCGTATCAATTGATTATGTTCTTCAATGAATATAGGATGCTTGATGAATACAACCCTGATGAGTCTTTGAAACTTGGTTTTTCCAAAATAGAGTGATTACACGCTAACGGTAGTCAAATGCATAGTATCAAAAAATATATATTTGCGAAAAGAACAGTCTTTACTTCAGACAGGGATCGGCCAGCTCTCTGAAAGGGTTGTTGCCGCAATTAAAGGCAGGATAATGCCGGCCATAGTTTCTACAACATACGCCGCTCGACAGTCGGGAAGTACAATAGGCGGTGCAGACAAAATAATTTCCGCAACTGCTGGTGACAATTATGGGCAGGGAGAGCTTGCCACTCAAGCCTGTAAAATAGATGGTACTAAATCCATATTTCCCTTTACCAAAAATAACATTGACGCAATCGAGAAAATTTGGTTACAAGAGGAAACGTTTGGTGGAGTCATAAATGCCGATACTTGGTCTGATTACCTTGCTGGTGTGCGATCTGAAGTTAATGCAAAGTCAAAATGGAACTTTTTTGCCCCTTTAGGTTATGATACAACCCTACCAGGCGTTGGATGTTTAGACAATAGAAACGAATGGTATTACGTAGCACCACTGGGAAGATTTGCAAAAGGTACTGATATAAACTATGTTGGCCAAGGCATGTATTACAATTGGTTACACATATGGTCTAAAGCTGATGTTTGGGTTGCCCCATTTTTGTGGAAAGGATCACATACACTTACGCAAAAAATGTTTGGAACACGGGGGTATGGGAACAGGGAACCATATAGCTTGCCAAGTAGTAACACTTACTTTTTTGCCCGTTATGGCTTTGAACACTACGGCCAATAATATTTTGAAAACCTATTTTAATATGGTAACATTAACGCATAATATGAACGATTAATCGCCAGTCTAAAATTTAGAGTTAGAGGTGTTTATGTTTGAGAAAGAATACCAAGGGGAACCCCTGAAATTGGTTGCAGCTTCAATAATTTCAGGTTTTATTGCAGTCATATTTTTTTTCTTTTGTCTGGAATTTTCTGATGCGTTCGGTTTAGGTTATATAATTTTCACATTGCTCGCCTTGGTTTTGGGTGCTGTAGCAATTGCAAAAATTTTTAAAACCTGGAAAAAAAGAAAGGTTTCTGCGATGGTAGAATTAATTGCACTCCTATTAGCAGGATTAATATTGTTCCATTTAACTTTAGTTTCACACTCAACGTGGCGTACACTGAGAACAATAACAGTTAATGGGAATATCAGGATAATGCAATTAGGTAATTTTATAAATGAATCCGCAAAGAAGAATGGCCGTATGCCTGATGCCGATCATTGGTGTGACTCTTTAGTAGGCCACCCTTTAGCAGGAAGTCTCAGAGTCGTCAAAATCAGTTTTAATATAGTTGGAAATCCAGATATAGAGTGTAATTTTGCATTTAATAAGAACCTTAGTAATTTATCAATAGATGGTCTACCGGATAATGTGGTTATGCTCCTTGAGGCGGATGGAGAACTTAATTTATCCGGTGGTCCCGAGTTAATAAACACAAAGCGAGCGAAAGATAAATACTTTTGGCCTTGGAAGCAGAAATTCATTTATGTTTTCTTTATTGACGGCACAATAGCTAAATACAGGTTACATGATGATGCTGTCGCCTTGTACCAACCAGAGAAAGAGCAATTCACAGATTATTTTAAGAAAGGCCAAACACCTTATAGCCCACTAAGATGGAAATAAAGCAGTATGGATATTCAGCCTTCGGTAAAGAATATTACAAGAATAACACCAGTGCATTTGGTGTCTCAAACCGTTATACGGGCCAGATTCTCGATGAGGATACCGGCCTGTATTATTACGGCGCCCGTTATTACGACCCGGAATTAGCCCGCTTTATCCAGCCCGATTCGGTTGTACCTGAGCCGGACAACTCCCAGGCGCTGAATCGCTACAGCTATTGTATCAATAACCCGCTCAAATATACCGACCCGACCGGAAATACTTACATCCCGCCGTCCTGGTACCTTGGCGCCACTGTTACGGCTTTTTGTAATAACCTTGTAACTGCCGCTGTGACCTTAGGAACTATTGGCATTGCCATACCTCTCGGTGCTGCCTCCTCAGTCTTTACTTCAGGCAGGGGTGGTTTCATATTGCGCAATAAAAGACCCCCGGCGGGAAGCCGGGGGTCACGAAAGAGAATTAACGCAAATGAACGGCGGCGGAGTCCCGATACATCGGGATTCAAAAACAAAAAAGGCTGCGCTCGTGTCTAAATTATCATCTGAGGGTCGGGTAAGTATATTTTTCTTTAATAGTCCAGATTTTGGTAAAATCCCAGCCTTTGTAGGACACTTTTTTCTTCATAGCAGCGGTTACTATTCCAGTTCCGCCGGCACTTTTAGCCTGTGCGGTAGTCTGCTTGTCCCAGTATGAGCTTGTAATTCTGCCGGCGTAGTTTGCAGCAAGAAGTCCGCCGGTGTAGTTTGTTTTTCCTGTGACTTTTCCGACAGCATAGCAATTTGTGACGCTGCCGGAGTAAGCATAGCCGGCCAGGCCTGCGGCGTAATACTGGCCTACGACTTTTCCGGTGGCATAAGAGTTAGTAGTGGAGGCGGAGTAGGTGTAGCCAATGAGACCACCTGCGTAGAAACCAGTTGCGGTAACGGCGCCGGCTGCGCGACACTTTGTCGTAATGGTTTTGTAGTCATAACCGACGAGGCCGCCGATAAAATGTCTGGCGTTGACGGCCCCTGAGGCCCAGGAGTAAGTGATGCTGCCATTGTCGGAATAACCGATGAGACCGCCGACATAATCATTTCCGGTAACAGCGCCTGTGGCATAAGAGGTTGCGTTTGCGGCGTAATAGCTGTAACCAATGAGGCCGCCGATGTAGTTAGTTCCGGAGACTGTCCCTGTGGCGTAGCAGCTTGTCAGAGCGGTGAAGAAATTGGCGCCAGCGAAGCCACCGCAGGCGTTTACTCCTTTAACTGCACCTTTTGCATAGGAGTTTTTGATAGTGCCGCCTGCGGTGAATCCTGCGAGGCCGCCGGCCGAATTAGATGAGGAGACATTGACGGCAGCGAGGGAGTAGCAGTTTATAATGTTGCCGTATGAGTTGTATCCGACCAGTCCGCCATTGTCGTAAGCGGTGCCTGTAACAGTTCCGGTGGCGTAACAGCCGGCGATGTAGCCGCCGACGTTATAAGCGACCAGTCCTGCGGCATCGTAGCCATCGCCCGACACATTCACATTTATAAGGCCGAGATTTTTGATTTGGCCGGGTGATTTAACGTAAGCAAAGAGAGCGGCATCATCAACGCCGCTTGAATTATAGGTGAAGTTGGAAATCTTGCGGGCGTTTCCATCGAATGTGCCTGTGAAAGGTTTGTCGTCGGCGTAGCTGCCGATGATGTTGAACTGTTCGCCGGTATATGCACTTAAGTCGAGGTCGGCCATCAGTTTGAAATAGCGTCCCCACTTGCAGGGGTACAGGCCGATATTGTTCATCTGCTCAGCGGTCGAAATCTGGTAGGGGTCGGCCTGGGTGCCGCTGCCGGTGAAGGGCGAAGCGGGGGTGCGGAAACTGTAGCAGAAGCTGTCGTTATTATCTATGACAGTATTGCCGACATCATCGGTTGCCTCGATTCTGAAGTAGTAGTCTGTGTCGGAAAGCAATTCGTCGGTTATTTCAATGCTGTGGCTTGTGGCAAGGCCCGACTCCTCGACTACGATTTCATAATCATCCAGGTCGCAGCCCAGACGGTCACATTTGAGGACCGCGATGGCGGGCTCATCCGTTTCAAAAGAAATGACTGTGCCGCAGACAGAGACGTCAATGTTGAAATTGGAAATGACCGGCTCATTGCAGTCAATAGAAGCGGTGTCGGTGAGGGTAGCGGGGTTTCCGTTGCTGTCGTTTACATCCTGATAGGCAGCGGTGACGGTCTGGCCGTCGGCCACCTGTAACACACTGTCACCAATGGCGAGCGGGTCGCCGGCGGTGGAAATTGTCCCCTCGAATATGCCGGCAGGATTACTCTGTTCAGTTGCATCGAGGGTGATTGTTTCCGAATCGCCGCCGTCGGTCGTTAAGGTTATATCCTGAGTATTCTGCCCGGCAAGGTCACTGTCTATCAGCCTGATTTCCATCTGGTCTGAGCAGGAATACCGGTCTTTGACAATGCTTATGTGTGTCTGATTTGTCACCGAAAGCAGGGCGTTGTAAACATTCAGCCTGCCTCCCGACGTACAAAGCTCCGAAAAAGCGGGTATTTTGTCGACCGATTTAAGCAGAATATCTTTCACCTGTGCGCCGGTCAGCAAAGGGTCGCGCGACCAGATAAGCGCACAGGCGCCGGCAACGTGCGGCGTGGCCATAGATGTCCCGCTGATGGTGCTGTAATACGTAGTGAGACTGCCGCTTATGGCAGCAGTTTTATATGTCGGGAAAGTGCTTAAAATGTTGACACCGGGAGCGGCGATGTCGACCGAATTATGACCGTAACAGGAAAAATATGCCTTGCTGTCGGTTTTGTCGGTGGCCATTACGGAAATTATGCAGTCGGAGGTGTAACTTCCGGGGTAGGCGGGCTGGGTATCGTTGTTTGTGCCGCTGTTACCTGCCGCTGCGACGAAGAGCATACCCTGTGCGCCGGCGGCATCGATAGCGTCTTTCAACGCCTGGCTATAGCCGCCGCCGCCCCAGGAGTTGCTGGACAGTTTGGCGCCCATTTTTTTGGCGTATTCGACGCATTTGATTGCGTTTGAGGTATAACCGCTGCCGCTGGAACTGAGAAACTTTAGCGCCATAATTTTGACGTTCCAGCAGACACCCGCAACGCCTACAGTATTATTTCCAACGGCGCCGATTGTGCCTGCACAGTGAGTGCCGTGAAAATAGTCGTCTTTCGGGTCGCCGTCATTATTGCAGAAGTCGTAGCCGTAGATGTCATCGACGTAGCCATTGTTGTCGTCATCAACTCCGGTGGTCCCGTTTTTCTCTGCTTCGTTTACCCACATATTGGGAGCAAGGTCGGGATGAGTGTAGTCGACGCCGGTGTCAATAACAGCCACAATAATATCCTCGCTGCCTGTGCCGAGGTCCCAGGCCTCGGGTGCGTGAATGTCTGCGCGTGCTTTTCCTCCGCCTGCGCCGGTATTATACATTCCCCATAATTCGTTAAATCTTGGGTCATCGGGGACGGTTGAAAGCACATCCATCTCGTAGTCGGGCTGGGCATACAAAACACCGGCGGTGCCGTTGAGCTTTTGTATAGCGTCTACCACATTAACGCCGGCAGGTAATTTCAAAGCCACCATACCCGGCACAATCTTGAATTCATTTTCTATGCTGCTGCCGGCGATAGTGTTCAGCACCTGATTTTTTGCTGTTGTGCCGCCCGATGATGTATCCGACAGGCAGACAATTATACGGTCCGATTTGTAGCGTGCTGAAGCAAATGAAAGGTTTGCGAAGAAACAGCAAAAAATTAAAGTGAGAAAAATTATTTTCTTCGTCATCATCTCATCCCCCGTCAATATTCAATACCTGTTGAAAAAACGTGCGTCCGAAAAAACAGCCTGAACTATGATAAAAATAAGATAATGTCAATTTCCGAACATCCCCAGTTTAAAATATGCACTAAAAAACCTAAAATGCCAAATATTGATTGTTCTGAATTATTCGGTTATCATAGTTGAAATGAGAGATATACTGGCGGACAGGACAAAACTGATAGATGCGAGCGGAATCAGAAAGGTCTTTGCGCTGGCGGCGAAGCTGAAAGACCCCATTAATTTCTCAATTGGGCAGCCTGACTTCGATGTGCCTGCGAAACTGAAGGAAGAGGCGATAAAGGCAATAAAGGCGGGGCAAAATAAATATTCGCAGACCTCCGGTGATGAAATATTGCAGGAAAAAATAGCGGAGCAGGTAAAAGAAGAATTCGGCTGGTCGAAGCCGGCGGTGCTTGTGGCCAGCGGGGTGAGCGGGGGGCTGCTGCTGGCGTTTATGGCGCTTATCAACCCGGGCGATGAGATAATTACGCCGGACCCGTATTTTGTGATGTATAAGCATTTGGTGAGAATGCTGGGGGGAAAATGTGTTTTTGTCGATAGTTACCCGGATTTTAAGCTGCCGGTTGAGAAAATCTCACAGGCAATAACCGGCAGAACCAAGATGATTATAGTCAATTCGCCGTGCAATCCGACGGGGGTGGTATATTCTGAAGGGGACATAAAGGCGCTTGCGGAGGTTGCTGAAAAAAGGGATGTGCTTGTGCTGACCGATGAAATATACGAGAAATTCTGTTATGACGGCGGATGCCCGAGTATAGCGAGCTATTACAAAAAGAGCCTGCTGCTGCGGGGGTTCAGCAAGAGTTATGCGATGACGGGCTGGCGGGTGGCTTATGCGGCGACTGATGAATCTCTGTCGCAGATAATCGAGCAGATGACGAAGATACAGCAATATACGTTTGTGTGTGCGCCTACGCCATTCCAGAAGGCGGCTATCGCAGCGCTCGATTATGATGTCAGCGGTTTTGTGGATGAGTATAGAAAGAAGCGGGACATGATTTATGGGGGGCTAAAGGATAAATTCGAGATGGTCAGGCCCGGCGGGGCGTTTTACGCATTTGTAAAGGTGCCGAACGGCTCGGCGACAAAATTTGTTGAAAGGGCGATTGCGAATAATGTGCTTGTGATACCGGGCAACGTATTCAGTGAAAAAGATACGCATTTCAGGATAAGTTATGCGACAACTAATGATAAGATTCAGCGGGGTATAGAGATTTTGCGCCGGCTGGTTTAATTTTAAACTTTCTTAAAATTGTTATAAGATATTGTCAATTCAAGGGGATAGAGGTAAAATTTCAGGATATGAAAGGTTCTCCACGAAAACCGGTAGTTATTCTATTATGTTTTTTGCTCGGTTTGCTTGTTTTAATTGCTGGTGGCAGGGCGGCAGGGGGGCCAAACAGCGTTTCGCAGGATTTGCCTGAAGTCAAGGCTGCTGTTATTTCCTGCAAAGGGCTGATTGATGACGGGCTTTATCGGTCAATCCAGCGGAGAACGCAGATTGCACTCGGCAGGGGGGCAAAGTACATTATCTACGAAATCAGCACTTATGGCGGTCTGCTTCAATCGGGCGATGACATATCGAAATACTTCATACTCGATGTCGAGAAAAAAGCTCATACAGTAGCGTATGTAACGACGGAGGCAATATCGGCAGGGGCAATGATAAGCGTTTCCTGCCGGGATATAATAATGCTCGAAAATACCACAATTGGCGATTGTGCGCCGATTCAGCTCGGCGAGAAACTTGAGGGGGTCGAGCGAGAGAAGACAGAAAGTTTCGTCCGGGCAACGTTCAGCAGGGCGGCTGAGGCAAATGGGTATCCGGCGGCATTGTTAAAAGCTATGGTCAGTATGCAAACAGAGGTTTACCGGGTGAAAAACCTCCAGACCGATTCATTTGAATTTTTCGAGACAGAATCTTTGCCGAAAGATACAGACAAGTATGATTTGGACAATAAGGAACTGGTCGACAAGAAAGATGAGTTATTGACTCTAACTTCGTCAAAAGCACTCGAATACGGCATAGCCAGAGCGAAGGTAAAGAACATTGCGGAGGCACTTGAGTTTCTGGCGAAGAGAGACGGCGTGACCTTTGTCGGTGAGCCGATGATGCTCAAGACGAACTGGTCGGAGGAGATGGTGCGATGGATAAATTCGCCTGCGGTGATGGGCATACTTATTATGATTGCCCTGCTTGGCGCTTATGTTGAGTTTCAAAAACCTGGTCTTATGCTGCCGGGACTTGTGGCGGTGGTATGCTTTGTAATCATAGTCGGCAGCAGATACCTTACAGGGCTGGCCAACTGGCTGGAAATAGTATTATTTATCGTGGGCGTGCTTTTGCTGATGGTTGAGATTTTTGTGCTGCCCGGCTTTGGGATTGCGGGCGTTTTAGGGGTGTTTTTAATATTGGCTGCCCTGTTCGGAATGCTCATTAAAAATAAGCCGAACGAGATACCCTGGCCCGAAACACCGCTTGACTGGCTGTTATTCAAAAGCGGGGTACTTGGGCTATCAATCGGCTTTATAGGGTTTATCATTCTTGCGATGCTGCTGGCGAGATACCTGCCGAAGATACCTATAGCCCGACGGCTGGTATTGAAGCCGCCGGAGAAGGTCTGGGTACAAACTTCGCCGGAAGTCACAGGACCGCCGATGGAGTCATTTATACAACCGCCGGTCCAGGCAGGCCAAAAAGGGAACACCATCAGTCAGCTTCGCCCCGCAGGCAAGGCCAGTTTCGGCGGCCAAAAATTCGATGTGGTTTCCCGCGGTGAACTTATTGAGGCAAACAGGGAGATTATAGTTGTAGTTGTAGAAGGAAATCGTATAGTAGTAAGAGAAGTGCCGGTCGCTAAAAATATAACTTAACAGGATATTTTAAGGGGTAAGATTTGACATACGTGATAATATTACTTCTGGCGGGGATAATTCTGGTGATTCTCGAAACGCTTTTGCCTTCAGGGGGTATACTGGGCGTATTAGCTACGGCCTCGTTAATAGGCGCCATTGTTCTGGGTTTTAAGCAAAGTCCGGCGACAGGATGGGTTGTTCTGCTTGCGGTACTGATTTGTGTGCCGATATTAGTTTTGCTGGGGCTGAAAGCCTTGCCTGGAACACCGTTTGGCCGCAAAATGATATTGGCAGAACCCCAGCAGGATAAAGGGTCCCGCGGGAAAGCAGGGGTCGATGATGAAAACTTCGGTTCCCTCAAAGGCAGGAGCGGGATAACTGTTACAGAGTTGCGGCCAAGCGGCATTGCCGAGATAAACGGCAAGAGATACAGTGTGGTTTCCGAAGGTGAAATGATTGAGCCGTCTGTTGAAATTTTTGTAAAAGAGGTCGAAGGAAACAATATAATAATAGGCAGGAAAAACGTGTAATTATTAACTGTCGGGTTTTTTGTGAACTTATTTTAGGAGCATTGTAATGGGAATGATATTGTTAGCGAACACAGGACTGGCGGTATTGGCGGTTATAGCGGGGATACTGGGATTAGTTTTTCTCCTGATTTTTGTAAGTTTTATTAAAATCTGGGTTAAGGCTCTTTTCAGCGGGGCGAGGGTAGGTATTTTGGACTTGATTGGTATGTCTCTGCGAGGCGTTCCCCGTGAAGAGATAGTGCGGGCCCGCATTGCTGCTGTCCAGGCCGGCATTGCCGATATGGACACCCGGCAGCTTGAAAGTGTGTGGCTTGTGGGCAAGAACAGGTTTCCTCGCAAGGGCAGGCCGGAACGAGAGGCAGGAGAAGCCCAGCAGTCTCGTGAGCAGTGGCAGCAGGAAAAAGCGGAGCAGGAGAAACGTTTCTGGATGTCTTATCAGGGAGATGTGATGACCTGTGTCAACGCCCTGGTTATCGCTCATAAGGCTGATTTGCCAATTACCTTTGCCCAGTTACAGGCGCACCATTTTGCCGGCGGTTATATAATGGACGTTGTTCATGCGATGATAGCGGCGCAGCGGGCCAAGATACCTCTTACATTCGATGTCGCCCGTGCTATCGACCTTGCGGGCAGAGACATATTGCGTGCGGTGGAAACCACCGTTACGCCTAAAATTATAGACTGTCCTCTGGATAAATCTTCACTGCTCGATGCCGTCGCCAAAGACGGTATCAGGCTTTTGGTGCGTGCCCGTGTTACCGTCAGGTCGAACATAAATCAATTAGTTCGAGGCGCCACTGACGAAACCATCATCGCGCGTGTCGGTCAGGGTATTGTCAGTGCAATTGGCTCGGCGGAGACTTATAAGGCTGTGCTGGAACATCCTGACCGCATCTCGCGGAAAGTGCTTGAAAGCGGTCTCGATGCCCAGACCGCTTTTGAGATTGTCTCAATCGATATCGCCGACGTCAGTGTTGCCGGCGTCAGCACCAAAGATACTGAGGTGTCTAATGTCGGCGCCAAACTCGAAACTGAACGAGCAGAGGCAGACAAGCGTATGCGACAGGCTGAAGCCGAAGGACGCCGAGCAATGGCGGTGGCACGTGAGCAGGAAATGAGGGCGCTGGTTGTGGAAAACGAGGCCAAAGTAAGAGAAAACGAGGCGAAAGTGCCGCTGGCAATGGCTGAAGCGTTTCAGAAGGGTAATCTCGGTATAATGGATTATTACAGGATGAAAAATATCGTAGCGGACACCGAAATGCGTGGTTCGATTGCCAAGCCTCAAAAGAAGGAATGATACGAGTGAACGGTTTCTTATTACAAATAATTCTGGCTGCCCGGCGTTATGAGGAAGACTCAGGCTGGATGCAACTGCTGGTCTTTGTGATAATGGCGGTATTCTGGGCGCTGGGCAGTATCATAAAAGCAAAAAAGTCGAAAAAAACTGAGTTTGAAGAAGAGGAAGAGCAGCCGGAAGAAGCTTTTTCGGAGCGTATGCAACAAATGAGTCGACAAACGGGGCCGCAACAAAAAAAGAGTGTTCATCCCGGACCCGCTGCAAAAAGCGATTTCGCCAAAGTTGAAAAAATTCCGTTGTCGGTATCGCTAAAAGATTATAAACAGTCACTGACAAAATCTTTAACTGAAACAGAAAAAAAGACCGAACGGCCGGATATTTCGTCAGAGCGACCGCAGCCTCCGGCTGGTATTGATTTTGCCCCTAATCTTGAAGACCCTGAAAATCTGAAAAGGGCGGTTGTATATTATGAAGTGCTTGGCAAGCCATTGTCACTGCGGGATGAACCTGATAATATTATAAGACGTTAAGAAAAGAGTTTTGAGTTAGTAGAAAAAACTAAATTCAGAATCGGCAAAACAGGATGTTCTGCTGACGCTGGTCAGCAATGAGCCGAAGCCGTGGTGCTGTGAACACAGGAAGTGCGGCGAGAAAGGCGAGAAGGCCGAGTGCAAGAAAGAAAAATAACCTGCCAAGACCATAAGTAACACCGTCGACACGATATTATTTCATCCATACAGCAAAATAGCAAAGCAGATAATTTTCCTGGGCGGTTTTGAATGTTCTGAGATTACGAGCGTTTGTTAGAAGGTATGTAAAATCAGTCCAAGAACAACGTCCCATAATATATGTTATGTTTCATTCAGGTTTTTGAGGGGTTTTGCATTATAACGCATTAAAACGTATTGCCGGTGTTGTTTGTGGCCTGGGCGGCGGTGTCTGAAAGGTTTTCCCACATAATGGCGGCTCTGTCGAGCAGGCTGAGGTTCTGCAGGACAATCGAGATATTAACGGCGGCGTCGGTAGAGGTAAAATTATTCTCCATCTGCTGCTGAAGATTAATAAGCGATGATGCAAATTTTATTTTATCGCAATAAAGCAGGGCTGTCTTGTAGTGGAGTTCGAGTGTATCTTTGTCGAGCTGCTGCGATTCGGTAAGCTGCTCCAGGGCAGCCTGTTTTTGGTCCGCTTCAAACAGGCATACGGCCAGTTTGGTCCTTGCCCTGGTGTAAAGCGGGTTTATTTTCAGCGCATTCTGAAAGCACTGAACAGCCTCATTTATCTTTCCTATGCTGACCATCAGAATACCCAGCCTGTAGTGCAAATCGGGGTTTTGCGGGTTTGCGGCGATTTGCTGCTGATGGGCTTTGATTACAGGGTCGATGTAGTTAAAGGGATTGTCATTTCCCTCGCAGAACGGCGAATCGTCAGCAAAATTTATCTTGAACTGCAGGGTGGCGGTCTCGGCGAACAGCAAGGAGCTGTTCGGCTGGATAGCCGCTGCAAGCGATAGTGTTGCCAGCGCCTCCGATGAGTTGCCGGCCAATTTCTGTGCGGCAGCCAGCCCGACGTAGGCTTCGACTATCTGGTCGTTTATCTCAACCGCCCTGTTGAACTGCTGTGCGGCAAGCTGTTCCTCCTGCATTTGCAGATACTGCGTGCCGAGTTTTATGGTTGTTTCGAGAAAATTGGGACAAATCCGCAGGGCGTCCTGATATTGCGAGACCGCTTCTTCAGCGTCGCCGAGCATAGCGAGAATATCGGCCCGTTTTGCGAGCAAATCCGCCCTTTCGGGCTGCTTGCTCAGCAAATTATCGAGATGCTCAATCGCCTCGTGAAGCCGGCCGGTGTGAACAAGCTGGTCTAAGTTGTTGTCGGCCTGAAAATTGTCCGGATGTATTAAAATGGCGGTGTTGAACGTTTCGACCGCCTTTGCGTACTGGGCGTTGGCGATATACAAATATCCGAGCATAACGAGCGTTTGTGTGTCGTCGGGGTATTCATTTTTTAAAATCTCGTACTCCTCTATGGCTTTATCCAACTGGTTGTTTTTGAAATATATTGCCGCCAGCCGCTGCCGGGGCAGTTGAAGATGATTTTTGAATTTAAGACAGTCCTGATAGAATTCAACGGCTTTAGATTCCTGACCAAGCCTTTCGAGACAATGACCGAGCACATAGAGCGCTATCGTATTGTTAGGCTGCTGCCGGTAGACCGAATCCAGCTCCGTAACGGCGTTTTGCAGATGACCCTGCTGGATATATACCGCGGCGGCCGCCAGTCGGCCTCGCACACAGGATGGATTTTCAGCCAGGTAGGCATTCAGCATCTCCTGCGCCGCATCTATTTTCATATCGGCGATAAGCCCGACTGCCCTGTCTAATTGCTGATACTGTGCGGGCGGGGTCTGACATTCATTGAGCCTGACGGCATTAAACCACTGCCATATCAAGTCATCGACGTTAAAGGTTATCGCCCTGCCGAAAATTTCCAACAACCTGCTCATTCACCCTTCTCCGAAGAGATTCTTTATAAAGCATAAAGCCCTTAACCGGCGGCTTTCTATTCGCTTTTGGTTATATTAAAAAATCGGCAATAACGGGGCAGGTGTTAATCCCTGTTAGGTTGATTGTTTGCTTTTAAATGTGTGTTCTGCCGGCGTATTTGGCGATTATGTGCAGTGTAGGGTTTGTTTCGATTTTTTCGGGTGTGGTTATCGGTCGTTTTTCGGCCGGCAGCGTCCCCCTGCCGTCTCATAAAGTGCTACCTCTGTTTTGGTATACCCTGCAGTGCCTCATGAGTTGCCGAATTGTTGGGGTCAATTTGCAGCACCCTGCGATAACAGCTTACCGCCTCCTCAACCTTGCTCTGCAACTGAAAAATCCTGCCCAACTGGTAGCAAACTTCAGCATCCTCTGGATTGCTTTGCAAAACTTTCCGGTAGTGGCTGGCAGCCTCATCGAGTTTGCCCTGTGATTGATACAGCACCCCAAGATTATAATGTGCTTCTGCATAATCCGGCTTGGCCTGCAATGACCGATTAAAGTAGCTCATTGCCTCATTTAGCTTACCCTCCCATTGGAGCACCAGTCCCATATTATTGCATGCGTGGGCATTCATTGGTTCCAGCAGGAGTGATTGGCGATAACAGTTCATTGCCTCCTCCAGTTTTCCCTGTCTGGCCAGCACAATACCCATATTGTTGTGCGCATCAGCGTATTCCGGCCTGAAATGCAAAGCGTTACGAAAACAATCAGCGGCCTCATCCAGCTTGCCCTGCGTCAGCAGCACACCACCGAGGTTGTTGTATGCTTCCGCATAATCAGGCTTAAATTGCAGGGCCAGATGATAATGTGTTATCGCATCTTCAAGTCTGCCCTCCGACTGAAGCGCGGTAGCCAGATAGTTGTGTGCATCCGCATCGGCAGGTTTAAGCGATAGTGCTTTATATAACTGGGGAATCGCCTCGCTGTATCGCCCCGCCATCGCTAATGTGCGGCCAAGATTATAATACGCATCGGAATACTCCGAATTGATGCTTATGGCACGATTATATGCCTCCACTGCCTCTTCCAGATGACCGAGCTTGTCATATGCAACACCAAGATTATTATACGCATCAGCATAATCCGGCAGGATTCTCAATGCCTCTTTGAATGCTTCCACGGCCTTCGGCCAGTCACTAATTTCACCATAAGCTGTTCCAAGCCCGTTATAAGCACGCGCATTATCAGGCTCAATATTCAACACGCTCTGCCAGATTGACGCCGCACTGCGATAATCATCGTTTCGCCGAAATGTCGCAAGACCCAGCACGCAAATAACCGCCGCCGCCAAAATAACCCCCAGCTTTCTCGCAGACCGGCGTTCAAACAAAACATACCCGCCCGCCACAGCCAAAACCGCCAGACCCGCCAGCGGCAGATACATACGATGCTCAAAAATCAGGTCTTTGACCGGCACAAAACTCGACGTAACCGCCAATGTCCCGAAAAACCACGCTGCCGGATACGACCAAGCCCGGTTGCGAACCAGCCCCCCGACTGTA
>Ga0315276_10000050_pt1 | contig 85639 bp, 55 predicted proteins | sample YL17G05_0_MG_FD_204542 | JGI IMG/M metagenome (GOLD analysis project Ga0315276, IMG submission 204542) | Sediment microbial communities from Yellowstone Lake, YNP, Wyoming, USA - YL17G05_0 | ecosystem: Environmental > Aquatic > Freshwater > Lake > Sediment | place: USA: Wyoming | collected...
AAGATGAAGGCCAAGATTCGTTATGTCACAGTAAGGACCCAGCGCCGGGTTGATGTGCATCGCAAACGTGCCATCTTCATTCCAAGCCACCGAACCGGGATCCGCGACCGACATCGCCCCGCGATTGGTGAAACCCAGAGTAAGATCGGCGCTTATCCCAGTCAGACTCCCCGGCGCAACCGCAAACCCGTAGGTGGCAACGTCGCTCTCGGGTATCGCACTACCACCACCCGTCTGACCTTCGAACAGCGTGAAATCGTCGCTCACCAGTCGCCGAAGATGAAGGCCAAGATTCGTTATGTCACAGTAAGGACCCAGCGCCGGGTTGATGCGCATCGCAAACGTGCCATCTTCATTCCAAGCCACCGAACCGGGATCCGCGACCGACATCGCCCCGCGATTGGTGAAACCCAGAGTAAGATCGGCGCTTATCCCAGTCAGACTCCCCGGCGCAACCGCAAACCCGTAGGTGGCAACGTCGCTCTCGGGTATCGCACTACCACCACCCGTCTGACCTTCGAACAGCGTGAAATCGTCGCTCACCAGTCGCCGAAGATGAAGCGGAAGATTAGCCAAATCGGAGTATGGGCGTGTGCCATGGTTGATCCTTAGCGTGAATGTACCATTCTCACTCCACGTGGCGGAACCGGGGTCACTCACGGAAACAGCCCCACGGCCGGAGAAGCTCAAGTTCAGGTCGCTTGGGATCGCAGTGAAGCTGCCGGGAGCTACATTGAAAGAGTAGGATCCGACATCCGAATCCGGGAGCGCATCACCACCCCCGGTCTGCCCCTCAAAGACCGTATAGCCGGCCACGTCGACAATGCGGAGTGATACCTGGAACGGATTCGCCAGCACATTATAAACGATATCCGGGTCCTGACCGTTTTTGAGGGTCAGCGTGAACTTCCCTTCGAGACCACCGGGCGCGAGCCAGTCGTTTGCTATCGGGTCCCATTGCAACCTTGCCTGCGTTCCGTCGGCATTTAGAACGGCGAATCGGAAGTTAGGATCGACACTGAAGCCGGTGATATCTGAGACCAGCCACTGCCAGGGATTGTTGCCTGGTGCCGGGGCCTGAGACTCGGTAATAACCGGTCCATTTGATTGCTCACAGAACTTGGTGGTTCCGTCAAAGGCAGCCCAGAGAGTAACCTGCATGTGGTCAAGCGAAGCCTGCAGGTCAGCAGAAACGGTTAGCACGATTGCACATCCGATGACGATGGTGAGCAGTCGCTTCATCTATTACTCCACAATCTGGATCCCGACTATGATCAGATTCGCATGTTCTTTCAGATCTGCCAGACAGATGTCTGCCGACACGGCAGTGCCGATTGACTCGACAGTGCAGTCATGCCCAATGGAGGTGTCGTTCGTTAGATGAAAATGCGAGTGTGCATCGCCGTGACCATCGGACCTGACAACAGCTTCGGCACCCTGCGCGTGTGGACGCGCTCATCGCGTGATATTATTTCAACGGTACAATATACTGCTCGTGGACAAAATCAGCGACCCTTCTTTTTGGGGCGGGAAAATCAGGGAACAAAGCGGATAACTTCAATCCGAAAAGGAATCCGAATCAGTTTATCAGGAAAGTAACCGGCATTTACCGGCATCATGTGCTTAAGTAGTCCACATTACGAATGGGCGTTTGCTGCTAGATCGAAGCGTGCTTATAGGCGACCCGCACTCCTCACACAAACCCACCAATCTCCAGACCTATCCCGCCGGCCCCGATCCTCTCGATGATCCGGTAGTGTGACACCATCGTGCCGCTGGTCAGCGCCACATATGTACGAGTCTTGTCGTCGTGCGATTCAAACATACACAACCTTCTTGGTCACTCGCCCAGATTCATGCGCTTGAGTAATTCCTTGGTCTTTTGTTCAGATCGTAGTTTCCCATAAATCGGATGCACTTTTAGGGATAAGAGTTCAGTGTCATGTTCATAAAATGCCTGATCCATCCACTTGGATGCATTCACTGTCTCGGCAAGCTCATAATATATTCCGGCGATCCCCATTGGACTCGATTTCCCTGATTTGGAAATATTGATTAATCTATTAAGTGCACTAAGGGCATCTTTCCGTCTTCCTGCTTTTGCATAGACCCTTCCAAGGTCGCCTAGCCACCCACTTTCATCACCCGTATTGATTTCATGCTGAATTTCTGCAATTGCCTTGTCGTATTCGCCTTTCAATTCATGAATGACACCCAGATGTCCGTGTGTCATAGGAAAACTGGGGTCGAGTTCAAGCGTTCTCTGTAACTGATCAATCGCGAGAGCATAGTCTTGCGACCAATACAGATAAATGCCCAGATTCACATTGATTATCAGAGACAACGGATCAAGCTCTTTTGCTTGCTTGATCTCAGCAAGAGCCTCGTCAAACCTGCCCAGTGATCGCAAAAGATTGTGATACCACTGATGCGCTAGGGAGGATTGAGGATTAAGTTCAATTGCAGTCCTGAATTCTTTCTCGGCAGATCCCCATTCCCATGCATGGTAATTAAGAAGTCCCAAAACTGCGTGAGCTTCAGACAGCGAACTGTCAAGTCTTAGAGCGTTCATTATCGAGGTTCTGGCGATCGGCGCGCACTCTTCATATTTGAGAGCGGAGTACTCGGGAAGTACGGCGTAGGTAGCGGCCAATCCGGTATGGGCCAATGCATAGTTTGAATCAATCTCGATGGCTTCCTTGAAGTACTTGAGGGCAGTCAATAACGCATCAGACCGTCTCTTACTCCAATAAAATCGCCCTTTGAGATATGCCTCATAAGCTTTAGGATTGACCACTTTGGGTTCTATCATTCGTATCTGGTCTTCCGGCGTTACGATGACCCGTATCTCCTGCGCTATCGCCTGGGAGACATCGCTCTGCAGTGCCAAGATGTTCTTCATAGGACGGTCGAAATTGTTTGCCCATAGGTGCTTTTCGGGCGATGCCTGAATGAGCTGAACCGTTATCCGCACATTGTCACCGTCCCATAACACCGACCCTTCCACTATTGCCTTAACGGTTAACTTCTTGGCGATCTCCGGCAATGGTTCGTCTGTCTTTTTGAAACGCATGACAGAGGTGCGTGAAATCACACGCAATGATCTGATCTTTTGGAGCTCCGTTATGAGCGCCTCTGTCATCCCATCAGAGAAGTATTCCTGTTCGGGATCGCCCGAGAGGTTTTGCAGAGGAAGAACAGCCAGGGAATCGAGTGGTTCTTTCGGAGGCTTGAGGATATAGCCCTTGATAAGGAAGAAAGCAATTGTCATGACTGCCAGAGCGGCGACTGGATACGCCCACTTTCTCCTGGGGGACACAGATATACTCAGTGATCGGCTTGTCGTCGCAGGTTCAAGGCCTCTGCGAACTGACTTCAGGTCAGCCGCTATCTCATCAGCGTGCTGATACCGTGTTGTGATGTTCTTATCCAGCGCTTTGTCGATCATTGTCTGTAGTGTGACTGGTATCTCGCGCCGGAAACGAGCCAACAACTCTGGTTTGTCATTTGTAATCGCATGAAGAGTTGCTGCTTCGGAATCAGCCTTGAATGGCGCATGGCCGGTGATCATCTCATATAGGACAACACCGAAAGAGAATAGATCTGTGCGGTGATCGACTTTGTCGCCCCGTACTTGTTCGGGTGACATGTATCCAATAGTCCCAAGTGTCGAGCCGGTTTTGGTCAAATGATCAGATCCCATAATTGACGCGAGACCAAAATCGACGATCCGAGCACGACCATGTGAGTCTATCAGAATATTGGTAGGCTTGATATCCCGGTGCGTGATCCCCTTTTCGTGTGCCGCTTGCAGTCCTTCGCAAACCTGAATACCGATCTCCAAAATGCGATCCAGTGATAGTGGCTTTCCGGAGAGCACTTCCTTAAGTGACTGTCCCTCGACATGCTGCATGGAGAAGAAGGGACGTCCCTGGAATTCGCCTACTTCGAAGACAGAAACGACATTGGGGTGATCAAGTTGAGCTGCTGCCTGAGCCTCACGGGTGAATCGTGCTCTGCAATCAGCGTCCTGACACAGATGAAGAGGAAGGAACTTGAGCGCAACTTTGCGATCAAGCTTGGTGTCTTCCGCGAGATAGACCTCCCCCATCCCACCGGCACCGATCTTTTCGATGATCCGGTAGTGCCCGATTATGGTGTCGTTCGCAAGTTGAAAGTGCGTTCGGGTAATGTCGTCAGAGTCGCTGTCTGGCATAGTCGACAAAATCCCGGTTTCGGCGGTCTTGAGCCCGCCCGTTGCCAAATGCCTGCTTCAAGATAGGAGTTATTGACAATAATGGCAACAACTTAAGCGAACGGCCCGGCGAGGAACCCTGCCGCCTACGAGTCAAATAGCCCCACTTGTCCATTGCCTCCCACGCCTTAATCTAAGCTAGAGCGTTCGGGCGTAAATACACATCATTCTCTTCGGAAATCAAGCCACCAATTCTCGCCTTCGGTGAAGAATCAGGGATATCAGTTGCCATCATCTCCAATCCTAGTCCACATTGCGATGGAGTGCTTTCTAACACTTTTCTAACAGAACAAGCCAAAACACGGGACAATAAGGGACAACACCGGACAAAATGAGCTGACGCAAGTTGTTGTCCTTGTTACAGCTTAGTGTCCAGTGTTGTCCCGTGTTCGGTCGACGCAAACAGCTCATAACCCGAAGGTCGCAGGTTCAAAGCCTCTCCCCCGCCACCAAATCTGACCTCCACCAGAGATAGACGCACCGCCTGGCGCTGGTCCGATCGGGACTGGAATCAGAGTAACGGCCTATTCGGCCTACTCGTGGCGGAGCGCGTCGGTAGGATTGGCCTTTGTTGCCCTAATCACGTGAAACGCCGATGTTACGAACGCTATCACTGCCGTGAGAGCCCCTCCCGCGAGGTATAGCCTCAGATCAAACGCCGCCCTGAACGGATATTCTTCAAGCGAATATACGTTCATAATGTACGCCAGCGGACACGCCACAAGATTGGCGACGGCAATTACAACGATGAACTCCCGGGTGAGAACGCGTGATACGGCCACCACCGATGCTCCCAGAACTTTGCGTATGGCAATCTCTCTAGTCTTGCGTTCAACCGTGTACGAGACCAATCCGAATACGCCGAGACTCGCGATAAGCAGAGACAATACTGAAAGTACACCGAAGAACCGGGCGACCGAATCGAGTTTCCAATAGGTGGCCCGGATCGAATCATCGAGAAACGAATATTCAAATTGACGATTCGGGAACAAGCGATTCCAGGTGTTCCGAATCGAACCGATCGAGGCGCTGATACTGTCAGGTTTCAGTTTCAGGCTGAGCACTCTACAGGCATCGGGGTTGAGTGAGATTGTCGCGGTCGAACGATAGCTCCAGTCAATTGCGGTGCCCTGGAAGTCTCTGACCACGCCGATAATTTCCCAGGATGCCGAGTCGGTAAAGAGCGTGTAACCGACCGCATTGCCGACATTCAGTTCTCTCTCCAATGACTCGTTGATGAGTAGTGACCGCCCGACATCTTCGGGCCGCTCCGGTGAAAAGCCTCGGCCCCTGATAACCCTAATACCGTACTGAGAGAGAAAATCATAATCTCCCACGAAATTCTTGGCCGCAAGGTATTCCTCTTCTTTGCGTTCAGCCGTAGGGTAGTACACTATGGAGCTAAACCTGGTGCCCATTACGCGGTTGCTGCGCGCGACGCCAAGAACATCATTTCGAGCAAGGATTTCATTCTTCATTAGCGCACAATTCTGTTGGCCGTTCTCTTCGGGAAATTGAAGAATCAACATGTTATCGCGCTCAAACTCCAAATCGTAATTGGTAATGAAACGCAGTTGGTTGTGGTGACACAAGGTAACCGTGATGAAGAAAATGGCGAGGGTGAATTGAAACGCCAGCAGCGTGCTTCGCATCGTCCATCGCGAGCGTACGGCTACCGATTGCCCTTTCAGGGCTGCGATGGGTCGGTAACGGGAGAGGTGCAATGCCGGGTAGTACCCGGCCAGTATGCCGACCACGACGGCAAGCAGGATAATGAGAGATAAGGTCGCCGGTTCAGTATATAGGTTGACAAGTTCATAGGGATCGGGCGTAACCTTTCTGTACCCGCTTCGCAGAAAGTCGAACAAAGGGAGACTCAGGAGCGTTGCGAGGGCCGTAAGCAGCATGGATTCGCTCAGGAACTGAGCCATCAGCATCGGCCGGTCGGCCCCAAAGGTCTTGCGCACACCGATTTCCCTCATGCGATCAGCTGCTCTCGCAGTAGCCAAACTGACAAAGTTGACTATTGACTGAAGCAGAATAAAGAGGCCAACCCCTATCACGATGATCAATACATCATATTCGCCGCCGGGGCTGAGCTCACCTCTGTTGCCTGAGAAATAGGTGCTAAAATATATTTCCTTCAGCGGCTTCAGGGAGAACGAGAATCGCGAGGCCATATCGCCGGATACGTGCCTTGAGAATATACCATTGACATTAGCTTCAATCGTCTTCGAGTTAGAGGCGTCATCAAGGAGTAAGTAGGTAAGATCCTTGTCGCCCTGAGTCCAGGAATCGGGTGCCATACCGGAAGCAGTCAGCGTCGAGTAGGAAGCGATGAAGTCGCAATGCAGCTGCGTTAAGACGGGCGGATTCTCCAGAATACCGGTGATGATGTACTCGGTCTTGTCGATCAGTCCGATTGTCTTGCCAATTGGGTTCTCGTTCGGAAAGTACTGCTTGGCAATCGAGTCGGTGATTAGCACTGACTTGGGATCGTTCAAGCATGTGGCCGGATCACCGGTCTTAAGAGGAAAGGTGAAAACATCGAAGAACTCCGGCCCGGCGAAGATCAGCTTACCGGCCCGATACGACCTCTGATTCAAGTAGAGAGTGACATCCTCCAGGTGCCGAAATGCAGTCGCCCGCCGGACTCCCGGAACCTCCGCCGCAATGACTTCGCCTAATGGAGCCATGATGCGCGCACTGGACCAGGTGGTGTCCATATAATGGTACCGCATCTCAACCCGGTAAATGCGGTCCCGCTTTTCATGGCAATCCTCCCATCTGAATTCGCGGACAACATAGGAGACGGACATCATCGCCATCGCTAAACCAATCGCGAGCCCCAGAACCGAAATCAACGTGTACAGAGGTCGCCTAAGCAGGACCCGGCTTGCGAATTTGAAGAAGTGGCTTAGCATGAGTGATGATCTCCTCGCAGTTGGGGACTGACCTGTTCGTCCCAAGACTCTTTCTTCTCAATGACGATGTGCACCATGGAACATTCTGCAAAGAGTATGCCAGCCAATTGACGCGTTGCGTTTCATAAGGATAGGAGTGGAAGCGTGCGGCTGAGTGTTCGCTTTCACGACACTGACTGTCCGTTTCCGCACGGCATCCGCGAGGTATGCGATGTCCGACGACACATCAGAACAACAGTGTGAAGGTTGTCTCGCAGTCCGGCGTTGATGAAACCGTGAGTTGGCCGTGGTGCATACGCATTATTTGGCGAGAGAGGCTTAAGCCGATGCCTGAGCCACTCTTCTTCGTTGTGTAAAACGGCACAAACACCTGGTCGAGCGCTTCCGGCACAATTCCCGGACCGTTGTCCATCACCGATATCGTCACCCTCCCATAGCCATCCTGCACTCCACGCAGCCACACTTTGCCATTGGACCGGCCGACTAAGGCCTCAATTGCATTCAGAGACAAGTTCGTGAGCACCTGGCCAATCAACTGAGCATCGGCATACAGCGTCAGGTCCGGCGGTTCAACAGTACAAGTAAGCTCTATGTCACTGGCGCCAACCTGTGGTTGCAGCAATGTGACAGTGTCATTCAGTAGCGAGATAACGGAGATTGCCTCAAAGGATGGCGATGGTATTCGAGTCAGACGGCGATAGGAGTCGACAAAACGAAGCAGCCCCTCGCTCCGGCGTTGAATGGTGACCAGAGCTTCGTGCATGTCCTGGTGATCCAATCCCGAATCCGCGGCTGTCTTGTTTCCGGCGTCCAACGATTCTGCGATTGTAGAGGCGAGCGAACTGATTGGTGTCAGCGAGTTGCGAATTTCATGGGCCAGCACTCTGATCAGATTCTGCCATGCCTCCAACTCCTTGGCTCCCAATTCCGAGGTAATATTCTGGAACGAAGCAAGGGTTATGTTTCGGTCGCTCAGGCGAAGCTGAGTGGTCAATAAGGAAACCTGCTGGGGGCCACTTCCATTCTTGAGCACGACCATCTGTCGTTGACCGGGTTTTGCGTTCCGAAGGCAGGCGACAAGGTCGGCGCTGACAGCCCCAAGATGTTCAATTCGATCCAGTCGAGTTGAGTGAAGCATTCGGCGAGCAGCCGCGTTGGCTAGCTCAATGGTGCCGTCCTCGCGATAGGCAATGAGTCCGATGCCGACGTGTTGAACTACCGTTTCCAGGTACCGGAAATTCTCTTCTCGCTCCCGGCGAATCACACGAAATTGGCCGAGCACGCGCGCGAACGAAGCGTTGAGTTCATCGTAAGTTCTCCCCCGCAGGCCGGTGGAGATGGTGTCGGAGAGATCGGCGTGTTCAATAGCTTCAAGGAATCTGATCATGTCGCGGTTGGAGCGCTCGACAAAGGCGAGCAGCCCATACACCTGCGCTGTGCCGATCAGTGCTACTACTACCATGCTGGCATACAAGGTAGTATACAGGACCAGGTAGAAGAGCAATGCGACGGTGGCTCCGATAAAAAGGATACGGAGCAGGCAATTGAGGCGGAACCGCTTAAAGCCCATGTTTTTGCAGCCTGCGGTATAGTGCTGTTCTGGTAAGACCGAGCAATTCGGCGGCTTTGGTGATGTTTCCGGCTGAACGCGTCAACGCCTGTCGGATAACCACTTTCTCCATACCCTCAAGGTCGAGATCTTCGACGACCACCTTGTGCCCGGATTCGGACGCCGTTGCAAGGACAAAGTCGTGCTCGGTCAAGCAGGCGCCATCGCCCAAGATTACGGCGCGTTCCACGGCATGCTGCAGTTCTCTCACATTGCCTGGCCAGTGGTGCTTGCGCAGACGCGTCAAGGCTGCTGCCGACAAGCGCAGCTCACCCCGATTGTACTTGCGGCTGTAGATCGACAGGAAGTGCCGCGCCAGAAGCGACACGTCATCGCCACGCTCGCGGAGCGGCGGCAAGTGAATTTCCACGGTGTTGATACGATAGAGCAAGTCCTCGCGGAAGCGTTTGCGATTGAGCAGGTCCTCGGAGGAAAAGTTCGAAGCACAAATGAGCCGAATGTCGACATCGATCGGCTTGCTGGTTCCGACGCGCGTGATTTGGCGGCTCTGGATGGCGCTCAGCAGTTTGGGCTGAAGCGACAACGGCAGATTGCTGATCTCATCGAAGAAGAGCGTACCGCCTGAGGCCGCTTCGAAGCGACCGGAACGATTCTCACGAGCATCGGTGAACGCGCCTTTCACATGGCCGAACAGCTCGCTCTCAAAGAGGGTCTCGCTGATGGCGCCGAGATCGACAGAGCAGAAGATGCTGTCATGACGCGGGGAAAGACGGTGAATCGCCCGCGCCACCAGTTCCTTGCCGGTACCGTTCTCACCCAAGATCAGGACGTGCGCGTCAGTGGCAGCGACTCTTTCAATCAAACGGAAGACATCCCGCATGGCAGCGCTGTCGCCGACGAAGTCCTTAAAGGGCTGGTCGAGGTCGGCTCGCAAGATAGTCTGGCGCGATTCAAGACGGGCCACTTCCCGGCGCGAGCGACGCAGCCGCGCACCTGCAGCTACCGTGGCAACGAGCTTTTCATTCTGCCACGGCTTGATCACGAAGTCGGTAGCACCGGATTTGATTGCCCGCACCGCGGTTTCCGCATCACCATACGCAGTGATCATTATGACGACGGCGTCAGGGTCAAGTTGAAGAATCCTGTTCAGCCAGTCAAAACCTTCCTGACCACTGATTACGTCACGCGTGAAGTTCATATCGAGCAGTATAGCATCAAACGACTCGGCAGCCAAAATGGCCGGGATGCGACTGGGGTCGGTCACAGTTTCTACGTGGGAAAAGTGGCGTTTGAGAAGGAGCTTGGCGGCGTGCAGGACATCAGCGTCATCATCAACCACCAATATGCCGGCTTGTGAGGCCTCTGCGAATTCAACCATGGACAGACTCCTTGATCAGCCCTCGTCTGGTTTGTCCCGATGTTCGTTAGCGGACGACCGTTGTATCAAAACCGGACGGCTAATAATCAATTACGGCACGTAAGTGCCGATGTTACAAGGATTTTTTGAACGGCACGGAATTTGAGATAGATGACGGGTATGAATGAACTATCGGGCATGGACAGGAGAATTCAGAAGCAGTTCTGGACCAGGAAAAGGACAATTTATCTCTCAATTGGAGTAGTCATTGTTGCTGCAATCATTTATGCCCTTGTAAGTCTTGGGGGTGGCTCGGCACTGAGGCTTGAGGCCAGTCGTCTGACTATCTCCACCGTCACGGAAGGGGAGTTTCAGGAGTTCATTCCCGTCAGCGGTGTAGTTACGCCGCTAAAGACCTTCTATTTGGACGCCGTTCAAGGCGGCCGGGTGGCCGAAGTTTTTGCCGAACAAGGCGCCATGCTGAAAACCGGCGACCCGATTCTTCGTCTTGAGAATATGGACCTTCGCCTTGACATAATGTACCGCGAGGCACAACTCTACGAACAGATCAACAACCTCCGCAATACCCGAATCGCCATGGAGCAACGAAAGCTCCAGCTGCGAGCCGATCTGCTTGAAGTGGATAGAATGATCAATGAGTCGGAACGGCAGTACGCGGTGGCGGTGTCCCTGCGCGACAAGGGGTTGAGCTCGTCGAATGAATTCAATCGCGTTAAGGAAGAGTTTGACTACTGGACAAACAAGCGGGTACTGACAATCGAGACGCAGCGGCAGGATTCGGTCTTGCGAAGCCAGCAGGTCGAGCAGTTGGAGGCCTCAGTCATACGCATGGATGCAAATTTGGAGTTCGTGCGGAAGAGACTTGAAGATCTTGTGCTCAGAGCTCCGATCGCCGGTCAATTGACCTCACTAAACGCTGAAGTAGGAGAATCAAAGGGATTTGGCCAACGGCTGGGGCAAATCGACGTCTTGGACGGGTTCAAACTTCAGGCCGATGTGGACGAATACTATGTCGCCCGAATCGGCGCCGGGCAGCTTGCGATGGCAACTGTTGCGGGGGCGATCTGCTCGCTTAAGGTTTCCAAGGTTTATCCGGAAATAACCAGCGGCAAGTTCCGGGTCGATCTCATATTCACCGGCCGCACTCCGGCGGATTTGCGGCGCGGTCAGACCCTCCAGATCAGGCTGGTGCTGGGTGACTTATCCCGTGCCATTCTGCTGCCGCGCGGCGGCTTCTACAATACCACCGGTGGCCGATGGGTCTACGTACTCCAGGCCGGCAGCAACGAAGCTTTCAAACAGGATATTGAACTGGGACGCCAGAACACGGAAGTCTACGAAGTGCTGAAAGGGTTGAAGCCCGGCGACCGTGCTATCACGTCGTCCTATGAAACATATTCACAATACGAAAGAATAATTCTCAAATAGAGGAAGGAACGACAGGTGATTCGCACAGTCAATCTTCGCAAAGTGTTCACGACCGAGGAGGTCGAGACTACTGCTCTGAATGACGTGAATTTTGACATGAAACAGGGGGAATTCGTGTCGATCATGGGGCCTTCAGGCTGCGGCAAATCAACGTTGCTGAATCTGCTTGGACTGCTCGATAGCCCATCTGGTGGTGAGTACCGCTTCATGGAGCATGAAGTTGGCAAGTTATCGGAACGGGAGCGGGCGAAATTCCGCAAAGGGAATATCGGTTTCGTGTTTCAGAGCTTCAATCTTATCGATGAACTGACGGTGGCCGAGAATATCGAGTTGCCGCTGCTCTACCTGAAAACACCATCCATAAAGAGAAAGCAGGCAGTTCAGGAAGTAATGGAACATATGCAATTGGTGCCGCGAAAGAATCATTTCCCGCAGCAGCTATCGGGTGGACAACAGCAGCGCGTGGCGGTGGCCCGGGCCATTGTCGCCAAACCCAAGTTGATCCTGGCCGACGAACCGACCGGCAATCTGGATTCACGTCACGGCGACGAGGTGATGCGGTTGTTGACGGAATTGAACAACGGCGGTACCAGTATTCTTATGGTAACGCACTCGCCGACGTACGCGGAATATGCCCATCGCACAATTCACCTGTTCGACGGCAAGATAGTGACGGAGAATATCGGAAGGGCGTTTGGGGTGTGAGGGGGGTACGCCGATCAATTTGGGTTTGCTGACGAGCACCGCTTTGAAACCGCTACCGCCAACCCGGTGGAGAGTCTAAAGTACGAAGGATGTTCAAGAACTACCTGATGACAGCATTCCGGAATATCCGGCGCCACAAAGGATATGCGGGCATCAATATCGCAGGGTTGGCGATCGGTATCGCCTGCTGTACGCTGATTCTCCTCTGGGTAAGTTTCGAATTCAGCTTCGATTCGTTCCACCACAACGCTGGCCGAATCTACCGGGTTGCCGAGCAGACGCGGCGATCCGATGGCTATTACCGTCGTCGCGCCTCCACCGGCACACCGTTGGGACCGGCGCTCATAGAGGAGTGCCCGGCCGCAGAGGCCGTGACGAGATTGTACCGTACCGACGCTCTGATCAGTTGCGGTGTAAAGGGATTTAGCGAAAAGGGGTTGATGTTTGCCGATTCGAGCATTTTCGACATCTTCAGCTTCGCACTTCTCAAAGGGGACCAAAGGACAGCGTTGAGTCAGCCGTTCACAGTGGTAATCACTCCGGAGTTTGCTCACAAATACTTTGGCGACGCAGATCCGATCGGCAGAACATTGACATACGAGAATCGACGGGAATATACGGTGACCGGCATTCTGGCGCCGATTCCGGCCAATTCGCATCTGCAGTTTCAGTTTCTGGCTTCACTGTCCTCGTTAACGTCAGCATCGACAGAGTTTGCGGGGCATTGGGACGCGCCGGTGTACACATATGTCCTCGTTCGGGAGGGATTCTCCCTGCCGCAGGTTGAATCGCAACTGCCGGCGCTTATTCAGAAGTACCGCGGTGCTGATGCGGCCGCGACCGTTACACTCTGGCTCCAACCGCTATTGAGTATTCACCTTCACTCCAATCTTGGCGGAGAGTTGGAGGACAAGACGGACATCTCGACGCTGTATCAGTATGCGGGACTTGCCTTGTTCATTCTATTGGTCGCGTGCGTGAATTTCATCAACCTGGCAACCGCGCAGGCGTCACGACGCGCCCGCGAGGTGGGCATGAGGAAGGTGCTTGGAGGGAGCCGAGCCGATCTGATAAGGCTATATCTTGGGGAATCAATCGTCATCGCCGGCTGTGCAACGATTATCGCAATTGTGCTTGTCGAGATCCTCAAGCCGATTTTCAGCAGTGTGGTGGGCGCGCCGCTGACACTCGATTCGCTTCCCTCTGTCGGCTTCTGGTTGGGGCTTGTCGCCGTGCCGGTAGTTGTCGGCGCCGCGGGTATCTTCCCCGCTTTCTACCTGTCCGCTGTGTCGCTGGCGGAGGCGCTTCAGGGTGCGACCGCACGGGGACCGAAACGCGCTGTACTGCGGAAAGTCCTCGTCGTGTTCCAGTTCGCGGTTACCTCAGTGCTTCTTGTCTGCACGATGATCGGTTACAGCCAGCTTGGATATCTCTTGAACAAGGACCTGGGCTTTGATAAGAACGGTCTGGTAATTGTCCCGATCGGGGATTACGCGGTTCAAAGCAAGCAAGACGCCTTGAAGAGCGCCTTCGAGCAGCGCGAAGGAGTCGTGTCGGTTACTTCGGCCTCGAATATTCCCGGCGACCGGGATTGTTACGGCCTGACGTTTCGCCGTCCCGACGGCCAGGGTTATGTGAGCCTGCCGGTGCTGTGGGTCGATCCGACCTATGCTCGGACCCTTGATCTAAGTCTCCTGCAGGGCAAGGATTTTGAGTCAGGGAGTTCGCGTGCTACGGGAGCAGTTCTGTTGAGCGAATCAACTGTGCGGGCGCTGAACCTGAGTAATCCGGTCGGTCAGCAACTTCAGTCCTATAGTACGGATGGCAACAATCTCACGCCGATGTACGAGAGCCGCGTAATCGGAGTAGCACGAGACTTTAACTTCAGAGATCTGAGTTACACTATGCAACCGTTGGTCATCATGCTTGATCCCGGACGGTGCGAACAGATGCTGATTCGCATTCGCGAGGGGTCCGAAAGCGTTACGCTTAACCGGTTGAGGGAAGCCTGGACCTCACTCTTCCCCAATAGGCCATTCATGTATTCGTTTCTCGATGACCGGCTGGCGGCCAATTACGGGAAGGTTCGGCACTTTACCGAAGTGTTGAATTACTCCTCGTTTCTGGCCATGCTTGTAGCCTGCATCGGGCTATTCGGTCTTGCGTCGTTTGTCATAGTGCAACGGACGAAGGAGATCGGTTTGCGGCGTGTTCTCGGAGCATCGTCGTCGAAAATCGTATCGCTGCTTAGCAGAGAGTTCTTGCTGGCCGTCGCCATTGCGAATGTTGTCGCATGGCCGATGGCATACCTGCTCATGCGGTGGTGGTTGCAGGGGTTCATTTATCGTGTCGGTATCAGTCCCGGTCTATTTCTCCTGACCGGCATAAGCACGTTCACGATAGCGTACATCACTATTGGTTACCAGGCGGTCCGCGCCGCCCGCGCCAATCCGGTGAATAGCCTCAAGTACGAATAGGAGCGAATTATGCTGCGTAATTACTTCACAGTTGCTCTGAGAAACATCGTCCGCAACAAGTTGCACACGGGCATCAATGTCACCGGCCTCGCCGTCGGAATGGCCACATGTATCCTCATCATGCTCTGGGTGGCGGATGAACTGAGCTTTGACCGCTTCCATCAGGACGCCGATCACATATACCGCCTTTGTCATGAGTTGACGATGAGCGGAACTACCATGTACACGCCGACCGGAGGCGATCCCATGGCGCCGGCCATTCAAGCCGCTTGCCCGGAGGTGACGGCAATCACGCGCGTCAAAACTGGTGACCGAACCGACATCGCCTACGGGAATAATCGCATCTTTGAGGATAACATCCTGTACGCCGATTCTCAGTTCTTCAGTGTTTTCACGTTTTCGCTGAGTCAGGGTGACCCAAAGACGGCTCTGGCCCGGGGCCACAGCGTTGTCGTCACCCGAGATATCGGCCGCAAGTACTTTGGTGATGAGGACCCGCTCGGCAAAACCCTGCGATTCAGAGGAGACGATGAATACACGGTGACCGGCGTAATCGACAAGGTCCCATCAAACTCCCATTTGTCTTTTGACTTTCTCGGTTCTTTTCGATCTCTCTATTCGGAGGAGAGTACTGATATGTCGCGGTGGGGGGACATGAGTATATATACCTATATGCGGGTCGCTCCCAACGCCAGGGCTGAAGCGCTTGAGAGCAAGGTAGCATCAGTCATCCACGAACATCTGGGGTCCAAAATTAGCAGGCGGAAAGGGGACTCGCTACGGGCCTATCTTCAACCGTTGACGGATATACATCTGTACTCAGGTTCAGGTTTTGTGCAGGATGTAGCCACACGACAGGGCAACTTTACGTATGTCCTGCTTTTTGCCGGCATAGCCTTGGGCGTACTGCTGATTGCCTGCGCGAATTTTATCAACCTGACGACTGCCGGATCGGCGCGCCGCGCCAAGGAGATCGGCATCAGGAAGACGTTCGGCGCGGATCACGGCCGATTGACGTTTCAGTTCCTGATGGAGTCAATATTGCTCAGCCTGGCGGCGCTCGTCATCGCGCTGATTCTGATCGAACTCGCCTTGCCGTCATTCAACACCATGACTGAACGTGACCTCAGACTGGAGTTCCTCGGTCACCCCTGGCTTTCACTTGGATTCGTCCTGTTTGCCATGCTTGTGGGCTTGATCGCTGGAATCTATCCCGCCCTATCCCTGTCGGCAATGAAGCCGGCGGCGGGGTTGAAAGGAGATTACCGCGCGACGGAATCGCGTTCGATACTCAGGCGCGTTCTGGTGGTTGGACAATACACTATCTCAATCGCTCTTATCATCGGAACAGCCATCATATACGACCAGGTGCATTTCATGATGAATAAGAACCTGGGGTTTTCCAAAGACCAGTTACTGGTCGTTCCCGGCTTCAATGTATGGCCACCTGGCCCAGCGGCCGCAGTGATGAATGAGATTGCACAAACACCGGGTGTCATCCAGGTGAGCGGGTCATGGGCAGTGCCGGGTGGAGAAATTCAGATGCTGAACTTCCTTCCCGAAGGGCCCAACGCGCAAGAGATACTTATGACTTCGGTGTATGCCGACGAATCCTACCTGCCAACTCTTGGATTGGAGCTGACAGCGGGGAGGAACTTCTCACGTCAGATGGGAAGCGACAGCATTGACGCCGTGCTCATTAACGAAGCGGCGGCTCGAAAATTGGGCTGGGAAGACGCTGTAGGAAGGACCATCAGCCGACGGAACTCAACGCCACAGGGACTCGTCTGGCAGCCAAGAAAAGTAATCGGCGTCGTCAAGGACTTTCATTACTCGAGTCTCCACGAATCAATCCAACCTGTCATTATCTTTTGTTCGGGGCCAACCTTTAGGTATCTCTCGATTCGGATAGAGACAAAGGATATCTCGCGCACGCTGGGTATGATCCGCGACCGGTGGAATCGACTGTCCCGCGGGTATCCGATCGACTATTTCTTTGTGGATCAGAAATTCGCAGAACAATATAAGGCGGAGGAGCGGCTGGGGAAGATTGCCATTTCCTTTAGCCTGCTAGCCATATTCGTGGCCTGTCTGGGGCTATTCGGGATGGCTTCGCATGCGGCGCGAAGGCGTACCAAAGAAATCGGCGTACGCAAGGTTCTCGGAGCAACGGTGCGCGGAATAGTCGCCCTGTTGGCCACTGATCTGGTCAGATGGGTATTGCTTGCCAATGTAATCGCCTGGCCGATTGCCTACTATATCATGAATCGCTGGATGCAGACATTCGCGTATAGAACCAGTATTGGTCCGGGTATCTTCGTTCTTTCGGGAGCGCTGACCCTTGCCGTGGCGATGGCCACTGTGGGCTATCACGCAATCAAGGCCGCGCGCGCCAACCCAGTGGAGAGTTTGAAACACGAATAGGAGCCGCCCATGATCAAGAACTATCTGACGATTGCGGTCCGAAATCTGCTCAGATACAAGGGATACTCAATAATTAGTATTGTCGGCCTGGCCGTCGGCATGGCCTGTTGTCTCTTGTTCTCGCTGTATTACATTGAAGAAACCGGCTACGACCAATACCATGCCGACAACGATCGGGTGTTCCGAGTCGTTCAGGTTAGTCAACCGTGGGTTGACGAAACCTCGTCCGCTTGCACGGCCGCGCCGCTGGCTCCTCTTCTCCGCGACAAACTACCACAGGTCGAACGGGCGGCACAGGTTATGCGAGCGCGAGAGACGGTTGTCAAGCAAGAGCAGATCTGTCGCTATGAGTCGCGCATGTTCTGGTCCGGATCGGAACTGTTCAGTGTGCTGTCTATTCCGATGGTGGAAGGAAATCCGCAGACGGCCTTGATTGATCCTTCTACTGCCGTCCTTACCGAAGGGACGGCTCGCAAGTACTTTGGCACGACGAATGCGATCGGACGCACTCTCCGGATCGGTGCGAACGATTATAAGGTCACGGGAGTGATTGCCGATGCACCATACAACACCCATTTCAAGTATGACCTGTTTCTCTCCCTGAAGACACTCGAAGGCCGGTATCCCTTCGATAATTGGGGGCTGGGCAATTTCTATACCTATGTCAAGCTTGCGCCGGGTGCGGACCCGGCAACTTTGACCACCGCCATGAACAGAGAGGCACTTCCCTTTATCACCGCAGCCGGTGGTCAGGACCGCACCGCCTTCGTGTTTCAGCCGGTCGCGTCGATCCACCTGCAATCCCACTTGAGAGCCGAGTTGGATAGACCGGGCTCGCCGTTGATGCTGACAATCGTTCTGGTAGTGGGTGCTCTGGTTCTTGGGATTGCCGGCCTCAACTACGCAAACCTCGCAACGGCCCGGGCTTCGCTCCGAGCAAAAGAAGTGGCATTACGCCACGCGGTCGGAGCTGCTCGCGGTCAACTGATATGCCAACTACTTGGTGAGTCGCTGCTGCTCGCCGCTATCGCATTCGTCATGGCCATAGTAATAGTCGAGTCGCTTCTGCCTGCAGCTCGCGCCATCACCGGTGCCCATCTTGACAGCGGACTCCTCCTGCAACCCCCTGTTATGCTTCTGCTCGCTGTGATTGTATTGGCGAGTGGCCTCCTTGCCGGCTTGTATCCCGCTCTTGCCCTGACCGCAGTTCAGCCGGCTGTTGCGCTCAAGGGATCATCGATCGGCGATTCGCGAAGAACCCGGGGGCAGCTACCGCTGGTCACCGGTCAGTTGGCAATCGCCGTCATCTTTGTGGCCTTTGCTTTCACGGTATTCAACCAGATAGAGCACATGCAACAGACTCCGCTTGGATTCTCAGCCGGCGACCGCATGGTATTGCATGCCGGTCTGCGCCGCGGCCAGGATTACCGCACCTTCAAACAAGAACTGCTGCGGTTGCCGGAGATTGCGGGGGTGACTGCATCTTCAGCGGTTCCGGGCGTCGCATTTCCCGGATACTGGGATACTTGGCTGACGAATGCCGATGAGAAATCCGCCCGTCCTATGACATACCTGTACTGTGACGAGGACTTTATCCATGAGTACGGAATTACACTGGTGGCCGGAAGACCGTTTTCGGGCGCAACCAAAGGTGATTCAGCGACATCGTGCATAGTCAATCGTGCCGCCATGAGAACTTTGGGCTTTGATACGCCCGAGGCAGCGCTTGGTGCAAAGCTGTATTGCGGTATAAGCGATATCGAGAGAACTGTCGTAGGGGTTATGGATGACTTCCATTTCGAGGGCTTGCAGAAGACAATAGAGCCGCTGGTGATGGATTACAACCCGCAATCGATGCAGTATCTCAGTCTTCGCCTTCAAACGGCCGACAGAAGGACCACGATAGCTGCGATTTCATCGGCCTGGCGGAAAACGTTTCCCGATAACCCGCTTGATTGGTTTCTGCTTGACGGTCAATTCAATCGTCAGTACCAGTCGGAGGAGCGCTTCGGCAGATTGCTTCTCGCCGCCACCGGCCTCGGATTGGTCATTGCCTGCATGGGGCTCCTTGGTTTGACGGCCTTCGCGGCAGCCCGTCGGACAAAAGAGATCGGGATTCGCAAGGTACTCGGAGCTTCGACCTCGAGTGTCTTGCTTATGCTGGTAAGTGATCTTGGGCGAGCTGTAGTACTCGCATTCCTGGTCGCCTGGCCCATCGGTTATTGGATTATGAATCGATGGTTGCAGAATTTCGCCTATCGGACGAGCGTCGGCATCGGGACATTCCTAATCTCCAGCCTCATTGTTCTTCTGATTGCCGTTCTCACAGTGAGCTACCAGGCCTACTCAACCGCGCACGCCAACCCGGTGGATTCGCTTAAGTATGAATAGTTCGTCACACGAAAGGTGAATTGTGATAAATCTGAAGAATATCTCCAAAGTCTACCCCGGCAAGGTATTCGACACTTATGTGCTGCGGGCGGTTGATTTCCAAGTCAAGGAAGGGGAATTTGTCACCATCATGGGGCCATCGGGCGCCGGGAAATCGACGCTGTTGAACATAATCGGCATGCTGGACGATTTCGCCGAAGGGGAGTACCATTTCCTCGACCAAGCGGTTCACAAACTGAACGACAAGAAGCGGGCTGAATTATGCAAGGCCTACATCGGATTCATCTTCCAGAGTTATCACCTCATTGAGGAACTCACCGTGTACGAGAATATCGAAACGCCGCTGCTGTACCGAAAGGTGAAATCCGGTGACCGCAAAAGTCTGGTGTGCGATATGCTTGACCGGTTTGGCATTGTCGGCAAGAAGGACTTGTTCCCGAATCAGCTTTCCGGTGGACAGCAGCAGTTGGTCGGCATCGCTCGGGCTATTGTTGGTAGCCCGAGTCTGCTGCTGGCCGACGAACCGACCGGTAACCTCCACTCAAAGCAAGGGGACGAAATCATGGCAGTCTTCAGTGAATTGAACAAGGAGGGAACGACCATTCTCCAGGTTACTCACTCCGACAAGAACGCGACCTACGGAAACCGGATTGTGTACTTGCACGACGGACTCATGACCAACCATTCGGAAGGGCAGTAGCGGCGCTCGGAAACAGATTCCAATCGCCTCAGGGACCGGTACGCTATAAAGGTGCAGGCCGGTATCGGCGCGGATAAGCCGGCATCATGTTTCTGCGTTTCTTGCCCAAGACCTACCGGAAATCAAAGGTAAACGCGCCGCCGGCATCACTCGTCAGAACGAGTTTCTCCGGAAGGGTTCCGGAGGCGAGCTTCTCAACGAGCGAACGCGAGATGTCAGGCAGGAGAACCCTCTCGATAACGTGATCCACATTGCGGGCACCCGATTCGACATCGGTGCATTTGGCCGCGATCATCTCCACTAAACTTGCGTCGTATTCCAGCCCCATTCGGTGGGCGCGTTTGAGCCGGTCCGCCAGGCCATTCAGTTTGAGTTTAACGATGCGTTTGATCGCGTCAGTGTCCAGCGGGAAGAACGGGATGATTTTGATACGGGCGAGCAGGGCCGGCTGGAAATGTCTGACCAGAACCGGCCGAATCAACTCTACCATCTCCTCCGCAGAGGGACGTTTCGGGTCGGAAAGCGTCTGCACCATGATATCCGAACCAAGATTGGAGGTCAGAAGAATCACGGTGTTCTTGAAATCGATTTCGCGGCCTTCCCCATCGCGCATGAACCCTTTATCGAATACCTGGTAGAATAGATTCATAACTTCGCGATCAGCTTTTTCAACCTCGTCAAGCAGAACGACACAGTACGGTCGCCGCCTTACCGCTTCAGTCAGCACGCCACCCTCGCCGTATCCCACGTATCCGGGCGGCGCCCCTTTCAACTGCGAGACCGTATGCTTCTCCTGATACTCGGACATATTGATGACGGTCAGGAATTTGTCCCCGCCGAACAACTGGTCGGCGATGAGCCGGGCGGTCTCCGATTTACCGACGCCCGAAGGTCCGACAAACAGAAAGACGCCTATGGGACTGTCGGGCTTGCCCATACCGGCCTTGTTGACTCTAATACTGTCAGCGATTTCCCTGAGAGCGAAATCTTGGCCGACTATCTTCTCCCCTACCGCGGATTCAAAATCCAGCAGCGAACTGGCCTGATCTTTGACCATTCTGCCGACCGGAATGCCGGTCCAGTCGGCAATCACAGAGGCGATGACCGAGGTATCGACATCGGTCATGACCAGAGGATTGTCCCCTTGCAATGTGGCCAATTCAGCGCGTGCGTCGGAGAGTTCCTTTACGATCTTATCGCGGTTGGCCTCGGCCTCTGGGCCTGCCTCCTTCTGAGCGGACAGAAGCCGCGATTTTTGTTCGGCAATCCTGTCGGCGATTGCCTGCTGCTGCTTCAAGGCCACCCTGATAGCATCGGCCTGCTGCCCGGCGACCCGCAATTCCTCTTCGGTCTCCTCGATCTGGAATCGATCTTCAGTATACCCCTGAGCGAGGTCTCGCCTGATACTTTCCAGCTTTTGTTGCAGGTACTGCTTCCGACGCTCCAACAATTCCAATTGCTCGGGCATGCCACCTGAGAGCATGCGAACTCGAGCTGATGCCGTATCCAGCACGTCTACCGCCTTGTCGGGCAGTTGTCGACCTGATATGTATCGCTTGGAAAGGCTCACCGCCGCGCGTACGGCGGAGTCGGTGATGGTGAGGCCGTGGTGCGATTCATATACGCTCTTGACGCCGCGCAGCATCACAAAGCCGGTCTTTTCATCCGGCTCCTCGATCTTGACCATCTGGAATCGTCTCTCCAACGCCGGATCCTTCTCAATGTATTTCTTATACTCAGACCAGGTTGTGGCGCCAATCGTGCGCAACTGGCCCCGTGCCAGCGCCGGTTTCAGGAGATTGGCGGCATCGCCCGATCCGGCGGCGCCACCGGCACCGATAAGGGTGTGTGCTTCATCGATGAAGAGGATTATCTTGGTGGGTGACTCAATCACCTGCTTGATGACTGACTTGATGCGATTCTCGAACTCTCCTTTTACGCCGGCTCCGGCTTGAAGCAGTCCGAGATCAAGGCCGCGAATCTCCGTATTCTTCAGACTATCGATAACGTCGCCCGCAACAATGCGGAGCGCCAGTCCCTCGACCACGGCCGTTTTGCCGACACCGGCCTCTCCCACAAGAATCGGGTTGTTTTTCCGCCGACGACTCAGGATGTCGATTACCTGCCGAATCTCCTGGTCACGGCCGAACACCGGGTCGATTTCACCTGCCTTGGCTTTACCGGTCACGTTGATGGTGTACTGGTCTAAAGCGGCCTGATCCGCTCTTCGGGCTTCACCCGGCTCAACCTCTTCCCTTTCGGCGACCGCCTCGCGCGTGCTCTCCGCTGACTGGGCAACGATTTGGAAAAACGATTCACGTAACGCCTTAAGGTCAATTGTGCTCCATTGATCGCCGAGCGATGAGCCTGCCAATCGCGTATCATTGACGATGACATCGAGGAGCGCTCCGGACCGGATACGTTGCTGCCCGAAGTGAATGGAGGAAACGACCCACGCCGCCTCGAACAACTCCAGCAATTCCCGAGAAAACCGTGGCACGCCGGTGCTGCCGCGCTCCAGACGATCAAGCGAGTGACTCAGGTCTTTGCGGACTTGGGCGAGGTCAACCTTGAAGTGAGTAAGAACCAGCGGGAAATCTCCGGTCCCGTCGTCGAGCAGTCTGAGCAGGATGTGTTCCGGGAAGACTTCATAGTGTGATCGGGTCATAGCATTGCCGGCAGCTCCTTCCAGAGCCACCGTCATGTGCTTGTTCAGTCGCCCGAACAGCAATTTCACTTCTCTCGCGTCTCGGATAATCATATGCGACTCCTATTCAATCTTAGGCGCAAAACATCATCAGGTCGTTTTATCTATCTCCTTGAGGGAGCAGCTATCGAGTTCATAGACGGTATCGCAGGACTGTTTCAGTGCGTGCGCATCATGCGATATCACGAGAATCGCCGAGCGCCAGCGGGTGGACAGAATCCGGAGGATGTCGAGCGTGGCCATCTTCGCGTCGCCATGCAAACCGTTGAACGGTTCATCAAGAATCAGAAAACGCGGGTTGGTGAGGAAAGCCCTCAGATTCATGACTCGACGTCTCTCCCCCAGGCTCAGTTCGCCGATAGCTCGGTCCGCCCAATCGTGTTCGTACAGTTGACTTCGGATGGCGCGAGCCCACCAGTCCTGTTCTCCGGTTTCGTGACCAGGGGCAAGACCGCGCGCCTCCTGCAAAGCCTCGGAGACCGACACTCTTCGAGGCAGCGAGGCGTCGGGATTCTGGGGGACATAGCGAATCCAGCGCCGCAAACGAGTTCCCACGGATGGCGCGCATTTGATCACATCCAGATCGCCGATGGTGACCGATCCTTTGTCCGGCGTGAGAATTCCGCCGAGTACCTTTCCAAGCGTCGTCTTGCCAACGCCGGTTCGACCCACCAGACCGACGACGCTCCCTCTGGATAACTGGAAGTCAATTCGTTGCAGGATCGGGGGGAAATTGCCGGGATCGGCTGACTTGCCCTTCGGGCGATAGCTGATCGTGATCTGGTTGGCCCTCAACGCATCAGATTCTCCCGGCTCGCTTCCGCTTCTTCTGAAGAGTCCCATGTTTCCTACTGTGGCCCTATGCTTGGATTCGGATCGATCACGGCTGTGCCGGTCGTAGAAAACAACCAACAAGAAACGCGATGCCCGTCACCGAGATCGAAAATCGGCAACGGTTCACCTTCGCAATGACGCCGAAGCTTGTCATCCCGCCGCGCAAACGAGCACTTCGCGGCATATGGACAGCCTCGCGTCATCAGGTGACTGTCCGCACTATCGTCGACGCCTTCGACGGTCCCGGTTTCGTGGTGGGCAAACCACAGTTCGCGAGTATAGGGATGAAACTGCTCGGTTGACGCCTTGTCCAGCGCCGAGGTCGGGAACGATTCGACGCCAACACCTCGGCACATAATGTAAACGTGATCAACGAGAGCAGCGAGTTCCTCGCGATTGTGAGAAGCGACAAGCAAGCTCAAGCCGTTCTTGGCGACGCGGTCACGAATCAACTTGTTGGCCTTGAATCTGGTTAGAATGTCCATCGCCGTGGTCGGTTCGTCCGCAAACAGCAATTGCGGACTTCCAATGAGATTCAACGCGAGGGCGGCGCGCTGACACTCACCACCACTCATGGTAAGGTTGTACTTGTGCCGGAAGGAATTGTACGGCAGGTCGAGTTCGCCGACGATGTCACAGTACTGATCCAGGAGTCCCGTTGCGGAGTTCCGAGCCTGCCTGGCCAAGTGGGCGATGGCCTGCTCTATCTGAGTTCCCATTGTTCGCTTCAGTTCAAAGCTGTAAATCGGCTCTTGCATGATGGCTCGCCATAATTTACCTCGCACATTCCTGAGCAACTGCTGATGCCGTCGCGTGAAGCCTACCACGTTCTTGCGAACACCGGCGCCGTTTTCCCGTACATAGTCCCGCACTTTCGGGGAGACGGGCTGGTGGTCGAACATGGCTTCGCCTGCTATCCAGCCCGGTTCGTCCATCGGCAGACCGAGCAGCGCGCGCATGATGGTCGACTTGCCGCACCCGGAATGTCCCCATAGACCCAAGGCCGTCCCCCGGGGGACTGAGAAAGTGATGCCGGATACGGCCCGCACCAATCCATTTGCAGTACTATACGCTACGGACAAACCGTGAACTTCCAGCATGGTGAGGCTTCGCAACTCGAACCGTTCGTTCGTTACGCCTTTCCTTCAAGCAGCAGTTCTCGCAAAGCATCTCCCAGCACATACAGAGCCGACACGACAATCAATAGCGAAATAATCGGTATCCAGAAGCACCAGTTCTCGTGCGGCATATACGTTTTGATGAGCGAACCCCAACTGCCATCGCTGCCATACCATCCCAGCCAGGTCAGCGTTGATTCATACAGAATGAACAGACTGAGCATGAACGGCAGCTGTACAATCAGATAGGGCGTGATTTCTCGTCTGATCAGATGTATCAGGATAATTCGTCGGCGCGACAATCCCATTTCCAAGGCATAAAGATAAGGCTCGCTCGACAAATAGGTGCTGGTTACAGACTGAAATAGGCCGGCGGCGCCGAAAAGCAGGAATACCGCGAACGCCATGGTCAACTTAGGCATAGATACTCTTCCGATCGCAAACAGCGCGAGCAAGAGTATGTACTTAGGCACGTTGTCGAGAGCAGCGCGGAACTCGCGGGCCGCTGCGACAAACAGGTGTCGCCACCAGGATGGTTGGTGCGGCAACGGTATGCGCTGGCGAGTCGGCCACTCGGCAAGAAGTCCCCACGCGACGCCACCCAGCGCGCCGATCAGTGAGGCCAAAATACCAAAAGCCAGGTAATCGGCAGCGCCTTCGCCCATAACCCACCGTAGCGATCTACCTTGACCATCCGTACCCCACGAGGCACTGAGCTGAGATCCGATCACCGCCTGTGGCTGAACTCCTTTTCGCAGGAGTTGGGATTCCTCTGATTCGATGATCGGCCCTGTCTTAGAGTTGGCCGACGTACCGGCGGTCTCACCCGAAGAACCGTTGACACCACGGGGAACCCATTTCCAGTACCAGGCGGTCGGCGGCACGAGAGATTCGGCGTATCCGCTGCGGTCGAGTATCGACCATGACGCCGTGAAGCAGAGGAAGGCAAAGCCCAGTAGGCCGTAGATCAAGCGTATCCGGCAGGACAGACTAAGCCGGCGCCCGCGCGGAGCGTAGGATCGCATGACAAGCGGTCCGACCAGCGCCCTAAGCACGTTGACCTCCCGCCATGTTTCCGGTCGTATAGTGGCCTGCGAAAGCGCGAATGCAGGCAAAACCGAATCGAAGCAGCAGCGGCGTCAGCATGATCAGCATGCCTGCCACCATAGCGTCACGGTACCCGTAGAGGCGCTCGGCAGTGCGATCACCAACGATGCAATTCATGAGGTCATAACCGCAAGCTTCATAGCCAATCGTGTACTCGACAATGATCACGCCGCCGAACAGGTACGACAGTCGAGTCGGGATGGTTTGCACAAGATACGAGCGAATCGCCCGGAACACGATTCCGGCGGTACTTTGTCCTCGCGCCCGAGTCGCCAGAAAGTATGTGTCGTTCTGGAGGCCACTAAGAAGGGCGCGAATGCTGCGCGGCCATTCTCCTAAAGCTCCTTCACAACTCCCCAGAATAATGCCCCCCAGCAAGAGTTTCACATTGGTTGTCGCCAGCGATGCGCCCAGGGTTGAATCGGGCCGGAGAAGACTCCATAAGGCCAAACCCATGACGAAAATCGGCAGGCCGGACAACAGCACGGCCAGGAACGAGGGTATCTCCCATAGGCGGGGAAACGGCCGCTGCGACAGTTTGAATCCGATCAGTATAGAGAGCAACCCAGACCAGAGGAATGCAACCATAACCATAAGGGTTGTGGCGCCGATGCGATGAAGGTTGGAGAGCCAATCTGCGGCTCGCAGCGAATAGAACAGCTCTCCGGAGAACAAACTTCCGAGCGACTGGGTCTCATCACTGAAGCGCGCGAGGCCAAGAATGGCCAGACGGAACAGAAGAACCCCCAGCACGAATGTGAGGACCATCCTCGCAAAGGCCTTGAGAATATCCCAACTCATTTCACTTCGCACCGGCCAAGCCTTGCGGCTGGAATTCCAGTATTCAGTTCCAGCCGTCTTGCCTCAATCAGGACGCTCTCCCGAATCGGAAGTATCACACGGCAGGTCGTACATGACCGGATTGTGCGTCAATTGAAGCAGAATACTGCTGTATTGCTTCATCTTCAACTTGTTGGCCGGGATGCGAAGCTCGGGAGCATCCATGATGAGCGCCGACTTGGATAAGCGATAGGTCAGGGTCGAATCAGGCACGTGCACACGCTGCAGAACGGCGGCGCAATCGATATTATCTATCTCATCTCCCGAGAGAATCAGGCTATCGACAAGTTCTTCCGTAGCGCCGCTCCCTCGATACACCTTCACGTTGCCGCCCACATTTCTCCGGCACTGAAGGAGCAATATGTCGGTGTTGCGAAACGACTTCACGTTCAAGAGCTTCTTGAGTTCCGCGCCGCCGACTTTGAATTCGGCTCCATTTTTTTCTGCAACAAACACTAGGGGAAGTCGGCACGACCTCTCGCCGTCCGTTGAGAGTAACGTTATAGTAACTGCATCCGGGCAATCTTTCGCGGCGATCTCATTGGGAACTGCGATTCTCCCGGCCAAGCGGGCCGATCCACAGCCCAGATTTCCGATGCAAATCGACGCGAGCGCCGTCACCAGCAATCCGACCGTCCAATTCCTGCTCACGCACTATCCTCCTCACGCAGTGTGAATTTGTTATGACAAGAGCACTCTACTGACTGCATTTCCAATGTTCAACCCGCCCAAGAAAATTGTTGGGGTACCATTCCTGACCTACCCCTATCCACATGGGGAAGGCGGCGTATATACGCGGCGACCAGAGAAAAGCGCACGGCACCTGATCGGCGATTCTTTTGTGGAGAGCCATCCAGGTCGGCAGAATCTCGGCCTCAGAGCACGACAGGAACTTCGCCCAGAGCACACTGACTGAGTCATCCTGATAACCTGTACAGTTCTTGTCACCCGCCTTGCCGAAATATCGGTCCAGTTCCGGCACGACATCGTACTGCAGATCATAAAAGGCCGCGTCGAACTTCCGCTGTCTAATCAAATCGCGATACTCCGCCTGATTCTTCACCTCAAATGAGGCATCAATACCGGCCTGCTTCCATCCACTCACTATGTTGTCCACGATGTTCGATACCTGCGAACCTGCCTCACCCGTCCACCCGAGGAGCTTGATTTTCAAGGTTTTGGTGTCCTTCAACCAGCGCCCGGTTAACAAGTCTTTGTGGTATCCGGCAACCTGCATCAGGCTGTCGGCCAACGGCACATTTGGCATGCTGTCCTGGAATGGAATAAGACACGTATCGCAGTAGGAATTGTATCCATACGGAATCGGCCCGTTCACCAGATTGACATCGCCAAACAGGTTCTTGGCAAGGGTTTTTCTGTCCAAGTAACAAGATAGCGCCGCCCGCACGGCGAGACTCTTCAGAAAGTCCCGATCCAGATTGAACACGATTTCATGAATTCTGGGATTGAAGAGGTCCTGTCGCTTAAGCGACTGGTCCGGCGTCATGCCCTGTCCGGGAGGCACCTCAGGGAAAATGAAGTTCAGTCCGCGAATATCTTTCAGATACTCTGTATACATGTTGAGGTTGGTTGGGTATTTGATGTGAATCCGCGAGCATCCGAGACTATCGCCGGGTCTCGACTTGGCGAAGTCCCATATCCTCTCCCCGGTGTCTTCCTTGAGACCTAAGTAAATATATGGTCCGGCTCCCCAGGGCGTCTGCATGTAGGAATACTGCTGGCTTTTCGCCTCGGGATACACCTTGATCTTGACATTACCGACAGCGCTTGCGGGAACAATGGGAAACCCGAGAACGAGTTGGGGAGGACGTGGACGTCTGCCCGGCTTGAAATACACGACTATCGTATTGGAATCCTGAGCTCTTATATCCTGAACGAATTTCTTCAAGCGAGGAACACCGGGAAAGTCCTGGCGCTCCGAGTTCAAGAGGTTTCGGTACGTGGTGATTACATCATTGGCGCGGACCGGAAAAGAATCGATCGTATACTTCCCGGTAAGCAGGTTCTGACTGGCTCTCCGAAAGTAGGCATCAGGTCTGAGCGTAACCTCTATCCGATTCTCAAAGTTCCTGACGGAATCTGTGGCCAGCACACCTTCGCAGGTTCTTGAACTCCCCCCGCGCCCGAACACCATGACAAAAAGCGGTCGGCAATAGAGAGAGACAATGCGACGGTCTCCGGGCTCACTTGAGGAGTACGCGTCGAGATTGATGGGTTCACGTGATTCAACCACAAAGAGCTCATCTGTTTGCGATCGGCCGAATTGCGCCAGCAAGAGCAGCAAACAGCATAACGTAAATGCATTCCGCCACACCTTCCAACAGATAGAGTCACATTGAAACATGTTCGATCTTCGCTTTCATTGAGCCAAGTTTCTTGATTCACACGAGATGACCATCGATAGCGGCGCGACAACACTGGAGGCGCCGGGATAGTCAGCCATCATCGCTTTCCATCCGAGATAGGCTTCCTGACGGAAATCGACAGCGCCGCTCACCGCCCCGGCCATGAAATACTCTCCCCGATATGTGTCATCCAATCTTCCGGCGATCTGCAGGTCGTAACCGGAAGGACGGGATGACTGGTAAGCGAAATTTGCGCTGTCAAGAATGCCACGTGCCATGTAAGAGGCGCCTACCGACTTATAGATCGTCCACAGTTTCGTGCTGCCGGCAGGAGTCAAAGCGGCTCGTGCTCGATCCATCAGATTTCCAAGACTTGCCGGTGAGATAAGCGAAGTGCGCAGCCGCTCAGCTTTCTCCCTGAGTTCCGCGATCCCCGCCCACACGACAAGAAGCGCAGACGCAGGTTTGTAGTCCTTAATATCCTCACACGGACGCCACAGTTGGAATGCTCTCTCTTTATCCCCTTTCATCCAGGCCGCCCATCCGGCATATGGCGCAAGATTGCCGTCTTTTCCAGCCTTGGCGAGCAAAGCGTCGGCCTGGCTGAAATTCCCTACCTTGAAGCACAGCTCGAGGCGTTTCTTCAGGAAGAGATCAGCAGCAGTCTTTCCGCCACTCTGAACCAGCGAGAATGCATCTTGAGCCATCCGGTAGTGGGCGCGACTACAGGCAGCAAGCAGAGCGGGATCACCAAACTCCGGAGTGCCGCGTTTGGTTTCGATGCGCCATAGCGGAAGACCGTCTCGTTCGATGGCTGCCAGCAGACCTCTGAGCGAGTCCGATCGACTATGAAGCAGAGCCGATGTGAGCTGGAGGCGAAGCATCAACGGCGCAAAAGTCACCCCCGCATCCCTGCTGCCGGCACGAATCTTGGGCGCCAGTCTTTCAAACGTCGTCACATCGACGGCTCGGCATGCGACTTCCATACTGTCGCAATATCCGGCGCCGGCAAGCATTTGCTTCAAAGCACGAGCATCGGACACGTCCGCCCTTGCCAGCGACTGGATCACATGCAGCAATGAAGCCAAAACGGCCGGCGGCGTACCGCGCGATCTTCCTTTCCTGATAAGCTCTTTCACGTCATCGCGCCTGCCAAGTTCAAATAAGGCAAGCGCTCCAAAGTACTCTGCTCCCCAGGCTATAGTCGTATCGTCGGAATAGCATTGGGCAGCCCGAATGGTTAAGTGCGAAGCGCAGGTGGCCATCGATGCATACAGGTCCCCCAAACACATATGGTTCATGGCCAATTGTTGCAGATCGGCATCCGTAGGATTCGCAACTTTTTCCAAGGCGGCTATAGCCTTACCGTACGGCTGATAGCGGGCCTTTTGAGCGATTGCCCCGACAGCTACCAGAGTCACGCACAGACCAGCAACGAAGATGCGAGCCGACTTCATATTGCCGCAGATCACAATTATTTCACCAGCGCCATCTTGATTGTCACTGTCTGAGTTCCGGCCAACAGTCGCGCGAAATAGACGCCGCTGGCAACCGACTGTCCGCGGTCATCGCGACTGTTCCACGGGATCACGTAGCTGCCCGCCGGACGCATTTCACTCACCAGCGTTCTGACCCGCTCACCAAGGATGTTGAATATCACCAATTCGACATGTGAAAAGACCGGCAGATCGAAAGCCAGAGTTGTGGTCGGGTTGAACGGATTCGGGTAGTTCTGATACAGCCGATAAGTGCTGGGTATGGCTCTCGTCGGCTCAGACGCCGCCCGCATCACGGCCGCGGAATCGCCAAGATAGATCACAAATCTTCCGGCCGGTATTTGGGCCGCGTTGATTACGTCGTAGACAGGCTGGGACGTCATGTCAGTAACGCGGTCATACAGGACATCGCGTAGCACCAGCTTCTGCCCCGGCTCAGGCAGCGGTTGCGATCCCCAAGCCAGAGACATCTCGCCGGTCTCAGAAGGAGTTATCGCAAGAATCCATTTCTGAACGTCGCTGCTTCGAGGCGAGACTTTCCTCACAAACTCTCCTCTGACCGAGTCGGTTATGAGGATTGCGGAGGGTCGGGTGAACATATCGAGCGGTCGGGAGTCATACGATTGAGCGATTTGTGAAGGGGCGTCGATGACCCCGATAGAGACCCGGCCTGTCGGTGCATGATCGACAAGAGCAGTGATCGGCAGGGACCAGACCACGGGGCCGCCGGCAGGGGAACCTGGCGGCGGCTGGTAGTGCGGGTCAAGACGAATTGAGCCGCCGCTGGGAGCTTCACAGTAAATAGCGTATCCAGCATATGGCTGCAACTGCGCAGACTTGGCACTTATGATATTCCCGGTATCCAGCATTGGGATAGCCCACTGGGTCATCGGATCATTGGGGTCAGCCAAGCGTGCACCGTTAAGATCGTGAGCCTGCGCCTGCTCCCATAGCGAGTCGCGGTGAACAACCAGAGGGAAGAAGAACGGGTTGCCGATCAGATTCCAGCCGCGCCGCAGATTTACCTGTACAGGGGCGGCCGTTGGGATCGTCTGGCACCCCTCGAGCCTGAGCGTGAACACTTTTCCAAGAGTGCGGAACCAATACCCTTCACCTTCCCTGATATGATTCGCCTGATTCTCCGAGCTTAGAGGGACAAACTGGGCAGAACCATTTAGGGTGTCATAGCGCACAAGTCGCCACTGATCGCCGGGGGCGTTGTTGTTGGCGGGAAGCCCGCTAGCATCATTGAGGACGCTCCTCACAGAGGCATCAGCTAACCGCCCGGGGAATGAAACCAAGTGCCAACTATTATCGATGGTTCCCAGCCATGCCGCCGCAGGCACCACAGTCACGGTTGTATCCGGCTCGAAGCTGAAGGAGTATGTGGTGGTATTGGTGGCGTTCGAGTCCGGTCTCTTGTCCACCAGGAAGAATCTCAGATCAAGGCCAACATTTCTCAGTGAATCCAACGGTACATTGGCGGATGAACACCACTGCGTTCCTCCAGAAAGAACAAGGGGCAGCGATCTATAAGCGGTTTTCGCATTACCAAACCTCCATAGAGCTGTCACCGCCTTTACCCCAGCACCGTCATCCTCTACGTTGACGCAGATCTGTCCCGTTCCTCCCACGCTTGGTGCCGGTAAAACGACGTAAGGCGGCTCGATGTCAGGTGTAACTGTAATAACAAGCTGCGTTGTATCAGCACGATGATTGCCCGAGTCCTGATCGTCAGCCGCAATTCGAACTGTATAGGGCGAACTGACGGCAGCGCCGAAATCCACCCTACCAGTAAATGAGCCGTTGGCCTGAAGTGTGACGGAGTCAGGCAGTCCGTATCCTGAGACTACCGTGAAATGCAAAGTAGTGCCGGGGTCAGGGTCGCTTGCCAGCAGGGAACTCAGCGTACCACCCTCCTGCACTGTTTGTAACGTGTTCACCAGATCGCCGGAGAATGCAGGCGGTCTATTTCTGTTGGTGACCACAATATGAAGATCGGTCGTGTCAGCCAGCAGATGTGGCCCGCCGTCGTTCTCATACACTCGAATTCTCACGTCGTACGTCCCGGCTGACAGGTAGTTCGCGGTATCACGGAAAGTACCGTCAGTATTGAGGGCAAGATCAGGAGGCAAAGATCCTTGTATGATTTCATATCTGAGGGCATCGCCATTGGGGTCCTGAGCCACCATCGCCGCTGGCCTGCCGGTCTCCTGAATTGTCTGAAGTGTATTCGTGGCCGCTCCAGTGAACTGCGGATAGCCGTCTATTTTCAAAGTGAGCATAGCGGAATCTTTGCCCTTGCCCTGGTCGGTGACAACAATGGGGATATTGTAGTGGCCCTGTGAACTGACATCAGGATGTGCGGGGGTTCCCTCTATAATCCCAAAGGTCCCATCACTTGTTAGGCAGATTCCCAGGTCGCAGAGTTTCGAAGAAGGATTGTCCCACTGGCGGAGCTGAGTTCCTCCCGTGGCAGTAAGCGAATCAAGATAACTGATCCCCTCCACTGCTTCAGTCAGGGTCAAGGAAGAAGTGATTTGCAGAGGCTGGTTCACTACCAGTTGGTATGGTTTGGAATAGATAGCCCCCGCGTCGTCTGTGACCTTAATTTCGAAACTATACGTATTTGGATTGACTACTGTGCCACACAGGACTGAATCAGTCAGCGTGATATTGGGCGGCAATGGATCCAGCGCCTGCCACGTGTATGGCGGCTTTCCTCCGCTTGCCTGCAGCGTATCACAGAACTGAGCCCCCGCAGTTATGGGCGGGAAGAACGGCGGATTTATGGTTATAAAATCATTTACTGTCATGCCGCATGGCTGCTCGTCCATGGCGTTCGCTCCGTCGGTCACACGAATGGCAAATGTGTAGTCTCTCGCGGCATCGACCACATTGCCCTTAATGACGCCCTTCTTCTGGTTAACCGCTTGTATTGTCAGGTTTGCAGGTTGTCCTCCACCCGGTATTGACCACACCGGCGAAAGTGCAGAATCCTGCAAAGTGATTGTGTCCACGTACTCAATAGGGCTGTTCCTTGTCCAACTGGGAAGCGGGCAAACAGTTGTGATAACCGGAGCCGCATATATTCGGATACTGACTGTCTTGGTGTACGATGCCCCAATAGAGTCCTGTACTTTTACGCTAATGCTCAGGTTCGGGTTTGCAATAAAGGGGTGACCGCTTATCACACCAGCACCACTGAGGTGAAGTGAGTCGAGATTGACGGTTGTGGTCGACCAAACCCTGGCAGAGGCGGATCCTGTCCCTCCCGTCGCAGTCAGCTGATAGTAGTATGAATTCCCGCCTACCGACCACGGGGGAAGCGTGCTCTCTGAAATGCTCAACGGTTGGTTGAATGTCCAGTTGTTGCACGTGAGGTCGGTTGAGTCCCCGCCCTGGTCCTTGACTCTCGCGACGAAGTTGACCGTTCCGCTGGTTGCCCGAAAGCCGGCTAAAGTGTCGGGCAATGTTATTGACGCTGCACCGAGTGGTGCTACTGACGGAATCGACCAGGTCTTGGTTCCTGTTCCGCCCGTTACCGTCAGTCGCGCCTTGTACTGGTAACCAGCTGTCCACGGAGGTGGACAGCTGGAAGTAATTCTCAAAGGAGGGTTGATTGTAAGGGTGACATCAACAAATCCGTTGTCAGGACTCGAAGGACCAGCGGTCTGATTGACGACGATACGGAACGTAAATACTCCTGAATCAAGCGGAAGGTACTGCAAATCTGCAATCTCATACTTCGGGCTACGCCCAACAATCGCGAGCCCCGGCGGAATCTCGTCACCACCGTTAGGAGTCTCCAAGCTCCATGAAAACCGATCAGCACCGTTGCTACTGGTAACCGAGACAAAGCTGGAATAATTTCTGTTAAATGTCCAGCCGGAGACGAAATTTCCTGTATTGATCGTCAGTGCAGCTCGCACTGTTTGCGCTAAGCCACTTACGATCACAGTGATAACCATTACCGTAAGTGCCAATTGAACCCGCGGCCGTCTGATTCCAACGATTCTATTCACTTTCTTACCCATTCCTTTCTTCCATCACTCCACTACTCACTCTGATTGTCAAAAGGACAACCTGATCCCAAGCGGAGTTCTCTCAGCGAACGAGTTTCTGAACTGCGGCGGTCGCCAATCCGTTTCTACGAGTGGCTCCTCATTCTTCTTAAGTAATAAATACGCTGCAACGGCTGCGCCCGGGAGAAGGATGATCTTCTTGTTCAATACAAAATCCGGTCCGACCAGCGGGCTCCATGCCCAGCGAGCAACCTTCGTAAAGAACCCGGGTTGGCTGTAATTGGCATAGTCTTTCCACCAACCGGCCCGGTCTTTGGCAACCGGCAAGAACGTAATCGGTTCATTGTACTCCGGTTTGTCAGCCAAATCGCCAAGCAGAAGCATGCGGGCCTGTCCCTGATTGAAGCTGAAAGTCACCTTCCGGCCGACAACGGCCGCATCGCGCGGGAAATCCCATGTGCCATCCCCTTGAACACGAGCCAGCCAATCAGACCGATTAGAGCCAAGTCCCCATTCCTGTGGATCAATCGTGTTCAGCGGGTTCTTCCTCTGCTCATCGTAAAGCGAGACCAGGAGCCGGCGACGATCCGGCAGCCAGGCGGCCGGGCGGTAACGATCATAGTTCGGCGAGACATCAATAATACTCGACTGATTTAGAGTCAGGCCGCCCAATCGCGGATAGATCGAAAGTGAGTCTCCCGTCTCGGCGCTGACGGACGCAACCCCAAGCCCGTACTTGTCTCCGGCGGGAGCGAGTCTATCTTTCTCGATATCGACGTTGGAGGAGATGAGATAGTAAGTCAATTCCTGTCCGTCGGGTCGCCAATTGGGGGCAAAATAGCTTAACCCTGATGGCGGCAGCACGAAATCGAAATTCTTATCGCTGACGCGCGGGTCGCGGATTTTCACCGTCCAATTGCGGCCGTTGGCGTCGGTCGACGTATATGCAAGATACCCGGCACCCGGAACCGGGCACCAGACACCGTGCGATTGGTTGCCGTCCCCCACCACGAGCACTTCGTGCCGGGTCGAGACTTCGGGCCTCTCCGGGTTCTTCAGGACCCAGTCCATGCCGCGGACCACGAGAATATCATCGTTGCCGTTGAGGTTACTGGTGTAGCTGAGGCATTTGCCGTCGGGCGACCAGTCGGGGTTCGCTTCGCGGGCTATTCCGGAGGTATCTTTGTTGCTCCTCAGGAGATAGTACTTGTCGGAGGAAACATTATAGAGATATAAGTCGGCGTTGAATTCGGCATTACTGATGAACGCCGCCCATGGACCACCTCCAGGTCCGGGCGTGGGCCGCCATGACAAGTCCTCGTTGACGACTACCCCCGGTCCTTGCAACTCCTCAGACTGAGAACTGACCGGCTGTAGTTCTCTGAGCTCTTTGGACGCTACATTATATAGGTAGAGTCTGGATGATGTTTTTTCCCTGACTTCGAAGGCGATCCAGTTGCTGTCGGTCGGACAAAGTTGCGGCCTCGTAATTTGTCCGGGAAACGCCTTGTTGTCCGCTACGAGCTGGACATTAACAATCTCGGCCTCCTGGCCGCTGACAGATCCTCCGATCGGTGCCAGCAGGCCAATCAAGGCGACGGCTTGAATGACCCTCTTCATACGTTCGGTTCCTCCGTCTATGGGTTAGGGCACTTATTCGCGCTGATGTTAGTGACGTACCGTTCGAGTTCGTCCACATACATCCTATATCCGGGTGGTTTGTCGGCCATGCCGAGAATGAGAGCCGCGGCTTCCTGGACTTCGTTCTTGGCCGTGCGGCGTGCCTGGAGATCGGCCGTTCTCCTGCACCATTTGGTGTAGTAACACCGCGCCGCGATCAGTTTAGCTTTCCACCATGACCCGACCCTGGTTACGCCGATGCCGCAGGCCTTTGCCCGTTCGTAATACATGAGAGCGCTATCTACACTGAGGTTGTTGCGATCCCAGCCGTACAGGCACGTCATTGAGACCCAGGCTTCACAGTTGTCCTCGGTAATCTGCAAATCAATCGAGGAATTGCGGTACGCCTGCTGGATGCGTTTGCGCATATCGACACGGAACTGCGGATCACGACCGGCCGCAAGCACCGTAAGCTTCATAGCGTCCTTGTGTTGGGGATCGCTGGGCGGCACGTTCTCACACACCTTCCAGGCGGAGTCATATCGGCCACGATTGTACAGGGATCTGCACTCGGCATAAGTGAATTGCCTTTGCACAGGCGTTATAGCCGGTGCCTTGCCGGTATCCTTCCGAACTCTGCCAGGGGTGACGCAGTTGTCGAAATCGTCGAGAGCTTTCTTCGCATCTGCGCATTTGCCGCTCTTCACATACCATTCGACGTAGTCATATAGTGTGCTGCATTTCCTCATTACCGCCGGATCGGTTCGAACCAGGTTGCGGACAACACTCAGCCGTGCTTTCAGTGAAGGACACTTGTCAACAGGCTCCGGGCACGGCGGAGGCATATTCGTTCTCGCGTTCTTCGCGTGCCAGATGATCTTGGTGCAATTGCTCGGATCAACGGCGGCCGAATCGAGCCAGAGCTTGGCCTTGTCAAGTGACTCTCTCGCCGTCAGGTACGATTGGTTGGCGGCGAAATCGACTCCCTGTGTTCGGCAGTTCTGTTCGAAGTCACTCATCTTAGCCGCGACTTCCTGATAGAGGATTCTGGCGGAATCACACTTATTGGTCGGCGGCGGAGGTTGTTGGCAGGAAGGATCACCAACCAGCGCCAGTAACTGCTGGCGAAGAGACTCGAACAGCGCAGTGTCGTTCGAGTTGCAGGCCTGACGCGCCTGATTGTACATTTCATTTGCCCGGATTTCGCACGGCGTGCTCTTAAGGGCGTCCCGCTGCGTCCTCAACCCGGCCAGTTCACTTCTGCAAGGAGAAGGCGGTGGCGTCGCAGTAATTGTCGTGTCGGCAGGCAGTCTGGTCAGAGCTATGAGATTATCTTTGGCTTCGTCAAAGCCGTCCCGGTTCTGGGATACACAGGCGGACTGAGCTCTGTCCAATTCTATCCTGCCCTGGTCCCTTCGCTGCTCCTGCACCTTAGCGAGATAGCCATTCAATTCCATACTGACGCTGTCCCAGTTGCACCATGGAAGCGGCGTCTTCATTTGGTCAAGATAGGACCTGGCGGCACTCAGAGAAACTCTCGCCTCCGATAAATTCCTGCGCCCGAAAGCGGCTTGAGCCGAGTTGAGTTCGGTCTCCCACTGACCGGCAAACTTGTCATACTGTGGATAGACCGAGGGATTGCCCGGTGCCTCGCCGCCTTCTCTTGTCAATCGGGCAAATTCCTGGCACATCGAGTCTATGGCCGTCAGTTCGCTTGATAGCGATTTCAGTGCCGTCTCGGCATCACCATATTTCTCGGTCGAAGCGAGTTGCTCCGCCAGCCGACTATTCTGCGTGATTTGATCGGCCTCCGGCTTTGGCAGACAACCACTCTGCCGTACTTGGGTCCAAGAACGATCGAACTCCGCCTTCGCAGTCTCATAGCCGCTTTTAGCGATTGCTCTCTTAATCGCGGAAATGCCAAAGTAGGCGACAAGCAAGATGGCAATTGCACCGATCGCCATCGCACCGTACTTGGTCGCTTTAGTGCGCAACTCACGGCGCCGTTTACGCTGTGTCTCGAGTCTAGCCTGTTCTTTTTCAATGTCTGCTTGAGTGCGCTTTGGCTTCCGGACCAGCGCGTCCAAGACGGTGACCGGATCCGCGCCCTCCATAGCCTCATCTATTCTCGCTTTCAGGGCTTCCATGTTCGGGAACCGCTGATCCCGATCCTCAGTGAGACACCGTTGAATAATGGCGCGCGACTTACTCGAAGCGTCGCTGAGCTTCAGTTCTTTGACCTGGCGCGGCAGCGAGTCTCTGATCTCATCGAGAACCGTCTTACGACTGAGGTCGTGGCGAATCAAATCCTTGTTTTCAAGCAGTCGATATAGAAGAAGGCCGCAACTATAAATGTCTGCTCTCAAACCCAGAAAGCCATTATCCTGCAATATTTCGGGCGAAGCATAGTTGAATACATTCCGGATACCCGCCTCATCGGCCAGCGGAATGCCGAGCGGCACTAGGAAGTCGGTCAGTCGAACTTGTATATCCTTGGTGAATTTATCACGACCGATCAGCACATTTTCGGGCTTGAGATTGAGATGCGGAATTCCCTGGAGGACGATTCCGCCGGGCACACCAAGGTGAGTCTTGTGCATGGTCTTCAGCGTACTGGTGACCAGGCTCATAATGGCCAGAGCTGCCTTCTCCTCTATGCCATGGTCCCGTTCGCCGTACGTGGCAACGAATTGCGCCAGATTGTCGGCTCGTTCTTCGGGGTCCTCATCTTCTCCAAAGTACTGCCGCTCTACGACATACTCTCCGTCGCGAACGTCAATCCATCGATTCTCAGAAAACTCCTTCGGGGGGATGAGACCGGCTATCCGGAGAACTTTGCCGGCCCGACCGGATAGAGTGACAGCCGAAGTGTACCACCCGAGGAAGGCCTGATTGCGTGCAAGATCGGCGCGGAGGATCTTGAGAACCCTGGTCTGACTGGAGACCAGATGGAAAGCCCTCACGAATTTGCCGGATGGACTACTTTGATTTGTGGGGAGAAAGTGATATTCTGGATTGTCTGGTTGGGTGTGGCTGTCGCTGCCGTTCATAGTCGGTAATCCTCACCTGCTGCCGAACGCTGCCGAGCGATGTCATGATCGGGCATCTTGAACCATAGCTGAACCGATATTCAATCTCCCGGCTCCGATGTTCTGATTATGCGTCTTGGCAATAATAGCTTTGCAGTCGGTGAGGCGCAAGTCCTATTTGGCGATCAACGTACAGGTAATTCAATTCCGGTCTCTCGGTACGATTGTTAGTTGACAATGAAAGTGCTGCGCCATATGTTAACAGGCGGGGCAGCGCGTCTACGCAGTTGCGTGGGCGTCTGCGCAGGCACATCGGGACAGAGCGATCCTTGATACGCACGTCTTGTGTGCCGGCACGGTTCGATTCAGTGCCTGGACTTAGATTATGTACACAGGGATAGTATCATATAGTCAGGCAAGCCAAGCGCCATGCGTCCGACTTGCATCCCATTCTCTGCAAATGGGTGACGCGTTCCAACCATTAGGAGGTAAGAAGTGATAAAAGGCGAACTGATTACTTTGTGTCGGGTACCGGTACTAGGTACGCTTGTGCTGGTAACGATCCTGGCCCTACTGGCCGGGTGTTCACCTAAGGGAACCGGCGGCGGGAGTACTGCCGGTCAGGAGGAAGCCGCCTTGGCGCGGCGTCTGGACGAAGTGGAACGAAAGAACGAGAATACCGATTTGCGGCTCAGTCGATTCATTGCCATGCAGGACAGTGTGAATCAGATGCGCAACCAGACCGGTGACCAGTTTCCGCAACAGGTATTTCGGGGAGACGGCCGCTTCAAGACAATCGCGTCCACCGAGGTCTTCTTCAATATCGATGAATACGCGCTGGACAACGAGGACCAAATGCTGCTTGACGGCATGGCGTCGAAAATGGCCGAATCGCCCAACAGCCTCTTGTACATTATGGGCCATGCCGACAAGTCCGGATCGTCCGAGCACAACGACGTCCTGAGCGCTCGAAGGGCGCTTTCCGCGCTGCGATATCTGGTAAAGAAGTATGATATTCCCCTGTCTCGAGTTTCCTGGCTGGGCGTGGGTACTGACGACCAGAAATACCCTGACGACCTTGGGATAGCCCGGAACAAGAACCGACGCATAGAGGCTCGTCTCGTTGTTTTCGAGCCTGAACAGGCGGCCGGCGGGGTGGGAAAATAGAGAGGGTCACTGCATGCGGAGTACAACGAGCCGTTCCCGATTCAACCGTTTGGACGGAGCGGCAATGATGCAGCGTATCGGTTGGATTACTTTTGTGACGGGTGTGAGTTGCCTGCTTGCCGCTTGTTGCGGCATTCCGCTGATCGGGAAATGTTCGAAGGCGAAGACGGTTCAGATTTCCTGGACCGCGTCCAGCGACTGCAATGGCGGTAACACGGTTCAGCTTTATGTCTTTTCCCTTTCGGGAAAGGAGGCCTTTGAGCGCTGCGAGGCCAAGACGCTCTTTCGTCCGTCCGGTAATCAGGACCTGTTCAAGAAGTTGGACATTTCCGACAGTATGAAGTTGTTTGTTAAACCGGGAGAATCCGGTGCCCATCAATGGACACTTGCGCCGATCGAGAAATCCCCTGGCCCTTCGTATTTGGCGTTCGTCGCCAACTTTGCCAATCCGGCGTCGGAGAAATCAAACCGGGCGCTGATTCCGCTGGCCGGCACCGGGTCATCCGTCAGCGTCAAACTGGCTCTTGAAGGTAGCGCTCTGACAGCTCGAATCGGTGGGAAATAAAAGGGAAAACCTGATAAGGATGACGCGATGAGTAATTCTCCCAAAGTGCTCTGGAGAGAAGGCCTTTTCCTGACACCCCAGCATTTTCAGGCGTGGGATCAGTATCATGAGTGGCTTCTGCACAGCTTCGTGAAATTCGCCAATCCATATAATTGGGGCGTCTACCGTTTGAAAGTTAAGGAGGAGGCAATCGCCGGCGGCGAATTCGTTATCGTTGCGATTCAGGCGGTCATGCGCGATGGAACCTTGCTCGATTCTCCGGCCACAGATATCGTACCGCCATCAAGGACGTTTACCGAGCTTATGACACCTGACCGTCGACATCTCACAGTTTATCTTGGCCTGGCGAGAGAGGGAACCGGCCATCCGGCTGTCCATTTGGCTGAAGGTGAATCGTCTCACGCTACCCGGTATGAGCGCAGTGCGCGAGAGACAATTGACATGGTGAGCGGCTATCGGCCGCGTGAAATCGAATACATAGTCCGAAAGCCCGTCATTCGATTTGAAGGGGAGCAATCGGATGCCTACGATCTGTTGCCGATTGCTCGGATCGAGATGGTCGGCGCAGGACGCCCGGTCATATCCGACAAATTCCTTCCTCCGTCACTATCAATAGCCGCTGGTCCTCTATGGTCGGAGGTAATATCGACGCTCTATCTTAAGGCGAGTTCACTTGTCAACAGTCTCAGGGGCAAGTTGGTTTACGGGCGTGAAGATCTGACCGTCACGCTCAACGGTCCGGACCTTCTCAAGTATCTAAAACTGCGGGAGATTCTAGAATGCCTTCCTGATCTGAAGCAGTTCCACGGCGCGCCTGAAACGCACCCGTTCGTTGTTTACTCTGCCTTAGCCCGCCTCGCGGCCGGACTCGGCGCTCTGTTCAAGCTGAGCCCCGAGGAATTGGCGAATGAGTTTCCTCTGTACAGTCATGACTCTCCGGCAGACGGCTTGACGAAGCTGGCGCGACGGATTGAGCAGATGTTTGCGCTGGTAGAGACAGTTCGGGAGCATGAGTTGGAGTTGCAGCCGGTGACCGGTCGGCCCAAAGTATGGTCAGCGAAACTGACGGGACATCGGCTTGACGAGCATGAAGAGTACTTCCTCTGGACCGAATCTCAAATCACCGGCCGGCCTTTTGTGGAGCAATTTCTATCCGACGTGCGTATTGCTGCGCCGAAACGAATTGATAGTTTGCTGATCTACGGACTTCCAGGCGCCAAGCTCGCCGAGGTGCCGTATGCGCCGGAGCAGCTCCCCCCTGCTCAGCAAGGGCTGTATTTTCGGATCGACAAGCGGGATCCGTTGTGGCAGGAGATCGTCGACGAGCGCGAAATCATGGCCGCCGCCAGCAGGGAGTTTCCGGGTTTGAGAATGCGACTCCACGTGTTGCGCTCTTAGAATCCAATAGTAGAAAGCTCATCTTTGGAGGATCGATGTTGTGACAGTTCCGCACACGTCCACAGTAGAGTCATTGCTCGAGATATACGCGCCGATATTTGCGTTCATTTCCGCTCTGGAGGCAAAGAACGATTACGGCGATCCGGAAGACCTGGCCCGTCAAACGGCCAAGCTGCTGGAGAATATTCGGGAGCGTTGTCAGGATATGAACAAGAACAAGGATTGGGTCGCCGATGCGCAGTATGCGGTCGTCGCATTTGTCGACGAATCGATTCATCGGTCCCAGTGGCACGGTCAAGCGGCCTGGATTCGCCGCCCGCTGGTCGCCATGCTGAACTTGGAAGGCGTTCCGGGAGTTACGTTCTTTGAAAAGCTGAAAGGATGGAAGCAAGCCCGCCAGCGCTCGCCTGAAGTGAATGAATTGCTTGAGGTCTATTACGTTTGCCTTCAACTTGGCTTTCAAGGTCAGTTTCACTTGGATGTGGACAGTCTAAACCGTCATAAGCGTGACCTGCTGAGTGTCCTCACTGAAGGTGGAACCTCGTCGGATGCTCTTTCCTCGCATGCTTACCGCCGGCCGGAGGACGAAGTGCCGCCGACGCGCGACACCTTCCCCTGGACCTGGTTTTTGAGCATCGTGGCAGGAGCCTTGTTGTTGCTGTTCCTCATACTGAAGCTGCTGAGTGTCAGCGAGATTAACGGGCTGGTAGAGGAATTGAAACGTTGACGTCAACCAGGGAGAGTAGGACGCGCTCATGCTGCAAATCTTAGCCGGATTCGTTACTTCTCGATTGGGCTCGGCACTCGGTGTCGTCGTGCTGATTATCCTTCTCTTTGCCATTCGAGCGCTGGTGTTTCCCAGCGCGCCCCTATGGATTTTCACGACAATTGCAATTCTGATTATTGTCGGCTGGATCATGTGGCAAATATGGAAGCGCCGACAGGACAAGAAGAAGGACAAGGAGATTGCCGACGGAATTGCCGCCAGCGCACAGCGCGCGGAAGACAATGCGCGACCAGACAAGCGCGAGGAAATCGTTGCGATGCGCCAGCGGATGGAACGGATCATCCAGAAATTGCAGAGTCTCCAACCTCACGGTAAGCGGGGTACAGCCCTGTACAATTTGCCGTGGCTTCTGGTGGTCGGTCCACCCGGAGACGGCAAGACGACAGCGTTACTTTCGCTTCGCCATACCGGCGTGAAGTACGTCCTCGATCCACAACTTGATGAGATCGGCGGCGCTAAGCCGGAGGATTTCGTAGTCAAGGGAACGGGTGGCACCCGAAGCTGCAACTGGTTCTTTTCCAAAGATGCCATCATAATTGACACGGCGGGTCGATGGGAAGACCGGGACAAGGGGATAGCAGACGAACGAGAATGGTTGCAGTTTCTCAAGCTGGTCCAAACGCAGCGTCCCAAGCGCCCGATCAATGGCGTTATCGTATTCTGCAAAATCGCTCGCATTCTTGAGAGTCCGGCCGAATCGCAGCGGCGCGCGAAGATCATCCGCGACCAGATTGAAGAGACCATGCTTCATCTAGGTGTGCACGTTCCGGTCTATTTGATATTCAGCAAGTGCGATCTGATACCGGGGTTTGTGGAATTCTTCCAGGACCTCAGTCCGGAACGGCGAAAACAAATTTGGGGTATCACGCGCCGCTATCAACCTCAGATGGTCAAAGGGCGTGACAGTCTCGTTTCCGAGCAGGAAGCGATCCTCGGCGACCTCGACAACGGACTCGAATTACTCTTCCGCACATTGGAGCAACGACGCCGGTTCCGGCTCGATGCGCCTGAATTGCTTCACGGCGAACGGACCGCATTGAGTCTCTACCCCAGCCAGTTTCGGCAGATCTATGGTCCGGTCCGGGAATTCATCTCCAACCTGCTGGAGGAACGCCTGGATGGCCGTAACCCGGTGCTGCGAGGAATCTACTTCACGAGCGCGACGCAGCATGAGGGGATGCCGATTCTCCAGCTCATGAAAGAAGTTGCGGGCGCGTACAACATTCCCGAAGATGCGCTGCCAACCAGTTCTCGTCACACGTTTGACTCCTATTTCCTGCATGATCTCATGACCGAAGTGGTCTTCAAGGACCTGCACTTTGGAGGTCGGTTTCGCAAATCGCTGTTCAATAAGACCCAGAAACTGGTGGCGTGGGCCCTCGGGGTGACAGCTGCCCTCATCGCCGTTTGGATGCTGACGTCCTACTTCGTGAATTCATCCACGAATTCGTCATTGCGGAATCTCGCCGGGCGGGTTGAGTCGACGGCAGCAAAGGCCGATGCGGTCAAGGCTCTTGCCATGCTTGATTCACTGCGGGTGGGGCTCGAAGAGTATCGGAGTCCCAGTTTCCCGTTCGGGTTGTTCTATTGGGCGTTCGGTCGGGGCATGGACGGCGAGCTTACCAAAGCCGTCGAACCTTGTTTTGCCAAGAAGATGAAAGAGGCATTTGTCGACGAGGCTTGGAAATCGAGCGAGAGCAAGCTGCAACGATATGTCAGCGACCCGCTTGATTTTCTCGCAACCTATAAGACCTACATTTTTCTTTCCGACCCCCCCGGTGTAAAGCGTGTCGAACCTGACGCCGTAGCTTCGTACATAATGTCCACGCGCTTTGCCGATGAGACTGACAAGGTAGCTCGCGACCGATACGAAAAGACGCTGAAGAATCTGCTGGCCTATTATACTGAGGCGGAAGGCAGAGTCCCTTACACCGCTAATCCGCGCCTGCTGGGAACGGCGAAGAACAACCTCAAGACCGGTTGGAGGTGGGAGACGATTCTCAACAACCTGGCGGAGGAAATGAGTCCACGAGAAAGCGATTTCAGCGCTGCGGGTTATTCGCCGGTTGTCGGCGCTCGGGCCCTGCAATTTGCGTACACTTCCAACGGACTCAGCGGCGGCATGAGCGAAGCAATGGACGCCACGTTTCAGCGATTGCAGAGCGATTCAATAGCCATTGACATTCTGGGTGACGGGATAACGAAAGAGGCGGACAATCCTCTTCAACGTATATACACGGTGCAATGTCCCCAGGAATGGAATTCCTTCTTTGAAGGCTTGGGTTATTCGAGTGAGGCGGTCCAGTCGGCTGAATTCTTCAGCGAGATCGGCCGATCGAAGTCGAACTTGAAGTCTATTCTGGAGGATATAGCCAACGCCACGAGTTTTGAAGACAGACGGTTGCAGCAAGCATTCAAGGGGATACACGATTTTACCGGCATTCCGTTTCCTACAAGTGTTGGGGATAAAGTCCTTGATGCGGCCGGCTCCGGATCCTCCAAAGCCCCCAAGAAACCCAGCATCGATGACTATATAACAGCGCTGAAGGACCTGGGCGGCCCCGTGACCAAAGTCAAGATGGCTGCCAACGGATGCGCGGCGGCGTATGCTGATGCGAAAGCAGCAATGGCGGGGGCAGGATCTGGTGTAGACTTATCTGATCTAGCCGGGTCTCCTCTTCATGAGTTCGCGAAGAAACCGTTGGACATGGCTCAGCGCAATGCCGGCGGCGCGTGCGCCCAATGCCTCAATCAGGTTTGGGCGAAGAGTGTGTACGAGGAATATCGTACGTTTTCCGATAAGTATCCGTTTGTGTCGCTGACACGTGAGGCGCAGGATGCCAGCTTTGACGGGGTCAAGGCGTTTCTTGCGGCCGATGGCCCCCTGATGAAGTTTTATGGCGAGGAGATCGCTCCGGCTCAGGGCGTGATCGGTGGTATCGACGCGTACAAGAACAAATTCGATGCAGCCAGACGGCTTTCCTCGCAATTGGGGGCGTCATCCGTGTCTATTGACTTACAATTCGATGCATCGACGCTCCCGGCCGGTCAACTCAGGTCATTGCAGGTCAGCACCGGGAATGGGATTCTATTCGAATATGCCAATGGACCAGCCGAAAGGTGCCGTTTGCCGGTTCCTTGTCTATCGGATCCGATAACCGTACGCTTGGATCTTAATAGCGGCGAATATGCCACAGCGGAGTTCTCCGGTCCGTGGGCGTCGCTTCGGTTGTTGGAGTCGGCGACACTGAGCGGTGGGGTCGTCCAACTTCCGCTTCGGTCGGGGGGAAGAGAATATCTGGTTCAGAGCCGACTCACCTCCCAGTCGGGGAGCGAGCCGCTACCGCAGCTGTTTAGGCGTCTTAATTTCCCTGAGCGGATATGCCAATAAGAGTAAGCGTGTTATGAGTCCGGTACTGGGTTATTACGGCAAGCTTCCGGTTTTCGGTGATGTAGTGAAATCGGACGAGTCCCCGCCGACGGTGATATCATTCCGCAAGTGGTTGGACGAGGCAACGGATAAATTCCTCTCTTACCTGGGCCGTCTGCCGGATGTGGAGTTCGGCTCGCTTCCGATGCTTCGCATGGCTCTCCGCACGGACAAGGATGTGAACGGCATCGTGGCTATCTGCATGCCTTCGCGCGACACTCATGGCCGCAAAGCGCCGTTTGTGCTTTTCGCCGAGGTTCCCGATGACCTATTTGCGGAGCAACTCCTGCTCGTGCCGGTGAGTTACGGGCTGTTCTTTCGTACCGGTCAGCGAGCAATGGAGAGCGCGGCCGAGGCGTTCAGCAACCTGCATCAACAGAGTACGCTCTGGGGGATTCGAGAAGGCCTCCGGTTGGACATCACAGACAGCCACATGCGCTATGTGGGCTACCTCAAAGACACCTCAGTCGGTAGTCTCGCGCTTTGGCATGCCGCAGACTCAAAGAACACGGCGTGCCAGAACCTGCTCCTCACTATCTGTTGGTCGCTCTCGGCGGCTCGTAAGAGCTATTCCGATCAGTTTAACGCAGTCTTCCGGTTTCCATTGACCGGCAATTCCGAATCGCAGGCGCTGGAAATTGCCTTCTGGCTTGATTTGGTTTCCAAAGGCATGGACATTCGCCTGAAGAATGTACAGATGTATTGGACCAATACGCACTTTGACCTTTCATTTGCGGCATCCAGTCGGGTGATGTCTCTCGCCTGGGCGCCGTTTCAAGAGGACGACATCCTGTGGGATTTCTGCCAGATGCGTCTGGACGCGACTGCGTTCGACAAGCCGCCTATGTCAACCTTGCGGGAGGTCATTATGAATGATCAGTCGTCGCTGGAATCGATTCTGGTCGCGGTCAGCAGAATGGGATCTTAGACCATGGCTGTAAGCGAACTCCACGCCCTTGGAACGACACCTATCAATCCCGATCATCCCGTCGGCACTGACGTGCGCTTCAGTCCTGAGTTTGAATTGGTTGAAGGCGAAATTGCAAAATTGTCCAACCCGGTGGTAATCGACGGTAGCGAAGATGGTTCTTCCGAGGGAGTTCGCTTTGTATACCAGCCGGTTGACTGGCAAACCATGGTCAAGGAATGCGAGGGCATACTCCGTTCCAAGAGCAAGGATTTACGGGTTGCGGCGTGGCTGACTCGCGGACTCTTGGAGACGGAAGGTCTGGAAGGTCTGGCGGCAGGCCTGGATATCTGTGCCGGCATATTGGAAGCGTTCGGAGATAAGGCCTTTCCGCTGCGACCGGCTGTTCGCGCCAGCGCGTTACTCCAACTAAAGGATTACTTGAGGGAGCGCTTTGAACCGGCCCAAGGGCGGCAGACGGTGGCCACCCGGCCATCAGACGAAGCATCGCTTAATAAAGTGGTTGACGCCATTGGCCGCCTTGATGCCATGTGGAAAGTCAAGGCTCCCGATTATGGCGTACCTTTCGGACTGCTGGATGCTGCCATCAGTGCCCGGATCGATGAAATCCGATCCTCCAAAACGCTGTCGGAGAGTACTGAACCGCAGGCATCTGAATCGTCCGATCCACGCCCACGCACTGATGAAGTGAGACCGTTGAATGCAATCGAGCTGCCCGCGCGTGCATCCTCCCCTGCGACTACCGACTACGACTTTGCCAAACCAGGGGACCGCTATCGGTTCTTCCTCGATCAGCGTGAAAGTGCGATGAAATACCATACTCACACGTTGCAGAACCGACCATCCGATCCCGTTTCATACATGTTTGTCCGGACGGTGTTTTGGTCCCCGATAGAGTTCACCGAGCAGACGCCATTCGTTCCGATGAACGGCCCCAACGATGAACTGATGCGGCATCTGGACTCGCTCCGCTCCGGCCGGAAGTGGCTGGAGCTACTCAAGACTTCAGAGGCGGTATTTTCCTCCTACTGGTTCTGGCTTGATCTGCAACACCTGTCGGTAGAAGCCGCCAAGGGACTTGGAGCAGAGTTCTCGCTGGTACAGGAGACACTCGAAGGGGAGTTGCTTTTTCTCTTGCGCCGCTTCCCGTTTTTTGACAGATTATCATCACAGGATAACAGGCCAGTTGCCACAGGGGAAACTCAGCGCTGGATCGAAGGGCTTCGCACCGGAGGTTCCGGTACCGGTGGAGTAAGTGGTTTCGGTATGGATCTGGTTGGAGCACACTCGGCCCCCTCCGAGCGCCAGGAATACGAGTTTGACCCGAGCCTGGACCTGTCAAGTAATCTTCAGAAATCGCGAGACTGGCTGCGCTCGAATAGCGGGGCCAGGGACACATTTGAAATACAGACCAAGCTGGTCGCCTACCTTTTAAACCAAGGTGAGACGGCGCTGGCGGAAAGCTATTGCCGCTTGCTGGAGCAGCAGATGGAGTATCACCGCCTCGAAAAATGGGATCCGAATCTGGCGGTGCGATCGCTGTGTCTGACGTATGGATGCAATGCGGAGCTGTCCAGGGTGAAGGAGCGGCGAGAAGAGAAGCAGATGTATCTTGATCGGTGTCGTGCCTTGATCGCCCGAATTGCGGCTCTGGACCCGGTAGCGGCGTCCGAGCTCGCCAAGAAGGTCAAGATCACCTAGATAATGTTTGAGATGTAACAGTTTTGACAATAACGGAACTAATCATCATGAAGAAGGAGTACGAGAGCAATGCCAACAGATGAAGCAAGCGTTGGACCGCCAGAGCGAGTTCGCATTGTGACGCCACCGACGGCACCGGGCGCAGAAGGGGAAGAACTGCCCTTCCGCATGGCGGTGATCGGTGATTTTACGGGCGCTGAAGATGAGACGCCAATGGCCGAGCGGAAACTGCGCAATGTCGACAACAAGAATTTTGACGACATCATGGGCTCAATGAACCTCAACACCAGTTTTTCGGTCCGCAATGCCCTGAGCGGTGCGCCGGGAGAGGAGATTCCGGTTGATCTCAAGTTCAACAGCATCAAATCTTTCCGACCCGAGGAAGTGGCGAAGCAGGTCCCTCAGGTAAACGATCTGGTAGAGTTTCGCAAGAAGCTCGTCGAGCTTCGCTCTCGGATCGTCAGGGAGCCGAAACTTGCCAAGGACCTGAACGCGGCAATTAGTGACGCCCTGTCCAAAGTGGGAAAGGGTTAGCAGCCCCATTTGGGCGCGTCATAAACTGTGTGCGCAGCGACCTTAATCGATGGGGCGCTGACAATGACAAAGGAGACATTTATGGCCGATGCTGAAGATAAAGCGCAGTCGGAACAACAGGCGAAGGCCGTTGAAGTGACAGCCGGAGAGGGGCTGATCGAGTCGATGATCGCCAATTTTGAGACCACGGCCGCCGGTCTGTCCCCCGACGTACGGGAGGTTACAAGAGACCTGATCGGTTTCTTGCGCGAGCGCATGAAGACGGTGAAGGTAGATGTTGCGCTCATCAACAACATTATGAGTGAACTCGATGCTTTAATCGGTTCGCAGCTTGATGAAATCCTTCATCACGAGAAATTCCAGAAGCTTGAATCGGCGTGGACCGGCCTGTACTGGCTGATCACGCGAACCGACTTCAAGGAGAACATTCGCGTTGAACTCCTGTGCGCATCCAAGAAGGACCTACAACAGGATTTTGAAGAGGCCGCCGGTGACGTAACCACGAGCGGACTTTTCGAACATATCTATCGCTCTCAGTACGGCGCACCCAACGGCAAGCCGTACGGCGCGATGGTGGTCAACTATGAATTCAATCACCATGCTCCCGACATGGCCCTTCTGAGCGACCTGGCCAAGGTCGCCGCGATGGCTCACGCTCCCGTCATCTCTGCGGTGGGGCCGGAGCTATTCGGACCCAAAGGGTACGAGCACTTGACCGATCCGAAGTACTCCGTCGTCGAGGCGTTTGCGGGGAAAGAGCACGCGAAATGGAACAGTTTCCGTGAAGACCAGAATTCGATGTACGTAGGGCTTACTCTCCCCCATTTTCTCCTCCGGCTCCCGTACAACCGGAAAGACAACCCGGTTGACGAGAAGGAATTTCGCTACGAGGAACGGATTGCCGGTAAGCACAACAATTACCTGTGGGGTAACTCTGCCTTCGCTTTTGCCAGTCGTCTGACCGAGGCCTTCAAGAAATGGCGCTGGTGCTGGCGCATAGTGGGTGAGCAGAGCGGAGGCGCTATCGACGATTTGAAGCTGCATGTGTTTGAACAGAACGGAGAAATGGTGCAGAAGCCGCCCACCGAAGTGGCACTGGCGCTGGACCGTGAGTTCCAACTCTCTGAAGCCGGACTGATTCCGCTGATGTGGATGAGAGAGAAGGACCAGAGCGTCATTTACGGCGCTTCATCGGTTCGCAAACCGAAGAAGTACCCGGACACGGAAGAAGGAAACAAGAAGGAACGGGACGATAAGCTGAGATCACGTCTGCCTTACATATTCATCCTCACCCGCTTTGCGCACTACCTGAAGCGTATCCAGACCACCTACATTGGCAAGCCGGTCACTTCGGGCACGATCAAGCGGGAGTTGGAGGAGTGGATAAAGCAGTATGTGAACAACGTTGACGACCCTCAGCCGGGTACGCTGGGCAAGCAGCCGCTCAAGAACTATAGCATAAATGTTCAGGAGGACCCCAAGAGTCCGGGTGTGTTTCTTTGTGACATCAAACTTACTCCTCACACTTTGGCCGAAGGGTTCACCGCTACATTGAGCCTTGTCACACGACAGGAGCTTGGCAAGAAGTGAGTATGAATTGATGCACTACTGTTGGTTGCATAAGCCATTTAGACTGGAATAGCGAAAGGAGCTTTTTATGGCGCTACCATTTTACATGACCCTCGAGGGAACCACTCAGGGCAAGATCGAAGGGAATTGTTCGGCCGCAGGACATGAGAAAGAAGTTGAGTGTCATGCTCTTGACCAGTGCATTTCACGACCTTTTGATCACAAGACCGGCATTCCGACCGGCCTGAGGACCCACGGCCCGCTCAAGATCACGAAAGCATTTGACAAGTCTTCGCCCAAACTCTACAAAGCGCTGGTCTCGGGGGAGCGGTTGAAATCCGTGGTGCTGAAGTTCTTCCGTATTCTGCCGACCGGGATGCCGGAGAATTACTTCACCATCACGATGACGAATGCGATTGTGGTCGAGATAAGTCCGACCATGGCCAATCACCTTACGCCGGGTAACGACAAATACTACCATTTCGAAAACGTCGGATTTACTTATGGCCGTATCGAATGGAAGTGGGAACCGGATTCGATCGTGACGATGGATGAGGCCATCAGCCAGGCTTAGTCGAGTCGGAAAGTGGTATGTCTGCTGAGAGCGGATACCCTACGGTCCGGCTGTGGACGAGGCTCAGTCGAGGAGTTGAAATCGGCGCCGGCACCTACAGCGATCGCGAGGTGCTGGCGTCCGTGCGTGAACATTTGGAATGGCTCCTCAACACGCGGCAGGGGGATTCACCGGCGTGTCCGACCTATGGCCTTCCCGACCTCACCGGAGTTATTGCGGGCCTCCCGAATACGCAGAGGCGGTTCTCGGAAGCAGTGGAGAACAGCATTCTGGAGCATGAGCCGCGAATCGCATGGGTGCGAGTAACGATCGATGAAGTCATATCGCTGCGACGGCTTATCCGTCATCACTTCGTGATTGAATTCGCCTTGAAGGATGTCCCCGACGAATTCCGCCGGCAAATTGTCGGCCAGGTTGATATTGACAGCAACTTCTCGCTGAGACAGTGACCAATCGGGAAGGACATGGATACCAGCTACTACCAGGAAGAACTCAAGTATCTCCGTGATCTGGGCGCAGAGTACGCCCGCCGGCATCCGGAAACCGCTCCGTTGCTTGATGCCAGCGCTCATGATCCCGATGTAGAGCGGCTGTTGCAGGGATTTGCCTTCCTGACGGCGCGCTTGCACGAGCGGCTCGACGATCAGTACTGTCAGGTGGCGGAGGGCTTTCTATCAGTCCTTTGGCCGCAGGTGCTTCGTTCAGTGCCGTCCTTCGCGATGGTTCAATTCCAGCTTGGCAATCATTACAAAAATGCTCATGTGATCGATCGCGGCACCGAGCTGCTTTCCGTTGAGTACGGCTGGGGACAGTATCGATTTCAGACCTGTCGCAAACTCTCGTTGTATCCGTTTCGTCTCCAAAAGGCGGCGGTCGAGACGAGCGGCGACGGTTCCCTGCTCAGGCTTACATTCGCTCTTCATCCGGGAGTGAAGATAGCCGACCTGCAATTGGGATCGTTGCCCATTCACATATTCGGCAATGATTCGCGCTTCACGCATGGGTGGTATCTGGCACTGACCCAGCACGCGCAGTCAGCGCATCTTGTCGGCGACGCCCCTGGCTCCGCCAGAGTGGAGGTGTGTACATCGCCAATAGGGTTTGGTCACGATGAACCGCTTTTCCCTGACAGTGACAAGGAGGTTCCGGGCCACCGGATTCTCCGCGAATTCTTTGCTTTCCCGGCGCAGTTCCTGGGAATAGTGATTGACGACTTGACTCCCTTGAAGCGGCTGCCGGTGGAGAAGTCGTTCAGCTTGGAAATTCGCTTCGGCAGCACGGCGCCATCCGGTCCGCTCCTGGATATTCGCGACAATTCCTTTCTCACGCATTGCGTTCCGGCCGTCAATTTGTTCAGGACCGTAGCCAGAGTGTCGCACGATTTTACGCGTCGAGAGTATCTCGTCCGCACCGACGAGCAAAGCGTGGAACGAATGGAAATCTATACCGTGGACTCCGTCGAGGGAGTGGAGCAGGGGCACGGCGGACGACGGGTGGCCTATGTGCCGTTTCAGCAACAAGCCATCGGGGAGCGCAAGGAGTCCTATTACCGCGTCCGTTACGCCGATATCGATACGAAGATTGATGACCGCCCGCTGAGAGGCAGGGACTGCTACTTATTGCTTGAGGATACCGGGGCGGCCAGTGCAGTTCGGCGTCCCCAAATAGTGACAATTGGAGTGACGTGTACACATCGCGGAGGCGCGGTAGATCTCAAGCTGGGTGATTTGAGCCAGCCGGGCGACCGGGTTCCCACATTCGTGACCTTTCGCAATATCACAGAACCGACCCACCACCAGGAGGCGCCACAATCGCGGGATAACCTCTGGCTGCTGATCAGCGGATTGACGATGTCGCGGCAGACACTCGGCGATCTCGGCAACATCAAGCGGTTACTCCGTCTTCATTCCCGTGGCGATGCCAACTCGCGGCGACTGCTGGAAAGCTGGTTGAACGGCTTGGTATTCCTGAACGTTGAACCGGGAATTGTTATTGAGCACGGAACTCTGCTTCGATCACTCGGAGCAACGCTTGAGTTCGAGTGCGAGTCATACCGTACTCCGGAGTTCTATCTCTTTGGAGTGGTGTTGGCGGAGTTTCTCACCAGCATGGCCACGATTAATACAAGAATGCGTTTTGTTTTACGATTCCGCAACGAGCTGGGTGCGGTATTCACCTGGCCGCAGAAAGCCGGAACATGCAAAGCAGTATAATCGACGATATCCTTGAGTCGCCGCATCGGTATTCCTTCTTTCAGGCGGTTCGGCTTCTCGAGCAGGCAATTCCCGGCAGCCAGCCGGTGGGTCATTTCCACCAACCGGATACCGAAGACGTGCGTATGGGAAACGTGGCATCCCTGTCGTTTCCGGTATCGGAAATCGAATCTGTAGATGCCGAAGAGCATGACGGCCGCACACGCTACACAATCAGAACGTCGCACCTAGGTCTGTACGGGATCTTTTCGCCGCTGCCGACGGTCTATTCGGTGTCGCTGATAGGGGCTCATGAGGAGAATGAATCGGAGCGGCAAAGACTACGGGATTTTCTGGATCTGTTTAATCACCGTCTTCTATCGTTAGCCTGCCGCGTCGAACAATATCGCCATGTCCATACACTGGATACGACCGCTGGACCCGGACCGTTCTATCGGGCCGCATTGTCCGTCCTCGGGTTTCGCACCGACAGCGAAGAAGTCGCCAACGAGACATGCTTGCTGTCCAATCTGCAACTCGGGTCGCTCATGGCCTTCGGTGTTCGCTCGGCCGCCGGACTTGAGACCTGGTTGTCGGGAGTGTTTCCGGATATCCCGGTGGCCGTAAGCCAGTTCCTGCCTCGCTGGGTGCGGATTCCCGACGAATTCGTGACGTGTCTTGGTCTGAGCAACAGCGCGCTGGGCGGAGAGACCGGTCAGGGCGAAGCGACGGTTGGGGAGTGGATTCTTGACAAAGAAACGAAGTTTCGAGTAACAATTGGGCCACTGAATTGGCAAACATTTCAGGACTATCTGCCGGGTGGGCGCTCACTCCAAAGACTAATCGCGGCCGTAGAGTTGTTTGCGCCGGATTGGCTCAATTTCGATATGATGATCAAATTACTGGGTTCAGAGTGCGGAAACCTGCAGTGCATACTTGACGGCAACAGTTCTCGACTCGGGTTTACGGCCGGACTGTTCCGGGATACCGGTGCCGATGAGGATCTGCGGTTGGTCCTCGAGCTGGAGATGGCGGCGGTGAGTTCGCATAACTGAGGAGAAGGAATCGGGTATGGATACTATCAAGAAGGCAAATGAGCCGCATTTCACAATCAGCATCAAGAGTGTCAGCGCTCCTCTTCGTGTTGTGGAATTCATCGGCGAGGAGATGATTTCATCCCCCTTCCATTACTCCATTCACCTCGAATCGGACAAGACCGATCTCAACCCTCGGGACGTGGTGGATAGTCAGGCCGTATTCACGTTTGCGAACAAACAGCACGAACGTTTGGTCAGCGGCATCATTTCCCGGTTTGAACATTCCGGGTCAAGTCGGGAGTACGGGCAATATCATGCTGAGCTTAGCCCCGATCTGTTCCGGCTGAGCCAGGTTCGGCAATGCCGCATTTTCCAGGACAAATCGGTCAAGGACATATTGAAGTTAGTCCTGGATTCGGCCGGTATAGCGTCGTCAGACTACCGTTTCGATCTTGCGGCAAGCTATGACAAGTTGGAATATTGTGTTCAGTATCGTGAGACTGATCTTGATTTCTTCAACCGGATGGCGGAACGGTTTGGCATTCATTACTTCTTCGATACGCCGGCCGGCAGCAAGAAGACGAGCCTTGTCATTGCTGATTCGGCAAACGCGCACAAAGCGATTGCCAACCCCGGCCAACTGCTATTCTCACCCGAAGGGCCGGTTGAGAAGGCCGATTACGTTCGCGAGCTGCATCGCGCCTACGCGCTGAGACCATCGAAACTCTCGCTCAAGGACTTCCACTTCGTCACCCCCCATCTCGATCTCACCGCCGCCAACACTGCGGAAAAGGACCATGCCCTCGAGTGGTATGACTATCCTGGTGTCTATACGACTAAGGCGGCGGGCTCGACTCTTGCACAGGTGAGGCGGGAAGCGGAAGATTGTATTCGTCATGGTTATCTTGGAAAGGCTGACAGCGCGAGGCTCATACCTGGATTTACGTTCAAGCTCAAGAATCATGCTATCAAGGAATTGAATGACGATTATCTCGTAACCTCGGTCATTCATAGCGGGGCACAACCGACCGCGGACAATGCCTCGCTCGGCGAACTCGGATACCGCAATGATTTCCGGTGCCTGCCGGTGAAGTTTCCATTTCGACCGCAGTACCGGACGCCCAAGCCATCAGTCCGCGGCTGCCAGACTGCCATTGTCAGTGGTGTAAGCGGAGACGAGATATATAGTGAACAGCATGGACGGGTCAAGGTGCGCTTTCACTGGGACCGTAGCAAATCGAGCAACGATCAGAGCTCATGCTGGATTCGAGTGGCACAGATCTGGGCGGGTAAGGGCTGGGGCGCCCAGTTCATTCCACGGATCGGACAGGAAGTGGTGGTAGAGTTTCTGGAAGGAGATCCCGATCAACCGATCATTATCGGCAGCGTCTATAACGGTGCCAATCCTCCCCCTTATGCGCTGCCCGGTGAACAGACCAAATCAACCATCAAGTCGGAGACGTCCCAGGGCGGCAACGGTTCGAACGAACTCAGGTTTGAGGACGCTAAAGGATCGGAAGAAGTTTATATTCATTCTCAGAAGGACACCAAGATCGTCACAGAAAACGACAAGGAACAGTCCACCGGCCACAACGAATCGCTGAGTATCGGCAAGAACCGCACGAAATCGGTCGGCGCAGATGAGCAGGTCAGTGTCGGCGGTAACCGAACCGAGACGGTCGACAAGGACGAATCCATCACCATTAGTAAGAACCGAACCGAGAGTGTCGGCAAGGATGAGTCAATCTCTATCGGCGATAACAGAACGCTGTCCATTGGGAAGGACAGTTCGTGTGACATCGGCGCCAATGCCAATCTCACGGTGACCAAGGATAGGACTGAATCGATCGGCAAGAAGCAGTCACTGAGTGTCGGCGACGACATGGTTGTCAGTGTCGCCAAGAAATACGGTCTCAACGTCAGCAAGAGCATGAGTGTAACCGCCGCCGATGAAATCGTCCTCAAGTGCGGCAGCGCTATGATTTCGATGAAGAAGAACGGGGATATCACCATCAAGGGAGGCAAGATCAACATCAAGGGTTCCGGTGACGTTGTCATCAAGGGATCCAAGGTCACGCAGAATTGAGACCAGGAGCGAATATGTCAGTGACAGTCAGAACAGCCACAGAGTCTTTGGTCGGCACGCAGGTACTACGCGGAACGCTTGTAGAGATTAAGACCGACGGCACATTGCTGGTCCGGCCTGACGGCGACCCGGCCGGCATCGTCGCATGCGACGCACTTGTCTCATCGGGACCGCTCCACCCCGGCGCAACCGTGGTTTACGCCATGCCACCGTCATCACAGCATCGCGGCTGTGTGCTCGGGGCGGTTGGCCCGTATCGGCCGCCCAGCGGGCAGTCGAATGAGGACAATCCTCATTTGGTAGCGGACAAGACGACAATTGAACTGACCGCCGATACCAAGCTTGTGCTCAAGTGTGGCGAAGGCTCGATCTCGATTGGTCAGGACGGCACGATCATTATCAAGGGCGCGCGCATTCTCAGCCGGTCCAAAGGGGTCAACAAGATCAAAGGAGCCTCGGTCCAAATAAACTGAGAGCTTATGCTTCAGACGGCGAACCATACCCCGTTTGCGACGGGTCTTGCCCTGTTTCCTGATGAAGAAGGGATAGACACGGTGTATCCCATCATCAAGGCGAGCTTCTCTGTGTCCGATACCATTGCCCTCGCCGAGAAGCAACAGCCGCTCAAATACGCCGATGAATACAACGGCGAGCCGGGGGCATCAAGCATCAAGTATGCTGCGGAAGCTTGTCCGCTCAAACCGGCGACCGATGTTGTTCTTATTGGCAACGCTTATTCACCGAATCAACATCCGTGCGCCGAAGTCGATGTCACGTTGCGCATCGGCGCCAAGGAGAAAGCGGTGCGCGTGTTTGGCGACCGGAAGTGGAAGAACGGCGCATTCGGCGTGGTTGCGACCAAACCGGAAGAGTTCACCGAAATGCCGCTCCTGTATGAGCGAGCTTATGGCGGTATGGATACCACAAAGAGCGGGCAGGAAGTCGGCTGCGATTTCAACACTGCCGGACGAGGCTATTTCCATCCGAAGTCCGAACGTGATGCGGTCGGCACTCTTCTCCCCAATCTCGAAGACCCGCGTGATCCGATCAAGAGATATACCAGCAATCCCAAGCCGGCCTGTTTTGCGCCTGTCAGCCCTAATTGGCATCCCCGACTTCCATACGCCGGGACCTATGATGAAAGGTGGCAGAAGACGCGTGCCCCCTATCTCCCATCTGATTTTGATCTGCGATTTTTTAGTGTAGCGCCTGCTGATTTGATATTCAGTCCGTACCTTGAAGGCGGAGAGACAATTGAGATAACGAACGCTACCCGGAGTGGGCAGCTTCGGTTCCATCTCCCCAGGATTCGATTTGATGTTACTTTGAGAATCGCGGGCAAGAGTGAAAAAACACAGGTATATCTTGAAACCGTCCTGATCGAGCCGGATGCCAATCTGTTGTCGATGGTCTGGAAGGGCAAGCGCCGGTGCGATAAGCAGCTACTCAAAATGGAACTGGCGACATTCGATATTGCGCAGAGCGATAAGCACGTGAAGGGGCTATGATAGCTGGCGTTCAAGGCGATATCGTTGTGGTTGGAATCGGCATGGTCACGCCGCTGGGGCCGGACCTTGCTCAGAGCGCGGCCAATATCAGGGCCGGGCTGTCGGCGTTTGAGGAATCAAGCATCATGGACAAGGCGTTTGACCCGTTTGTGCTGGCGACTTTCCCTGATGACGACCTCCCCCCTCTTGATGAGGAGCTTGAGAAAGAGCAACGCCTCACGTATCGCGAATCACGTCTGCTGCGGCTGGCGAACTTGGCGCTGGCTCAGATTATCGAGCAGGTAGGTGAATTGAAGGATAGTTTTCCGCTCTATATGGGCCTCCCGGAACTGCAGACGAGCATTCCGATTGACCCCACCGCGTTCTTGAAACGACTGGGGCTTCAATGCCAACTCAAACTCGACCCCAAACACTGTCAGGCCGCTACCGATGGTCGCTCAGGCGGGTTGGCTGCCATACACCGAGCTGCGGCAGCGATCAAACAGGGTTCAGAGCGGGTGATCGTAGCTGGAGGCGTTGATAGCTTCAAAGACCTGTACATTCTCGGCACTCTCGATATGGAGAAGCGGATCAATTCACCTCAGACGATGGACGGGTTTACGCCCGGCGAAGGTGCAGCCTTCCTCGCGCTGACAACCGAAACACATGCGCGGGAGAAATCGTATTCGATACTCGGCCGCATTTCGGGCAGTGCCACTGATAACGAGCCGGGACATATGTACTCAAAGGAACCGTACAAAGGCGAGGGATTGGCTCGCGCCGTACAGGCGGCCCTGGCGCAGAGAAACGGGACAACGGGCAAAATAGCGACGGTATTCTCAAGTATGAACGGCGAAAACCATTTTGCCAAGGAATGGGGGGTGGCATATATTCGAAACACAGATAGTATCGAGAACGAGTTTCGTATCGAACACCCGGCTGACTGTATCGGCGATACCGGCGCAGCAGCGGGTCCGATTATGGTTGGTTTGGCGATGCGCGGCTTGACTAAGCAGTACTTGACCGGTCCGGCGCTGGTGTATGCGTCATCCGATCGCGCTCTCCGCGCCGCATGCGTGGTAACGAAAGCTTGAAGGATTGAAATCGCATGGGACAAACAACTTTTGTTAATGGGCGTGGTGTGGCTCATAAGGGGAGCGGTGGGATGAGCGTGGTGCTGCCCGACGTATGCAAGACGCCTTCGCCGGGCGGGCCGATTCCCATCCCGTATCCTAACATTGGCAAGGCCGCAGATACATCGAGCGGCCCGACCAAGGTGAAAACCGATGGTCAGATGCCGATGGTGAAGGGTGCCAAATACATGATGACGACCGGTGATGAGGCCGGCAGCGCCGGCGGCGGCGTGGTAAGTAATAAGATCAAGGGCCCTTGCGAGTACATGATGTATTCATTCGACGTGAAGTTCGAGGGAAAGAACGTCTGCCGCATGGGCGACCCGTTGTTTCATAATGATAAGAATATAATGGGGTGAGGCGATGGAAACACTTGAGAGTATTGGCGCTGCGTTTGACGCTTCTGTTGGATCAGACGAATTCTGCAATAAGGAAGAGGACAAGAACCAGAATTGGCAGGCCCGCGTAAACAAGTGGGGAAGTAAGGCAGAGGCTTGTTCCGGTACGCGTCTCTACGGCAACATGAGAGATGGGAGCAAACCTCAGCTTCTCAGGGGAAAGGAGCCCTTCTTTGTAGCTAAACACCCAGGTTGTGCGTGGTGCTTGAAAGAGATCAATGAAACGCACTTTCCAATTCAGGCTCATCACCTTATCCCCAAGAACTTCCTTCCTACTCATCCCATTTGCATGTTCTTAGCAAAGAATTATAAGGGAAACCCCAAGTATGAGTTAACAGGAGATACGTTTTACAGCACTGACAACGAAAACAACGGTTATTGTCTTCCTTACGCTACTCCGCTTGCGGAATGGAAGAATGCCAGGATGAAAAGCGGCAAGGAGCAAGAGCAGGCTCTCAAAAATGTGGCGCGACAGGTGATGGCAAAATCCGGTGGGAGACAGTTGCATCAGGGTTCTCATCGCGCAGGCTTGTATGAGGAACCTGATGAAGTACCTGATGATGAGGTTTCGCAAATCCATTTGGAAGTCGCTGGATATCTGGATCGAATCAAGAAGCTTCTTAACATAGTGGCAGGCCGTACGTTTCGTCACGTCAACAAATGTCCGAAATGCGGCACTGGTGAGGACCCACGCAAATTTGAGCCATTGGCCGCAACTGTCAAACACATGAACCAAGTGTCCTCGCTGGTTAAGCTATTCATTGACACAAACCGGATTTACATTAGCAAGTATGCGTACGAGTGCCTCAAGCCAGAATCCAAATTGGACCGACCTGACTGGCTAAGCCATTAGTTGATCACTTCTTTCATCGTTTGGCCGAAGGAGAGACAGTGTATTTTAGAATGGATTCAGAACTTAGCCCGGAAGTCGGGCATGTCGATGCCCTGACATTGGGTTTCATCGACCTCCAAAGCGGTGGCAAAATAGACGAAAATGAATTGGAGCTTCCTCTGCGCTTCACAGTGATGGACAAACCCTGGGGGGGTTCCAGGATCGCTGACTATTACTCGGGTTCCGACCTCTGGAGCAAGCGTCTTCTATCGATTGTCCAATCCGCTGGGGTTGATAACCTTCAAGTTCTCCCGGCTGAGATCATGAAGGTACCTGCAGATTTTGAGTTGGGTGAGCAAGGGGGCACGTTTCCACCGGAGGCGACAGGGGAAGTTGTCCGCGACTGGGTGGTAGTGAATATTGTTGGCTCCGTCTCGTGTGCGGATGTCGGTGCGTCCGACAGTTCACCGCTTGCGGACGTGAGTTACTTTCACAAACTTGTCGTCTCGCCTGCTCAGACAGGTGGACTGAAGATATTCCGTCTCGCCGAATGTCCAGGTGACATAATTGTTTCAAAGGAAGTAGCTGAAGCCATTACGGCAGCGAATTTCACGGATGTTTCGTTAGAACCTTTGGAGGAATCATCCGCGGAGTGACTTCGGTTAGCGACTCGTCGTGTCCGATAAAGGGTTTGTCAGTCAACTGACAGGAGTTCGTAGGTCCCCCTGATGCAGCAGAAACCTTATCCAAGAACATCTACCTCCCACCTCTCCGAAATCTCCTTCCTCCTTACCCAGAGGATCGCGCTGTTTCATGATCCGGAGGTGGAGTGGCGGAGAATCGGCGAGTTCGAGGAGCGGCTGCTGGCGCATGTCGATGGAATTGTCGAAGGAGGCGAGCCGGCTGCCAGAGTTGCTATCGAGTGGTTGGTTGACAGTGATTCGGATAATGTCCGCGCCGCCGCCTACGCTCTCCCCTTCACGAATTCCAAGGATGCGCTGCCGGCCGTAATCGAGGCGCTCCAGAAAGCTGACCCCGAACTTGTGACCGTGTTTGTCGATGCGCTCAAGTTTACGGAGTGCTCAATTTTGGCATCGCAGCTTCTCCCCTTGCTCAACCATAACCAGCCGCATATTCGAGCAGCAACAGTTGAAATACTCGGTTACCGCCGAGAAGTCGATGCCATGCAACTTGTGCCGTTGCTCGATGACCCTGACACCACAGTTGTCGCTGCCGCTGCACGCGCGCTCCGGCGAATCGGCGCTTCGCCTGTGACATTGAAACTACAGCAGGCGCTTGCTCGGTTGGGACCGTCAGACGGACTTGAGATTGCGATCACGCTGCTGGACGAGCCATCACTCACCGCCTTCTGTGCCGGCCCAAAGAGTGACCGTGCCCGAAGCCTGCCGTACGCCGCTTTTCTGGGTATTCCGTTCAAGTCGGAACAAACGACAGTTGCTGATATCCAATATCGCGGACTATCCGGACTATCTGAGCAGATTCCCGAACTGATTCAAGCACTCGACGATAAGAATACCGAGATTCGTGCTGCAGCAGCCCAATCACTCGAGATGATCACCGGCGCCGGACTTGTGGAGACGGTCGAGGAAACTCAGGAGTTCACCGATCCGGACGGGAATGTCGTCGATTCGGAGACAACAGCGGTAACGAGGATTTCGCAATCGGCCGCAACGTGGAGAAACTGGTGGTCGCAGAATCAGGGGCAGTTTAAGGGCGGTGGAAGGCAACGGTACCGCCGCGGACAGCCCATAAACGCTCAGACGCTGATCGCGGAATTGACCCGCCCGATTGCCACATACTATGAGCGCCATGCCGCAGCTTGCGAGCTTGCTGCTTTGCATGGCGCCAAGTATCGCCTATTTGAACCGGATTGGTTTGTGAAGAAACAGCAGAGTGCATTGGCCGGCTGGCGGTGATCGGAAATCCGCTCAATCAGCGAAGGTCATAGCGCTCGAGGACTACCTCGGCTGATCCTGTCATGACGAAGGTCGCCGCTTTCTTCATATCAATCAACTTCTGCGCGGCCTCATGAACACATCGAGTTGGTCGGGAGATATCCTCCGGATGCCAATCGTACACATCGGTGAACCAAATCCGAACCAGCTGGCCGACGGGAAAACGCATTATCCCAATTCTCGGAATACGGTCGTTCGGCAACAGCGACCAGGACATTCGGAAAGCGCCAAGAGCCAATTTCCAGTCTTGATTCTGATAGTGTCTCTGCTGAACATCGACCTGCCCGAGGCGCGCCCCGCTAAATCTCCTGTCAGTCAGAATTGCCATTGTGACTGATTTCCTGACACCCTCGTCCTCGCGCCATAGCTTCCCGAGATCTACAGTCATCGGCTTGCGCGGACCCGGACCATCGAGAAAGTAACTGAGGTGCTTCCACGCTACGCCATACGGCGTCATCTTCCTCAGGCGTGCAATCTCCATGACAACTTTCGGAGAATCTGAGAAGGTCGCACAGACTTGTTCGATCTGCTCTATGGTTACATCATTGACAACGTCCATAAGTCCCTCGCGTCCGGCCTGTGCCATGCGAGATTGCTTCACATTGCGCTCTTCGTTCCAAAAGAAGGCCTGATATTCTTAATATCGCTCCATTTTGCCTGCGTGTCAATTGGTCAGCTTCACCCAGCTGTCGCCGGCATTCCCCTAAAGCGACAAGCCACCCCTTTGCGGAGTGGCTTGAAAAAAAGAGAGCTGACGTTTGCCACTACGGGCAAACCGGCAGGTTGTATCCGCCACCCGTGAGATAGTTCACGAGGACGCTTAAGTCAACCAGATCGATTATACCCTGACCGTTGACATTGGCAATCGCACGGCACGGGAGTGAATATCCGCCGCCGGTGAGATAACTGACCAGCGCGCTCAGGTCGGCCAGATTGACAATATCTGTCATATTGACGTTGCCGGTCGTGCCCTGGCAGCATCCGGTCACGGCAACGTCGTCCACGTACCAACCCTCATAGTTGACGGCCCCGTCGGAAGTAAATCGAAATCTGATTTGTACGACACCTGAATAAGCCGACAAATCAAACTCCGCCTTGGTCCAATCGGAGCTGCCCGAATAGCACGGAGTTCCAGCGGGAATGGTTGTCTCCATATACAGCTTATGCGAATAACCGCCAAGCGGAGTCAGAGCAGTCCATTGTCCAACCCCTGTCGAGATCTCGACCAGAGCGCCGTCCCACGCCAGGGTGTCGTCCTGCACCTCGGCATCAATGCGATGCCAGAAGGACAGCTTGGCTTTCTCAGGCAACAACAGCGGCGGAGTGGATAGTGCCGCGTCGCAACCGTCAATGTAATTGGATGCCCCGGCGCCCCCCATTTTCCAACTGGTAGCGCCGCTGTGAAAGCGATAACTCTCAAGGTGCCATTGCTCGCTAAATTGCGGCGTAGCGATGCCATGGTCCCAGAATCCCGCACCACTTTCCATGTTATCGGTGAATCCGGTCTTGTTGCCAATAAACATGAGAATGGTATCGGTAAAGCCGGTGCCGCTCGGTGAAGATAACGCCAACGCGAGCCTTGCAATATACGGGTCAGGACAAGCGGAGCCGATTTGAATGAGGTACGGCGTCTGCGACGTTGACTGTGCCCCCCAAATCAGATCGTTGTACCCAGTTGTTCCCTGAGTTATCGTCACATACGGATCGGTAGACGTCAAGGTGCCGACAATTCCGGTGGCGTCCATACCGGCGTTTCGAACGGTGGGCGTGATCGCAATTGTCTCGCCGGCCTGAGCGCGGCCATCCTTGTTTCCAACGCTGTCGGCTATTGTCGTGCCAACATACTGCAATACCGCGATGGTCTGCGGCATGATATGCGTCACCATGAACTCCTCAGCAGCCGGGCACAGGCTGTTCGGTTTCCACGAGCAATAGAGACTGTCGAGGACGTACCAGGCATTGTGTGCTTCGCCCCAGCCGTAGTTCATATGGAATTCATACCGCGGGCCGGTCTGACGATAGCCGTCGCAAACGATTGAATGGAGATTGATGCGATAGTCGATGGGACGACCCGCGTCTATCTCCGATTGAATAACACCGAACCAGCCGAGTAGATCGAAATCCGCTCTTCGTTCCACTCTCGCCTCGCTGCTGTATTTGAAGTACGTCGGGAATATGTATGCGGCATAGGCAACCGATGCCGCAGACCCACAGGAGTTATAGTCCATATTAAAGGCAATGCCTACGTCGGAGCAAAGCTGTGCAACGGCGTCGTTCTGTGCTGAGGTGCAACCCAGGTCGCAACTGTCCGGCATGTTTGCCCAATCATAGGGATGGTTGAAATCAGCCGATAGCAGGCCCTCAGGGTAGGCTGGGCCGCACCAGTGGTTCGGACCCCAATAATACGAATGTGAACCATACCCTGTAGCAGGCCACTGCCAGAATCTAAGTATCTGGGCTGCAGCAGTCGCCACGCAGCCTACAACGCTGCGCCCATTATATCCCATCGGGCAAAAATTGTTGTACGGCGTCCCCTGGTGCCAGCTACTGGTGAGCATCGGCCCAGCCTCCAACAGCGCCTGACGGCGCGCCGAATTGAGATTCGCGCGATACGCCTCACTGCTGACGGTCAACTCATCCCATTTTCCACTCTGCCCCCGACCGAAGATAGCCTCACCCGTTGCAGGTTGGGTCGCATTGAGACTTCCGTATGCCTGAACGTAGCGACGGAACAGATCCGATGACGTCTCTCGGACCAGAGAAATGAATCCGCCTTCCTGCAAATCGGTCAGGTTAGACTCGTCCGAATAGGCCTTTACCGGCGTCATCTCTTTCAACGCTGATATCAGCACGTAGCCACGCGGCGAAATGTCGTACCACCGCGCAAGAACGGTGTCACCTACGGTGATGTCATGCGATCCGATAATGACGGGATTCTGGCTGCCTGCCCAAGCCCCCTTCTCATAGGTGATTTGAACAAGCCAGTTGTCGCACACGCGTTGCATTTCAGCCGGTGTAGCTGTCGAACTCCACGCAGCTTGGGAGATCGAAAGAACTGCCGCTGCGAGCAGGGTGAACGTTAGGACTTTCTTCATCAATACGCTCTCCATTCTTCTGTGATTACCATCGGGCGGCACGGGTAAGTCACACGTTTGCAGTACATACTAATTTACACAAGATCGCCATTTTGGCAAACCCTATTATGGGCAGACCGGGAGTTGATATCCTCCTCCGGTCAAATAACTTACGAGCGCGCTCAGATCGGCCAGGTCGACGATGCCAACCCCGTTCACATTCGCCTTATTCGGACACGGCAGCGTGTAGCCTCCGCCCGTAAGATAGCTTACCAGTGCGCTCAAGTCGGCTAGATCGACGATACCGACGTAGTTCACATTGCCGCGGACACCGACACAGCAGCAGGCATCGCCAATCCCGTCATGGTCGGCGTCAGCCTGGCCCGAATTGCTCACAAATGGGCAGTTATCGACCGCGCACTTGTTTGCGGGATACCCCGGATTGCCGCGACCGTCCCGGTCCGAGTCCGTGCATATGTCGCAACTGTCACCTATGCCGTCGGTATCGTTGTCGGCCTGATCCGGATTTATCTTCGTCAGGCAGTTGTCGCACGAATCTCCCACACCGTCAAAGTCGGCGTCCGATTGATCCGGATTGGCCGTCAGCGGGCAATTGTCGCAAGCGTCAGCCAAGCCATCGTGATCGCTGTCTTCCTGTCCTGGGTTGTAGCCAGTGGGGCAGTTGTCCAGGCCGGCCACCACGCCGTCGTGATCGAGATCGCGGGCGAAATTCAATAGTGCGGTTCTTATGTAATCATGGCCGGCGGCCACATCGGAATTGGACAGCACGATGATCCCGGTTCCTTCGCTCGGGATGCCGAACATCTCTAAGGTGCAGCCATTATAAGTGCTATTATCTCCCCACGCCCACGCCGGTATTCCGGGAGCATTGAAGCGCCACCACCCCAGTCCGAACGACACGCCGCCGGGGTATCCGGCGCCAGGATAGTTGATCGTCAGAATGGAATCGACTGTAGTGCTGTCCAATACTCTCACTCCTTTCACGATGCCATGGCACAGCAAGGACGAAAGGTGGCGAGCGAGTTGGGTCGAGCTGGTACGAATCTGGAAATCCGGGTAAAGCGGCGATCCCATATGACCATAAGCCGTATACTGACCGGTACTGGTGGAATACCTGAGAGGCATGGCTATGTGATTGGTATCCAGATTCGCGAGAAAGAAAGATGATTCATTCATGCCCAGAGGGGCGAATACAGAGTCCTGGAAATATTGTTCCAGCGGCATGCCGGTGATGTGTTCGATCATCAGCCCCATTATCGAGACGGGATACGGAGAGATCCAGGCATACGAGCCAGGCATATAGGCGTAATTACTCGCTGCGTAATGGGCACCGCCCGGAAGAAGGAAATCCCGTAAGCATTGCTCGAGCGGAATGGGGCTGTCGGCTCCAAATATGACGTCATTTACCCACCTGTCCGCGTTGACGCCACCGATGCCCGAGACATGGGAGAGAAGCATACGCGTGCTGATGGCTGTACTCGGATAATAAGGATGAATTACCTGAAATGGCAGGTAGTTGCTGATGTCAGCGTCAAGATCAAGCCGGCCGTGTTCCCAAAGCTGGAGAACCCCGGTGGTCAGAACTGTCATTGATAGTGACAGAATGTCGAAGAGCGTCGTGTCCGCCACCGGCTTTGTGCGGGCGGCATCCGCATACCCGTAGGCGCCGTGCCAGACGATGCTGTCGCGAACAACCACGACAGCGGTGAGCCCGGCGATATGACTCAAGTTCATGTGGTAACGAATGGTTGCATCAAGACTTGCCGAATCCATGGGCGCTACGGCAGGCAAGGCACGTTGCCGTTGCGATAAATCAGAAACCGGGGGAATAAGCCTTATGGCAGTTTCCCGGCTTGTTTCATCAACAGGAGGCGTGGGAGCCTGGGCCGATGCGGGTCGCCAGGCCAGACACATGAGCACAGTCACAGTCAGCGCAACGAGTTTTCTCTGGTTCATTGGTCCTATTCCTTAATTATGAGCAGTTTGGCAATACATATCCGCCGCCGGTCAGGTAACTCACCAGCGCGCTCAAGTCGGCCAGATCGACGATACCGATTCCATTGACATTCGCCTCATTCGGACACGGCAACGTGTACCCCCCACCGGTGAGATAGCTTACTAAGGCACTCAGATCCGCCAGATCAACGATGCCGACGTAGTTCACATTGCCGCGGACTCCGACGCAGCAGCAAGCATCACCGATCCCGTCATGGTCGGCATCAGCCTGATCAGGATTGCTTAGGAACGGACAATTGTCGACCGCGCATGTGTTCGCCGGACACCCCGGATTGCCCCGACCATCCCCGTCCGTATCCGTGCACGCATCGCACGCATCGCCAACACCGTCCCCATCCAAGTCGGTTTGAGCTGTATTACCGGCGGTCGGACAATTGTCGCACACATCTCCACGGCCATCGTGGTCCGTGTCCAGTTGATCCGCATTGGCCGTGATCGGGCAGTTGTCGCACGGGTCGCCAGTGCCATCGCCGTCCACGTCCTCCTGTCCGGCATTGGCGACTGCCGGGCAGTTGTCGATCACATCGCATAAACCATCGCTGTCCTGGTCACACGTGAGTTTCATGATGAACATGTCTGATGGACCGTCCAGAGAGCCCTTCATAGGATTGACCCTCGGGAAATCGGTGGATGCCGTCCAGCCGCCGAGGTAGATCGAACCCCCATGATCGATCGTAATGGCCCACATACCCTCGTCAGCGCTGCCTCCCAGGTAGGTGCCATATTCCATTTTCCTGCCGGTGTTACTGAGAATAACGAGCACGGCGTCCCAGCCACCGTTGTAGGTCGAATCGAATGAGTGTCGCGTTGGATAGTCGCCCGCTTGTGTCTGCCCAGTTGCAATTGCCCGCCCCGAATCATCGACTACAACAGTGCCGAGGACATCATTCGTCTCGCCACCTACGAAGGTCGAATACTCCAGGCTGTCTCCGGCCTGCGAGAGCTTGAGAATGAAGCCGTCACCCCAGGATCCGGCAACCGGCGTGCCGCTGAAGACACTGTCAAACGCATTGACTGTTGGGAAATTGGCGCTGCTGGTCCCACCTGTGACATAGGCATGGCCGGAACGGTCAACAAATACATCATGCCCGCCATCGTATTGATTGCCTCCGAAGTACGTGCTGTATACCAAGCTCATGCCGTCGGCAGCAACCTTTGTGACGGCGCCATCCAGGTTTCCGTTGTAAGTGGTATCATAGGCACCGGAAGTCCAGGGGTAATTTGCAGAAGCGGTGTGACAGGTCGCATATAGACAGCGGCTGGTGTCGACGGCAATGCCGTGTAATTCCTCATAATAGGACCCGCCGAGATACGAGCAGTACGTCAGCGCCTGGCCATCGGGGGAGAATTTCGCCACAAACATATTCTGATAGCCACTAAGTGTCGAATCGAATGCGTTCTTGAACGGCAGATTCCTCGAAGTCGTCGAACCGCCTATGTACGGAAAACCCAGGTGATCGACAGCCAACCGGATATTTTGATCGTCGCCGGTCCCTCCGAAAAAGGTGCTGAACAGTAGTCCGCCGTTGCGGTCAAACTTGGCCAGGAACGCGTCGCTCTGGTTCGCGCCTTTGAAGACACCGTCGTAAGCATTCTTGAGCGGAAAATCAGATGACCGCGTATCTCCTGAGATAAATGCGTTCCCTGCCGAATCAATCGCCATCTGACCCCAAACCTCATCAGTTGCGCCGCCGAAATAGGTACTGTACAAGACGTTTTGAAGGTCCGGGGATAGCTTGCTAACCGTCAAATCCCGTTCCCCTCCCACAGTCGAATCAAATGCATTCGGGGTCGGAAAGTTGGCCGAGCTTGTGGTTCCGGACAGATACACGTACCCGGAGTCATCAACTTGGATGGAGCAACTGACATCCTCGCCGCTCCCGCCAAAGTAGGAACTGTACACGAGCTTTGGATCGACTACTGCCGCAAAGGCCGGGTCATACTCCTTGCCCAGCTTGAAGCCAAAGGTCGATTCTGAGACCAACGCGTACTCCCCGTGTACTTCCCGTCGCTCACCATTGATCTCCTGATATACGACCGGCGCACGTTCCGTGACCGTGCCCCAGGCGGTCTTTACCACCAACTCCCCAACGTCATTTGTTGATACCGACTCCGCCCCCTCGTACGCTATCCGAATCGCGTTCACTTCCGCTCCCGGCGATACGATGAAGTCATACTCCATCTGACGACCATCACCGTAGTACTGCAGGTCTATCCCCGGATATATCCCCTCGTACCGAATTGCTCGATAATTCGGAATGTTGGTCCGCCACTTTGATGGGTTGTTCCCCAGATAATAGTGGCTACCACCACCTGTCTGCTCGATTCCGACGACCGACGGCTTCGCGTTCGCCCCCACAAACCTCGCCTTGAGCAACATCACTTCTGTACGACTCTGCGAGCGGTTGGGCGTGCGGAGAGGGTTTGGGGCTGTCGTGGACTCGGGATCAATTGTCCGGCTGAACTGATAGTACGCCCCACCCCCGCTGAACCACATTGTCGTTCCCCCGACCGTGGCTCGATACAGGATGCTGTCCGGCCACTGGCCTTGGTTGGGGACAAACTGAAGTTGCTGGGCATCTGCTGCGTAGCTGTACGAGGCCAAAGCGAGCGAAGCCATAAGCAGAATTGTCCCAGTTTGCGATCGTCTTCTCATCGGTTGTCTCCTGTCCTGTCTGCCACTGAAAATCTCCGCGACCTGACCGGAGGACTATCCCCACGCACCGATCTTGGCTTCACCCAATCCGTCCAATCCAGCGTATGCGCTTGAAAAGAGCTTCCTTTTGTACTGTTTTCAATCAATAGCTATAGCCGTCAAACTGTTCACGCAGAAACTGCAACCTGGCGAGTATTTGGTCCCATGACACGGCTCAAAAGGGGCCGACATGGATCAGAGTTGTAGAAAAGCCAGACGGAGCCTGCTCTGGACGGCGCTTACTTTATTAGTGAGATTCACGGGGTGTTTCTTTGATGCCGAGAGTGAAATCATGGAAAAAAGAAAGCTGAGTAGCGCGGGAATTGATTGTGTCGCAAGTAAGAAGACGAAAGACCAGACAGAGAAAATCCGTAAGGCGCGGTATTTCATGGCCTTACAAAAGCGGCGGGCTGGTACACGGCAACTCTTGACAGATGATCATTCTCGCTGGACAGCGAGCAGCCGATACCGTATTCCGCGAACGCGCTGGTCGGGAATGTAGGTCACGAACTTGAAGAGTCCGGGATAGTCCCGGGGCAACCGGCCAAGAAAGCTGTCGTCGTCATAAGTCACCAGATAGTCTGCCCGGAAATCCAACAGACAGCGCCGCATCTCTGACGTATTGACGAACCCGTTTCTCAAATATGGCTGGATATGCAAGTCGGTGATTCCCCCCATGTCGACAATGTACCGATCGGCATAGAATCCAATCTCGCCAATCGGCTCGAGCGCTATCCGCGCCCCAGATGGCGTTTGTTGTCTGACTGCCTCGCCGACCACCCGGCGCAATTGTTGAATGTCGTTAGACTCAATCCGGCGCATCAGCGCAATCGGTTGCGCCACCAGACAAATGAGAATCGTGCCTAGCGTGAAAAGACGATAATGACGCGGCTGAATTAGAAGCGAAAGCAAGAGCAGTAACGAGATCGCAAGCGCCGGCACCATCCACAGGAAATAGCGGAGTTGCAGGAGGGGGAAGGAATAGCAGTAGAGTGCCAGCAGCAGCCAGCTGCCGACAGGCGCCAACATTAGATATGGCCATTTGTCGCGGCGTAATCTAACGATCCCCCAAGACGTCAAAACGGTAGCGACAACCAGTAATGCGAAAAAAAGCGTCCCTGAAATGCCGGACTGGGCGAACTGTTTGGCGGCCGTGAGTCCCCATCTCAAATGATCGAGCACGCCTCCTGAGCCCAATTGCCCTATCGTGATACCGAGGTGCTCCGGTAGGAATACAGACAACTTCCCGGCCCGGGTTGACGGCAAGAAGGAGCCGGTTTGAGAATTAAGCCATATTGGCCACCACGCCCATGCCACCGTTGTAGCCAGCAAAGACTTCAGAGCGCCAATGACTCCATCGGTCCTCAATAAGACAAACAGAACGATGGGCAGTGCCAACGCCATTTCCGGTCTGGTCAGCATCAGCAGTCCCAATGTCAGCCCTGTCAGCCAATGTCTATACTGTCGTTGAGAGTCAAGGAGGTTGAGCAGAAGGCCTGACACAAAACATAGCAACGCTGTCTCCATCCCCTCGACCATTCGGTCGGCGCCGATGTTCGGCAGGACAGCCGCGAAGATGACGGCCGGGATTGGGAAGCCCACTTTCAGCTTCCTGGTCAGCCAACGTGCCCAAAGTACCGCTCCTGCGGAGCCCAATAGGATTCCGAGAATCTTGCTGATAACGACCGGATTGGGCAGAAGAACTGTCCCGACCGCGAGCAGGCCTGTCCAAGCGACACTCGTGACACCGAACGACGGCTCACCCGGATTGAGTGCCAGCATGCCGGACTGGGCAAGGTGTCGTGCGTATGTAAAGAAAATGTAGGCGTCATCCCGCAGTACGCCGTCAGTCATCACCGCGTAGGCAGACGCGACCAGACCATAAGACAGGAATGCCGCAAGCTCCGGCCGGGATACGATGGCACTCCACAGTCGATTAATCGCGTTTAGCAAGGACAAGGTTGTTCCTTTAGCCCGCCGGCGCTGAAAGAAGATCTTGTTTCAGGCGCTATAACGTCACTTTCCCTCGACAAATTGCCGGGCGTAATACTTGGGCGTCAGCTTCTCGCCGGTGGCGCGTTCGATCATCTCATCCCAACGGTAACGGCTGCCGGGATGGAAGACCTTTTCCACAAAGAACTTCCCAACCCTGCTGTCACCGGAGAAACTTGCATGGAAGGCATCCGGCGTAATCAAAACGTCTTTGCCGATCGTCGCAGTAAGCTGCGACGCCAGTAACTCACCCAGGACATAGTTGTGATAGTATGCCGGGTAAAGAGCGATGTGGATTTTCGCGGCCCAATCGGGTTCGTTTCGTCCTTCCAGATGAGCCAGCCCTTGATATTTCTCGACCAAATTATACCATAACGCGTTCAGGTCCTGATCGGGATTGGCGTACATCTGACGCTCAAACCGGACAACCACCTGCGCCCAGCGACTGAACACCAACTGCTCCAGACGCAGAGTACGCCGACAGTCAGAACTGATCGTATCAACTTGATCTTTGGGAATGCCGACCGACTGGGCCAGCCATTGAGGGTTGGAGGCGAGACGACCAAAGAAATTGGCCACCGCTTCCGTGGTCAGCGAGTGAGTGGCGCCGCGCAAGAGCCACGGCAGAGTCGAATCGTAGTAGTAGTCGTACACGGCATGTCCCAGTTCGTGAAGCATGGTATTCATCCAGTAATAATCCGGACGTACATTGCAGATAATGCGGACATCACCGGCGCGGTCGATATCCATGCTCTGGGCGTGCTGGTACTTGCCGGGCCGCTCGTACAGATCACTTCGCATGAGAATACTGTCTACCGGAAGACCGATCCCGGCAAAGTAGCTCCGGGCGATTGCCACCGGGTCCTTACCTTCATAGAACCTGTCAATCTTGACATCGTAGATTCGTGGCGCTTCCTGGAAGAACCGATTCTGATAATGCCACGGTCGCAACTGGTCTTTAGCTATGCTATACTGCTTCGCCAGGACGGAGTCAATCTGACTCTTGAGAGCCACGAACGGTTCACGGGTCAGGGTGTCCAATTGGTCAAACAACGCGATAATCTCGGTCGGATCCTGCTCGCCAAGCCGGAGTTGCATATCAAAGAAGTCAGCGAAGCCGAGAGATTGAGCGATCCGATTGCGCAGTTTCGTCAGCTCCACTACCTGGGCCATGACCTCGCGGCCAATCTGTCGGCTGGCCTTCCAGACAGCTTCAAGTTCAGCGGAATTGGCGGAGTGCCTGAGAATGGAGTCGACCTGGTTGTCGTTTAGTTCCCGGTCTCCAACGCGAACCCGATAGGTGTTGAACTTTTGTTCGAGCGCGGTCTCTCGATCAATAATCTGTTTAAGCAACGTGGGGTCAACCTGATTGCCGAGAAATCCCAGATACAGGATGTCCAACTGGCGCCTCAAGAGCGGGTCGTTGACTAGTCCCGACTCCCGAAATGCCTTGATTTTGTTAAACGCGGCTGAATCCGAGTAGATGGCCTCCAGAGCAAGAGACGCTGCCGCCGACTTCTCGTATGCAACCGAATCTCCGCTGGTGACGGCGTCGAAAAAAGCCCGTGAACTTTCGATGCTGAGCGGTTTCACGTTCGCTTCAAACGCTTGCAGGAAAACCCTGGCTTGCTGTTCGTCGTTGTCGGCACCTGATACAAGTGTGCTGCTGACCGCGAAGGTCATCACCATCAAAACGGTACCAATAGTTGAGATCTTCACTAGCTTCTCCTTTTTCAAGACGGGCTGTCGGCAATGGCGACGTCCGCATGTCAATATGTACAAGATTTTCTTCTTGTGGGCAAGTGGTTAGAGCGCGAGCCGTGACACCTACGTCAATCCAAGCGTGGTGTGCGACCGCGCCTCTGCGATTCACGCAGTCATCGGAGTCTTGCCAAGAAACCAGAGAAAGAGTATATTGGTTCAAAGTTGACCATTCAATCGGCATAATTCAAGGGCTGGCATTGAAACGGCTACTGGTTCCACTACTTGTGATCGGCGTCTCCTGTTGTGCCGCTGGGCCTGCAGCAGGAGAACTTGAGCTTCCCGCTTCACCTGATCAATTGCCTTACAACATTGTGTGCACAAGATACGATCCTCCAATTGGTGAAAACCAGTTTATGGCTGATCTGGATGGGGATGGGCGCCAAGAGCGGGTCCTTCATTACTCCCGTTTTGGCGACAATTGCAATTACTCCAGCGCGGTCCTTTGCTTTTCCTCGGTTTTCAACTCGATGCCGGTATTTCAGTATAATGGACCGTACATGACCTGCAGGATATGGGACGCCTATGGCATGGATGTCTCCGGAGGTCCGGGAGACGAAATCGTCCTGACAAAGTCCCATCTCGACTCAGTGATGATGGAGATTCTGGAGTTCGGTCCTGATCTCGAATTGATCGATACCTTTACTTTCGTGGCTGCGGTCGGTCGCAATTTGCCGTCGCCGGGTGGGTGGCACTCTTTGCATTGCTTGCCGCTGGCCGGCATTGATGTCAATGGCGATGGCGTTCGAGATCTCATTTATTGTCGCACCGCAAAACCGGACAGTGCGTTCGAACGGGCGGTCATTGCCTACGATATGAAGAACAGGAAAGAGATATGGTCCTTCCGCTTGGGGGATCAAACAAATCCACACGTCTTTCGCCTGGTGCCGGTGCCGAACGGTGATACGGTGTTGGCATTTTCCGTGCTGTCAACCGGGAATCGGTACGAATCATACAACGGCTATAGCAGTCAGAAGGCGTATGTCCTGACTCTGGACAGACGCGGGAAACTGCTGTGGAGCCATGCTGTCGGCGGCATCTTCTTTTATCCGGCCTGTGAGGCAGTTGACATGGACGGCGACGGCCAGGATGAGATACTTGCGACGCGTGAATCCGAGAATGACACTCGTCCAATGCTGACGCTGCAAGCGTATGATCTTCTCACCGGATTGGCGAAGTACAGTTCGGATAAGATTCCGGCTACAAGCGGTGACATTTGGATCGGCCAGGGTAGCCGAAGTGATGCGCCGATGATCTTCTTTGGCGCTTTGGATACACTCGGTCGTTCTACGTATAGGCTTGATCATGAGCTTCGCCTCGTCGCGTCCTGCAATGGCGTATATGCCATGGGCGCTGCCGACCTTGACCGCGATGGCCGCCCGGAAGTATTCTCCGACTACGAGCGCAATCGCATGGTGGTACTCAATTCCGACCTGGAGCTGATCTCGTATTCAGTCATAGAAGATCGGGGCTTTCCTGTCAGACCCCAGCCGGAGCCGTTCTCTTTTCACAGTCAGGGCAACAGCCTCTTTGGCATCACACTCAGCAAGCGCCCGGTGGGCGCGCTTCTGTGGGCGCGATACAAATGGTTGCTGGCAGGCATTCTGGGAACTTCGCTCGTTCTGCTGGCGCTGTTTCGAGTTCAGGTCCGCAGACTGTATCTCGATGCTGCAGGCGTCCCTGGCTTGGACAAAATCGATTCTCTGGTGCTCATTGTTGGCCGGCATGGAGAACTGGTCTATGTCAACCGGCACACCCTTGCGGAAAGGCTGTTGGGACCGGATCGGCGGGCCGGAAAGCCGTTACTCGAAACCGAGATAACAAGACATGCCAATCTGTGCGAGGTCATCAACCGCCCATTGAGCAAGGAATTTACTCCCATATCTGAGCAGGTTGAAATTGGTTCCGACGGTTCCTCGCTCCGTTTGGCGGTTACGGTGTACCCGCGCCTTGATCGGACACGCAAATTCGATGGAAAAATCGTCATCGTCGAGGACATCTCCCACAAAGTCGATTGGCAAAGAAAGGTGGTATTGGGGGAAGCCGCTCAGCGCTGGATGCACAAACTAAAAGGGAGTGTTGCCACCGCACGCATTCAGCTTGATAATCTCCGGGAGGACTCCCGCATCGCCGATTTGGCAAGAAACCAACTGCTGAGCAGTTATCTCGAGACGATTGAGCAGAACCTTCAACAGACTTCTCAGACAGCCGCTAAGGTGCTGCGGTTCTCGTCTATAGGGCAGCCCAATTGTGCCCCGGTTGATCTAAACCGGCTGGTCGACGAAGCTCTTAAAGCCGTCGCACAACGAAATAGTGAAAGAATTTCTGTCGCAAAAAAACTACAGACGGAACTGCCGCTGGCGTTACTCGATGCGGTTCAAATCTCCGAGGTTCTGGACAACCTGTTGTCAAATGCAGTTAATGCCATGAAAGAGGAGGGGACAATCACCGTGACCACAAGATTGGCAGCCGAGTTGCATTCCGGCAGGGCGAGGGAAGTTGTCGTATTGTCGGTGGCGGATACCGGCATAGGGATTGCGGCAGCGGATGTCAACCGGGTCTTCACCCCGGGTTTCAGCCGGAGTGGCAGCACCGGCATAGGCTTGGCGTTGGTAAAGGAGATTGTTGAAAACCATGGGGGATCAATTGAAGTCACAAGCGAACCGGGAGCCGGCAGCACATTTACTGTCCAACTCCCCCTGGAGCGTGATCAGCATGGAGCGTGATTCCTCTGCCCGCCGGGGACTGGTTCTGGTTGCCGACAATGACCTATCGTTTGCCCAGGCTTTTACCCAGATGCTTGAGTTGCGCGGACTAGAAGTCGTGGTTGCGAATTCACCGGAGGAGGTGCTGAAGCAGATTGGCCGGCGGGAATTTGATCTCCTCACCCTAGACCTCGACTGGGACGACGACGAAACCAATGGCATAAATATTTTAGGCCGAGTCAGAACGCTTGACCCGCTGTTGCCGGTGATCATGGTCACCGAGCACGCGTCGATTGCAACGGCAGTAGAGGCGACTCGGCTGGGGGCATTCAATTACATAGAGAAGATGACCGACCGTGAAAAGACACTGCTCACGATTAGAAACGCTATTGAGTCCGGCCGTCTGAAACGAGAAAACGGCCTGTACCTGCGAGAAATCAGACAACGCTATAACCTGATTGGGACGAGTCCGGCGATGGCTCTGGTACGAGAACAGGTGCAGAAGGCCGGTCCGACCGACAGCGTCATACTCGTTATCGGCGAAAGCGGTACCGGCAAAGAGCTTGTCGCGCACCAAATCCATTTTGTCAGTCAGCGGCTGGAACGACGGTTTGTGAGTGTCGATGCCGGCACCCTGGCGGACAGTCTGGCCGAGAGCGAATTGTTCGGTCATCGCAAAGGCGCTTTTACGGGAGCCTATCAGGATCGAAAAGGACTGATCGAGGAAGCCGAGGGTGGCACGCTGTTTCTGGATGAAATATCGAATGCGTCCTCCGCCGTTCAGGCTCGTTTGCTGCATCTGATTCAGGAGCGGGAGTATCGCCGCGTCGGCGACAATGAAGTTCGTCGATGCAATATCCGCATCATTGCCGCCACCAATCAGAATCTCCAACTCCTGGCCGATAACGGCCGATTCCGCTCTGACCTGTACTATCGGCTCAAGGTGATTGAGATCACTATTCCTCCGCTCCGGATTCGAAAGGACGATATCCCGGTTCTGGTCAGGCACTTTGCTGCCGTAAAATCGCGGCAATCATTTGGGCAGGAGCGCACACTCTCCCCTGAAGCGATCAACCTGCTATTTGATTATGATTGGCCCGGTAATGTCCGGGAACTGGAGAATGCCGTCGAACGCATAGTCATCTTCTCTCATTCCGATGTAGTTGGAGCCGATGAAGTGAAGGAAGTCCTCGGCAGCCTTTGGCTTGAAAAGGAGCCGGGGCTGAGGTCTCTGAACGAAATGACGCGCGAATTCAAACGGGAATGCGTGATCAAGGCCATCAATTTGGCCGAGGGTCGTATCGCCCGGGCGGCAGAAATCCTCCAGATCGATCGCACTCACCTTTACAAGCTGATGAGTGACTATCGCCTCAAAGATCTTGACAAGTGAGCGAACCCCGCGCTGTCGTATCTCCGCTACAGATTGGGAGCCGGTTTGTGGCATAAATGCGACAACCTGACCGATAGTCGTCTCCCCCTTCCTCTCAAAGACTCGCTTATTCCTCCGCCGGACTTGACCTTGTGCCACCTGGTGACACCGCGACCGCTTGCGGCACGCTGCTTGCAATGCCGTCTGTAGGTAACTGGTGTCGGAACTCGAGTCCAAGTGCGGTCGCAGTTGGCCGGCGATTCGCGCCCACATCGAATCTTATTCAGCTACGCGGAAGAATTGAGGGGCAGACCCGACCGGAAAAATCTGGTCGGGTGAGAATGGCCCGGTGTTGCTGGTGTGCTCGCAGCGCCGGGCCCGATCTTATCTTGGCTGAACGCCAACTGCATCCCCCTACTTCAGCACCGCCTCCACAACGTTAGCAACCGTGTCAAATCGGGCCTGGAAAAACCGGAGTTGTTTTGGCTCATAAACGAACCTCAATCCCGGTACTCTCTGTGGGTGCTGATACAGCGCGATCACCCCTTCCGCCGCGTATCGAAGATGGCTCTCCGTATACACGCGGCGCGGGATAGTCATTCGGACAAGCTCAAGCTTCGGTTTGCGGTTTTCGCCTGTAATGGGATCGCGACCGGACGATACAATGCCACGCTCCATCGTACGCACGCCGGTTTCTACGTAGATCGCGGCCGCCAGTGCCTGAGCCGGAAATTGGTCCTGTTCGATGTGCGGGACAATCCGCCGGGCATCCAGGAAGATCGCATGCCCTCCGTGCGGGACAACATGCGGCACCCTTGCCTCGGTCAGCAGAGTGCCGAGATAATTGACTTGCTCAACACGGTACCGGATGTAGTCATCGTTCTCGACCGATTCTCGTATCCCCTGCGCCAGAGCCGCCATATCACGGCCGCTCATGCCGCCATATGTGTGCAGCCCCTCATAGACCACAACTTCTGATTGGGCGTTGATATAGAAAGCCTCGTCGTTCATGGCAAGAAAACCGCCGATGTTACCCAACCCGTCCTTCTTTGCCGAGCAGGTGCAGCCGTCGGTGTACGAGCAGATTTCCTTCACGATTTCCTTTATCGACTTGTGCGCGTAGCCCGGTTCCCGCTGCTGAATGAAGTAGGCGTTTTCGACCGTGCGAGTGTTGTCCAGCATGATCTTTATGTCATATCGGTCGCAAAACGAGCGGAGTTCCCTGAGGTTGGCTATCGAAATCGGTTGGCCGCCGGCCATATTGACACAGGTCTCGTAGCTTATGTACGGAATCCGGTCGGCGCCTACTTCATCCACCAGCTTTTGCATCTTGGCGATGTCGACGTTCCCTTTGAACGGATGCAAACTGGAGGGATCGTGCGCCTCATCGATTATTACATCGACAAATGTCCCGCCGGCGAGCTCCTGATGCAGCCGGGTAGTGGTGAAGTACATATTGCCGGGAATGTAGTCCCCCGGTTTGATAAGGAGTTTCGACATGATATGCTCGGCAGCCCGCCCCTGATGGGTCGGGACGAAATAGCGGTAGCCGAAAACATCCTGTACGGTCTTTTCCAGGTCATAGAAATTCCGGCTGCCGGCGTATGCTTCGTCCCCCATCTGCAGCGCCGCCCATTGAGCGTCGCTCATGGCTCCCGTGCCGCTGTCGGTCAGCAGATCTATGAAGACATCTTCGCTCCGCAGAAGAAAAGTGTTGTATCCGGATTCTTTGATTCTCTGTTGCCGGTGCTCGCGGGTAGTCATCCTAATTGGTTCGACTGTCTTGATTCGAAACGGTTCAGGCAAATGCTTCATATTCTCTCCATCACTCCCGGTTCTCTTCTCGGGCAAGTTTGTACCACTGCCGGACGCTCCCTAAGGTTGCCCGACCTGAATCCCGACCAATATGCTTAATTGGTTTGAAAATGTCCACTATTGCTAAACCGCCAAAGGTGGGCGGTGAGTTCCAACTAAGTTGCCCTGACACACCTAATCGCATGGTAGTGCAAGGCTTAGCCCGGCCCCGAATCGGAGCCAATGAATCAAGGAAGCGGTGAATTGGCCGGAGTCTGCTCAGGCAAATTCCGGCCTCTCATGGAATGATCCAGTTCTGAAGGCTTTGGATGGGAAAGGTGACTTGGCGGTAGCTGCTGCAGTCGGCTCTCCGGGCCATTAGCGCCACTTTCCCCGGGGGTATGTGGGTGAAGAATATCCGCTTCGGCAGAACGCAGTCGCGAACCAGTTTCTCGCCAAACGACATCATCTCATGGCAGCCCCAAACCTGAACAAAGGCGATGTCAATGGAATCTCTCCCTAGACCGAGCGGCTGAAACTGGCTTCTATCCTGTATGCCAACATCGCCGACATGCAGAAACGTCCGACCGGCAATAGTAAACAGGAACTCCAAATGCTGGACATTCCGGTGGCGGTCAACCCGGTTTCCGGTCGAGTCGGTTTCAAAATACGCGCCGTGCTTTGAGGACAGGATCTGCGCCGCGATGCCGTCAATACTGAATGACGTGACTGAGTCCGCGGGGGCTTTGACGGTTCGGATTTGCTCTCGAAATGTCTCGAAATTCGGCAACGCGGCCAATTTGTCGGCTACCTGCGGCGAACATACCAGTTCACATCTAGCATTTCGACTCAGATAGTCCGCAACTATACGGGCAGTAAAATGATCGTCATGCCAGTGTGTGACCGCAATTACGTCGATGCCGTCAAAAGGAGGTTGCGCCGCTACCATGAGTGCGACAACGCTGTCGGTAGGAAGGTCGTACCATTCTGACTTTTCGCCGCCCAGTAGTGCGTCAATGGCGACCTTGTATCCATCGCACTGAATCAGATACCCTGTATTCCCCACATAAGTGACAGTCAGAGGTTTCTGGGCTGTAGTCTCGGCTGCGTTGCTCAACACCAACGTGATGCACAATAGAAAAGCAAGTCCAACGACCTTCACTTCAACACCTCTTCATTATTCTTGTTCATACTGTTTCCGCCGACGCCGACCAAGGATCCGGCGCTCACGTCATCAGGCAATTCAGTATCTCTCCGATGTACATCCGGTGGTAATCCTTCTTCGGGTAATTCGCCTCGATCTCGGTTGCCAGGAATAGTGCGGGATCGAGGCTGCCCGCGTATAACTTCCGGCAAACGAGAACCAGCCGTGCCTGTGCAAAATAGACTCCCCCCTGCTCCGACGTCACTGGCGTCAGCCCGGTTTGTTGCGCCTTGTCGTACGTGCGGCCGGATACCTTGCCGCAGAAATCAAGCGCGGCTCGGTATTTCTCATCGAAGAACGACAGCGTGAACACGCCGGATCTCTCCATGAATTCGTAGGTATATCGGGTCGGGCGCACAAAGCAGAAGCAGACTTTCTTATGCCAGAGTTCTCCGAGTGCGCCCCAGGACGCCGTCATGGTATTGAAGGAATCGATCTTTCCTGCAGTTATGAGCATCCAATCATCGGCAATCAGCTTGAACGCGTTGTCCGGAATCACGCGTGGGTCAACGGCTCTTAGCGGTTCGGTCATGTTTGCGCTCCTCACTTGATGAATCCGAGCATATATACAAGAAAGTCGCCTCGCAGAAAAGAGCGCTTATGCAGCTTATCCTTCGAGGCGACCAAATCACAAGGAACAATCTGTTGGCACAGCAACCGAAACAGGTTTGATTACTTCATACCCTTTATCAGTTTCAAGATAAAGTCTACCGTCGGGCGATCTTCCGTCATCTGTCCCACATACTTGAACTGCAAAATGCCGTTCTTATCGATAATCAACGCCGTAGCGATGTTCTGTTCCGATGTCACGCCATCCCAGAATCCGGTGAAGATCTTGAGCATACGGGAGAGTGTTCGTTGTTCGTCGACCAGAACCGGAATCAACGTGTGTGGAGAATCCTTGGTAACGGAAAACGTCTTCGGAAAACTACTTTTCGCCCAAGCGGCATACTTCTCCTGGAGCGAGCCGGCGGCGGCGGGCGGCTGCGGGTTCTTGATCCCCTCGACATTCGTCTCCGCATCAGGGAACTTCTCCATCCAGTCTTTGATACGGTCGCTGCTGTACGGCATGACAAAAGCAATATCGAGATTCAGGCTCTGCCGAATTCCCTCCGCCTTCTCCAGTGCTTCCAGCTCCAGATACTGGTACGGGCAGTACGTGCACCACGCCGTCCCCAGCCAGCCGCGAGGAAACATCAGAAGCACGGTCTTTCCCCGATGCTCTGACAAGGCGAATTCACCTCCGCCATAGACGGGGAGGGTAAAATTCGGCATTGGCGCGCCGACCGTCACCGCCATAGCATCCTGCAGTGTCAGCACTTTTGGCACAACTACCGTGTTGAGCACTTTCCACTGCTCCCCCTTCTTGAACATCTGCATATACTCGCGGCTGACAATTGTTTCCAGTCTAACAAGCGCCAGCCCGTTCATAGCGTCCAGCATGGTCGCGGAGTTGACCCTGTATATCTCATCCACTTTACCGACCCGGGCCAGAGCGTTCTCAAGCATTGTCTCGTACTTTTGCCGAGTCGGCGCGCTCTTACCATTCTGACCCACCACGGCGACTGCTACCTTGCTGAAATCCGGATCAAGGGCAATCTCCAGTTTGGCGGCATCAGCCCCAAACTGTCCATCCATGTACGCAAGAGCCGCTCGCTCAACCGACACGCGCTCGCTGTCCGGGGTAAACCCGGCATAGTTTGCTGCCGCCGCCGGACCGCCATTCCAGAGGATGTTGAGTATCCGCCATTGGCCGTCCAACTTCACAAGCTGCAAGTAGTCATTGAACGATGTCGAGATGACTTTCACATTCGCCACCATGCTGTCGATGTTAATAATCGACACCACTATATGCCGCGCGGTGTCAGGCAGGGCGCCCACCTTGGCGCGCGCATTCTCCAGCAACTGGGAATACGTCGTGTAGGTGAGGGCAAACCGATCGGTGCGCGGTAATTTGCGAGGACATGCCCGACTGATATCGGGCAGAATCGCTCGTTCCAGCCGAGTGACATCGCTGGAATAGACCCCCTCGGCATAATCCAGCACCGATTGCCTAATCAGCGACGAGTCGCTCTTGATCTCTGCGGCAGAGGTCACGGAACAGGCCAAGAAGACGGCAATGGCCATGGCGGAAACAGGAACGCGCCACAACATAATGAGAGGTACTCCTTTCTTGTTTGCATATCGAATCGGAACGTCGTTTGCATCGAGCTCAACAGGCTATCTTGCTTGTGACGTGTGCAGCTCCAATTTGTTGAATTTTATTTGCGCGACGCAGGACTTGCGGGGTACAGAATAATGTTGCGGAAGTGTCCATTGTGCCCTTGCCTGTTTGGGGCAAACATTATATGCTGTTTGCCTTGATGTGGATGGAATTTGTGAGCATCGTGCGCTTCTCGAAAGTACTTCCTCAGAGGGAATGGTTCGGACGAGTCCTTAGAATCGGATTCTTCCTGCTGTTGTGGTCAGTTCCCGTGCTTGCGCAACTGGAGGAGCGCCTGTTGGACGTGCCGTCGATGGACAGCGGTCGTACGGCGCCGGATTCTGTTCTTCAATCCGCCGATACACTTGGTTTCCGTCCGGGGCCACAGGCTGCCGCCGCCGCGGCTCCGGGCTTTTGTTCTGTCGGACATACAATCGGCAAGTTTGCTTTCCCAATATCAAACTTCGGACGTTTTGGCGTTAGCGCTGTCGAAGCGAGGTCATGGGATTGTCTCACCGGAGCGCGGATACCTGATGGTGACTACCCCCGCGGGATGAATGCAATGTTTCTCAATAAAGGGGGCATCTGGATTGGCGGCATTGTGGGAACGGATACACTGGTTTCCGCCGGTACCGATATGGACTTGTGTTATCGTGAGTTCGTTCCCGACGCCTGGCCGTTTGGCAAACCGGTTAGGCGCTCGACGATTGATCCGTACATGCCTGGGTTCAAAGGAGCTGTCTCGGAGCAGGACTACGTTGTCACGTACACCGATACGACCTCGAAAAACAATGATTACGCGTCATACGATGCTACTGATCGCCGAGCGCACCGCCCCTTGAATGTTCGCGTGACCCAGCGGTCGTATGTCTGGTCGTACGACTACGCTGATGACCTGGTCTTCTTCACTTGCCGGGTGGAGAATATCGGCAAGAACGCAATCAAACAGATGTATTTTGGCGTTTACATGGACATGGACATACGTCGCCCAGCAGACATTGATCTGTCCAAACTTTCGGAAGGCTGTTATAAGCCGCCGACCGGAGGGGTAGATGACTTTACTGGATTCGTCCGTTCGTTCCCTGCCCCTTATGCCGATCAGTTCTGTAACTTCATTGATACTGTCAGCCTGGCGTATACGCTTGACCACGATGGTGAGGGAAGCACGTATACTAAACTGTTCAATTTACCTTCCGCCGCAGGAGTGCGGTTTCTTCGCCCGGTAAGTGGCGGAGAAGAGATAGCGTACAATTGGTGGCTTTCGAGTAATTACACCGCATGGGATTTCGGTCCCCAGTCGAAGAGCCGCTATCGCCTGATGGGAGGCCGAATCGGCACGCCACAGGGAGATCGTAACAAGTATTTTGTCATGAGTAATGGCGAGATCGACTATGATCAGATTCTTACCGCAAGCATCAGTGTGAGTGATCCTATATGGATGCAGCCGAATCCGGATATTGCCCGGCAGTATGTACGCGGTGGAGATAACCAATGGGTGTTGTCGATCGGCCCGTATGATCTGAATCCGGGAGAATATGTTGATATCCCGTTCGCGCTCGTGGGATGCGAGAACATTCATGTTGACGTACTAAACTTCTTCTACAACCTCAGATTTCG
>Ga0315276_10000051_pt1 | contig 85322 bp, 81 predicted proteins | sample YL17G05_0_MG_FD_204542 | JGI IMG/M metagenome (GOLD analysis project Ga0315276, IMG submission 204542) | Sediment microbial communities from Yellowstone Lake, YNP, Wyoming, USA - YL17G05_0 | ecosystem: Environmental > Aquatic > Freshwater > Lake > Sediment | place: USA: Wyoming | collected...
CGCTCATTCACATTTAACCTTTGATATTTTGACATACGCAACACCCCTTTCTTCCGGTATAGTATACCAGAGTTAAGTGTTGCGCTAGTAACTAGAGCCCAGGAAGTCGCTTCGGCGGCGCGCAGAGGTTCCGCCACCGAACGATGCCGTAAAAATTTCCTCTCGTCGCCCCAGTAAAATTTTTCGCTTCCGGTGAGCGGTGAACATTTTACGGGTGACACCCCGAGCCTTTTTTCATACAAGAGGCGGTTCGGGGCGGGGCTTATCACGCCCTGCCGGTGTTCCATTCTAGTGTCAAAGTTACGCGCAAGAGTCGGACACAGCCTCTTATAGAACAAAAGGCGAGGGGTGGCAGGACCCGTAAAATGTCCACCACAGCCTCAGGTGCGAAAAATTTTAGCCCCAGACCATTCTGGTCAGGATGTTGCGCTTGATGCTGATCGCCTTATACGGGCAGACCTCGTGGCAGCAGAGGCACCTGACGCATCTGTGGTAATCTATCTCGCAGTGGCCCTCGTCCGTATCTATCGCGTTGACCGGACACGTCACCTTGCAGAGGTTGCACCGGTTGCATATCTTGCTGTCGATGTACGGCCTGAACCTTATGAGCGAGGCCAGCCCCTTCAGGACGCTGCGCGGTATCATCTTGAGCGGCGTCGTCTGCGGCAGTTTGAAATCCTTCGCGACGAAACTCTCTAGGCGATCGCCGGCGATCTCTATGCGCGAGAGGTCTGCCTCACCCATGCCCGTCTCGTGCGCGACCTTCGTCGTCAGCACGTCGAGCGGCTGCAACCCTATCATCTTCGCGACGCATGCGTCTATCGCCACCGCGTCCTCGCCCGCCATCACGGCGTTCATCTTCTTCGGCGCGCCGGCGGCCGGGCCGTCACCCTCCATCGCCACGATACCGTCGAGAACATTGAGCTGCGGGGTCACTATAGCGTAGACCTTTGCGATTATCTTGACGAAATCCTCTTCCTGCGGGGCGCGCGAGTGGCATTCCGCCTTATACAGCCCGGTTACGGCGCCGTAGGTATTCTTTATCGCGGCTGTCAGGACGGTGATCGAGTGGGTCTTCAATTTCGGTATCGATATCATCGAGTCGCAATCGAGCACCTGTCTCGCTATCGGTATCCCGTGGATGAACCTTGACGTAGCGAACCTTACAAGCTCGAAGGACTCTTCCTTCGCGATGCGCTTCATCCCGGATATTTCGAATATCTCGTCGATGTTCTTGCCGTATCCGCCCGGAGAGTCGCCGATCAAGACCTTGGCGCCTGCGAGCTTCGCCAGCCGGCCGACCGCGCGCACGACTTCCGGATGCGTATCGACGGCGTCCTCCGGCGGCCTCGCCGAAAGGAGGTTCGGTTTGAGCAGGACCTTCATGCCGGGCTTGACGTAATGCTCCATGCCGCCGACGAGGTCTATCGCTCTCTTGACCGCATTGAAGACATTTTCGGCGTTGTAATCGCCGCACCGCACCAGCGAGACCTTTGACACCTGAGGATCACCCCACTCCCAGCTGCTTTACGAGAAATACCAGAAAGACCATGCTAAGGTTATGTACCATGTGGACCGTGATGGACGAGACGAGCGTCCCCGTCTTCTCATACATGTACGCCAGGAGCATCCCCAGCACCATGATCGGCAGGAAGCCGACCACGTGCGAGTGGAGCGTGGCGAAAGTGGCCGCGGTTATGACCATCGCCCAGAAGATCCCGATGCGCTTCTTGAAGGCGTTGTACATGAACCCCCTGAAGAAGAGCTCCTCGATCATCGGGCCGACTATTGCGGCGAAGAGGCTTGTATAGATCAGAAAAGGCGCGTTCTTCTCCTTCAGAAATAGCTCGACGACCGGCTGCTTCTCGGGCACGTACTTTATCATGTTCGCCAGGAACGCTATCAGGGCCAGCACTCCCAGTAATACCGGGATTATAGCTATGTACGCCACCAGACCGTAGAAGACGTTCCTCGCGAAGCTCTTAAGCGACAGCCCCACCGCTATCAGTTTCTCTTTATACTCTCCGACGCTGAAATAGAGTATGAAGATGACGCCGAGCGTATCGAGGATGGAGGAATTGAATATCATCCTGAAGTTATCGTTTTTTATGATGGGGAATACCCTCGTGAGGACAGATTCGACCATGATGATGACATATCCGAAGAAGATGAAGAGCAATATCACCTTGGCGACATCCCAGGCGCCCCACCTGACGGTCTCGAGCCTGTAGGTGCTTATATCCAATTCCTTTCTGGCGAGCTTACGGGCAGCCAATATCACGTCTATCACGAGGCCGAGCAGGAGGGCCGCTATGATAAGAAGCGATGTCAGGCTGAAGAGGAGCGCAAGATAACGGTCTTCGGTGAAGAGCTTTTCGACCTTTGCGCGCCGCGCCGCTTCCATCTCGGCGTAGGCAGCCGCGGAGACCTTGCCGATAGCCTCCTTCTTCACCTCGGCGGCAGCGGCTTTACGCGAGCGCGCCTTCCCGCCCGACGGCATCATCACGATGACGTTCACGACGAGGATAAAGATGAGGATGAGCAGGTAAAGCCGCTCTTTCCGTATGAAATCGAAAAGTCTACTCATAAATACACTTTCGCACAGTTCTTAACCGACGACTCCCAGCCTTCTCTGCCTGAACTTAGCTCCGAGGCTCTTCGCCATCTCCTCGCACTTCTTCATATCCACGCCTTGAAGGTCGAGGCAGGTCACTTCCACTTCTATCTTATTTTCTACGCAATCTTTTATGAAATCCATGACGGCTTTATACGAGGCGTCGCCGAACCGCGGCTTACATATCCTGTCGTAGGCCTCTTTGGTATCCGTGTTCAGGCTCACCGACACTCTGTCGACGAGCCCCGCCAACTCTTTGGCTATCCGCCTGCCGCTTATCAGGTCGCCGTGGCCGTTCGTCACGACCCGCACGCTCGAGCCTTTGGCCTTTAGCTCTTTGGCCACCGCCTTCACGACATCGAGCCTGAGCGTCGGTTCGCCGTACCCGCAGAAGGCTATCTCTTTATACTTTCCGGGATCGCCGACCGCCTGCAGGATCTCCCCGACGGACGGCTCCTTCTCAAGCCACAGGTTATGGCCCTTCACGAATCCGGTCTGGTTGCGGACGCAGAAGTCGCAAGTATTCGTGCACCTGTTGGTGATATTCAGGTAGAGCGAATCCCTGATCTCGTACGCTATCCTGGCAGCTTCCTCCAGCCCGAGCCCAAAGAGCCTGTTGGCGTTATGCGTCGTGATCCTGGCTATATCCTCTTTCGAAAGGCCGAGTATCCTCGACCACTCATCGACGAGATATGAGAGGTTCGCCGGCTCATTGGGGATCTTCTTGTTTTTGAGCGCTGCGGGCAGGAGGAACGGCGCGTCCGTCTCCAGGAGGAGTCTCTCGACCGGGACTGATGAGGCCACCTTTCTCAGCGCGTCCGCGTTCTTGAGCGTCAGCTTGCAGGTGAATGATACGTAGAGGCCGAGGTCGAGGCAGCGCTTGAGAAAAGCCTCGTCGCCCGAAAAACAATGGACGACCCCGCGCGCTTTTTGGCCGGCCTCCTGGGAGAGGATATCGAGAAGCTCGTCGTCGGCGTCGCGGCTGTGGAATATGATCGGCAGCTCCTCGTCGAGCGCAAGGCGTATGAACTTCCTGAAAGCGCTGACCTGCGCCTCTTTCGGGGAGAGGTTCCTGTAGTAGTCAAGCCCTACCTCCCCGATACCGACGACCTTCTTATCCTTGATGAGTTCCTTCAGGCCGGCGATGACGCCGTCGTCCACGCTTGAGGCTTCGTGCGGGTGGACGCCGACGGTCGCATAGACCACGGAGTACTTGTTGGCAAGCTCTACGGCGCGCAGGCTGCCCTCTACAGAGCTTCCGACATTGATGATCCGCTCTACGCCCGCCCTTAAAGCCCTGTCTATGACCTCATCCCGGTTCTGGTCAAAATCCTTGAAATCGAGGTGGCAGTGGGTATCTATCATCATGATTCGATGCGCGGAAATATGGGCGTGGGCTTATTGACCTTAGAGCCCTCTTTCATCTTCCCCCATGACTTGGCTTCGTCGAACCTCACCTTTTCGAGAGGCCCCTCGATGCCGAGCTGCGCCCATATCTTCTTTGCGCTCTCGGGCATGAACGGGTATACCAATATGCTGACGATCCTGAGGGATTCGAGGAGATCGTATATAACTCCGGCGAGCTCAGGCCCCTTCTTCTCTTTAGCCAGCGTCCAGGGCTTGGACTCTTCTATGTATTTATTGGCGGCCTTTATAACTTCCCATATCTTTGAAAGCGCCGCCACAAAATCGAAGCCCGGTATGGACTTCTCTACCTCGCTCGCAAGAACCGATGCCTTCGCCCTCAGTTCTCTTCCCACGGGACCCAAAGCCGCGGCCGTGCCGACCGGGACATTGGCCCCGAAATACTTCTCGACCATCGTAAGGGTCCTGTTGAGAAGGTTCCCGATGTCATTGGCGAGGTCGCTATTGTACCGCGCGACGAGCGCCTCTTCGCTGAAAGCGCCGTCGGAACCGAACTGCACCTCCCTCAGTAGAAAATACCTGTATGGGTCGACGCCGTATCTTTCTATCATCTCCAGCGGGTCGACGACATTGCCCTTAGACTTTGACATCTTCTCGCCCTTTATGACCCACCATCCATGGGCGAATATGGTCTTGGGCGACGCTATCCCCAGGGCGTGAAGCATGATCGGCCAATAGACCGCATGGTGCCGGAGGATATCTTTGCCTATAACATGCACGTCGGCAGGCCATAAAGCGTCGAACTTTTTCGGGTCGTGGGGATATCCTGCGCCGGAGATGTAATTTATGAGCGCGTCGAACCAGACATACGTAACATAATCCTTATCAAAAGGCACCTCTATCCCCCAGCTCATCCTGTTCTTCGGCCGCGATATGCAGAGGTCGAGGAGCGTCTCGTTATTCAAAAAACCCAGGACTTCATTGCGCCTGAAGTCGGGCTTTATGAAACCGGGATTTGTATTTATGTGGTCGATGAGCCACTTCTGGTATTCCGATATCTTGAAGAAGTAGTTCGTCTCGTCGAGTCTCTCAAGCTTCCTCTTGCAGTCGGGACAGATACCGTCGGGGGCCTGGGTCTCTCCCCAGAACGTCTCACAGGGCGTGCAGAACCATCCCTTGTAGGCCTTCTTATATATCTTGCCGTCTTTATACAGCTTGTCGAGGATCGCCTGGACGCATTTGATATGGTAGTCGTCCGTAGTCCTGATGAAGTGGTCGTACTCTATCCCGAGCTTTGTCCACAGATCTTTGAAGACCGGAACTATCGAATCGACGAACTTCTTCTCCTCGCCTTCCTTCAGCCCGGCCTCGAGCGTCGAGCGCTCTATCTTCTCGCCGTGCTCATCGGTGCCGGTCATGAAGAAGACGTCCCGGCCCGACTGCCTGAGGAACCTCGCGACCGTATCGCAGGCTATCTGGGTATAGGAGTGTCCGATGTGGGGTTTGGAGTTTACGTAATAGAGCGGGGTCGTTATGTAGATTTTTTTCATTATAGTTCGCGATCGCCCAATGGCCTACTTGTAGACTACCTCGATCTGGCTGCCGTCCTCGAGCTCGACCATCACCGCGCGTTTCAACGCATTGATGCTGACGACCTTGCCCGGCCCCTTATCGGTCTTCACTGTCTCGCCTTCGTGAGGCAGCCCCTTCATGAGGTTCTTGTACGTGCTATATTCGTAGCCGAGGCAGCACATGAGCCGGCCGCAGAGGCCTGATATCTTAGTGGGGTTGAGCGGCAGGTTCTGCTCTTTCGCCATCTTTATAGTGACCGGCTCGAAGTCCTTCAGGTAGGTGGCGCAGCATAGCGCCCTCCCGCACGGCCCCAGCCCGCCCAGTATCTTCGCCTCGTCCCTCACGCCTATCTGCTTCAGCTCTATCCTCGTCTTGAAAGCGTTGGCGAGATCCTTTACGAGGTCCCTGAAATCGACGCGGCCGTCGGCGGTGAAGTAGAATATCGTCTTGGAGCGGTCGAAGGAGAACTCCGCGTCTATCAGCTTCATCGGAAGCTTGCGCTCCTGTATCTTCTTGGAGCAGGTCTCCATCACCTCTTTTATCTTCTTCTTATTCTTGTCGATCTGGTGCGCATCCCATGGGTTGGCCTTCCTGATGACCTTCTTCAAGGGCTCCTCGAGATCCGCGTCAAGGAGCGCCTGCGTATCAGACAGTACCTGGCCGTAGTCGAGGCCCCTGTCACCCTCTACTATGACGTAATCGCCTATCTTGAACTTCATGCCGCCGGTCGAGAAATATGTTATCTTTCCCGCTTCCCTCAACCTCACCTGGATGACTTCGTACATATGTCCGCGCCTGTCCTTATATTGATACCCCGAGAGCCGCCATGGCAAGCTTGGGGTTCACGTTCTGTTCCACAAAAGAATTTGTAGAGATGACCTGCCTGATCATCCTGTCCAGCCTGTCGAAACCGGTCCCGGCTGCCTCGGCCAGGATGGCTTCCTTTCTGTCGATATTCACGACTTCAGGGCCATCGACGCCGCCTGCCTTTGCGACGAGGATATCCCGGTACCACGTGAGCAGTATATTGAGGTAGATCTTCAGGTCCGCCTTTGTCAGCTTGTCGAAGTCCGATTCGAAGAAGGTCCTGTCCGCCAGGGCCGTTATCACCCTGTCGCGCTTGGCGAAGAACTCTTCGTCCCTGTATCTCAACGCTTCTCCCAACCTGCCCGACGAGAGGTGGGCAAGGATATGCGCTTTCGGGGCTTCGACGCCGTATTTCTCAACAAGTATATCCCTCACCTCGTCTATCCTTAAAGGGAAGAACTTCACCGCCTGGCTGCGGGATACTATCGTCGGGAACAGCCTCCCCAGGCTCTCGGCGATGAGTATGATGACAGAATCTGACGGCGGCTCTTCAAGTGTCTTCAGTAAGGCGTTCTGGGCCTCTTCCTTCATGGAGCTTGCTTCGTCGATGATATAAAATTTCTTCTTCCCCTCGTACGGCTTCAATCCCACATCCTTTATGAGGGCCCTGACAGCGTCTATCCCTATGGCACTGCCTTCCTTTTCAGGCTTCAGGATAGAGAGGTCCGGATGGTTCGAAGAGTCGCTCTTTCTGCATGAAGCGCACGCGTCGCAGGAAGAAGCGCCTCCTCCCAGGCAGTTCACCGCCTTCGCGAAATTCACGGCCGTCAGCTTCTTCCCGACGCCGGAGGGGCCGTGGAATATATAGGCGTGGCTCATCCTGCCGGTCTCTATGGAGCCTTTCAGGAACGATATTGCCCTATCCTGCCCTTTTATATCTTTGAATGACACGCTCCACCTCGCGCCTTACTTCTGCCTGGACTTTCGCTATGCCGGCTGTGACGGGCACGACCTTTATCCTGCCCGGTTCATTCCTAGCGCGCTTCAAATATCCGGCTCGCACGCGCCGGTGATAGGCAAGGGTTTTTCGCTCCATCCTGTCGACACCCTTTTTCCTTGCGCGCCTTAGGCCTGTCACCGTATCTACGTCTAGCAGTATCGTGAGATCCGGCTTCAGACCCGCTGTCGCTATATTATCGAGTTTCGTTATCGCTTCGAGAGGCACCTTACCGCCGTATCCCTGGTAAGAGAATGTGGCGTCGCTGAACCTGTCGCATATCACTATCTTCTTCTCTGCAAGCGCCGGGAGTATCATCTCCCGCACTATCTGTGAACGCGCCGCCTCGAAGAGGAAGAGTTCCGCCATGTCCGATATCTTCACCCCGTCGGAATGGAGAAGGACGCTCCTGATCCGTTCGCCGAGCGACGTACCTCCCGGCTCGCGCGTATGGATACAGCTGTATGAACGCTTGAAGTAGCTGTATAAGAGGCCTGACTGGGTGCTCTTGCCGCAGCCTTCAGGCCCTTCGAAAGTGATAAATACGCCCTTCCTCAGATCTCTCTTCGCCATACCGTCCCGTCTTTTGTATCCTCGAGGATGACGCCGTGTTCTTTCAGGAGCGCCTTTCTTACCGCGTCGGCTGATTTGAAGTCCTTGTCGCTACGCGCCCTGTTCCTCTTTTCGATGAGCTTCAAAATCTGGCCCTCATCGACGCCTTTCTTCGCGACGCCTTTTGAAAGATTAAGGCCGAAGACGGCGCTCAAGGAGGATATGAGCGAGCCTGCCGCTGCGAGCTCTCCGGCCTCTTCGTCATTGAAATGGTCCTTGTCCTGCATGGACTTATTTACGTAAGTAACGAGGTCGAAGATCGCCGCGAGCGCAAGAGGCGTGTTGAGATCGTCGTCCATCGCCTCCTCAAACTTCTTCCTGAATAGACCTAAATCTTCTTTTGGATTTTGAGATTGGGATTTGTTTTGCCTGCCCGCCTGTGGGGGTTTTTCTTGCAGGCAGGCGGGGATTTTGAATTTTGGATTTTGGATTTCTACGACTCTATTTATTTTGTCAAATAGTATCAGGAACCGCTCCTTCTGCGACTTCATCTCGAGAATCTTCTCTTCGGTATAGTCGACCGGATGGCGGTAATGGGTGTTGAGGAATAGGAGTTTCAGGTAATCCGGGTCCTTATATCTCTTGATAAAATCCTTTATCGATATGAAATTGCCGAGCGACTTCGCCATCTTCTCGCCGTCGATCGTCAGCAGGCCGTTATGTATCCAGACCCTCGCGAACTTTTTACCGGCGCCCTCGGACTGCGCTATCTCGTTCTCGTGGTGCGGGAATATCAGGTCTATGCCGCCGCCGTGTATGTCGAATTCGTCGCCGAGGATATCGGAGCTCATGACCGAGCATTCGATGTGCCAGCCGGGCCTTCCCTTCCCCCACGGGCTATCCCAGAACGGCTCGCCTTCTTTCGCACTCTTCCATAAGGCAAAGTCTAGGGGGTCCTTCTTCTTATCTCCCGGAGATACCCTGGCGCCCACCTCCATCTTTTCGAGGTTCTGGTTGGAGAGTTTTCCGTAGAGCTGAGCCTTCTTTATGTCGAAGTAGACATCGCCGTCCGCCGGGTAAGCGCATCCGTTCTCGATCAGCTTCTCGATGAACTTTATCATCTTCGGTATATACTCGGTGGCCTTCGGCTCCCTGTCCGGCTCCCCGATGCCGAGAAGCGCCATGTCCTCGTGGTAGGCATCGAGGTACTTCTTCGATATCTGGCTCGTCGCCTCGACGAGGCTCAAGGCCGGCGAGCTTTTGCCTGCGACTTTCTTCGCCTTATCGATTATCTTGTCGTCCACATCCGTCACGTTCCTGACGAACGTCACTTTGAAACTTTTATAGGCGAGATACCGCCGCACAACATCGAATATGTAGGCGCTCCTGGCGTGTCCTATGTGGGGCTCATCATATACCGTAGGCCCGCAGACGTACATGCCGATCTCGCCCTGCTTCAGCGGTACGAGCTCTTCCTTATTCCTGGTAAGCGAATTGTATACCTTCACCAACGGCTCCTGGCTACTTTTCCAGTTTGTCTAAGCGCCTCTTCAGCTCATCGATCTCCTGCAGGAGCGGATCGAGGACATGGATATGGTCGAGGCTCACATCTATCTTCTTACCGTCCTGTTTGGTCACCCTGCCAGGAACGCCGACGACGGTCGAATTCGGCGGGACATCCTTTATGACTACGGCGTTAGCGCCGATATACGAGCTGTCCCCGATCGTTATGTTGCCGAGGACCTTGGCGCCCGTGCCTATGACGACATTATTGCCGATCGTCGGGTGGCGCTTCCCCTTCTCCAGGCCTGTGCCGCCCAGGGTCACGCCCTGGTAAAGGAGGACATCGTCGCCTATGATAGCCGTCTCTCCTATCACAACGCCCATTCCGTGGTCTATGAAGAACCTCTCGCCTATCTGGGCGCCCGGGTGTATCTCGATGCCTGTGAAGAAACGGCCGACCTGAGATAGCCACCGCGGGAAGAACGGCACGCCCATCTTCCGGAGCGCGTGCGTTATCCTGTAGAATATTATCGCGTGCAGGCCCGAATAGGTGAGTAGCACCTCGAGAAAATTGACGGCCGCCGGGTCCCGATGGAATACAGCGTCTATCTCCTTCTTGAAGAGGATGGCTATCACGGCCCAGAATACCGCCGCGGCTATTACTAAGCTTGCCAGAACGCTAAGGAATATATTCATCACTTCTTCTCCTCGAGCGTCACCACGGCGTAAGCGGCTATGGCGTCGCCTTTACCCAGCGAGCCGACGCCCTCGTTGGTCGTCGCCTTTATATTTATCCTCTCCTTTTCGATGCCCAGCACGCCCGCAAGCGTCTCGACCATCTTCGCTCTGAACGGGTATATCTTCGGCTCTTCCGCCAGTATCATCGTATCGATGTTGTTTATGACGAACTTCTTCTCTGCGGCCATCGACAGCACTTTCGCGAGTATCTTTGAGCTCGAAATGTCCTTGTATGCCGGGTCTGTGTTCGGGAAGTGGTGGCCTATATCGTCCATGGCCAATGCGCCCAGGATGGCGTCGGCGATGGCATGCATTACCACATCGCCGTCCGAGTATCCCAGAAGCCCTTTGAAATACGGTATCTCGACCCCTGCCAGCAAAAGCGGCCTATCCTCGACGAGCCTGTGTATATCGTATCCTATCCCGACCTTCATAATAACACCTCCGCAAGTTTCAGGTCCTCTTTCGTCGTTATCTTGATATTCCGGTACGAACCTTTCAATATCTTCACTCTCCCGCCGGCGAGCTCCGCGAGGCTTGAGTCGTCGGTCGCGCCTTTAACCTTTTTTGCGGCATACGCCCTCGTTATGAGGGAACGCCTGAAGACCTGCGGCGTCTGCGCCCTGAAGATGCGCTTCCTGTCGAGCGTCCTCTTGATGAAGAGATCCTTGCCGGCGAGCTTTACCGTATCGCTCTCCGGGACGGCAACGATGCAGCCGCCGTGCCTTCGAGCCAATGCCACCGAATCCTCGATCGTCTTCGCATCGATGAACGGCCGCCCGCCGTCATGTATAAGGACGATATCTACCGGATCTTTTATCTCCGCCAGGCAGTTCCTTACGGATTCGGCGCGCGTCTTGCCTCCCGCCACTACGGCCGACACCTTTTTAAGGCCGTGCCGCTTAATAAGCCTTTTAAACCGGCTGACGCATGACGGCTCGGCTGCGACGATGATGGCGTCAACGGCTTTCGAGACGCTCAGGGCTTCGAGAGTATGTATTATGAGTTCCTTGCCGGCGAGCTTGACGAAAGGCTTTCTGGTCTTCAGGCCGAGCCTCTTGCCTGAACCGGCGGCAGCGACGATAGCCGCCACGGCGCCCTGTGCCTTCCTGGAGGCGCTTGCCTGACGGGAAAAACGGCGCTTCACCTCTTCCAGCCTCCGGGGCGCGGCTGGTCTTCCAGCCTGGCAAATATCATCCTGCCGGCTGACGTCTGGAGGACGCTCGTCACGACGGCCTTCACGGTCTGCCCTATGAGCTGTTTGGAGTTGTCGATGACTACCATCGTCCCGTCGTCGAGGTATGCGACGCCCTGATTGTGCTCCTTGCCTTCCTTTGAGATCCTGACCTCCATCATCTCGCCGGGCAATACGATCGGCCTGAGGGCGTTGGCAAGCTCGTTTATATTGAGCACCGTTATTCCCTGCAGCTCGGCGACCTTGTTAAGGTTGAAGTCGTTGGTGAATATCTTGGCGCCGAGGAGCTTCGCGAGTTTCACGAGCTTCGCGTCGACCTCCTTTATATCCGGAAAATCTTCCTCCTGTATACGGACGTCGAAAGCAGGCGTCTTCTGCAGCTTGTTCAATATGTCCAATCCGCGCCTGCCGCGGTTGCGCTTGAGCGCGTCCTGCGAATCGGCTATCTGCTGCAGCTCTTTCAGGACGAAGCGCGGTATGACGAGCCTGCCTTCTATGAAACGGGTCTGGAGTATGTCGGCGACCCGGCCGTCGATGATGACGCTCGTGTCGAGGAGTATGATATCTTCCTTCTTGTCCTGCCTCACGAACTTCACGTACGGTATGATGAGGTTGAACTCGTCCTTCCCGCGCATCGCGATGATCATGCCGAGGTAGCAGAAGACGAGTATCAGGATTATCTGTAACGAAGCGAAGAGCGCCATGGTCATCGGGATGAGCCTGAGCACGCTCGTCACGATCCACGCCATGAAGAACCCGAAGACCAGCCCGAATACGGCCGCCGAGAGGTTTCGTATGGAGAAGCGCCTCATCCCTATCTCAATAAGTATTATAACGAGGGAGCCTATAAAGGCGAGTATCGCCCCTATGTATGCATTAGCGGGATTGAACCCGCCCAGAAGCGAGCCCACATAGTAACCGACTATGGTGCTCAGCAGTATGAAAAAGAGCCTTAATGATAGTACTGTCATATTTTATATCTCCTTTCTATCCTGTGCCAGAGGCACAGGATGGCCGGGCGTTTCAGAGAAACGCCCAGGCCTAATCGCGCCCCCTGCTAAGAAGCTTCCACGGGTGCGCCTTTAAATCGGCCACGAATTCCTCGAGATCCCTGTATATCTTATCTTCGGTAAAAAGCCTGCCTATCGTACCCTTCTTGCTGTTGAGAGTCTCGGAAAAACCGCTCAAGCCCCCGAGAAAGGAATCGAGCTCATTGTATATCTTGTCTTCAGTGAGGAGCTTTCCTATGGTGCCTTCGCCCTTCTTAAGCCTGTCGGTGATCGTAGAGACGGAGTCGGATATCTTCAAAAGGTTCTCCGTGACCTTCTCCATCATCGGCGGATCCTGCCCCACCAACGTACCGTCCTTCTCGACGATGGGGCTTCCGGGAGTCCCGGGCAGTATCTCCAGATACTTTTCTCCGAGGAGGCCGAGCGTATTGATCGTCACGTTGGCGTCCTTCTCGATCTTCGTCCCTTCCTGTATCCAGGTATGGACCTCCGCGTACGTCTTCTTGTCCTTATCATTGTACATGACGCGGATGCCGTCGACGCGGCCGATCCCGACGCCTGCCAGCCTCACCGGCGCGGACGTGCCCAGGCCTGCTGCAAAATTGAACGTGACCTTGAGCGGATAGCCGGCCTTCGAGATATTGATATCCCCTATGGAGAAGATTATGAATATAAGGATGACGATGCCCACCAGTATGAACGTACCCACTTTCAATTCAAAGATTTTAATGTTGTCCATCAAAAACCTCCGCGTAGTTACTCTGTCAGATTAAATGTTCGAAGTCTATGCCTTCTGTTATCGGCCCTTTGCTGGCGCCCGTTATGAACTGCCGCACCACCGGATCCTTGGTGTTCTTTATCTCGTCGGGAGTGCCCGACGCTACTATCTTGCCGTTATAGAGCATCGCGATCCTGTCCGCTATCTTGTACGCGCTCGTCATGTCGTGCGTGACGGCGATCGAGGTGACCTTCAGCTTGTTGTGCAGCTCCACTATGAGGTCATTGACCGAATCGCCCATGATGGGGTCAACGCCGGTCGTCGGCTCGTCGTACAGTATTATATGCGGCCTCATGGCTATGGCCCTCGCCAGTCCGACCCTCTTACGCATGCCTCCGGATAACTCCGCCGGCTTCTTCTGCTCTATTCCCTTCAACCCGACGAGGGCGAGGCATTCTTTCACCCTCTTCGCGACGGTGTCATGGTCCGCGCCTGTGTGCTCTATCATCCCGAACCCGACGTTCCCAAGGACGTTCAGTGAATCGAATAGCGCCGCCCCCTGGAAGAGCATGCCGAACTGCATCCTGAGCGCGTTCAACTCCTTCTCGTCCATCTTCGCCACGTCCTTGCCATCTATCAGGATCTGGCCTGAATCCGGCTTCATGATCCCTATGATATGCTTGAGTAAGACGCTCTTGCCGCAGCCGGAGCGGCCGATGATGACGGTCGTCTCGCCGGTATTTATCTTCAGGTTCACGCCGTCGAGGACCTGGTGAGTGTCGAATTCCTTGTAAAGGTCTATTATCTCTATCATAGTATATTAATGCATGAAATAGAACATCGCCGTCAGGAGGCAGTCCGACGCTATTATCAGTATGAAGCTTATGACGACGCTCGATGTCGTCGCCCTGCCGACCCCTTCGGCCCCGCCGTCCGCCTTCATCCCCTCGTAGCAGGAGACGATGCAGATGATCATGGCGAAGCAGACGCTCTTTACGAGGCCGGTATAGAAGTCCTTGTACTTTAGCGGAGCCCACGTGTTCTTCATGTACATGGCGTGCGATATGTCGAGTTTCCCCACGCCTATTATGTAACCGCCGACTATGCCGACCATGTCGGCGAATACCGTTAGCAGCGGCACCATGATGACGAGCGCCAGGAACCGCGGCACGACCAGGTACTTCACCGGGTTCGTCGCCAGCGTCTCGAGCGCGTCTATCTGCTCCGTTACCTTCATCGTCCCGATCTCGGCCGTTATGGCCGCGCCCACCCTGCCGGCCACTATCAGTGCCGTGAGGACGGGCCCGAGCTCCCTCATCATGGAGAACGCGACGAGGGAGGCTATATACATCTCGGCGCTGAAGCGCTGCAGCTGGTAGGCGCTTTGGAAGGCCAGCACCATTCCGGTGAACATGCTTATCATCGCGACTATGGGGAGGCTGTCGACGCCTATCTTCGACATCTGCTCTGCCGTCTGGCGGCCGCGCATGGGAGGCATCGGTATCCAGAAGAGCGTCTGCCCCATCAGTATAGAAATGCCGCCGCCGTAGCGCACCAGCTCGAATAACTGGTGGCCCAGCGCCTGGGCCAGCGCTTTTATCCGGAAGATTGCTATCCTCATCTTCATTATTTAAGGTCCATCCTTTATACTACCGCGAACTCCAGGTGGTCCACCTTCGCGGTCGTGCGTATCCTGCCGCCCTTTTTGAACGTGCCCCTGATGATCTCTTCGGCCAGAGGGTCTTCCAGGAACCTCTGGATCGTCCTCTTAAGCGGCCGCGCGCCGAACTGTTTGTCAAAACCCTTCTCTATCAGGAATGCTTTTGCCTCCTGCGTCAGCTCTATCATTATATTCTGCTCTTTAAGGCGCGACTCGACGTCGCGTATCTCGATCTCGACGATATGCTCCAGGTCCTCTTTAGTCAGCGACCTGAAGACGATGATGTCGTCGACCCTGTTCAGGAATTCGGGCTTAAAGGACTTCTTCACCTCGTCGAGCAACCGCTCTTTCATCGTCTGGTAGGTCGTCTCTTCCGCCTGAGCCTTGAAACCGATAGAACCCTGTTTTTTGAGCATCTCCGCGCCGATGTTCGAGGTCATGATGATGACGGTGTTCTTGAAGTCGACCTTCCTGCCGAAAGAATCGGTAAGCCGGCCCTCTTCCAGCATCTGCAAAAGTAAGTTGAATACATCCGGATGCGCCTTCTCTATCTCGTCAAGGAGCACCACGGAATACGGCCGCCTCCTCACCTTCTCGGTAAGTTGTCCCCCCTCCTCGTATCCGACGTAACCCGGAGGGGCGCCGACGAGCCTGGAGACGTTGAACTTCTCCATATACTCCGACATGTCGATCTGTATGATGGCGTCCTCGTCGCCGAACATGAATTCGGCGAGCGCCCTTCCCACGAGCGTCTTGCCGACGCCTGTGGGGCCGAGAAATACGAACGAGCCTATGGGCCTGCGGGGGTCCTTTATGCCGGCGCGCGAACGACGGACAGCGTGGGCGATGGCGCTGATCGCCTCATCCTGGCCTATCACGCGTTTGTGCATGGACTCCTCCATCTTCAGGAATTTGTCCTGCTCCTTCTCTTCGAGCTTCACGATCGGGATGCCGGTCCACTTGGAGACTATCGTCGCTATGTCGTCTTCGGTCACCTTCGGCTCGAACTTGCCCTTCGACTCTTTCCATTCCCTCTTTATCTTATTGAACTCGTCTTTAAGTTTCCGCTCCTCGTCCCTGAACTTGGCCGCCTTCTCGAAGTCCTGGTTCTTGACCGCCGCTTCCTTCTCCTGGCGTATGACGCCCACCTTTTCTTCGATATGCTTGACGTCAGGCGGCGCAGTCATGATCGAGAGCCTGGCGCGGGCGCCTGCCTCGTCTATGAGGTCTATGGCCTTGTCCGGAAGATACCTGCCGCTTATATACCTGTCGGAAAGCTTTGCGGCCGCCTCGACCGCCTCGTCGGTGAACTTTACCCTGTGATGGGCCTCGTACTTGTCGCGCAGGCCCTTCAGTATCTCTATCGTCTCGCTGACGCTCGGCGGCTCTACCATGATCGTCTGGAAGCGCCGCTCGAGGGCCGCATCCTTTTCGATATGCTTGCGGTACTCGTCGAGCGTCGTGGCGCCTATGCACTGTATCTCGCCTCTCGACAGGGCGGGCTTGAGTATGTTCGATGCATCGATCGCGCCCTCTGCGCCGCCTGCGCCGACCAGAGTATGGAGCTCGTCTATAAATATGATGATGTCCTCGGAGCGTTTTATCTCGTCCATTACCGCCTTTATCCTCTCCTCGAACTGGCCGCGGTATTTTGTGCCGGCGACCATGAGCGCCAGATCCAGGATGATGAGCTTCTTATCCCTGAGGCTCTCGGGCACTTCGTTGGCAATGATCATTTGCGCGAGCCCTTCGACGATCGCGGTCTTGCCGACGCCGGCTTCGCCGAGGAGGACCGGGTTGTTCTTCGTGCGCCGCGACAATATCTGGATCACGCGTTCTATCTCGTTCTTTCTGCCTATGACCGGATCGAGCTTTTGGTCTTTTGCCAGCTTGGTAAGGTCCCTGCCGAACGCATCAAGGGCCGGCGTCTTCGCCTGTGACACCTTCTGCCCCAGTTCATACCCGGGCACCTCTGAGCCGAGGAGGCTCATGACCTCTTCCCTGACCTTCTCGAGCTCAAGCCCCAGGTTCATGAGGACCTGCGACGCGACCCCTTCGCCCTCGCGTATAAGTCCGAGCAGAAGATGTTCGGTGCCTATGTAATTGTGCCCGAGCGTGCGCGCCTCGTCCATCGCGAGTTCTATGACCTTCTTCGCCTTCGGAGTGAATGGCAGGTCGCCGGAAACGACTGTGGACGGGCCCGGCTGGACGAGCTTCTCCACCTCTATCCGTATCTTCTCGGAACTCAACCCGAAACTGGCAAGGACGGCCGCTGCGACACCTTCGCCTTCTCTCACGAGGCCGAGCAGTATATGTTCGGTCCCGATATAGTCGTGATTGAACCTCTTGGCCTCTTCCTTCGCCAGGAGTATGACCTTCCTAGCCCTCTCCGTAAAGCGGTTGAACATCGGCATGTGTTAATTACCCTCCCTTAAGCCTCTCCCGTATCAGATCCGCGCGCTTGATATCCCGCTCGTTCGATGTGAGCGCCTTGCCTTCGAGTTTCTGCAGGTGCGCCGGCTGCGTAAGTATGAAAAGTTCGTTCAACATCTTCCTGTCGATATTCTTGACAAGCCCTAAGTCAACACCGAGCCGTATCGCAGAAAGGAGCGTCACCGTCTCGACGCTCGAGATGATATGCGCGCTCTTGAGCGTCCCGTACGCCCTCGACACCCTGTCGACGAGGGCCTCTTTGGACTTCATGAGAAGCGACTTCCGTGTAGCGTCCTCCCGAGAGACAGTCTGATTTATTATCCTGTCTATGTTGCCAATAAGATCTTCTTCGGTCATCCCCATAGACGCCTGGTTCGATACCTGGAATATGTTCCCGGTCGCTTCAGTGCCTTCTCCGTAAAGGCCCCTGATGTTCAGGCCGAGCTTCGATATCGCCTGGAGTATCTTGCTTATCTGGCCGGAGAAGACGAGCGCCGGCAGGTGGAACATTATCGATCCCCTTAAACCGGTCCCCGAATTCGTCGGGCAGGCGGTGAGATATCCCCACTTCGGCGAGTAGGCGTAAGGGATCAGCTTGCTGAACTCCGTGTCTATCTCATCTACGATGCGCCAGCACTCCCGCAGGTTCAGGCCCGTCTGGAGCACCTGTATCCTGAGGTGGTCCTCCTCGTTTATCATGATGCTGACGATCTCTTTAGGATCTACGATGAGCCCCTTATACTCCACATCCTTCGCGTGCTCCGGGCTCATGAGGTGACGTTCGACCAGCAAGAGCCTGTCGATCTCGCTCAGGTCTTTCAGCATGAAGAAGGCCGAGCCTTTGAGAAAATTTATCTTTTCGGCGGCGTCCCTGACCTGCGCGAGGATATCTTGCTGCTGCGGTTTATTCGCCCAGTTGGAGAACGGTATCTTTTCGATGTTCCTGGCGAGCCTCGTGCGCGAAGACATCACTATGTCGGCGTTCGGGCCTGTCCCTTTAAGCCACTCGCTATCCTGCCGAAGAAGGTCGTCGGGGGTCATTGCTGCGCGTCTCCGGATCTAGGATTGCCTTCCATCTCGCGTATCTTGTCTCTCAGCCTGGCGGCCTCTTCAAACTCTTCGGCCTGTATCGCCTTCTCTAGATTAGCCTTCAATACCTTTATGTCCTGCAGCGCTTTAGTCTCCTTCACCATCTTTCCCGCATTGAGGGGTACTTTACCGATGTGCCTGTTGGACCCGTGTATCCTCTTAAGGAGCGGATCGAGTTGTTTTCTGAAGGCTTCGTAGCATTCGCTGCAGCCGAACCTTCCGGCCTTCTTAAAGTCCTGGTATGTAAAACCGCACGACGGGCACTTTAGGACAGTCATCATCTCGGGTTCCGCGTGCGCGCCGAGGTCGGCCAGCCCCGCGAGCAGGTCGCTCAGGCCGAAGTGCTCCTCCATCTCGGCCCCCTTATCCTTCGCGCAGCTTTCGCAGAGATGGAGCTTCGTGATCTTTTCGTTCACGATCTCGGTGAGGTGTACCGTCGCTTCTTTCTTTCCGCAGGCGTCACACAGCATACCTGACTCCGTCGACTTTAGTCAATTTCCTGAACTCATCCGTTAGCCTGAGCGTCATCGCGCCGGGCCTGCCATCCGCTATCTGCCGCTCATCGATCTTCACGACGGCTATTATTTCTGCCGCCGTTCCGGTAAGAAATACCTCGCTTGCAGCATAGACGTCTTCCATCTTCAGGAGCTTCTCATAGAACGGGATGTCCATCTTCTTCGCCAGGCTTATGACTGCATCCCTCGTTATCCCTTCGAGCGCGCCCACATCTACTGGCGGGGTTATCAACTCTCCCTTGCTGACTATGAATATGTTATCGCCCGTGCACTCAGCAACGTTGTCCTGATAGGTCAGCATGATCGCCTCTTCGGTGCCGGACTTTATCGCGTCTATCTTCGCGAGTATGTTGTTGAGGTAGTTCAGCGACTTTATCCGCGGGTCGAGGGCTTGCGGGAAATTCCTCCTCGTGGTGGCGGTGACGATCGCCAGCCCCTTCTGATAGAACTCCTTAGGATAGAGCGCTATCTTATGCGTTATTATGAAGATGGTCGGGACGCGGCACTTGCGCGGGTCCAGGCCGAGGTCGCCGACTCCCCTGGTCACGACGAGCCTGATGTAGGCGTCCTTCATCTTATTGGCCTGGAGCGTTTCGATAATCGCTTCCATCATAGCCGTCTTAGTCATAGGGATCTTCAACTCGATCGCGTCGGCCGACTTATAAAGCCGGTCGATGTGCTCCTTCAGGCGGAAGACGAGGCCGTCATAAGTGCGTATGCCCTCGAAGACGCCGTCTCCGTATAAGAGGCCGTGGTCAAAGACGGATATGACCGCCTCATCCTTGTCGACCAGCTTGCCATTCAGGTATATCTTCACCCTAATATTCCCTCTAAATTAGTCCAATTATTATATATAATATTGAATATTAAGTCAAATAAATATAGGGCGCAAGATTTTTCGCTCCACTGGCTGTCGGACCGCCGCCCCATGGGTGCGAAAAATCTCGCTGGAGGAGCGGGCAATAAATTTTACAGGGACTGGTAGAATTTTTACGGGTGACACAGCCAAGCCTTTTTTCATATAAGAGGCGGTACGGGGTGGGGTTGGAGCCATCGAAGGGCTTGACGCGCAAGGGTATGGGACACAGCCTCGAAGAGAAATAAAGGCGAGGCTGTGGCAGGACCCGTAAAAATTCTAGCGGCAGAAGCTGTAAAATTTATTAGAAGCGGGGTTACATTACCCGGCCGTCTTTGAGGCGGATGGTTGCGTCGGTCTTTTCGGAGACGCTTTCGTCGTGGGTGACGATGACGAGGGCGGTCTTCGACCGCGCTTTGAGGTCGAAGAGGAGCTCGTATATCGATTCGCTCGCCTTCGAGTCGAGATTGCCGGTAGGTTCGTCGCAGAGGAGCACCTCCGGCGAATTTACCAGCGCCCTCGCTATCGCGACCCTCTGCGATTCGCCGCCGGAGAGCTCGCCTGGCCGGTGGTCCATCCTCTCCCTTAGCCCGACCGACATCAGGAGATCCTTTGCCCTCTGCCTCACCCCTTTGCCCCTGCCTTTGATCATAGCCGGCAGCATCACGTTCTCGAGGGCTGTGAACTCCGGAAGGAGGTGGTAGAACTGGAAGATGAAACCTAGGCGGCTGTTGCGTATCCTGGCCCTCTCTTTGTCCGAAAAACTGTAGATGTCGAGCCCGTCCAGGAGCACCGAACCGGACGTCGGGCTGTCTAGAGCGCCGAGGAGATGCAAAAGCGTCGACTTGCCTGCGCCCGACGGGCCCAGTATCACCGTCGAAGAGCCCCGCCGTATCATGACGTCCACGCCGTCAACGGCCCTGACCTCCTTTGCGCCGGTATCGTATACCTTAGACGCCTTGTACGCCACCAGGATGGCATCATTCATAACGGAGAGCCTCCACGGGGTTGAGTTTCGATGCCCTGTATGAAGGATATATCGCCGCTACGAGGCTTATCAATATGCTTAGGGTGACGATGAGCGAGATGTCGTAGGGATCCATCTTCACCGGCAGCCTGTCTATGTAGTAGATCTCCTTCGGCAGGCTGATGAACCGGTACGTCTTCAGGCACCAGCAGATGCCCAGGCCTGAGGCTGCGCCGAGAATGGTCCCGAAGACGCCTATCAGCCCGCCCTGAAGCGCGAATACCGCCATAATGTTGAGGTTGGTCGATCCTATAGCCTTCAATATCCCTATGTCCCTGGTCTTCTCGAGGACCGTCATTATGAGGCTCGACGATATGTTGAAGCACGCGACGATCACTATGAGCGTCAGTATGATGAACATGACGGTCTTCTCGAGCTTAAGCGCGGCGATGAGGTTCTTGTTCAGGTCCATCCATGTCCTCACTGCGTATAGATGTCCGAGCTTCATCTGGAGTGAGCGTTTAGTCTGGTCGACCGCCAGGGCGTTGTCGACCCTGACGCCTGCGCCGCTCGCCACTGCTCCGGTGCCGAAGAAATTCTGAGCGTCGGCGATATCGATATAGGCGAGGTTGGAATCATACTCGTACATGCCGGAGGTGAAGGTCCCGGCGACCCTGAAATTCCTGCCCTCCACCTTGAAATTAAAAGGGAACTTGAAATTTTTAGCGTCGAAGGACGCCGGCGAGACGAGCGAGACCGTATCACCGACCTTCACGCCGAGCTTTTCGGCAAGCTCGCTTCCGAGCACGATGCCGCCGCCGGCAAGGTCGAGCGAACCTTTCTTCATGTATTCGCCGAGCCTGTTAACGCGGACCTCGTCCTTAGGCACGACCCCCTTTACGATGACGCCGGTCACGCTGTCGCCCGAGCGGACCAGCCCCTGCCCGTTCAGGAAGAAAGAGACCGCGATGACATGCGGCGTATTTAATATCGTGTCGACGAGCTCAGCCGACGGCTTCATGTAAGGATCGGATATTATCTCTATATGGGAATAGGTGCCGATGATCTTCTCTCTCAAGTCCTCGTCAAAGCCGCTCATGACGGCTATGACGATGATGAGGGCGCCGACGCCGACAGCCACGCCGAGGACCGAGATCAGGCTGATAAGGGATATGAACTTCTCTTTACGCCTGGAGGTGAAGTACCGGAGGCTGACCGAGAGCTGCCAACTCATCATGTCTCTTCTTGCTTCGTTTGCGGTTTAAGCTGGGGGAATAATATGACGTCCCGTATCGACGCTGAATTGGTCAATACCATGACGAGCCTGTCGATGCCTATGCCGAGCCCTCCGGCGGGCGGCATGCCGTATTCGAGCGCGGTCACGAAGTCCTCGTCGATCGTCTTCGACGGCCGCTTTCCGTCCGCGGTGGCACGCAGCTCGTCGAGGAAACGCGCCCTCTGTTCTATCGGGTCGTTCAGCTCCGAATAGGCGTTCGCTACCTCCATCCCGCCCATGTAGAGCTCGAACCTGTCGGTGAGGAGCGGGTTGTCGCTCTTCACCTTGGCGAGCGGGCACATCTCCCTGAACATGTCGACGACAAAGACCGGGTGCCCGCCGGCCTTTGGTTCGACGAGGTCCCCTACTATATTTATAACCTGGGTGCGCGAGACGTCTTTGCCGTCTATCTCTATGCCTTTCTTCTTCAGCTTCTTTATCCATGCCGCGTGATCGTCCGCGGCCGTTATGTCGAATTGCTCCTTCATGAGGTCGGCGAAAGAGACGGTCTCCCACTTCGAGAGGTCTATACGCTTTCCCTGATACTCGATCTCCGTCGTGCCGAGGACCTCTTTTGCCAGGCTCGTTACGAGCTCCTCGGTGAGGCGCATCATCCCCTCGCAGTCCGAGTAGGCCTCATAGACCTCGAGCATCGTGAATTCCGGATTGTGTTTTATGGAGATGCCTTCGTTGCGGAAGTTGCGGTTTATCTCATAGACCTTCTCGAACCCGCCTACGAGAAGGCGCTTCAGGTACAGTTCCGGCGCTATCCTGAGGTAGAGGTCGATGCCGAGCGCCTCGTGGTGCGTCTTGAAGGGTTTGCCCGCGGCGCCGCCCGGTATCGACTGCATCATCGGCGTCTCGACCTCGAGGAAACCTTTAGAATCCAGGAACGAGCGTATGTGGCTGACGATCTTCGACCGCGTGATGAATACTTTCTTAACGTCATCGTTCACGATGAGGTCGACGTAGCGCTGGCGGTATCTCGTCTCGACGTCCTTCAGGCCGTGCCACTTCTCCGGAAGCGACCTCAGGCTCTTAGACAGCATCCGGAATTCCTTAACGACGATCGTGGGTTCGCCGGTGCGCGTCTTGAACGTCTCCCCTTTCACGCCGGCAAAGTCGCCTATGTCGACGTTCTTTAAGAACGAGAACGTGTCGGCCCCGATAGAGTCCTCTTTGATATACGCCTGTATTTTCCCGGAGGAATCTTTCAGATCGAGGAACATGCTCTTTCCGTGCAGGCGCAGTGCCATGATGCGGCCGGCCACCACGACCGGTTTACCTTCGGAGAAGGCGGCCTTGAGCTCGCCGATACCGGAGGTGGTCGCAAAGGCGCCGCCGTACGCGTAGACGCCGCCCTTGGCGATATTCTCGAGCTTCGCCTTCCTCTGTTTTACCAGTTCGTTCTCTTCTAAATGTTCGGGCATAGAGTATATCCTATCATAAAACTAGCCGCGGCGCGAGGACGGGCTGTGATTCTCTTTCTTCAATATATCCAGGAAGACCTTCACTATGACAGGATCGAATTGGGTGCCGGCGCCGTCCTTTAAGATCTTCATGGCCTGCTTTTTTGAAAAAGCCTTCCGGTATGGCCGGTCGGAGGTCAGCGCCTGATAGACGTCGGCTATAGATATTATGCGCGCGCCGAGCGGTATCTCCTCGCTCTTCAGTCCTGCCGGATATCCCTTGCCATCCCAGCGCTCGTGATGGTAGAGGATGAGCGGTATGATGTCGTGCATGAACTGTATCGGCCGTATGATATCGGCGGCGATCTGCGGATGGCGCTTTATCTCGTCGTACTCCTTCGTGCTGAGCTTCGACTTCTTGTGCAGTATTTTGTCGCTGATGCCGACCTTGCCGAGGTCATGCAGCACGGCCGCCTGTTTCAAGTGCTCTATCTCCTCGCGGCTGATGTTGAGCGCCCTGCCGATCTCCGTCGAATAGCGCACCGTGCTCTCGGCGTGCTTGCCAGTGTAGTGGTCCCTCATCTCTATCGTCTTGGCAAACGCGAATATCGATTCTATCAGGCTCTGCTTGCCGCGCCGCGTCAGCCGCGCTATCTTCTCTTTCAGGAATTTGATGTCCGCGCCTTCAAGAAAAAGGCGCTTCGGCTTCTTTATGTCGGCGGAGGTATATACGGTGTTGCCGCCGTCCTCCTTGACCTTCGCGATTATCTTGTCGGCCAGGTCCACCAGGTCCATCCCCTTGGCTATGGTATCGTCGGGGTAGGCGGCGACCGCCACACTAAGCTTCAGCTTGATCACGTGCTTCTTGTCGCCGAAACTATACATGTTTATCGACTCGAGGAGCCGCTGCGACATGGCGAACGCCTTCGTCCTGTCCGAGGCAGGAGAGAGGACGAGGAACTCCTCGCCCCCGTAACGGATGATGATATCGTATTTACGAACCAGTTTCCGCAGGTGAGTAGCGAACTGCTTCAGGACGAGATCTCCGAACTCATGGCCGTAGAGGTCGTTCACCGACTTGAAATAATCTATGTCGATCATGATGATCGAGAACGGGTGGCCGTACCGCTTGGCGCGGTAGAATTCCGGTTCCAGGACCTCGTTAAGGTAGTGATGGTTATAGAGTCCCGTCTGCGAGTCCTTGAGCGCCAGCTGCTTGAGCCGCCTGTTGGTCGTCACGATCTCCCTGTTCAGGGCCTCGCGCTCCTTCTCCGCGAATTTCGAGCCTGTGACGTCGGCGCCTATGAACATGCTGCCCATGATCTTTCCGTAGCTGTCGCGGATTATATTAGACGACCATGAGACGGTGCGCTTCTCGCCGGTCGAGATCACCACTTCCGTCTCCAGGTCCTTGATCGTCTTGCCCGCCGCCACCAGCTTCTTCGTAAAACGCATTATCTTGTTCCTGTAGGCGGGGTCGCTATATAGCAGTTCCCATTTTTTGAAATTGTCCAGGAGGTCCGCTCTCTTATACCCTGTTATCTCCTCCGCCTTCTTGTTCCAGAGGAGGAGACGCCCGTCCTTGTCCACGGCCTCGATCCAGACATTGGCCTCATCCAAAAGCGTCTCGTAGTAGCTCTTCTGCCACTCGAGCGCTTTCTTCGCATCATCGCGCTGCCTGAGGGCCGTCGCGTTCTCGAGCGCGATTGCCGCGCTGGCAGCAAGGCCCTGAAGCATGAATACGTCCTGGGCGTCGAAAGCGCGGTGGTCCTTCTTATTATGTATCTCGAGACATCCTATGAGATCTCCTTCGCGGCTGATGATCGGTACGTTGATAAGGTTATAAAGGTCGAAGGCCTTTCGCATCTCCGGAGTTATGTGAGGGTCTTTCTCGGCATCGTTGCAGATATATGTCTTGTGCGCCGTGGCGAGGCAGGCGCACATGCCTTCCCCGGGCTTGAAGGCGTAATCTATGGGTATCGCCTTCCCATCCCTGTTATACTCCCTGAAGAACATCTTGCCGTCGGCCATCAACCCCGCGGTCCCGGCCGTCGCGTCGACCAGCTCTATAGCGGCGGTAACGAGCGTCCGTAATATCACCGGCACATCCAGGACAGCGTTTATATGCTGGCTGGTGCGCGAAAGGATCTCGAGCTGGTAGTCGCGGCGCAGGAGGTCCTCCTCCTGTTTCTTGCGCTGCGTGATATCCCGGGCGAACGCGAAATTATATTCGTCGCCCTGGAACTCGAGATAATTGACAGTCATCTCGACAGGGATGATGGTGCCATCCTTGCGCCGGTGCTTCGTCTCGAAACTGAATGAGCGGCGTTCTTTCAATTCCTGCCAATGTGCCGGCCACGCCTCCTTCGGGAAATTCGGGTCGATATCGCTTATGGTCATTCCGAGCAGCTCGTCCCGCGAATAATCGAGCGCCTTGCACGTGATATCATTCACGTAGAGGATCCTGGAATCCGGCGAGATCCAGAAGATCGGGTCTGCAGAGTGCTCTATCGCGAAATGGGCTATCTGGCTCATCTCCTCGGCGCTCCTGCGCTCCTCCTCGACGCCGATGGCGAGCGCGATGAAGCCTACTATTTCCTTATCCTCTTCGGTAGGATCAAAATCGTGCTGGTAGACGACGCAGAGGCTGCCTACATAAGAGCCGCCGACCTTCACAGCGCGGCCGACGTATGTCTGCAGGTTGTATTTGGTCACGCCCGGGTCTGACTGGGCGTACTCGGTCTCCTGCAGGCTCCTTATGACGACGACGCTGTCGGTCTTCTTTTTTATGACATCATAACAGATATGCCCTTCAGCTTTGTCGACCGGTATGAAGTCGGCCGGGCAGTTCCACTGGCCGCAGGAGCGCAGCATACCCTCTTCGAGGCGGTTGTAAAGGGCGCAGTCGGCGCCCAGGAGCTCTCCGCAAAGCGCCGTGAGGCGGCTTATGTTCTCGTCGGGATCCGCGCCGAAGCTCAGGAAGGTCTCGTGTATCTTAGTCCACCGCTCTTCGGATTGCTTGCGCTCGGTGATGTCGCGCACGATCGCCAGTATACGGTACTTGCCGCCGATGACAGCCCGCTTAAGGTTCACCTCCACCCAGAAGAGCCTCTGGGCCTTATCCTTAGCCACCCATTCGAAGAGCTGCGCCTCGCCGCGCGAGGCCTTGTCTATGAGGCCCAGTAAATCGTTCTGCGTATACGGCGGCTCGCCGAGGCTCAGGTCATGGATGCTGAGGCGCAAGATCTCCTCTTTAGGATAGATGTACATCTCGCAGGCTTTGTCGTTGACGTCCACTATCTGGGCCGTCTCTATATCGAGGATGAATATGGCGTCGTTCGCTGTATTGAATATGGCTCGGTAACTCTCTTCGGATATGACGAGAGCTTCTTCCGCCTGCCTCCGCTCAGTGATGTCGCGGCCGACGCCGACTATCCCGGTTATCCTGCCCGACTTATCGTACGTGGGCACCTTAGATGTGAGGAGCCATTTCGTCTCGCCCGAGGAAGCCCTGATCTGTTCTTCTATGTTAAGCAAAGGCTTACCCGTGCGGATGATCTCTCTCTCGTCTGAAAAGAATTTTTCGGCCATCTCGGGAGGGTAATAGTCTCTATCGGTCTTTCCGATCAAATCCTGCGGCGTCTTTGCGCCCATCACTTCTGCCGTAGCGTTATTTGCCGTAATAAAACGGCTCTCGGTATCCTTGAAGTAGACGAAAGTCGGTATCGCGTTTATAACGGTGCTGAGGAGGTTCCTCTCCCTCTCCAGCGCGTCATCGGCTTTCCCGCGATCTTTCATCTCTTCCTGCAGCTTAGCGCTCTTTTCCATGGCTTCCAGCCTGTCATACCCCAGCCCCGTGATAAGCAATGCTATGTCCCCAAGGAAAGAGAGCGTTGCCGTGAACTCCTCTTCCGTGACCACGGGGACCTCTCGCAAAGCCTCCAGGTATTTCTCAACATCATATCCGTAGGTCTCGGCCTGCTTCCTGAACCGTTCGATGTCAGGCTCTTTGAAGAATACCTGTCCGGTGGCGAGCGTCGCGACATGCTTTCCCTGGATAATGATAGGCGTCCCGCCGTCCACCAGCCCGTTATCGCATAGCTCGATATTAATATCGCCTTCCTTCTTAAGCTTATCGGTCATGGCTACGTTGCTCTTCAGGCAGCACTTGCTGGATTCGGGGTTCGTCCTGTGGAATTTGGTGCAGACGTCCCTCCAGCCCGTGGATATGAGGATCTCCTGGTCGGGATACGAAATAAACCCTACGGTAGACCCCGTAGCCTCAGAGAACCTTTCAAATATCTGGCGCAGCCTTTCCAGGTCTACCAGGTCTCTGATGGAATATTTCCCGTCTATCAGGTGTTCGCTTTCCAATCCCATCGCTTCCTTGTCTTTCCCTTCCAAAATTTTCTAAATTGCTGACTTTTTATTATAATAATAAGATATCGAAAAAATCACGAAAATATTATTCGCTAATTTCAGAGACACTACGTCCTATATTTACAGCAAATTAAGTATACTACTATATTTATAATAAGTCAAATCCAGATTTTGGCAAAGCAAAATCTGGATAGGGAAACCGCTTGAAAAGTCCAAAATTTTCTCTGTAAAATTTTGGGCAAATCCAGGTGTTGCGAAAATGTAGCAGATATCGCGGAATAGGGCAGTTTCCGTTATTTTATATTTTGATTAAAAGTAAAATTATATTTGACTTTTTAGCATATAAATGGTACCCTGCCCCTATGGAGAAGGGCCGTTTTGAGGATGACGCAACGCTCATCCGCTCATGCGTCGAGCGCGACCATTCGGCCTGGGATTTTTTTGTAAAAAAGTACTCAAACCACATCCTCATCTCTATCGTATTCCGCCTGCGCAAGTACGGCATACACCTGAAGGTGGAAGACCTGAAGGAGATAGAGCAGGATACCCTCTCCCTTCTCTGGGAAGGCAGCAAGCTTGCCGAGATCCGGAACCCCGAGAGCCTGAGATACTGGCTCGCGATCATCTCCGGGAACACCGCAGTGCAATACATGAGAAGGCAGAAGCGGCTCGACCGGCTGGCGGCCAAGTCCCTCTCTGAAACTATAGGCGGTACAGAGATGGCCGACATGTTACCTTCAAGCGTGCTTACGCCGGCGCAGGAGCTGGAAAGGTCCGAGTTATCCGAAAAGATAGAAAAGGCTCTGGAGTCGCTGCCAGATAAGGAGAAGCTGGCCCTTAAACTCAGCCTCCTCTACGGCAAAAAATACGAGGAGATATCCGGCATCATGGCCATGCCGCCCGGAACGGTCTCCAGCTACATAAAGAGGGCCAAAAAGCGCTTGAGAAAAAAATTGCAACAATTTAGCGGTTTTTAGCGTCTTATATAGTAAAGGATCATATGACAAAGACCATTCCTAAGATAAGGGCTCATCCGACCGAGAACGATCTAGCCGACTTTCTCTCCGGCTCTCTACCGAAAGAGCGGAGAGATCAGGTGGAGAGCCATATCGCCGGCTGTGACGAGTGCCTTGCGGCAACTGTCGCGGCATATGAATCCGCAGGCCCGTCCGGCAAAAAGGCTGCATTCAAAAATAAGGTGGGTAAATACATGAAGAGGCTGAATATCTATCTCGTATTGGCAGGGCTGTCGTTCGCGCTTTCATTCTTCACGCACCGCTACTTCATACAGTTACTAGTAGCTACTCTGCTTTTGGGCATAAAGTGGATAGTGGATGCAAAATCCACCAAGATGCTCGTCATGATATACGAGGCATGGAAACATGGCGGCGAGAAAGAGGCGTCGAGGGTGCTGGAGAGGCTGGAGCAACCCCAAAATTTTCAGAGGAAATTTTGAGGTATAAAAAAGACCCAAGCCGTTAGCCTGGGTCATTTTACGAAGAAGGCGCTTCGCCTTTGCGGAAAGACTTATCTCAGCGCCGGCTGGCCATCTTTCGATCGCCCCCTTCTTAGGGTTTGGAGCCGGGGCTGGGCGCGTTTCCCGACGCAGAACGCCTTTCAGCCTCCTGAGCGGGTCCGCCATCTATTCGCAAGGCGGAGCTTCCCCTCTTCCAATTTTAAGTATATCACGCGGAAGGAAATTTGCAATGGCTGGAGCCCTGCCTTTTTCATTGCTAACCTTCACTCTTTGGCAGGAAGCCGGATAACGCCGAGATGCTTTCTTATAAACTTCAATATGCACCACTCAAAGCCGTTTTCATCGACGACTTTTCGGAAAGCTTCCAGCACAGGTACGGGATGTTCTGCCGATGATTCTTTGCCGAGATCGAGCTTTGAGTCGACGTCGTGCACCAGCATGAACCCTCCGGGTTTCATCATCGAAAGGCTGTCCCTGATATCGTAAAGCGCCGCGTCGAACGTGTGTGCTGCGTCGACGAGGCATACGCCGACCTTTCCCCTGAGCTGAGAATAGACCCGGGGCAGGGCAACTTTCGAATCTTCGCAGATCAATTCGATATATTCGTCCTTTAACCCGGCCGCCTTTATATTCCTCCGCGCCACATCAGGAAAACTCCTGGGAACGCCTTCGCCGCTGTCTATGCAGACCAGCCTGCCGCGGCCGTTCTCTGCCAGCGCCCTCGCTATGCCGACGGCAGTGCCGCCCGCGTTAGTGCCGACCTCTACGACGATATCCGGCTTATAAAACTTCACGAAGGCATGCATCCACCTGCCGTAGCGGGGATGGTCCCTCCCTCTTCCACTCACGCCGGGCAGGGCACTTTGAAATCCTGGCAGCGGGTCTTCAGGCAAAGACAGAAACAGCCCGAAGAGACCTTTATCTAATTTTAAAGGGCCTTCTATCCTAAAGCTCATGGTAGGCGCCAATATGGCGTTCTCTACTATCTTCATGGTGATGATATGTTATTACACTTAAGGATATAACACAATTAAAAAATATATGCAAAATAGTTGCAACAATTTCAGGCCTTTTAGCGTCTTATATAGTAGAAGGAGGTGATAGCTATGGCAACAGAAGACCTGAAACTGGCGGTGACCCGCATTCATAAACTTGAAGGCGAAGGCGCCACTAAGGCTTTCTGCGACATCTCGATACTCGACAGTCTTGTGATCAATGGGCTGCGGGTCGTTCAAGGCAAGGACGGGCTTTTCGTCAGTATGCCGCGCGAGGCGGGTAAAGACGGCAAGTATTACAATACCGTCATTCCTCTTCGAAGGGAAGTTAAAGACGACATCGAGAAGCTCGTTCTGGAAGCATACGGAGGATAGGCTGTGGGCCGTGAGAATAAGGATATCGGGCAGTCCGGCGAGAAGGCGGCCGCCGAATTCTTAAAGCGCAAAGGCTATAAGATCGTCGGCAGCAATCTCAGGACACCGTTCGGCGAACTGGACCTCATAGCAAGACAGGGCAAATACCTTGTCTTCGTCGAGGTGAAGAGCCGGTCAACTGATTCTCTCGGCCCGCCGTCCCTTTCGGTCACATGGCGCAAAAAGGAGCGCATCGTCAGAAATGCCCTCTGGTATCTGGCCGGCCGCGGCAGGGCACATTCGTACTGGAGGATCGACGTCGTTTCGGTGAAGCTGAGCGCTTCCCGGGAAGTCGAACGCATAGAAGTGATAGAGAACGCTGTGGAGGATGATGGTTATTAAGGAGATCGACGATGATCGCAAAGGTTTACTCAAGCAGTATCGTTGGAGTCGAGGCGCGCGAAGTTACGGTTGAGACCGATATCGGCGGGGGGCTACCCGGTTTCAATATAGTTGGATTACCTGATACGGCGATAAAGGAGTCCCGGGACAGGATAAGGACCGCAATAAGAAATTCCGGCTTCTCTTTCCCTGCGAAAAAAATAACAACGAACCTGGCGCCCGCTGACGCCAGGAAAGAAGGCGCGTCGTTCGACCTGCCTGTCGCCCTTTCGGTGCTCTCTGCCGAAGGGATACTCGAATATCCCGACCTCAGCGACTATATATTCTGCGGAGAGCTGTCGCTCGACGGCAGGCTGAAGCCCGTCAGGGGCGCCCTGCCTATCGCCATCGGCCTTACGAACATGCGGAAGAATAAGTTCATCCTGCCGAAGGAGAACGCCAAAGAGGCCGCCACTGTAAAAGGGATAGCGGTCTATCCGGCCGAGACCCTGAAGGAGGTGGTTGATTTCCTGAATAAAAAGATAGACCTCAAGGCGCAGGCGCCCAACACCGAATCGATATTGAAACGAAATTCAAAATACAAGATAGATTTCAGCGACGTAAAGGGCCAGGAGCACGTGAAGCGCGGCCTCGAAGTCGCTGCCGCGGGCGGCCACAACATCCTGCTCATAGGCCCTCCCGGCTCGGGCAAGAGTATGCTCGCCAAGAGGCTGCCCACGATCCTTTCCGAGATGACTATCGAAGAGTCGCTCGAGACATCGAAGATCCACAGCGTCGCAGGGCTGCTCCTACCCAATAAGGTGCTGGTCGGTACCAGGCCGTTCCGGTCGCCGCACCATACCATCTCTGACGCAGCTCTTGTGGGCGGCGGGACCAATCCCAGCCCCGGCGAGATATCGCTCGCCCATAACGGCGTCCTCTTCCTCGATGAGCTCCCTGAATTCAAAAGGAACGCCCTTGAGGTCCTGAGGCAGCCTATGGAAGAAGGCTCGGTGACTATATCGCGCGTAGCCAATACGTTGACCTACCCGGCGAAATTCATGCTTGTGGCTGCCATGAACCCCTGCCCGTGCGGGTACTTCACAGATCCGAAGAGAGAGTGCCACTGTTCACCCATCCAGATCCAGCACTACCTCTCGAAGGTCTCAGGGCCGCTTCTCGACAGGATAGACATACACCTCGAGGTCCCGCGGCTGAAACTGGAACACCTTACGGATAAGCGGCGCGGTGAGCCCTCCGAGGAGATAAGAAAGCGCGTTGACAAAGCCAGAGTCTGGCAGAAGGAACGCTACGCCAATACCGGCGTCTTCTTCAATGCCCGCCTCGAATCGAAGGAGCTGGAAAAATATTGCCTGCTCGATAAAGAGAGCGAGGAGCTCTTGAAACTTGCGATACTTGAGCTGGGGATCTCGGCGCGTGCTTACGACAAGATCTTGAGGGTGTCGAGGACGATAGCGGACCTGGACGGGAAAGAGACGATAGAGGCGCATCATATATCGGAGGCTATATCGTACAGGAGCCTGGATCGTAACCTGTGGGGATAAAGATTGAGGAAAAGCTGAGACCATGAACAATAAAAAAAGAGCGTCCGTAACATATTTAATCCCTCAGGAAACCGTAGAAAGTAAGATATTGTTTCTGCGTAACGAGAAAATTATGTTAGATAGCGATCTTGCCCTGCTATACAACGTCGAGACAAAGCAGCTTAAGCGCGCTGTCAATAGAAACCTTGAACGGTTTCCAGATGATTTTATGTTTAAGCTTACCGGAGAAGAATATAAGGTTTTAAGGTGCCGGTTTGGCACCTTAAAAAGAGGTCGACACACTAAATATCTTCCCTATGCCTTCTCCGAGCAGGGTATCGCAATGCTCTCGAGCGTGCTTAACAGTAAACGGGCTATACTGGTTAACATACAGATCATAAGAACATTTACCAAATTAAGAAAATTGCTGCTATCTAACGAAGACTTAAAAAGGAAAGTTATTTCTATGGAAAAACAATATGACCACCAATTCAAGATTGTTTTTGACGCAATAAGACAGCTTTTAACGCCGCCTGAAAAACCGAAACGGCGTATCGGTTTCCATGCGCATGAAGATTAAAACGTTAAACTATAAAGGAGATACTATAATGAGTGGCGCTACACCGTTATGCCAATTAACAAAAGAATACGGAAAAAATGTTATGGTTTCCAGGGTAAACGGCTATAACATAATCCATCTAGACGAGCCTACGGATGAACAGATAAAACAGAGGATAAAAGAGGTGCTCGATGGCCATGCGGACGACGACCTTGAAGACGATTGCCCACTTTGCCAATCGATGAAAAACGAGCCCTGCGATATTGTATATTTCAAGCAGTAAGCAGGTTATCCACATTAGTAGCGGAGGTTTAAACCTCCGCTACTACTTCTTCATCACGGCGATACTTAATAGATAGATTAGTGTAAGACAAATGCACGCGAATGCGAAGATGTCGCCGTATACGGTATAAAAGGTCCTTGTCTTCGTGAGCACGATCTCGTGGACACTGAATCCGCCTACAAATATCTTCCTGCCGCCCGACTCGACGGACGCTGCCATTTCGCCCTTCTGATCCATGAAACAGGATAGCCCCGTATTGGCGGCCCTTACCACATTGACCCTGTTCTCGACCGCCCTGAAGGTTGAAGCCTGGGCGTGCTGGTAAGGCGCGCTCGAATCCTTGAACCAGGCGTCGTTCGTGATGTTGACCAGGAAATCGGCGCCGTGCCTCACGAATTCACGCGCCAGCTCGGGGAATATGTCCTCGAAACATATCAGGCACGAGAACTTCACTTTCTTCGAAAGCTTCCAGTTCAGATCCTTGCCGCCGGACCTTCTTTCTATAAAAAAACTGAAGACCGTGAAGTCTTTGCCGCGGCTGAAGTCGCCTATAGGCGACGGCGCAAGGCGCTCAACGAATGACAGAAAACGCTTGAACGGGACATACTCTCCGAACGGCACGAGATGAAGCTTGTCGTAGCGTCCGGTGAGCTTACCATCGGCGCCGAAGAGGACGGCGCTATTGTAAAAGACGTTTTCCGCTTTCGCCTCCGCGCTCGGCGCTCCAACGAGTATAGGCGCCTGCACGCTCCTGGCGAGGCCGGACATACGTTCAGAGACGGCTTTGTCAAACTCTATAAACGCCGGCACCGATGTCTCCGGCCAGATAATGAGGTCCGGCTTCTCTCTTGCCGCTTTCCTTGTAAGGGCCTCGTATTTATCGAGTATCTCTCTCCTGAAACCGTAGTCCCACTTCTTTGACTGCGGAATATTGCCCTGTATAACGGCCACCTTTAGATGTTCGCCCGGAAAGATATTCCTGAGCCTGAATGTGCCGTAGGAGATCGCCAGGAATACGAGCGAGAGCGCGACCATCAGGTAGAATGTGCTGTGCCGCTTATTCTTTAGTTCCTTTAACGTCAAATAGATGGCGGCGTTCACGAGGACTATGAGAAAGCTTACGCCATAAGCGCCTGCGAGATCGGCTATCTGTATCATCGTCGGGTTGCCGGTCTGCGAATGGCCGAGAAGCACCCACCCGAATCCGGTAAACAGGTGTGACCTGATCCATTCGAGCGTGACCCATGCGGCGGGAATTATAAATAGAGTCGCTTCCGGTCTGGCTGTCTGCGGCCTCGCAGTGTATGACACGGCCAGTCCGAACAGTCCAAAATAGAGCGCCAGATACAGAACGACGGCGATCATGCCCGGGAGCGTGACGTGAATGAGCCAATATATCGTTCCGAGGAAGAAGAGGATTCCTGCAAGATATGCTATGAGGAATGCCTTGAAGGGCTTCTCTCCGTCTATCGCGAAGAACAGAGGGATGAGCGCGACCCAGGCGAGCATGTTAATATTGAGATCCGGGAAGGATGCTATTAATAGAACAGCGGATATTGCGGCTGAAAAGATCTTCATTTCCCGCAGCACTTCTTGTACTTTTTCCCGCTGCCGCACGAGCACGGGTCATTCCTACCGACCTTAGGGGTCTCTCTATGATATGTCTCGACCTTTTGCGGCAACTGGCCTTCATAGGAAGCCGGCGACGCCGCATCCTCGCCCTGAGGCACGTCCTGGAATTGGCTCTTCTCCTCGTGAACCAGCTGCTGCTTTGAGACGGCGAAGACCGGAGCCTCTCTCTCCTCCTTGACGGCTTGTATCTTGAAGAGGTACTCCAGCGTCTCCTCTTTTATCCGGTCTATCATATCCATGAACATCGCGTAACCCTCGTGCTGATACTCTATCAGAGGATCGCGCTGGCCATAGGCCCTCAGGCCTATGCCTTCCCTAAGGCTGTCCATGGCGTATAGATGGTCCTTCCACCTCGTGTCCACCACCTGGAGGAGGACCATCCTTTCGAGATGCCTGGCCATATCCGTGCCAAGCTGCTTCTCCTTCTCCTCATAGACCGCTTTCATCCTCTCCAGAATGGTATCCCTGATCTCAGGCAGCCTCATCTCCTCAAAATTCAGGTCTTTTGTCTTGATGAAGAACCTTGACTCCAGATACTGCCTTAAGCCCTCGAAATCCCACTCATCCGCCCTCATCTTCTCGTTAGCGTATGTCGCAAGAGCGGCGTCCACGACCTCTTCCATCAGCTCGTGGATATATTCCTTCAGGTCTTCGCCGAAGAGGACCCTGCGCCTCTCTTCGTAGATGACCTCCCTCTGCCTGTTCATGACATTGTCGTATTCGAGAAGGTGTTTGCGTATCTCAAAGTTGTGCGACTCCACCCGCTTCTGGGCAGTCTCGATCGCCTTCGTTATAAAAGGATGCTGAATATCCTGCCCCTCCTCCATGCCCATCTTCTCCATCATCCCCTTTATCCTGTCAGAGCCGAATATACGCATGAGGTCGTCTTCTAAAGACATGTAGAACCTGCTCGAGCCGGGATCGCCCTGCCTTCCGGAGCGGCCGCGCAGCTGGTTATCTATGCGGCGCGCCTCATGGCGCTCGGTCCCCAGGACGTGCAGCCCGCCCAGATCCGTAACTCCTTCGCCGAGGACTATGTCGGTCCCGCGGCCGGCCATGTTCGTGGCGATCGTCACCACGTACTTCTGCCCGGCCTTCGCGATTATCTCCGCCTCCATCTCATGGTATTTGGCGTTCAGGACGTGGTGCGGTACATTCATCTTCTTCAGGAGGCTCGATAGCCGTTCGGACTTTTCGATCGAGATCGTGCCGACGAGGACCGGCCGCGCGTTCTTGTAGAGCTCGGCTATCTCGGCGCATACGGCGTTGAACTTCTCCCTCTCGGTCTTGTATATTATGTCCGGATGGTTCGTCCTCTTCATCTGTTGGTTCGTCGGGATGACGACGACGTCGAGCCCGTATATCTTGCCGAACTCGACGGCCTCTGTCTCGGCGGTGCCGGTCATGCCGGCCAGTTTCCTGTACATCCTGAAATAGTTCTGGAAGGTAATGGTGGCGAGCGTCTGGTTCTCGCGCTCTATCTTGACGCCCTCTTTCGCCTCGACGGCCTGGTGGAGCCCGTCAGACCAGCGCCTGCCCGGCATGAGGCGTCCCGTGAACTCATCGACGATGACTACCTCGCCGTCCTTTATGACGTAATCGACGTCCTTTTTATAGAGAGCGTGCGCGCGTATGGCCTGGCGGATATGGTGCTCCCATTCTGACTGGAGGTCCTCGTAGAGGTTCTTGACGCCTATCAACTGCTGGCATTTCACCACGCCCTCTTCGGTGAGGTTCGCCGTGTGATTTTTCTCGTTGACGACGTAGTCTATCCCTTTCTCTAAGTCGAGCCCCTTATACTTGGCGTCTATCTCTTCCTTGTCAGTGATCATCTTGCCCTTGAGGCGCGGGACTATCTTGTTTATCGTGTAGTACTTGTCGGTAGACTCTTCAGCCGGGCCGGATATGATCAGCGGAGTGCGCGACTCGTCTATCAGTATCGAATCGACCTCGTCGACTATGGCGTAGTTCAGGCCGCGCTGGACCATCTCATCCTTATGGACGACCATGTTGTCGCGCAAGTAGTCGAAACCGAATTCGTTATTGGTGCCATATGTCACATCGCAGGCGTACGCGGCCTTGCGTAAACGCTGGTCCATGTCGTGCTGTATGGCGCCGACGGTGAGACCGAGGAATTCATAGATAGGCCCCATCCAGTTGCGGTCCCTCTTGGCGAGATAGTCATTAACGGTCACGACGTGAACACCTTCGCCGGTGAGCGCGTTCAGGTAGACGGGCAGTGTCGCGACGAGCGTCTTGCCCTCGCCCGTAGCCATCTCCGCGATCTTGCCATGATGGAGGGCGAGCCCGCCCATGAGCTGAACGTCGAAATGGCGCATCTTGACGGTCCTCTTGGCCGCTTCACGGACGACCGCAAAGGCCTCGGGCAGGATAGGCTCAAATATGCTGTTCTTCAGGTCCCTGAGCTTCCTCTTTAGTCTCTCTTTTTCGTCAGGCGAGGTAGTGGTGCGGAACAGCTCTTCGAGCTCCCTCGAGTCCTCTTTGAAGGTCTTGTATTTTTCGGAGACCCTGATTTTGAATTCGTCGGTCTTGGCTCGCAGCTCGGCGTCGGAGAGCTTCGAGACCTGCGGTTCGAGCGCGTTTGTGGCCGTGATTATGGGCCTCAGGCCCTTCAGGGCCCTTTCGTTCTGCGTTCCGACTATCTTCTTCAATATATAGTTTAGCATCCTGGTCCTATGCCCCTGCTCTCTGGCCTTTCACCATCTTCAGATATGATTCCATGAAAGGGTCCAGCTTCCCTTCCAGGACGGCCTGGGCGTTCCCGGTCTCACATTCCGTCCTGTGGTCCTTGACCATAGAATACGGATGCAGGACATACGAGCGTATCTGACTTCCCCACGCTATCTCTTTCTTGGCGTCGTACGCGCTCTCCAGCGCCTTCGCCTTCTTCATCCGTTCCCTGTCGTACAGCTTTGCTTTCAATATCTTAAGGGCCGTCTGCTTGTTCTTGAACTGCGAGCGCTCGTTCTGGCACTGGACGACGATGCCGCTGGGCATATGAGTGATGCGGACCGCCGAATCGGTCTTATTGACGTGCTGGCCGCCCGCGCCGCCGGCGCGGTATGTGTCTATCCTGAGATCCGGCTCCTTTATGTCGATCTGGATATCATCGGAGACTTCCGGTATCACATCTATCGAGGCGAATGAGGTGTGACGGCGTTTGTTCGAATCGAACGGCGAGATCCTGACCAGCCGGTGCACCCCGGATTCCGCCTTAAGGAAACCATAGGAGTAATCGCCTTTTATGAGGATAGTCGCGTTCTTTATTCCCGCTTCTTCGCCCGTTACCTGATCTATGACGGTGATCTGGTAACCCTTGCTATCGGCCCACTTTCCGTACATCCTGATAAGCATCGCCGCCCAGTCGCAGGACTCGGTCCCGCCGGCGCCCGCGGTCACGGTCATGATGGCATTGTTCCTGTCCGCCTCCCCGCCGAGAAGGCTGTTGAACTCGAGGTTGTCGAGCTTCTGCTTCAACGCGGTCAGGTCATTATGAAAGTGTGTTAAGGATTCGGCGTCTTCCGGGGTCGCTATGCCGATGATATCCTTCAGGTCCTTGAATTCGGCGGCTATCTTTGCGAATGGCTCTATGACGGCCTTTGAATCCTTGAGCTCCCTTATGACCGCCTTGGAGCGTGCCTCATCCTTCCAGAAATCTTCTTTAGCTATCTGGGCCTCGAGCGACTCGACCCTCTTTGACTTTTGAGCGATGTCAAAGATAACCTCTCAGGTCTTCGAGTTTTTGCTCGACCATCCTGATATCTTCTTTAAGTGCTTCTATCATAGTGAGGCCTTGACTTACGCGACTGCAAGGAGCGTAAGTCATTAGTCAGTTTGCTTGTGGGGCCGAACTATCCCGCCCGTCCCGCGAAGCGGGACTGGCTGCGGGATGATATAGCCATTATATCAACCGCGAGCGGCCTACGTCAATGCCTTCCCGAAAGTCCCTATTTTCTGAAATGACTGATAATATTCTTCGCCGACTTCTCATCTATCCTCTCCACCTTGAGGAGCTCCTCAAGGCTCGCCGCCTTTATCTTCTCGACGGAGCCGAAGCGGGCCAGGAGCGCTTCCTTGCGCTTCCTGCCGATGCCGCGTATCTCGTCCAGCTCCGAGAACTCCATCTTTTTCGAGCGCAGGCCCTTATGGTACGTTATGGCGAATCTGTGCGCCTCGTCCCTTATCCTCTCCAGGAAGTGGAGCGCTTTGGAATCCCTGGGAAGGATTAAGGGGTCCTTTCTGTCTTTCATATATATGTGCTCAAATTCCCCGCCTGCCCGTACAAGTCCCCCTTGCAGGCGGGCAGGCTTGGCTATCCCGATCGCAGGGACCCCTGAGATGCCCAGTTTTTCAAGCTCGTCAAGGGCGGCAGCCAGGTGGCCCTTCCCCCCATCTATAACTATGAGGTCCGGCAGGGGATTCTTCTCTTCCAGCGACCGTTCGTACCGCCGCCTCACTATCTCGCGCATCATCGAATAGTCGTCCACGCCGGAGACGGTCTTTATCCTGAACTTCCTGTATTCACTCTTGCGGGGCCTCCCTTTGTAAAAATATATCATCGAACCGACAGCCTCCTGCCCCATGATATTGGAGACATCGAAGGCCTCGACCGCCTCGACCGGAGCCTTTAATCCCAGCATGCTTTTAAGCTCTTCTATCTCGTCCGCCGGTATATACCTGACCGACTTTTCCCTCATGGAGGCCAGCGCCTCTATCCGTAGCCTTATCTTCGCGGCCTCTTCGAAACGCTCTTCCTTTGAAGCTGCAAGCATCTTCTCTGTCAGGGCCTTGATGAGGCCGGGCCTGCCCTTATCCAGGAACGTCTTTAGTTCTGCGATCATCTCCGTGTAAGCGGCCTCGTCTATCTTTCCGGCGCATGGAGCAAAGCACTGGCGCAGATGGTAGTTCAGGCACGGCCTCTTGGCCATCTTGCCGCAGCTGCGCAGAGGAAAGATCTGCCGCAGGGCGACAAGCGCCTCGCGCAGGAGCAACCCGCTCGTGTATGGGCCATAATACAAAGCGCCGTCAGGCAACTTTTTCCTAGTTATGAAAAGGCGCGGGAAGGCCTCGTTCACGGTAAGCTTCAGCCTGGGATAGCTTTTGTCATCCCGAAGCATGACGTTGTATTTCGGCGCAAGCTGTTTTATCAGGCTGTTCTCGTAGACGAGCGCCTCGGCCTCAGTCGCGGTGGGGACGCATTCTATACGGTCCACCTTGCTGACCATCGACTCCAGCCTGCCGTATAGCCGCCTCTTCGGATAGAAATAGCTGGCGACCCTTTTCCTTATGTTGGCCGCCTTGCCCACATAAAGGACTGCGCCGCCGGCGTCTTTCATTATGTAGACGCCCGGTGAGGCCGGAAGCCCCTTTATCTTCTCTTTGTGATCCATGCCCACGAATCTTTTATCTCCCTCACCTCGAACATATAACACGCTGCCAAAAATGCCCCCATGCCTGAAGCCATCGCTATCAGGAGCCCCGTAACTCCCGGATCCGGGAATGCCACCATCATGGCCTTCAATACTATGCCCATGACGCAGCTCGCCAGAAGGGCCCTCAGGAAAGTGTCGGCTATGGCTTTCGTGCCGAAGTCACCCATCTTCCGGACAAGAAGCCTGTAGAGATTGAAAAAGTTGAACGTCGCGGATATGGTGGTGGCGAGCGCAAGGCCGCCCAACTTGAGAGGCCACATCAGCGCCGCGGCGAGCGCCGCGTTGATGATGACCGCCACGAACGCCGTCTTTACAGGCGTCATGGTATCATGCATCGAATAGAACGCCGTCACCAGAAGCTTTATGCCGCCGTAAGCCATGAGGCCGAACGCGTAGAAGAAGAGCGCGCTCTCGGTTATATCGGTAGAATAGCTTGTGAACTGGCCCCTTTCAAAGAGCATCCTTATGATAGGCTTGCCCAGTATCGCCAGGCCGAAACTCGCGGGTAGCATTACCAGGAGGACGGCGCGCAAGCCGAAAGATAGCGTATCCTTGAATTTATCCATATCGTCGGCGGCGAACTCCTGGCTCATCTTAGGAAGCGCGGCCTGGGCGAGCGCGATGCCGAATATGCCGAGAGGGAACTGTATCAGCCGGTTCGCGTAGTAGAGCGCCGCTACGCCGCCCGAGCCGACTATCCAGGCAAGCGATGCCAGGATGGTGTCGACGAATATATTGATCTGGTAGACCGCAGTTCCCAGCGTCCTCGGCAGGAGTAGTTTTCCTATTCGTTTCACCGCAGGATGGCGAAAGCCGGCCCTTAGGTCGATCCGTATCCCGCGCCTCTGCATGGCTGGGACGTTGACGGCGAGCTGGAGAAGGCCTCCTGCGAGCACGCCTATGGTAAGGGCCATGACGCCGAACTTCGCGCAGAGCAGGAACGACGCTATCATCGCGATGTTCATGATGGCGGGCCCGAACGCGGGAGCGGCAAAATGTTTCATGGCGTTGAGCACCCCCATCGAGTACGCAGTCAACCCTATCAATAGAAGGTAAGGGAATATCACCCTGTTGAGCGTCACTGTGAGGGCGAACTTCTCGGGTTCGGCCGCGAATCCCGGTGCCATCATGCGCACGATGATCGGCGAGCATACAATACCGATGACGGTCATGATCGAGAGGATCATGAACGATACATTGAAGAGGATGCTTGCGGCGCGGGCGAACTCACCTTCGTCCTTGATGGCCTTGTACTCGGACAATACGGGCACGATCGCCGCGTTCATCGCGCCTTCTCCGGCCAGGTCCCTGAGCGTGTTCGGTATCCTGAAAGCGACGACGAACGCCTGCGCGGCTATGCCTGTTCCGAAGAAGTTCGCGAAGAGTATATCCCTCACGAACCCCAGCACACGGCTCAATGCCGTAGCGACACCTATTACGCCGGTCGATCTTATAAGGCTTCTCTTAGTCAATTAGAAGTTGACCTCTCTTTTGACGCGTGATATAATAGCCAAAATTTAACGGAGGAAAATAAATTGCCTATAAAAAGATCTGCTTATAAAGAACTCAGGAAAGCGAAGCTCAGGCACTTCAAGAACATATCTACCAAGACCGAGCTGAAGACGCTCGCGAAAAAATTTCAAAAGCTCGTAGAGACAAAGAAGGCGGACGAAGCGAAGAAAAAAATAAGCTCGCTCATCTCAAAAATAGACAAAGCCGCCTCAAAAGGGATCATCAAGGCGAACACCGCGTCGCGAAAGATATCCCGCCTTATGAAGAGGCTCTCCAAGCTGTCAAAGGCATAGTTTTATAATAGCGAATTCAAGGACCAGGTTTGAACGAGCGTAATCGAACCTGGTCCTTTTTATGTCCAGGTCCGCCTCTAGAAGCGATCGTATGCCGGCCTTTATCTGGCCGATCCCCAGGCCTGATACCTGTTTAAAGAATCCCGACCAGTACTTCTGCCCTATCCTGAGGCCTGCGGCTATTCGATTGTCGCTTTCTCCGCGCGACTGGAGCGTCTTTGCCTTTAAAAGCCTCTTGAAATGCCAGCAGAGGAGTCCGATTATCTCGAACTCCTTCTTGCCCGCGGATAAGAGCTCGCGGCAGATGCGCAGGGCCTTTTCCGTCTTCTTCGCGCCTATGGCGTCGGCTAGGTCGAACGTCGACGCGATGAGGCTCTTTCCCACCACCTCTTCCACGTCGCCTGCCCTTATCTCGGGCCTTCCGCCTACGAACGCGGCCAGTTTCTCCAGCTCCTGCGTAAGCGCAAGGAGATTATGCCCGTACATCTCCCTGAGCAGCGCCGCAGCATCGGCGTCCATCTTCTTCTTCATCGCTGTCAGAAAGTCATTAATCCAGGCAGCCACTTCGCGTCCGGAGAGCTCGCCGAACCGCTTGACGCTGGCGTATTTGGGTATCTCCGCGTACTCTTTAAGTATGGAATCGCCTGATGCCTCAAGGATGAGGCATGTCGACTTCGACGGGTTCTTCATGTAATTCATGAGCGAGGCCATGAATTCGGCTGAGGTCTTTTCGAGGTCCTTTATTACGACTAGCCTCCTGGAGGCAAGGAAAGGCATGGCGTTGATATGGTCGAGGACTTCGCTCTGGGAGGCCTCGCCGCCGTAAAATACCTTATGGTCGAGGTCCTTTGAGGAAGTGCCTGGGAGAGATGAGATGAGGTCTTTTACAGCCTTCTCTTTGAGATAGCTGTCGTTCCCGATGAACAGAAAGACCGGCGGGCTTTGCTTTACCATGCTTCAACGGTCCGCTCCACGATCCGCCTGGCAAGGTCGTTCATAGCGGTGGCCAGGGCCTGCTCGTCGCTCTTGGCTATGGGCCCCATGGTCATGTATGTGGTCTCGCCGGCGAAGCCCCTCTCTTTCCATTCAGTCTTGCCTGTCTTCGCGTCCACGAGCTCCATGTTGACGATCAGCTTTATCCTGTACTCTTCTATGTTGTCGTTGGCGTCATACCGCAGGGGATCCCTCTTGTAGTCTATGAGCTCGGTATTCAGTATGAGATCTGCTTTCCCCTCCGGCGCTGTCTTCAGGTTCCCGTCGAAGAGGTAGCGGTCGATTATCGCCTTAGTGAGATTGATCTCCATGCCGGGCCTGTATCCCCTGTACATCCTGAGGTTGGTCTGCTCGGCCGTCACGTTTATCCTGTTGACGACGTTCTCCACGTAAATGGTCTTAAAGTTGGACGGCAGGAGCGAGCGCGTCGTGTATCCGCATCCGTCCAGGAAAAATACCGCGACCAGTGATGCAAATCCAGCATACTTCAATACCGACCTTTTAAATCCATTCGTCTTTATCTTCATATTATGTCGTCCTGTACCTCCACGTTCGGGTCATCCAGCCTCGGGCTCGCGCGATCCACGCCCTTCTCTTCGTACGCGACGGCAGGGGCGTCCGGGCTGGCAGGGACCGGCGGCGCAGCCGGAGGAGGCTTCGGCGTCGTAGACGGCCATAATCCCAGGAAGTCCCATGCTTTCTTCGCCGGAGACACCGGCGCGGCCGGTGCCTGGGGCATCGCCACCGCCGGAGTTATCGCGGCTATTGGAACGCCTGCAGTAACTCCAGGCGCCGCGGGAGCCTGCGGCGCGCCTATTGCCGGCGCCGCCTCTAGTGCGGATGGCTTCTCTTTCTTACCAAATAAACTGAGGGGCTGCCACTTCTTCTTAGGCGCCGGCGCTGCCTCTTCGGCCGCAGGCTTCCCGAACCAGCCCATGATACCCTCTGAGGGTACAGGCGCCAGCTCTAGCAAAGTTATCTTCGCCTTTGCCAGTGGAGCGTATATCGATTCCGGATAACGGTCGAGGACATCCTGGTAATAGATGATGGCGCTCTTCGGATGGTTGGCTTGCTCGTAGAACTTCGCCACGATCATCGACTTCTCAGCCGCCTTGTTCTTCAGGCGCTGCATCGTCCTCTTCGCCTCTTCGGAAAGCTTTTCGTCCCTGCCGGAGGCGGCGTACTCCTCGAATATCCTCAGGGCCCTGTCGGTCGGGCCGGCGTCATACGCCGGCTGAAGCGACGCCTTGTAGGCGCACTGAGCCACCTCGTATTGCGCCTTGTCCGCGAACTTGGAGGTCGGGTATTCGTCTATTATCTTCTGGAACGTCAGCGTCGCCTCTTCGAACAGGCTGGCGCGCTTCATCGTCTCGCCCATCCTGTACAGAGCCTCGTCGGCCAGCGGCCCGAACGGCGCGTTCTCGACGACCTTTCTGTACATCTCTATCGACCTGTCCGTGGACGTCATGATATCAGCGCCAAGGACCTTCGGGTTCGGCTTTTCGGCATACAGGCTGGCTATCCTGAACTCTTTCGCGATTATCTCGTCCAGGTTCTCGGCGTGCGGGAAGTTATCCACGGTCTTCTGATAGGCCTGGAAAGCGATATAGTATTTGCCCATGGCCTCATAGGAGAGGCCCGCGTAATACTGGGCCGTGGAGGCGTATTGGGAGAATTCATAGTGCTTGGTGAGCTTTTCGAATTCGCTGGCGGCGCGCTTATAGTCCTTAGCGTTGTAAAAGTTCATGGCCCAGTCAAACTGCTCTTTAGGGCTGTCCTTCACGGCGTATTTCGGATTGACGAATTTCTTGGTCTCGGGCGTCCAGATCCAGTACGCCGAGGCCGCCTCGATGAAGATGAAAGCCGAAAGGCACACCAAAACGCCGCAGGTAAATATCTTAATGGATTTATTTGCAGGAGATATTCTCATAATATATTTTGATGGGAGGATTATATCACATGCGGCTGCTAATAGTCAAAGAAAAGAGTTCGTTTCGTGGATGGGTTTGGAAAGAGAGGTGGCGGGGAATCTTTAGAGGTTCGAGCCCAGCGACTGGTTCACGAAATTCACGATATGAGCCTTGTCCTCTTTCGTGATCTCCAGGAACTGGTTCCCAAGCTCATACTGGTTGCTCGAGGGTATCTTCCTGATCCACGCCACTTTTGATATGGCCTTGACCGGTTTTGTCATGTTCGGCAGAGATATCTCGACCACGAGACGGCACGCCAAAGAGACGAACTCATTGGCATGAAAACAGACTCCGCCCTCGCTTAGATTTCTGGCGATCGACCCCGCCGGCAATACACCTGCCTTGCGCAGGTTGCGGTATTGGACAGGAAAGGTAGACTCCACCCTCTTGAATTTTCGCTTCTCTTCTACTCCAGCGAAATTTTCCACTAGCGTCTCGTTTCTCCCCGAGTGATAAATTTATATTATTTCAAACCTGCATAAAATGTACCACGAAATGTGTATCTTGTCAAGGTAAGGTATAAAAAAGTTAGTTCTTATTTATAAATGGCCTTATTGAATACCCTGTGGATCCAATATAAACTATGATCGCACCGTCCTGACTAGTGTTGTAACATATTGAATTTAAATGAGTTATAGCTTCAATCTGGCGCCGGTCATAATGTGTTGATCTGCCCGCGCTTATGATAGAAGCTGCCGGTGACACGACGCTGAAAAATTTATTTATTGTTGTTTCGTCGCCGACATTTCCGCCGTGATGCGGCACTTTCATCATGTCGGATCTCAAAAAATATCCGAATGAATCCAGCATCCTGTTCATCGCGACGCCTGTCGCGTCGCCGCAAAAGAGTATGCTGCGGGTTTTGTATGCGAGTTTTCCGACGAGAGAACCCGCATTGGCGTCGGGAAGGCCCATACCCTTCTCCGGGCTCAGAATAAATAGTTCCGCGCCGGACGGAAGGCCGATCCTGTCGCCCTCTCCGACGGTGATATGCTGCGCGCCGCTATCTCTTATCGCCTGCAGATACTTCGCGTAAAGGCCGCTTCCGTCGGAAGAGCCGTTATCGATGACGATACCGACCTTGAAGTTTTTCAGTAGATACATGACTCCGCCAAGATGGTCGGAGTGCGGATGCGTCACGATGATGACGTCTATCCTGCGCGAGAGCTCATTCCAGATATAGGGCGCCACGACGTTCCTGCCCGCGTCGAAGAGCCCCTCCTCTCCTCCGCTCCCCGCATCTATCAGGAGGTTACCGCCGCCGGGGAACTCCACGAATGCGGAGTCTCCCTGCCCGACATCCAGGAACGTCGCCTTCAGCCTGCCGCCGAGCGTATTCGCGCACTCTTTCCATACAAGGAGGTTCAGGGCCAGCAATATCGCTGCGAGCGCCCATCTCTTGTTCACGCTACGGTTTCCGGCAATAGGATCTTCCGACGGAATTGCCCACAACAGGACGAGTCCGTAATAGGCCGCCATGAATACGGCGGACGGTGCCGGCAGCCTGAAATACGCAAGAGGCATCTGCGAAAAAATGCCGTTTATCCAGAAGAGCGCCTTGTCGAAAAAGCCAAGGCCGAACGCGATGAGGCCGGCGATCGTACTCGAAAAAGGGCTTACGCATAAAAGGACTATTGAGACGATCATCGACACGAACGACATCGGTATCACGACGAGATTTGCGATCACCGAGACCGGAGAGGCTATGTTGAAATACGACGCTATTATCGGCCACGTGCCGATCCAGGCCGCTATCGATACGGATACACCCTTTACTGCATAAGTCGCAGCCTTCCTCCAAAAGGAACTTTTCCCGATACTGCCGGCCTTCAGTATGCCGTCTATCTTCGGCGCAAAGATGAATATGCCGGCGATCGACGCGAACGACAGCTGGAAACTCGGATCGAATAGCGCCTTCGGATTCCAGAGAAGTATCAGGAACGCCGCTACAGAAAGAGAGTTGAGGAGGTCTGTCTCGCGCTCTATGATATAGCCGACGGCAAAGACCGTGAACATGAGCACCGCCCTGATTATCGGAGGGCTGGAACCCGCCACGTAAGAATATACGGCCAGAAAAATGACCGTCAAGGCAAGGTTGAATTTTTTAGGCACTCCCAATAATCCGAAGACGGCCAGGACCAGTCCCGCTATCAGGCCGACGTGCAGGCCGCTTATGGATATGATGTGGATGGTCCCGGTCTTTATGAATTTGTCATTAAGCTCATTCCCAAGGCCGGACCTGTCGCCTATCAGCATCGCCTTCATGAAACTGTCGTCAGGATTGTCGAGATACTTGTCGAGCGTTGACCTGATGGCAAAGCGGATCCTGTAGGCGAGCCGTTTGATGGGGTTCGCGGGGTTACCCGTGAGGACCTCTATGCGATTTCCGTCCTTGACCTTCAAGACGGAATATATGTTCCTGTTCGCGAGATACTTTGCGTAGTCAAATAGGCCTGGATTCCTCAGGCTGACCGGCTTTGATATGAGCCCTTCGAGTATTACCGCGTCGCCGAAATGGAATCTCCTCTCTGCATTAGTGATGACGCGCACCGCGGCGAGCCCTTCAGCCTTTTGCCATCGGCCTGGCTGGCCCGCAGCGTCAACCTTCAGCAAGAAATTTATCTTCCTGGCGCCGTAGAATGTCTCTTCTGCGGCAGGGTCGTCGGCTATCACGCCTTTCAACACGACCTTCTGAGGCCTTTCGGACGTGATATTGGCTATGTGGCCGGCCGGTATGATATTCGAGTTGTGGTAATAAGAGATCCCCAAAAAGAATATAGCGAGATAGAGGCTTACATGCGAAAGCGTTTTCCTTGCGGAAGATAATAAGGATAGCGCGATGAAGAGAAGGCCTGAGAGGAATGAATATATGACGGGCAGGTCGAAGACGGCGGATGACGCCTGGCCGAAGGCCACGCCGAGGCAGAAGGGTATGAGTATATAAAGGACTGGTCTCATTCTACGGTGATGTCGTCCTTTATGCGCTCGTATAAGGCCGGCCCTATACCCTTGACATCCTTGATATCTTCCTTTGAGATGAATAGCCCCTTCGAAGAGCGGCGTTCGACTATGCGGCTGGCCAGCGCCTTGCCTATGCCTTTCAGCCGCATTAGCTCTTCGGAGCCGGCCTCATTGATGTTGATCTTGCCGGCGGCCATTGCCCGGGATGCGTCAGCGGCCCCTCCGCTGGATATCCGTGGGCCGGAGGCTGTCTTCCCGACGGAGAATTTCTCTATCCTGATCTTTGCGGCAGGCCTAGACTTATTATAAGCGATGACGCCGACGCCCAGAAGAAGCGTCAAGGTGAGGAATGCTATGATATATTTTTCGGCCCGTTCAAGGTCAAACATAGCGCGGTAATGGGTAGGTCAAGAGACTACGTTGACGAGTTTCTTAGGCACCACGATGACGTCCCTGGCAGGCTTGCCCTGAAGCCACGTTACCACTTTCGGATCGGCCAGGACTGTCTCTTTCAACTTATCACTGCTTATGTCGGACGGCACCTCCACCTTAGACCTGAGCTTGCCGTTCACCTGGATGGGTATCGTGATGACAGCCTCAACGATAGCGGCTTTGTCATATAGGGGCCAGGCGCATCTGAAGATGCTGCCGGACGAGCCTAGCATATGATGCATCTCTTCCGCCACATGCGGCACGAACGGCGATAGCAGAGTGACGACGCTTTCGACGGCCTCTCTCAGCACGGCCGCTCCGGCCTGGCCGGTCGGCGCTTTCGCCACGACGTCGTAGGACTGGTTCACGAGCTCCATGATGGAGCTTATGGCGGTATTGAAATGGAAACCCCCGTCAAGGTCCTCGGTCACTTTCTTAATCGTCTGGTGCGTCTTTCTCCTGAGGCCCTCTTCGTCTTTAGTCAGCTTTTCCTTTCCGGCAGCCCCTGGGCCGGAGGCCGCAGGCCCGGAAGAGGCGACCCTCTCCACCAGCCGCCATACCCTCCCAAGGAACCGGTACGCGCCTTCGACGCCCCTGTCCGACCACTCGGCGTCCTTCTCAGGCGGGCCGATGAAGAGCGTGTAGAGCCTGATGGTATCGGCGCCGTAAGAGGCTATCAGGTCGTCAGGGCTCACGGTGTTGCCCTTAGACTTCGACATCTTGACGCCGTTCTTAGTGATCATGCCCTGCGTGAAGAGGTTCCTGAAAGGCTCGTCGAACCCGACCCAGCCGATATCGTTCAGGAATTTCGTGATGAAACGCGAATATAAAAGATGGAGTATCGCGTGCTCAACGCCGCCTATATACTGGTCAACCGGCAGCCATTTGTCTACGACCGCCTTATCGAACGGCTTCGTGTCTAGATGCGGCGTGATATAGCGCAGGTAGTACCAGCTCGAATCGACGAATGTGTCCATCGTATCGGTCTCGCGCGTCGCACGAGCGCCGCACTTCGGGCAGGAGGCATTCACGAACTCTTTTGACAATTTGAGCGGCGATTCGCCTGTCGGCCTGAACTCGATGTCATGCGGCAGGAGGACCGGCAGGTCCTTCTCCGGCACAGGCACGGTGCCGCACTTATCGCAATAGACGACCGGTATGGGCGCGCCCCAGAACCGCTGGCGCGAGATGAGCCAGTCCCTGAGCTTATACTGGACGGCCCGCTTGCCGTAACCTTTCTTCTCGAAGAAGTCTGCGATCTTCTCCATGGCGACGGCCGACGGCAGACCGTTGAACTGGGCCGAGTTAGTCATGACGCCTTCGCCTATATACGCCTCCTTCATGGCCGAGGCGTTGAGCGGATTATCGATGTTGTCGATGACGACCGTTATCGGGAGGTCGTACTTCTTGGCGAAGTCGAAATCCCTCTGGTCGTGCGCAGGCACCGCCATGATGGCGCCGGAGCCGTATTCCATGAGGATGTAGTTGGCGATGTATACAGGGATCTTCGCTCCGGTCACCGGATTGATCACATGGCGGCCGGTAAATACGCCCTCCTTCTCCACATCGGCATCAGAGCGCTCGATCTTCGATTCGTTGCGCATCCTGGCCACTTCTTTCAGGACGTGAGCCTCGTCCTTCGAGCCTTTGAGGAGCATGCCGACGAGCGGGTGCTCGGGCGCTATCGCCATGAAAGTGGCGCCATAGATGGTGTCGACCCTCGTCGTGAAACACCTCAGTTTCTCGTCGGAGCCGTCTACCTTAAAATCTATCTCGACGCCGTGGGACTCGCCTATCCAGTTTCGCTGCATTATCTTCACGCGCTCAGGCCAGTTGGTGAGCTTCTCGATATCTTTGAGGAGCCGGCCCGCGTAATGGGTGATCTTAAAGAACCACTGCTCGAGGTCCTTCTGGCTCACCTCGGCCGAGCAGCGCTCGCAAGCGCCTTCGACCACCTGCTCGTTGGCCAGGACCGTCTTGCAGGACGGGCACCAGTTGACGAAAGCCTTCTTTTTATACGCAAGGCCCCTTTCGTAGAGCTTCAGGAATATCCACTGCGTCCATTTATAATAATCTGGAAGGCACGAGACGACCTCCCTGTCCCAGTCGTACTCCACGCCCCAGCGGTGGAACTGGTCCTTCATCGTCTTTATGTTGTTCAGTGTGGAGGTCTCGGGATGGATGCCGCCCTTTATCGCGGCGTTCTCGGCGGGAAGGCCGAAGGCGTCGAAGCCCATCGGGGTCAGGACCCTGAAGCCCCTCATCATCTTATAGCGCGCGACAGCGTCGCCGATGATGTAGTTGCGGCCGTGGCCTACGTGGAGCGCTGCCGACGGGTATGGGAACATCATGAGGCAGTAGTATTTGTCCTTCGCGTCTTTCGTGTCGACGCTGAAGAGCTTCTCTGCACGCCAGAAGCGCTGCCACTTCGGCTCGATCGTGTCGAACGGATATACCTTGTCTTCGTCGTTACTCATCCGTCTCTCGCCGTTCATTTTCTTTTTTTCCGCGATATAGAAAATTTGCTTACAAATTTATTGATCTCATAAAGCCATTCCAGCTTCTTCTTGGCCGGGATCTTCATAAACCTCAGAAGCTTCTCTTCCTCGGTCTCCCACCTGGATATCATCTACCCCTCCTGAGCTTCTTTATCTTTCTAAGCGCTTCAATATCAAATTTATCCACGCTGCGGCCTGTTTTTTTCTTCATCTTGATCAGGTTATCTATGGATATGACCGGTATGGTTATATCCCCGCTTCTCACCTTCAAAATATCTTTCTTTGCGTCCTCGAAAGATACGGGCGTATCTATGATGATATCGACCTCTTTTAGCATGCCGTCCTTGTAAAAATTGAATGCTTTCATGTGTTTCTTTTTAATCCAATATTCCCGCGTTTTTCTATCTGCCAGGTCCATTGGATCTACAGGCTGTTTGATGTTGTATCCGTTCTTTTTTAATACGCTTATTACTTTTTTGAGATTCCCATCGCTCATCTCAACCAGTATATCCATATCGGCCGTGCTTCTTAATGAGCCGAGAAGATTTACCGCTATTCCGCCTACAAGTATATATCTTACCTTTTGTGTCTGAAAAGCTCTCAGCACTTCTTCATAAATAATCATTATTTTCGGCCTTCTCCTTGCACCCTACGGCTGGAACCTCTAACCATCTTCTTCGCGGCGGCCAGGTTGCGCTTATCGTCCCGCTCCGACTCCTTCGGCGTCTCCATGATGAACGCCGCATTCTTGAGCGCAGGATGGTTGATGATGCGCCCCAGCGCCTCCAACCCTATCTTGCCCTTCCCCAAATGCTGGTGCCTGTCCACATGCGAACCGAACGGCGAAAGGCTGTCATTGAAATGGACCACCTTGATAAGGTCCAGGCCCAGCATGTCGTCGAACTCTTTCAATGTCCGGTCGAGGCCGGCCTTTGTCTTTATATCGTATCCCGCTGCGAACGTATGGGCTGTATCGAGGCAGATGCCCACGTTCTTCGCGTCATCGAGTGAGTCCCTGATGCGTTTCAGATGGCTGAATTTGGAGCCTATCGAATCGCCGGATCCCGCAGTATTTTCCAGAAGTATCATCGTCTTAGGCCCTGCCTTCTTTATGATCTCGTTCAGAGCCTTGGCGAACCTTTTGATGCCGTTATCCTCGCCGCTTCCCACGTGGCTGCCTAGGTGTGTCACGAAGCACTCGGCTCCCAGGAGGTCGGCGCGCTTAATATCCTCGATGTACGCGTTTATCGACTTTTTGTACAAAACGTCGTCTGGAGTCGCGAGGTTGATGATATACGGTATGTGAACGGCGACAGGCCGGATATCGTATCTAGCCTTCAACACCCGGAATTCGGTGACGTCCGGCCCTGCCAGCTTAGCCGCCTGCCAGCCCCTCGGGTTGCGGCTGAATATTTGCATCGTGTTGCAGCCGAGGGCGCGCGCCCTCTCGAGCGACTCCCATATGCCGCCGGCTATCGATACGTGTACGCCTATACGCATAAGTTTAATGGTGCTGGAGGAGGGAGTCGAACCCTCACAACCTTACGGTTACTGGTTTTTGAGACCAGCGTGTATGCCATTCCACCACTCCAGCATGGATAAAAAACCTCCTCCTATTTTTTTTGGAGGAGGAATGTTAGTGGTGGAGCTGACGAGAATCGAACTCGTGACCTCACAATGCCATTGTGATGTGATACCTCTTCACCACAGCCCCACTATCGCAAAATGACGAGATGATTATACCAAATCTGACTATATGTGTATAGCAAGATTTTCCGCATAAGTTTTCCCGCATTCTGCGTGCGCGGCCGCTATTTCCCGCACAGGTCCCAGTGGGCGCTATTCCTCGTGATGACCAGAGTCGCCTTCACGCCGCGCCAGTCTGCCGGCCGGACCTCCTCGATCAGGCCCCCGCCCGACAGGGCCGCTACCATGGCCTGCGAATATTGCCCCGTTTCCACCAATCGCATGACCTGGGCTGCGCTGGAGGGCCTTAAACTGCTTACCAGATAAGCCTCGCCAGGCTCATCAGCCACCTTCAATAGGATCCTCATCCCCACCACCCCTCTCAATAAGGCTGGCTCAAGTATATCACAATTTGTGATAATTGCAAGCTCTTTTCACATTTTGTGTTGATTTGCCGACATTATATGATATAGTTGATGCATGAGTTTCGCAGAGAACCTGAAAAAGATCCGGCTCGGCAGGGACCTCTCCCAGCAGGAACTTGCCCGCAAACTCTCCGTAGCCCAGTCCACCATAGGCATGTGGGAAGCGGGCAGGCGCGTCCCGAAGCTCGATGAACTGAAGCGTCTGGCTCGGGTCCTCAATATCACCATAAGCCGCCTCCTCACAGGCTCGGAACGCAAGATAGAGATCGCGAAGAACGAGATCTACATCGACGGCGTAAAGGTCAGCGAGCTGGACCCCACCGACGTGGATGGCATCATAGAATACATAAATCTGGTCAAATCAAAAAAGGGCCACGCCCCCACGACGCCCCCTCCTTCCATGCCGAGCTCGGCCAAGAAGATCCTTATCATAGACGATGAGCAGGAGATCTGCGAGATGCTCTACTCGTTTCTCGTCCCCCATAATTATAAAGTATTCCTGGCGTTCAACGGCCAGATGGGGCTGGAATATTTCGAGGAGATAAAGCCGGACATAGTGCTCCTGGACCTCAAGCTTCCCGATATTGACGGCGTAGAGGTCCTGAAGATACTGCGGAAGGTCAGCAGAGTCCCGGTCGTCGTAATCACCGGCCATCCTCAGGATGTGGCCGACATACATCTAAGCGACCTGACCATAGAGGGATATATCGAGAAGCCGATATCGCTGAAAGAGATCCTTAACACGCTCAAACATATAATAGGTGAATGATGAAAGAGAGACGCGCTTATAAGAGGGCTAAGAAGTATTTCGCGGTCAATATCGTGGCGGTGGATATCGGCGGGAAACGCGCGATGTTCGACAAGGTAAGGTCCAACCCGAAATTTTACGACGAGTCGGGCATAGACTTCGGCCCGGACGGCATAAAGATAATGTGCTCGAAGCCCCTGCCGAAAGAGTCAAAGATACAGATGAAGATGCTCATCCCTGACGAGGAGAGCCTGAACCTGATAAGGGCCAACGGCACGATCAAATGGTTCAGGCAGGCCAAGAGCAAGCACAAGAAATATTTCATCATAGGGGTCCACTTCAAGGAATTGAAAGACGAGGACAAGAATAAGCTCTTCCGGCTCTGGCGAAAGTATAAACCCTGACCGCGCACCGCATCTTACGGCTTCCTGTAAACTTCCCTCCTATGCATGACCTTAACAACGCTGATGAGTAACCTGTCTTTGATCACGTCATAGATTATCCTGTAATCGCCGATCCTGTAAGAATACAGCCCTTTTAATGTCCCCTTAAGAGACTTGCCGACAAAAGGATCTGCTGCCAGCACTTCCTCGAGGATCACGCTGATCCTGTACTTTAAATGAACGGGGAGACACTCTATCTGCTTCTTCGCTTTTTGTGCTACTACGATGGTATATAGGGTCATCTCTTCTTTTGTTTCCTGCCAAAGACTTCTTCGAAACTGCAGATTTTTCCCTCCGCAAACTCTTTCTTCGCTGCCTTGATGTCGGCCATGGTCTTCTTATCGCTCATTATCTCGAGCGTCTCGAGCCATCCCTCGTAGTCATCTACGCACATAAGCACTGCTTCGGGCTCCCCTCTCTTTGAAATAATATAGCGGTCAAAATGGGTCGTCACATCCTTAAGGATGCCCGCCAAATTTGACCTTAGTTTTCTTATCGTCACATTCTTCACCATGTCTCTCACCTCCATATTAAGTGTACCATATTGTGTACACAAAATCAATGGAGGGCGGCCTTTAATGCCTATGCTATATAAGACGCTAAAAGGGGTGAAATTGTTGCAAATATTCTACAAAAATAGGGACTGTCCCAAAAGTGTCTATTTTGCATTGAATGGAACTGTCCCTATTTTTAGAGATGGCTATGTACGGCGGTACTTCCACTTGTTGATGTTGCGGAGAAAGTCGCGCAGGCGCATCTGCCACTCGGGCGTCTGAGGCGTGATCTTGTAGAGCAGATTGAAATCGCCGAGGCCGTTGGCGATATACGAGAATATCTGGTTGGCGTAATCCGGATTCAGCTCGAGGGCATATCTCATCCTGTATATGGCAAAGTTTTTGTCCCGGTCGCTTATCTTATCGCGAAATAGCAATAAGTAGTACCCTGCGGTGGTATTGACATAATAACTGTTCGGGGCGAACTCCACCGCCTTCTTGAGATTTTCGACGTAACTGGCCAATTCTCCATCGGAGACCTTCTCCTGATCCGCTAGTAAGAGCGCCTCGGCCTCAGCCCACCCGAGCCGATACCTGCTGTTTGTCGGGCTAAGTTCTATCGCCTTCGCATAGGCCTCTCTCGCAGAGGCCCTCAATCCTGTATCCGAGACTCCCCTCGTCTTCTTCAGATAGAGGCGGCCGAGCTCGCGGTAGTATCTGGCGTTGAGAGGGTCGAGGCGCAGGGCCTTCTTATGCGCGGCCATGGCGCTGTCGAGCTTGCCGGCGCTCTCCATCCTGAAGGCCTGGCCGGCGTAAGTTTGAGCCGCGAGCGGCAGGACCGCGAAGTATCCGCACGCAAGAAATAAGACGATTATCAGAAAAGCGATGAGCGGCTGCCTACTCATACCGCCTCCTGCCGCACATCGTCATGATGATCGCCATTAGCGTCATGAACATGATGGCGTTGGCCGGGATGTGGAGGTTGAAATCGACGAAGCTGTGGAACGCCATGCTCATGACGCCGATGGCGGCGCCGAGGAGGATGCTGCGCTTGAACGGGCCCTGGCTATTTGAGAACTCCCTCAGTCCGGACCAGACCGCCACAGCGATCACCCACAGGATCAGGAGAAGGCCGATAAGGCCGAGCTCCGCGGCCGTCTGCAGGTAGTCGTTATGCGCGTAATCTATGATCCAGTGCTGGGCAATGCCGATGGGCCTGAACTGCGGAAAGACGTGGATGAAGGTCCCTATGCCTGACCCGATCCAGGGGTAGGCTTTTATGAGGTCCATAGAGCCGATCCATATCTGGATGCGTAAATCGTCAATGCCGACGCCCTCTATGATGGTCCTGGCGCGGGCAGCGGCCACGCTCAGGTCGAACTGGGATAAGGCCAGGTAGATGGCCATGCCGCAGAGGATCAGGCCGAGCAATATCCTCTTCAAAAGCTTCTTCCTGTAAATGAACGGCAGTATCAATAAACCCGACGCCAGTAATGAGGTCCACGCGCCGCGCGACGCTGCCAGCACGAAAGCGACCGCCATGACGACTACGCAGAACCCTACGAGGACCTTCTTCTCCTTTTCGATATCCGTATACAGGAATGTGATCGAGAGCGGCAGGACCATCTCCAGGTAGCCGGCAAAGTGGTCGCGGTTTATATAGGTGGCGCTCAGCGTGTCGCCCGGCAGCCAATAGCGGTAATAAGCGTGCCCCAGGTATAGGACGAGCCCTAATAACGAGAGGAACGCGCCCATGCCGACGATGACGCTGACGAGCCGCGCCATCCTCTCCCGCGAGTCCATGGAATTGACTATCAGCAAGAATATCGCGGTATACGTGATGACCCTGTAGAGCGCCATAACGCTGTCGTGTGGATATGCGGAGGTGAAACATGACGCGGCAGCAAGCGCGAGAAATAGAAATAGCGGCAGGCCGAGCGGCGTCCACCTGAAGCCGGCCGGCGCGCCTTGCGCGTTCAGGCGCAAGAAAAGGGCGCATGAAGCGGCAAGCGTTACGAGATATACCGGCGTGATGGCCCACAGCCTCTTTGCGCCGAGAGCCAGAGGCGCGAATATGAGGATGGCTATGAGGCAGGACTGGATGATACGGTCGTATATGAGAGAGGTCTTATCGTAGGATCGGTCTCGTGACAGCGAGGCGCTCACGTCTTCTTCTTTTGTTCCTTCTTAGCGCCGTCTTTGGAATAGTAGTAGTGGGAATAGTAATAGTAATGGCCGCGTTCCACGCGCAGGTTGTTCAGGATGACGCCGAAGACGTTGGCCTTTGCGTTCGCCAGGAGCTGCTTCGCGTGGTTCACGGAGGCGCGCGACGTCTTCTTCGAGTTGATGACGAGGACTGTGCCGTCTATGACGCTCGAAAGTATGACTGCATCCGTTACTACTGCAAGCGGCGGTGAATCGAATATCACGGTGCTGTACTTTGCCTTCGCCTTCTCCACGAACTCTCTCATGCGCTTCGTGCTAAGCAGCTCCGAAGGGTTCGGCGGGATATGGCCGCAGGTGACGACTGAGAGGTTGTCTATATCGGTCTTCTTGATTATCTCGTCGATGCCCGCCTGTCCGGTCAGGAAATTGCTGAGGCCGAAATCGCCGTCCTGATCGAATACCACATGGACCCTGGGCTTGCGCATATCAGCGTCCACCAAGAGGACCGAATTGCCGCTATAGGCCATCGTGATGGCGAGGTTGCAGGCCGTGAGGCTCTTGCCTTCCCGGGGGCCGGCGCTCGTTATCAGGACGTCCTTAGTCGTCTTCTCCTCGGAGCTGGAGAACATTATCGCAGTCCTTATAGACCTGTACGCCTCGCTCACAGGTGAAGTCGGCAGGATATTGGCAAGGCGGTCCTTCTGGAGCGCGGAGAAACTCTTTTCTATTACAGGGATATAGCCGAGCAGCGGCAGTTTCACGTAACGCTCCACGTCGTCAGTCGTCTTTATCGTGCTATCGAGATACTCGACGAGGAAGGCGAGGCCTACCCCGCCGATAAGGCCGGCTATGATCGATATCAGTATGTTCTGCACTTTCTTAGGCTTATCCGGCGCCTTAGGCACCTCTGCCGGGTCGATGACCCGCACGTTGTTTGCCTTCAGCCCCGTCGCCTTGAACGGGTTATCCTCCTCCTTCTTCATCCGGTCTTCCATCTGGGCGATCTCTTCCTTCAACTGGCCCATCTTCGGATGCTTCTCTTTGTACATCTTCGTGTACTCCTGGTACTTTGCCTGCAGTTTCAGGTATTCGTTCTTTATGAGGTTGACGTTCTCGTTCTTCGATATATAGACGAGGTTGCGCGCCGCGTAGATATTGGCGATCATGTTGACGATGCGGGTCACCAGCTCCTTGTCCTTGTCCTCGTAATTGATATAGACGAGCCGCGTGTTACGGGATGGCTCGACCTTCAGCTTTTTAAGGAACTCCTTTATGGGGTCCTTCACGTCCGCGTATTCGGGGGTATTGCCGAGCGCAAGCGCGGAAAAGACATCTTTCGCGATGGAACGGCTTTTGATTATCTCGAGCTGTGTCTGGTAATATTCGCGGTAGGAGACGTAACCGGGAGAACCTAAAGCGAGTGAATCCCTTGCGGCAAGGACGTCGGGCGTCTCTTCATCGATGAGGACGGTCGTCGTAGCGCGGTATATCGGGATCTGCATGTAAGTCGCGACCGTAACGGTCGAGACGACGATGACGAAGAAGGTGAAGACGACCCAGATCCTGCGCCGGATTATAGTGATATAATCAGCGAGGTTTATCTCTATCTCTTGTTCCTGTAATTGCGTTTCCATTCAGATCCTATTTCCTAGAAGAAGCTCTCCGGCACGAATATCACATCGTTCGGCTGGACCACGACGTCCTTATCCTTCTGGCCCTTCTGGACGATATCACCTGCTTTTACGCGTATCGTCTCTTCCTTGCCGTCGGCGGTCTTGCGCACCACCTTTGTCCCGTTCTGGTCTGCCACTTTACTGAACCCGCTCGCCATGGCGATCGCCTCGATGGCCGTCGTCGGCTTGTTAGCGGGCAGCTCATACGCCCCCGGTTTTTCCACAGCGCCGAGGATGAAGACCTTGCGCGGCAGGTACTCCTCTATCACCACATTTACCTTAGGGTTTACGAGATAGTCCTTCCGCAGCATCTCTTCTATCATCTTTCCAAGCTGAGCTACGGTAAGCCCTTCGGCCTTGACATTGCCGATGAGCGGAAATGATATTTCGCCTTTGGTAACGCGAACTTTTGTGGTGAGGTCGTCCTGGCCGTAAACGGTGATGAGGAGGAGGTCACCGGTCTCTATCTTATATTCTTCACAGAGAACTGTCCCTATGACGACCAGCGACAATAATAGAACCGATAAAAAAATCTTCATGCGCATGCCCATATTCTCTTTCATGGATTAAAGCGGCGGGTATCAATACATCGCGTTGAGCGAAACCGTGGCGAGATTGTCGTCGTAATCAAAGTTGCTGAAATTTGACTTTCTTTGGATAAAGGTGTACCCGGCATTCCATACAAGCCATTTCTGCATGGCGTATTCTACGCCGGCGCCGACATTCCACGTATTATCCAACCTCTTCTTCCATGTCCCGCCCTCCACCGTTTCCGTCGGATACTGGCTCAGGCGGTACAGGCCGCCTATATAGCCGGACAGCTTGTCGGTGAATTTATGCGTGTGCCTTAAGCTGAGGCTGTTATCGACGTAGAAGTTAGCCCCGGAGTAGAGCGACTCGTACGGCGAACGTATCCAGTTTATTTCGAGCTTATCACGGTCGCTGAACTCCTCGAGGAGGCCCGCCATCGTCACGGGGGAGTCATAATCCTTCACCGTCCCCCTGGTGTAATCGCGGACCTGCCAGCCTGCCTTCACAGTGCCTGTGAGCCTTGCTGTAAGCCTACCCCTGACGCCCACCAACCCCTGGTAGAAATTAGCGTCTGACTTCTCTTTCTTCACATAGTCGATATTTCCGTAATTGAATTCGGTAAATACGTAAGTCTTTGTATAGACGCGGTAGCTAAGCACGACATTGGCGTCGTTCTCCCACCTGTTCTCACTCTCCCATCCGTCGGTCTGGTAATTATAGTAGATGGGCCGGTATTCTGCTGACCAACCGAACCTGTTATATTCGGCGGATGCCTTGAATCCCAGGTCGTTCTTATTCCAGAGGACGCGCTGGGTCGTTTCCTCATCGGGCCTGCTGTAAGTGTGCTGGAAATAATCGTCGACAGTGAAGAGGATATCCTTAAATTCGTGCTTGATAGCGGCATTGGCATACTGGTTCAAGGCACTCTGCTTGTGATTGATCCCAAAGAGATTGTATTCGGCGAGGTAGCCGGCCTGGACGCCGGTGTCGCCCATGACGATGCCTTCTCCCTCGAATCCTGCCCTGAATGTCGTGATCCAGTCCTGATTTGTGCTGGTCGGCTCCTGGTATATGTTGGAGTCATACTGTTCCTGCACCGCACCCATAGGATGGAGCTTCCAGTTGCCGTATTTTATACCTTCGCCCGGCTGTGCAAAAAGAGACTGAGGTATCATGCCAAGGGTCAAGAGTAAAAAACCAATGGTCAGACTTAGTTTTTTACTTTGTTTTCTCATCGCTTCCCTCACTTCATGGTCTCCTAACTTATTTTCCAGGTGGTTCAGACGGGCTCGGGGGCTCCGGCTCAGGTTCCTGCTGGCCCGGCGGCGGGTTATCCGTCGGCTTCTCCGGGCTATCGGTCTGAGAAGGGGCATCCGGGATCTTCTCTTTTTCTTGCTCGCACTCGCCCCCCAAACACGCGCTATACGCAGCCAGGACAGCTTCCTTGTCCGCATCGGTCAGCTCAACCGGCTCTGATACACCCGTAGCATCCGAAATGGCAGTCATATTCTCTACGACTACAAACGTATTCCCTGTCGCAAGATTACTGAAATCGACCGATCCACTCGTCACGTAAACCCTGGTCGAGGTCGCCGTTATCACGAGGTAAAAGACGGTTCCCCTGGCACCGCTTATCGCCGTGGGTGTCTTTATCTTGAAAGTTGATCTGCCTTTCAGTTTCGCGACAATACAGGCCCTGATCGTTCCATACTTGGACTCCATGATGTTTTCATATTCGTTCGTGGCAAGATCGGATGCGAGGCTCGATAAGATGATCTGAGAATTCGAGGTCAGGTTGACGGAATTGCCGTTGTCCATCTTTATCGCGATCTTGCCGTCAGCTTTCGTCTCGATCATATCCCCGGAACCGAGCAAGTCGCCTATCCTGAGCGGTTTGGCCGCAGTAGCTCCGGCTTTTGTAACTACCACCTCGCCCTCTATCTTCCATACAGTCGCCTCCATCTTGGACATTCCACGCGGTATCGGAGCGGCAGATTGCTGGGCTTGCGCAAATGCTGAAGCTACAAGGAAGCTGATAAAAAACAGGGACAGTCCCCACCTCCGCGCCATAAACGCGCCGGGGACAGTCCCTGTTTTTCTAACAAACGTGAACTTCTTCATCTCATTCCTCCAAGTAATGTATATATCTAAATATACGAGATTGATTAACTACGTTTAACGTTAACGAAGTATATCATCCCGCCTCTATCTTGGCAAGGATTTTTCTCACATTTTTTCTGACTTTTTTCCACTCTACCATCTCCACGCTGCCCCGGCGTAGATGGCTGACTCACGACGTGACGCGAGGACTCGCAGAAAGGCCTCTCCATCGCCTATCAGTAGGTTACGCGATAACTCAAGACTCGCGCCTATATCTTTATTATCCAGCTCGCTTTTAAGCTTAACGGATACCGTATCCCTATCTGTAAGGGCGGCATCAGCGCCAAAGACTATTGCATGCGCCTTCCCGTTTTCGTATTCTATCTCAAAGACGAGCCCCACATCTTTTTTCAAATTCCATTTACCGGATAGAGTAACGGTCCTTCTCACGGGCTTTACCCGGTCGGCCAATCCTATTCCCAATTCGTATTTGATATGGCCTTCTTTAAAGACGCCCGCGCTTGTCTGGAAATCGAAAACGGAATCCGTGCCCTTGCTCAAGAGATAAGATACGCGAAGCGCTTCTTTTATATCCCAGTATCCTTTGAACGTCAGCGTATGGGTCTCGCGCTTCTTCCTCATGAGGCGCGCCTTTTCGTACTGGTATACGATCTGATGGTCCTTGTTGATCTCCCATGCGCCGGTGAAGGTCAGGATATCGTACCTGCCTCCTTCCTTTCTTACATGGAATGAGAGCCTGTTATTTTCATCCGCTTTCCATGAACCGGCCAGATCCAGGACATACGTCGAGCGAGTGCCTTCTTTTGTCGCAGTCGTGACAGCGAATAAAAGAGAATTCCTGTCCACATCCAGTATCTCGCCTTGCAGGGTTATCTGATCGCCGAACGTATCCCTCGCTGATTTATCCAGCGTAAGGCGCAGCTGGTGGTCGTCCGTCAATGACCACTCGCCTTTCAGCCTGATCTGGCGGGGCACTCCATCGTCGTCGGAAAGAGGCTCTTTTACGTGGTAGGACAGGCTATTATTGTCATCGGTTTTGAACCGGCCGTCCAGGACCTTCCGGAATTTGGTAAGGTCGCTCTTCCTGCCGAACCCATTTATCACGAGCCTGTTATAAGGATCTATTTCGCATCGCACTTTTTGCATATCGCTACCAGTGAAAATGGGGACTGTCCCCGAAGGGGACTGTGAAAACAGGGACTGTGAAAATGGGGACTGTCCCCGAAGGGGACTGTCCCCATTTTCATTATATGCTACTTCCTAACCGTCCAAAAGTCCCCGGCAAGCCTCTCGAGATACCCGAACGGCATCGTGAAATACCCGGCCATGCCCCACGACGTACCCCACGAATTGCGCACCAGGAACCGTCTCGATACCTGGTCGTACCCCACCGCCATTACCGCGTGCCCGCTTATCGCCACCTCATCTTCACCCGGTATATCTACCACGCCCGTCTTCTTCACCTTCGGCGTATCGAAGCTCTCATAGACGGTGAACCCGAAGACGAACGGGTATCCCTCCGCCAGGCACGTCAGCATCTCGGCTATGGTGTGAATGCGATGGTATGACTGGATGCAGTGGTCCTTGGCTTCCTCGTAGCACTTCACCGGCGGCTTATCGTCGAACTTCTTAACCACATACGGCCAACTCTTCTCTGCACACGCGCCTTCATTCTTCAGCGTCTTTATCCCGTCCCTGAGAGATGCGCCCGAGTCATAATCGACCGTATCCATTAGGACGCGCTCATTGTAGTAGATGAAGAGCCGGCTCACATCCGCGTATTCCCCGTCGATCTTACGGTCGAGGAACTCGAGATTCCCGGCAAGCGCCTGAGCCGTGCAGCTGCCGAGCCTGCCCTGCTGCTCGACCTTCGAGCAACCTTCGCGCAGATCCACTTTCTTCGGCAACCTGACGATGGGTCTGATCGCGCTGTAGAGGTAGTCCCTCTGGTCCGGCCTATCCGGCACCCATCCGTAGTTTCTTATCACACTGGCTCCTTATCTGCTCTTTGTCATTGCGGGCCCGCCGAAGGCGGGCGAAGCAATCTATCAATTGTTACTCGTTACCGTATGTAAATTTTCAATTTGCCGATCAGGCGTTCGATATCAATGTCCCCAACGTCCTTCCCATAATAAATCCTGGCTAGCTCATTCTCTTTTTCTTTCCGGGCGGTCTGCCAATTTTGCAGCATTGAATCCTGGGTAATAGGTCTTCTGATCTCTTTTTGTTTTATGAGCTCGGTTATTTCTTTGATATTAAATTCTACCATATCGAAAAGTAACGCCAGATCATAAAAATCCCTATACCTGGCGCGGTCGCTTGCGGCGCGTATCTTCTCGGCACATATTTCCCTGATATCCATTGCCCGTACTTTAGTATCCACCTTCCAGGCATTTTTATAAGCCACTATCTTTGCGGGCAAGACTACATTCTGTATGAAATCGATCTCCACTTTAAGCGAATTGGGAAGTACCAATGGGCCTGTATATTTAAGGCGCTCTATCTTTATTGTCGCTTTCGACACATGATCGTCTATTACTTCCAAGAAATCCTGCGATCCAAGAACCCCTTTCACTTCTTCCAATGTGATAGCTTTATCGATCGAGGTAAAATCGAGATCTTCCGAGAACCTTGTCTGAGGAAGATAGCAATGGTGTATAGCGGTGCCTCCCTTAAAGATAAGTTTATCACCGAGCGGGGAAGCATAAATGATCTTGGAAACGATCGCCAGGAAATAATCCTTTTCCGCGGCGGCCAGATTGTATTTAAGGCTTCTTTTATTTAAAATGCTCAAATCCGACTTACTCAATAATGCTATGGTCGACGTACAGCCTCCACTTGGCGTTAAACTCTTTTGATTCTTTTGTCATCCTGCTATAGCTCTTCTTTCCAGCGACAATCTTTAACAGATCATCCGTTTTGATCTCAAGGCGGTCCAAGAAAAACCCTGCCTGCCGTATAACGTCCTGATTAAATCTCAGCGCATACTGCTTTAAAAGATCGAAATCTATCAGGCTCTTATATTCTCTGAGTTTCTCCCACACAAGGCTCGCGTAATAACGGTTTGAACGAAAATACAGAATATCTAAAAAGGCTTTTTCCTTTCGCGCTATATTGACTAACCCTATATCTGACCTTTCCTCGATAAAACCAAAATACAGGGCTTTCTTGATCTTAAAGAACTTTATCCGGGTGTCTTTGATCGTGTATGAGCGCGCCCTCTTAAACGTGACCGCGCCTACCGTGGAGAGCATCTGATCAAACATGCCATGGTGCTGGAGCGCACTTTCAAAAGAAACATAAGAATCCTTGTTGAGGGCCTGGCACATCGTATAGACTGATATGTCGTTAGCTGATAAAGACCCTATATCCGTAACTACGGCATAAAGCCCTTTTTTCAGCCTGACAAGCCAGCCAAGTTCCGTTAAAAGCGAAACGCGCGCTTTTATCCTCGCCGTTGAATAGGCCTTATTAAACGTCTCTTTTACCTGATCAAATGAGACGATCCGGCCGTATCGAACTATAACGTCCTCTAAAAGGCCCGCGTCTTTCTTGGATAGCATTATGTTTTTAGTTACCATATAGCACCTCTTTCTGGATACTATCTGGTAATAGTATACACTATAATCTGGATTTTACAAGCCTAGAAACGGGATTAGCTTAAGTGGCCGGGGACCCAACCGTAATTCGTTTTATCATCTTTTCACTCATACATTGTCATTGCGAGGAGGATACGGTTTTCGCGCATTCCGACGAAGCAATCTCTACCTCACTGCGCCAGTTTAATGATCTCTTTCATCTTCGCGATGACCTTATCCGCTTCCATCAGCTGAGCAAACCTGTGCAACTCTTTAATATGCATTCTTAACTTTGACGGCTCCAAATTACTTGTCTTCGTTATAAATATCTTGTCGTGGCGGGTAACGCTATCCTTCTCTTTGTGTAATAAGATCTCTTCCTTGAGTTTCTCGCCTTCCCTAAGGCCCGTGAACTTGATCTCTATATCCCGCCCCGGCTCCAGGCCTGAAAGACTGATAAGGTTCCTGGCAATATCCACGATCTTCATCTGCTCACCCATATCGAGTATAAATATCTCGCCGCCCTTGCCGATAGCCCCGGCCTGTAGCACCAGGGCCGCGGCCTCGCTGACGCTCATGAAGTACCTCTCGGCGTCAGGATGGGTCACCGTCACCGGCCCGCCTTCTTCTATCTGCCTCTTAAAGAGCGGGACGACGCTTCCGGCGGAACCGAGCACGTTTCCAAAACGCACCGCCATGAACTTTGTAGCAGACTTGATCGCCTTTGCCTGCATTATCATCTCGGTTATGCGCTTACTCATGCCCATAACATTTACAGGATTGACCGCCTTATCCGTCGATATGAGCACGAATCGTTCTACTTTATAATGGCCGGAGGCGTAGATGAGGTCCATGCTTCCTATGATATTATTCTTTACCGCTGCGACAGGATTCTCTTCCATCAGCGGGACATGCTTATGGGCAGCCGCATGAAAAACTACCTGCGGCTTGAATCGTGTAAAAAGCCTTTTCAATAGCCCCACATCCCTGATATCACCGATAACCGTTTTGAAATTTATATTCGGATATTTTGTATTAAATTCCACGACGAGGAAATACACATCATTCTCATTATGGTCGAATAATACCATCTCGCTCGGTTCAAACCGCGCTATCTGCCGGCAAAGTTCCGATCCGATGGATCCGCCCGCACCAGTAACCAGAACACGCTTGTTCTTCAGGTACGCGCTTATCTCTTTTGTGTCAATATCCACCTTCTCCCGCCCGAGAAGGTCTTCCGGCCTTACCGCTCGCGGTTTTAACTCCAATTTCCCATGGATCAAGCTATCATAACCCGGTACGATCTTTACGTTAACACCCGGCATCTCACAATATGAGAGGATATCGCGGATAACATCTCCTCTGGCTGAAGGCATTGCTATGATAATCTCTTCTATACCGTTGTCCCTTACAATATCCGGTATATCTTTTCTCCTACCGACTACTTTTACTCCCTGGATAACCTCACCCGCCTTTGCGGGATCATCGTCCACAAATCCCATGATCTCCATGCTGATACCGGGATTCTTCCGGCACTCTTTCAAGGTCAGAACACCTGCCTCGCCCGCGCCTACGATAAGCGCCTTTCTTTTCTTCCTGTCAGAGGCATCAACATTCAGCTTTTCCTTGAGCAGCCGGTTAAGAAAACGAATGCCTCCTATCATAAATGTATACAATATCCAATCGATTATAAAGACAGAGCGCGGAAACCCTGCCAAACTGTGCACAAAAACTACGCCGAGCACAAAGGCAATGGTCGAAAGAGTGCTTGCCTTCAAAATGCGCCATAGGTCATCAAGGCCTACGAACTTCCAGAGGCCGGCAAATAATCCGAAATAGTAAAGAAAGAACATTTTTACGGCCAATAAAAGCGGCAATGTTTTAAAGAAAGCAACGAGGTTTTCGGCAGGTATCACAAATTCAAATCTTAGCAGGAACGCAAAGAGGTATGAGAATGCCACCAGAAGCAGGTGGGTAGCGATAATAATAGCCCGCCGGTTGTCATGGATAAACTCTTCTATTCTTTCCTTCATGCTAATCGCTCCAACCTTCTGCACGCTTCATCAAGCACCTTATCATCTTTCGCAAAACAAAAACGGGCCAATCGTTCGCCGCTGGTATCATGATAAAAAGCTTCTCCCGGAACCGCGGCGACTCCCGTCATATTAAGAAGTCTCCTAACCCGCTCTCTGCTATTTCTGCCTTTTATCTTCGAGATATCGGCAAGGACGTAATAAGCCCCTTGTGGAACATACGGCGTAAGGCCGGCATTCGCAAGCGAGCTGCATAGCTTGTCGCGTTTTATCAGGTAATCTTTTGCAAGTTTGTCATAATAACTCTGGCCTAAACGCAATAAACCGCGCGCTACCCCCGCCTGCAACGGCGCGGGAGCGCACACATAGACAAGGTCACTGAAATAACCTATGGCTTTCGCCCATTTTTTGTCACAAAGGCTGTATCCGATGCGCCATCCCGTTATACTGAACGTTTTTGATAGGCCGGATATCGTTATCGTCCTTTTCCGCAAATTTGCCACCGCAGCCGGCGCAACATGACATTTACCGTCATAGATAAAATGTTCATAGATCTCATCCGTAAATATAAAAAAATCGTGCTCGTCGGCAAGATCCGCGATCATTTCGATCTCCTTGCGGTTAAATACTTTACCGGAAGGATTGGCAGGAGTATTGATCATGATCCCGCGCGTGCGCCGTGTGATCGCTTTTTTCAGATCATTTTTGCTAAAAGACCAATCGGGAGGCTCGAGACGCACAAATTTCGGAATGGCCTCAACGAAGATGAGTGTCGTCACATGATAACCATAATAAGGCTCGAATATTATAACTTCGTCGCCTGGATTGAGCAGGGCGAGACATGCACAGTAGAAAGCGCCCGTAGCGCCGCCGCTTACAACAATTTCCGTCTCCGGATCGTATCTAAGACCTGTAAGCTTTCTTTCTTTAGCTGCGATTGCTTCTCTAAGCTCCCTTAAACCGTCATGGCGCGTATAGGTATTAATGCCTTTATCTATGGCATCCTGAGCGCCGTGTCTCACGTCGAACGGCACTTCCGTATCGACTACTCCCTGAGAAAGATTGATGCCGCCGACACGCTCACACTCTATCGACATGTTCCTTATCTCGGAGCGGACCACCCATTCTGTTCTTTTGCTTAATTTCAACTTAGCCATTGTTGTATAATATCACTCTTTTCCGTAAAATTTGCGGACAACACTGATAACGTAATCAACTTCATCGTCAGTTATCTCAGCATTCATGGGCAGCGAACAGACTTCCCTCGCTATAGCTTCAGTTTCCGGAAATCCCCGATCCTTAAGCTTCAGGGCTTTGTGTTTATAATACGGTTTCCTAAATTGAGTGAGGACTTCGACTCCATTTGTTTTAAGATATTCCGAGAAATCATTTCCCTGTTTCGACCTCACTGTATAGTTCTGATAAACATGGTCGAAGCCCGGCCTGTCATAATGAGGCAGGAGAAGTTCAGGAATGTCGGATAATGCTTTCCGGTATCGGTCGGCTATCTCTTTTCTACGCTTAATCCATGCAGGGAGGTGACGCAATTTAATATCGAGAAAAGCTGCTTGCAGGTTGTCTAGAAGGCATGTAAACCCATGTCCGTGATATTCACCTGTTTCACGATCCTCCCCATTGTACCTCATGCGCCTTGCAAATAATGCAACATCAGGATCATTCGTTGCAATCGCTCCACCATCACCATATCCGCCCAGTATCTTGAAAGGATAGAAGCTCCAGCATCCGGTCAATCCCCATGAGCCGGCACCTTTTCCGTTAATACTCGAGCCTAGGCTTTGACATGCGTCTTCGATAACAACAAGATTATGCTTCTCAGCGATCTTCATGATGGCCGGCATGTCGGCCATCCAACCACTCAGGTGAACCGGAATGATCGCCTTCGTCTTCTTCGTAATAGCCGGCTCGATCTTATCAACATCGATATTGAAATCTTTAGCCACATCAACAAGCACAGGCGTAGCACCGACGTTAACAACCGCCGAGCAGGTAGCGACAAAAGTATGTGCCGGAATTATTACCTCATCGCCGGGCCCGACGCCCTCCGCTCTTAACGACATGTGAAGCGCGTCGTATCCGCTGTTAAGCCCGACCGCGTACTTAGTTCCCACGAATGCAGCCAGGTTTTTTTCAAAAGACTTTAACTGCCCGCGATCGATCAAGTCCCCTTTTGACATGACGTCGAAATACGCTGCGTCGAGTTCGTCTTTGATCATATTATAAACCTTGGCAGGTTCGACAAATTTTACCTTACGTACCATTACACTATCTCCTTCGCAGCGGCAATGATTTTGCTCTTCATTTCATAGTACTCTTTTTCTAAAACACGACTGGCCGGCGCCGGGCAATCAGGCAGTGCTACTCTCTTTACAGGAGCCCTTAAGCTACTAAAGGCTTTCTCAGAGACTACCGCAGCTACTTCCGCCGAAAAACCCAGGAATCTCCATCCCCCGTCTATAATCACGATCCTGCCGGTCTTCCTGACCGACCTCAGCAATAACTCTTCATCCAGAGGCTTAGCTGACCTCAGATCTATCAATTCAACATCGATACCATCCCGGACCAACTCAGCACAGGCCATCTCTGCATCTCTCATGGCATATGATATGGAGACCAGCGTAAGATCTGTGCCGCGCCTCCTCATTATACCTTTACCGATCGGTACCTCGTAAAGCTCTTTAGGAACAATGTCTTCACGGTCGTACAACCACCGGTCGTCTATATAGACGACCGGGTTGTCGTCCCGTAACGCCGCCACCATGAGCCCCTTGGCATCGTATGCTGTCGAAGGCATCACGACCTTCAGGCCTGGAATATGGGCAAAAAGGGCGTGCAGCGCCTGGGAGTGCTGCGCCGCCTGTTCACCGCCCCGGTTAACGATCCCCCAAATGACAACGGGGACCGTAGAATTCCCGCCGAACATATAATGCCAGTTCGCGGCCTGATTAATTATGGGATCGAAAGCATAGATCATAAAATCAACGCGAGGATGGACTGCAATGGGCCGCATCCCAACGATGGCTGCGCCGACCGCCGCCCCCGTCATGGCATTCTCTGACACCGGCGTATCGATAACTCTTTTAGGGCCAAAACGTTCTAAGAGACCTCGCATCGTATTGCCGACATACCACGGGCTCCTTACGCCCTGGCCTATTATGAAGACAGACCTGTCCGCACTCATCATCTGATGTAACGCTTCATTGATAGCCAGGCTATATTGAAGCTTTCTACTCTTTAAATACATATTTCGTCAATGTGTCCTTTGCCGGATGCGCCGTACGCTTAGCACGAGCGTGGGCTCTCTGAACTTCATTCTTGGCGTTTCTGTTAATTATATCAATCCGATCCTTTGACAGCACCTTTCTGCGAAGCAGGAATCTTTCAAATAGCACGATTGGGTCTTTCATACGCCATCGTTCGACTTCACGCGCCGGACGGATATCGGTATGGGCCCCCTGAATATTATCATCCGGTCCGACATGGCCCCGGAAACGATATGTCAGCAGCTCTATAAAGACCGGTCCTTTCCCGGCCCTGCAATAATTGACGGCTTTTTTCGCCGTTTCATACACAGCAAGCACGTCATTACCGTCCGAGCGAAAACTCTTAATGCCGAAAGGCTGCCCAATCTTAAAAATATCCCTGTTCGGGCGGATCGCATCGATCGGCATATGGGTGGAATAGAGGTTGTTCTCGCAGACAAAGATCAGAGGAAGCTTTTTAAGGGCGGCAAAATTCATCGATTCAAACAACACCCCTTCGCCTGTTGCCCCATCACCGAAGAAACTTACCGTTACCCGTTTATCGTATCTAATATGAGAAGCGAGCGCCGCTCCTAAAGCAAGCGATATCGTCCCGGCAACGATCGGTACGGCTCCCATCATCCCTACCTCATGATCAATAAGATGCATTGAGCCTCCACGCCCTCCGGAACAACCTCCCTCTTTTCCGTAAACCTCGGCAACAAGTTCGTCCACAATGCCGCCTTTGGCAAGAAAATGACCGTGTGATCGGTGTGTGCCGAAAACATAATCAGTCTTTTTAAGCGCGGCGCATACGCCGACAGCCACAGCCTCTTCTCCTGAATAGAGATGAACAGGGCAACGGACCGCTCCGTTAAGGATCGGGTCCACAAAACTCTCTTCGCAGATACGTATCTCTACCATGGCTTGGTACAGCTCTTTAAGGAATTTTTTTGAATACGTATTCACGACTTTACCCGCCCATCAATTTTGCTAACGTTTGGAAGAGGATATTCATATCTACTGCAAAAGAGCGCTCGTTGATATATTTGAGCTGCAACCGTATCTTCTCAGGCCTTATCTTTTCCACATATGTCTTTTCAGGGTCAGTACTACCTGCAAGGATAGCGCCTTCGTCCGGATTCCATAGCGTCGCCCAATCGGTTATGCCGGGTCTGGCACTGAGGATCGCCTTCTCATCCGCGGTAAACATATCGACGTAATGCGGGACTTCGGGACGCGGCCCCACAAAGCTCATGGTCCCTCTTAGGACGTCTATAAGCTGCGGCAGTTCGTCGATCTTGTATTTTCTTATGAATTTGCCTATCCTCGTTATCCTCGGATCATCATCTGCTGTTGACGGACCGCCGATCTTTTCGGCGTCCATGGCCATGGTCCTGAACTTAAATGTCCGAAAGAGCTTTCCATCCTTTCCGACACGCACTCCCCTGTAAAAAACAGGACCGGCTGAATCAATCTTGATCAGCACCGCTATCACCAGGAGCAGCGGACTAAGAGCAACGAGTCCCGCAAAGGAAAAGGCTATATCGAATAAACGTTTAAAAAAAGAGTACATCACCTTGCCCTGCCTCTTTTCGCCACAGCGTAGATTATCTTAAACTCCCCGTTCTTCATGTCATTAGATATTTCGATGGGCTCCTCATAAGACGCCATGCCATCCTTTACGCCCTCAGGTAGAGGATAGAGTTTGCCTATAAATATCCTTTTAAGATAAGCCCGCGCACCCAGGTCTCCGGGAATGAGATTAAGTTTCAATGCCGCGTGCTTTATAAAGGATACGAGGCGGCTTTTAAACCCTCCTTTTTCGACACGGAATCCTCCATAAAATCTGATATCCGTAAAATGTGGCCTTAAGAGCCTTTCTAGTTCGGGCACGGAAAAGTATTTATGCGTATATGGCGATGGGTGAAAATCCTTCCAATCCTTATTAACGGTGCAGATAATGATATTACCTCTGTCCCTTAATACCCTGCACGCTTCGTCTACAACCCTTTCAGGCTCACGAAGATAATATATGGTTTCAAAGAGAAGCACGAGATCAAAGCTTCCTTCGGGAAAAGAAAGTTTATGGGCATCCATTACTTCGATCTCCGGGCTCCTCCCTTTTCCTGCTTTTTGACCGTAATAATATTTCTTTGCGGCCTTCACGTTTTTTTCATCGACATCTATACCCATGACGCTTTTTGCGCCATGGGCGAGGTAACCCAGACCCATCCCGCTACCGCAACCAACCTCCAATATATCCTTATTCTCTCCGGCTATTTTGGCAAAGCAATACCTCTGGTAGAGCCTGGCCATCTGCTCTTCCGTAGCCTTTAGCCCCGGCGACTCGGTAATAACGCTGTAATCGATCTTCTTTTTTTCCGGCTCAGGCATTAATTATTCCTCGATAAAAACGACTCAAGATAATCAGCGAATCCTAAACATATATTTTTTGACTGATAATTCTCATTAAAAAGCTTTAACGAATTTTGCCCCATATTAATACGTAACTCATCATCATCCAGCAACAAATCTAACGCTGCCTTGAAACCCTTATAATTATCTGACTTGTAGTAAATCCCGAAATTTTGCGAACCCATCATATCCCTAAGCTCCCCTTCCAGACTACTGATAATGGGCAAGCCTGCTGCCATATACTCAAATATCTTATTGGGCAATGAGGTAATGTTCCCCCTGTAAGGCGCAACTGCTATGGATGCGTTTTTTTTAAGCTTGCGGAGGGCCTCGGATGAAACCCATCCTGTAAAAATGATGTTGTTTAAATTTTTTGCGAGTTTCTTTATTCTGCCGATGTCAGGCCCATCGCCACAAATAATAAAATGCGTATCGCTTCTCCCTGAAACACTATGATCGTGAGCTGCCTTTATCAGAAAGTCCAGGGGCCGCAACTGACTTATTGTTCCGATAAACAGTACGTTTTTCTTGCGTGCCTCCAACCCAATTTTCGATAATTCACCATCGCTTTTTTCTTCAAAAATCAAGTCGTCATACCCTAAGTGAAAAACGCGATCAAGGCTGGTGCGCTCTCTCTGTATGTCTCGAAGTCCCCAGTTAAGAAAATCTTCGCTTACAGCTATGATATTATTTGCTGATCTTTTAATTTTTCTGGATTCACTGAAACTTCTTATTAAGGCTAACTTTAATATGGGCCTAAATGCTCCTGGCACATTGAATAAATACGTCTCTGGCCATTTATCCCGAATATCCAAAATAAAAGGTATTTTCTTCTCTTGGGCATATTTAAGGCCCTTGGCACATATTTCTAATATTGGAATTGGGCACACGATCAAATCAGGTGGTTCTAATTTATACGCTTTTTCTAAAAATCTATTTGCCAAAATTCGGTGATGCTTAATTCGTGCAAAAGATATGTTTTTCTTGTACCCAGGACCGTGTAAAAAATATATTGTATATCCTTTTTCGTATCTTACTCCTTCTGGAGGGATGACACGATGCGCTTTTTGAGAATGCGAAAATGTTGAAACCCACCAAATAACCTCGTGCCCTCTTCCAGCCAATATCTCCGCTAGAATGTTGTATCTCCAAGGACGAAAATCAGGATCGCCGGGTAATGTCTCATTGACTTCCAGCAGCCATATCTTCATAATGCTGTCTGCCTTTTCGCTCTTTTTGCATATAAGCTATTTTTTTCTTTTATCAATAAAACAGCTAAGCGCGTTGATATCATTGCGATAGGCTGATAATTTCCGATTTTTATCTCATAAAAAAATCTCTTGGCCATATAAAACAGTACTAGAATATTAAAGGTCATCAGGTTTAATATCTTGATCTTCGATATTTTGCAAAAAACATTATACACAAAGTCTGACGGGTTAAAAAGCGCTAAGAAATATACCATAAAAGCCATCGACTTATCCCGTATGCTCTGATAGGTATGCTCTATTCCCATAAAATCATACTGAGGGTTATTTTGGGCAAAATCCCATAGTTCAGTGCCGGGTATCTTCCTTAGGCTATACACATACAAAAAAAACGGCCTTTTCAATTTCCTGAGAAATGAAAGCGTTTCTTTTCTATCTTCTTCTGTCTCAATGGGATTATCAATGATAACATCATAAAAAGGGGGCATTATCTTAGGGTAAAAATACGATATTGTATTAGTCGCTTTTAATATTTCTTGCAAAGACGTTTTCCGGCGATAAAAATCCAACGTTGATTGGCACCCAGACTGTATCCCCATCCTGACCTTCTTTAAGCCTGCTTCAATAAGCAAGCTTAACTTTTTTGATTCAACAAATTTAGGATGCAGTCCTGGAAGAAAAAGCGGCAGGTTTATCTCTTTTTTGTATAAAAATGCGAACTTTTCTAGATCGGGGAGGTTTATCAAAAATATATTGTCATCTTCTAATTCAATATAATTGACATAGTCATGATATTTCAAAACTGTACGGATTTCATTAATAAGGTATTCCGGCCTAGCATACCGAATCTTGCCATACTCGCTGCTATTTTTTAAAAATTTGCTGTTTGAACAATAAGTGCAATTAAAAGGACATCCGAGCGACCACAAAGTCATATATTTTGTGCCCTGTTGAGAGATGTAAGCATCTTTAGTCATAGGTTCAATATTATGATGGGTAACATGGTTTATTTCAAAGCTATAGTCCTGAAATGGCTGGCAAGAAAGTTCTTCAGATGTCATCAGGGGAAGCAATGGATTTTTAATGACTTTCCCTTTATCTCTTATCCAAAATCCGGCAGATTCTTTTATGCTTTCCTCTTTACTTACTTTTTCCAAAAACGACAGGAAGCTCTTTTCTCCCTCCCCTACGCAAACAGCATCAGCATGGCTTATCGCATCTTCGGGAAAAACGGTTGCGTGAATTCCCCCCCAAACAATTATCGTTTTAGCATTTCGCTTTCTGATAAAAGAGGCTGACTTTTTTATGTATTCCGAGAATTTACTCATGCCGGAAAAGGCTACAATGTCAGAATCGCTGATATCATTCAAAAATTTTTCGTTTAAAGTTATCTTTTTTGACATGTCTGAGCTGAGTATATTAAAGGCCTGAACCGATACATTCGATACATTATATATATAAGTCTTGGCCTGAGGATATTTTAGCTTTACAGAGGCGCTTATCCTGCGAAAGCCAGGACAAGCTATCCCATCCTCGAAATCTACCAACTTAATTTTTAGATCTTGTTTCATATCTTTCTTCGATAACCTTTTCATATAGTTGCTTAGTTTGCAAAGAAATATTTTCTGGAGAATACGCATCTGACATCAGTCTTACCCTGTTCGACATGGCATCTCGATCTTTTTGAGACAGTTTAAAAAATTTTATAATTGCCTGTGAGAGTTCCTTGTCATCTGATGGAGAAACAATAAAACCTTCTTTGCCGTCGAATATCATTTCGGGCATAAAACCGGTGTTTGTCACGATCATCGGCATCCCGAATGCAACTCCAAGCATAAGCGCTCCACTTCCATATATTTTCTTATAGGGAAGAACGAAAACATCTGCTGCGCTAAAAAGTATTTCCAGCATATTATCAGGAATATACTTGATTATCCTGACTACCTTTCTCCCGATACCAAGGTCATTGATCATCTTTTCGTAAGGTGAAAAATCGTCACACCTACCAGCTATGACAAGCCTGATATCTTCGTACACTGATGTTGTTTTCGCAATGGCTTTTAATAACGTATCAAGCCCTTTGTATCTCAGAATGTTCCCAAAAAATAAAACTATTTTTTCGTTAGCTCCGAGGTTCAGGTTCTTTCTGGCCTCGTTTTGATTCAATTTTATTTTCACGTTTTTCTTATATACCGGAATCGGAATTACTTCGACTTTCCTATCATCGACCTTAAATATGTCGCATAATTCTTTTTTTATACCATTTGAATGAACGATTATCTTATCAACGGCATGATAAATATTTCCATAAAGACTATGATCAAATACCCTGCTCTCGTGTGGCAGCACATTATGCGCAGTATACACAATAGGAATACTAAATTTCTCTTTAAAGGATCTTACCATTGAACAATCTATTATAGGCGCCGGGAACCATTGATAATGTATTATATCGCATTTCTCCTTTTCCAAATATGCGCGCAGTCGGAATAAGTCAATAAAATATTCCGCTCCTTTAAGCGGATAAAAATAGCGGGCATGATAGATTTTTGGCGGAAAATGGCTGGATAGCCTCAAAAAGAAATATTTCGTATAAACATTGTCCTTCTGCGCCCCTTCCATCCCTTTTTGAATCGAAGTTAAGAGCTCGACATCCACTACCTTCGACAATGCTTCTAGTAAGAGAACGTCGTAATGCAAAACGCTTGCACTCGCATCTATCATCTTAATGTTCAGTTTTTTTGGCATAAAAGTTTTAATATGAATAATCTGCCGTTTTTAAATGGGTTTTATCCTGAAACAGATGAGCGATCTTGATCACGGCTTCATTAACTTTTTGAAACGAAACAGCATTAACTGCCTTTTCTGAATAGTCTTTTGCATAGAAGGCATCTTTTAAGTATGGGCTTATAATTTTCTGCATACGTCCATAATCGTAAATTTCTGTCGGGCTTGTGCAGATAAAAAGCGCGACTACCTGTTTTTTAAGAGCAAGGGCTATGTGCATTGCAAGCGTATCCCCACAAACCACAATATCGCATGAGTTAATATCTCCGATATAGTCCAGTATGCTTTCTCTGTGATGGAATATTTTAGTCTCGTAGCCTTGGCTGGATAAAGCGGCGGCAAGCTGATGATATTTGTCCCATTGTTTCGTTGGCCACCTATCTCCCGCCCTCGTCTCTAAACCCACCTTGATTTTGTCTCTTTTAGGACTTTGCAGGTATTTTCCGCTTATCATATATTCCTCACCTCTGAATCTGAGCCCTAACATTGAGAATAATATTTCCTGATAACTCCTGATATTTTGTTTTTTAAAATAGTCTGCTCTATCTTTACCAAAGACGGAAATGAGTCCCATATCAAACCATTCGGCTGAAGATTTTGTATATGATATTTTACCTTTTTCAGAAAGATACGTTCCGATTAATTCGCGTTTTTTAACAATCGAGGCGATCTTGGCGGCATCATACTCATCATCGAGGCATATCACTTGATCAAAAACAACATCAATAATATGTTCAAATGCGCTCATGTCAATGATATGATCAATCGAATCGGGGAGCACGGGAATACCTTTCTGCCGCGTGACCCAATAGACCTCACCTTTCAGGGCACGAAGAAGGGGTGTCGTCCTTACGATGTCTCCGATCGCTCCAAGTTTAATTAGAAGAATTTTTTTTCTCACCTGTATTCATCTCCATGTTGAGCGCATCCTCATATATATTGATAATTTTTTGCGCTACTTGGTGCCCGGAATGACCGTTTTTTAGGTACTCCGAACAATTAATAGACAATGTATTTCGTAACACATTATCTCCGATCAATGCTCGCAGCTTCGCGCATAAATCATCCGCATCGTTTTCACGAAAAAGCAAACCATTGTATCCGTTTTTAACAATTTCGGTAAAAGTCGATATGTCTGAAACAACGACCGGACATCCTGCACCTAATGCTCTAACCAGAGGCCCGCTTGCACTAAAAGTTTCCTTAGTTTGATACGGCAAGATCGCGCAATACGCTCTTTTAAAGATATCAAAGAGGTCGTCGTTACTCACAAAACCGCGTATATCAACGTTTGCATTCACCGGCAAGTCTGCGATCTTTTTCCTTATCATCTTATAATACTCATCTGTCTCGGAAAAACCTCCGCACAAGACCAATCTGCTTTTCTGCTGAAGTGATTGATCAACGTTAATCAGTTTTTTATATGCATCTATTAGTATTTCTATTCCCTTGGATTGTCTAAAATACCCAAAAAATAAAATAAGGATTTCCTTGGAGGAATTTGAGCTTATATTTTTGTCCTCTCCGATCTCAAAGCGGTCTCCTGGTTTATAAAATAATTGGAGAGGCACATGTCTTACCTTGGTTTTATTTCCACATTTCTTTTTAAGTTTTTGAGCGCCGGTCTGTGTCAGAGTAACTATAGTTTTCACATTAGCATTGTGTAATAATAAGTTTTCTACTATCGGGCCGATCGTCAGCTCAAATACTTTTCGGACAATTTTGCGAAGCGATAAGGCCGGCCCTTCCTGAAATAAAGGAAAAAAAGAGTTATAGCATAAAAAAGGCGTATCATGAACAGTAATTACTATAGGCTTATCTCTGTACTTTAAACTCAAGAAAAATATTTTCCAGAACTCTTCAAAGTTTGTTGAACTCAGTTCGGCATGTATAAGGTCGAAGGAATGATTCAATTCGTAAATTTTTTTTCTTAAAAAATTCAAATCTCTAAATGAACTCAGTTTGATCTCTGGAAGACAAAATTCCATTTCCACCTTTCCCTTGGAAAGCATTTCTATATACTTTTTACAAGAAAGCGCATAATCTCTGTTCCCTGCAGCGCCTATAATACTCGGTGCAACATAAAGAATTTTCATTTTAATCTCTAGATAGCATGTTCATAATTTCTTTGATCTTTCAGGATATTAACTATAATCCCAAACAATATACCCGCCATCACATAATTTTTAGGCGAAAAACCTAATAATTGATTTATAAAAGGTACGGATAGACCAACGATAATAGCAGTCCTATCAGAATATTTACACCTTCTTATTTCTAAAAAGATAGTTTTCAGATATCTGTATATGAAGGCCATATAAAGGACGATTCCTATGACGCCTGCTTTAAGCAAAATAATCAAATAAGTATCATGGGGACGAAAAAATTTCCATGCCTGCAATTGATCATAAGAATACGCTGACAAGGCAAGTTGTTCTGACTCCCCAACGATAGGAAATGTAAAATATTTATCATCAAACCAGCTTCCGGCCCCTTTGCCCCATAATATCGCCCATTCTTCAACAAGTTTCCGTATTATGTTATACCCTTCAACAAATCTTTGAGAAATTGTAGTGGGTGCCTCTAGCCCCAGGCTTAAATACTGTAGTGTTGATATCTTCCACATGGCATAATCAATGATCTCCGATGCATACGCTCTTAAAACCAAATAAAGCAAATAACCGACTCCAATAACAATTCCAAAAAAGATTATCTTATCTTTCCAGCGCGAGAAAAAGCACACAAAGAATACCGCACTGATCATTACGATCCATGCTGCACGGCTTGGCCACATTAAAAAGAAAGCAATGCTGATTAAAATTACCCCCCAAAGAAAAATTTTCTTTTCCATCTGTTGTTGTGTATAAATCAATATCGAAATGGCTACGCTTACTACGAATGCTGGAAATGCACCAACTGGATCATAAAACGGTATAAGAACCATCCCTTCCGAATACCCTGAACCCATAAAATTCCAAATAATTCCAATCAATGCTCTTGCAGAAAAACAGTACAAAAAGAGCCATACCAGATCCTTTAAGCCCGATAGATCAGGAAGCAGATATTTGATTAAAATATATCCGCACAGAAAATTTACCAAAGGCGCGATATCTGAAATATATTCACGGGGATAATAAACTGCATTCGGTATTCCGGCAACAGCCGCTATTATATATACCAATATCATCAGAGAAAGGCTCTTCTCCATCCTGTTGAGCGTTAACTTGCCATTATGAAACGGGTATCGAAATAAAATTATAGCGGCAAAAAAAACAAGCATGTACGTAAAGAGATTAAATGCTCCGAAATAGATTGTGTGTATAGAAGCCATATTCTCTGTAGACCGTATATCGTATCGCGACGCCCACTCGCTAAGTAACATGAAAGGTATGAACATAAATAATCCGGCACGGGGACGGACATAAAAAATAACAGTATTTATAATCGCCAGACCTATCGGAACCAAATATACTGCTTTATGCGCGCAAACACTTAAGAATATATAATATGCCAGCAATGCGCCACAATATGCTATTCTTTTTAATAACATATTTTAGGTGCCTTTTTTTTCCATACGTCATGAAGTCCGTCATGGACAGCAGCGCATATCACTAATAAATTTCTGAACTTCTTTCGCTTGATATTGCCAATTATACGATATGCAAGACGCGCTAAAATTGGCTTAGCAGCTCGTAGTCCTTGATAGGTCAAAAAACACTGCACAAGTCCCTTTGTCATGTTGTACTCAACAAATGAGCTATAAACACCGTTGTCTTTCGTATGGGACACGCCTTCTTTATGATATACCTTGCTGCCAGAGGTAGAGGCTAGCTTATACCCTCCTAGTTTAGCGCGATAGCAAAATTCTCTATCTTCCCAATAAAAAAAATAAGATTCGTCCAGGCATCCTATATTTTTTATAGCATCGGTCCTGATGAGCATGCTCGCACCCGTAACATAGTCCATCGGCTCATCATCGGAACGCCTTGGCACACCAAACGCTCCGCTCCAACCCTTAATCCTTATACCTCCTATGGTTTGTAATTTATGAGGCGCGTAGTAGTCAAAAAGCGCAGAACCTACCACGGCATACCGCATATCAAGCTCGGCCTTCCTGATCAGTTCCGACAGAGCATCCGGATCGACAACGGTGTCGTTGTTCAAAAGCCATACATAATCAGCTCCCTGTTCTAATGCCAAATTAATACCTACATTATTGCCACCGCTAAACCCACGATTTTTTGCATTAATTAAAACTGTAACTGCTGGGCATGCATCACGAATATATTTTACAGATCCATCCGTAGAGGCATTATCAACAACGATAATTTTATAATTCACATAAATTAAAGGAAGCAAAGAAGTTATACATTCAACTGTATGTTGCCATTTGTTCCAGTTGACTAATATTATATACACCAACGGTTGTCTTGAAGTCATAATCATTTGGCCTGTTAAGCTTTCTGCAAGAAAAAGGCAGCTTGATCTCCCAGGCTTTCCCTGTTTAGGCGGCGCGCTTCTCGGTGAAATCGTCTCATGTCAGACTTCTTAAAGATTGACATTTTTATGCCATGCGCCACTGATTTATCAGACTTCAGTGGTATATCATGAGCATACTGCTCACTGCCCCAAAACTGAAAAGCCGTTGAATCATAAACTATCTTTTTTATTTTAAAATCGGTAGCATTGGCCAATTTTTCAATGCTACACCTTGAATGCAAAAAAATATGACGAGGAGCGTCAATCTGTGCCCAGTGAACACAATAATGCTTCCACGCCCATGAGTCAACCACGGGGATTCTAAGCATGATAGTACCGCCACGAGACAAAAGGCGCCCGCATTCTCTAAGGCACGCAAAAGGAGACTCAGCGTGTTCAAACGAATGATTGAACATAATTAAGTTATAGCGTCCGCTGTGTTTTTCCAGCGATTGTTTCATAACCATGGCCCTGCCATTATCGTCCATGATATCAGCGTTAATAAATGGATCAATTCCTAATGTATCGTAAAAACCCGCCAATCGCAAAAGGCGCACCATCGTTCCCGCTCCGCAACCGACGTCCAGGATTTTGCTATTTGTATTTAGAGAAGAAAAATGCAGCATCCGCAATGACGCTAAATATGGAGTGCTAAAATAGCATAGCCGCCCAAAGAAACCTTTTCCAAAAACAGCAAAACGTACAGCATAACAATTTTTAATATTACGGATCGCCTGTAATGGTTTTCGTTGATTCATTTCAAAACTATAATAATCCGCAGGATAGTATTGACTTAAATCATGCGGCACTTCCCTAATTTGTAAACATCCGCATTGTCCGCATTTTGTATAGACAAATGTCTCTCTTGTTCCATACATCATCTCCGGTATCCGATAATCAATATTGTCTCGGTCATTATCACAAATCTTACATCGCCATCTCATTTTAGAGTCCTCGATCATCGGCATCCGTTTCGCAATAAAACACATATCTGTTCTGTATCTTCGGAAAAATATATTTGAGATGACAATGCCCTGGTTAATTTACGTAATGTAAGAGCTATGTTTCTTATGCCTAATTTTGAAAATCTATCATGCATCCGCATATTGTTGGTATCTTTTTCAGCATTTATCAGGAGTTCCCCGTTCGTAGAGAAAAACGGCGCATTCCTTGGTCGAGTCAGCCCCTCACTAGAAGTAAGTTGAATCATGTAAGGGTTGCCTATTGCAGCAGTATCCAATGAATGTACTTCTGCATTAATATGAGCTGCGAGATTTTCAATAGACCTCCTCGAAAACCACCATAGGTGAACAGGGGGCAATTCGGTTTGCCATATCGACTGCAAAGGAAAGGCTCCCTTATTAGGCACGCAAACTAACACGTATCCGCCTTTTTTTGTTAAACGCATGGCATCTATCAAAATCTCCATAGGGTTACAAAGGTGCTCGATTACTTGGCTAAGAATAACTAGATCAAAAGAAGCTGGGTGTTTTTTCGCGTAATCAGCAGCGCTTACGCACTCATAACAAGCATCGTAGCGAAAAGATGCTGCATCTACAGCCTTTGCTGACGTATCGATGCCTACGACATTAAAGCCTTCTTGTTTTATAGCATAGGTCAAATATCCAAGCCCGCATCCCACATCGATAATTCTTACGGAACTCCTTTTGGTGTTTTTCGCAACAAGCCTTAATGCTTTATGAACCGCCCAATAGCTTTGTTCACACTGCGAAAGGTATGAAAGCGGCCTTTCCATTTTATCGCACACTTTTTGATAATCAAAATATCTGCTGTAACCCGGTACATATGCGATATTTTTGTATATCCACTCATAGACGGGGGTATCGATGTCCATGGGCACCGCCCACTGAGTATTGCAGGAATCGCAGGAAAATATATCAAAGAACGAGCCTTTGATATATCCTTCACATTGAGTAAATACTAATCTGGCTTGTGACTTACATAAACTACATCGCACTTCGTTGTTATCTTTATGCGTTGATTTTTCATTCATCTGAACACACCCTATACATTTAAATCCATCGCTTTCCTTAAGATAACAGTCTTTAAATAAATTATAAAAAGCATTGTTTGAACTGAATAGGAAACAACATACGAAAAAGCAATCCCCTCCGACCCTCTGTGCCTAAAAACAAAACAGGATGCAATAAATACCATAACCCAAACGATGTGAATCATCGCATTGTGCCATTGCCTACCCTTGGTAATAATTGCCTGAATCACTCCTATGCCAGGGGCCGCGATAATGGTGGCTACTATTATCCAAATAAGTGTCATTGACCCCCCTAAAAAAGCAGAGCCATAGGCACCCATTATTTGCTTCGATAACAATGCGATGATACCCCCTGGAATTATTGTCAAAAAACTGGTCAATAAAATCGTGACGAGAAGGGCTTTCTTATACTGCCTGGCCGATCCGTCTGCCGATATGTTGGCCAAGATCGGAAGCATTGGCAGCGCTACAACGTTTGGCAAAAATAGTACGGCAAGCCTCCACTGATTCGCTGCATTAAAAATAGCCATCTCGGCATATCCTTTATTCTGATTTACAAGAATTGCATTACCCACCCATGTTGCGGGGCTATATAATGCCGTATATACAGCCGCTGGCAAGCTAAATGCCAATAACAGGGATATCTCAGAATGCCACTGGGAATATTTAATGGATATACCATGCCGTGAGGCCACTCTTTCTAGTATTATATGGCACAAGATGCAGCTGAAAACACCTGCAATAACCGTTCCCCATATGGCGCCTGCCAATCCGTTGATCCTTATCCCTAATAGCACCAGCGGAACCGTCACTATCCCAGAAACAAGGTTGATTTTTGCAATAGTTGTAAATACCTCAAATCCCGAAAGCGCCCCGATTTGCATTCCGTTAATTGCATTTACCAATATGAGTAAGGACCCGATCCGCAGAGCATGGGACAGCCACGGCGCAGCAAGAGTCTGCTCAGCTAACCAAGGAGCAGCAAAAAAAAGAAGAATAGACGCTATGCCTCCGATCATAAAAGAAAACATTGTAGAGAAAGCAACGATTCGCCCTGCTTTTGAGGGATCGCTTTTGCGAAATTCGGCTATATACTTAGTGTTAGTTAGACCAAGCCCGAATCCAGCAATAGCGCCGAACATGCCTACCGTGCTTTGAATAATACCAAACTCACCGAATTCTTGCTGTCCCAACATTCGGGCGATAAAAATTGACAACACAAGGGCTAAGAAACGAGAAACCAACGCGCCGACTAGCGACCAAAAGGTGCCTTTTAAAAGACGGTTTGCTAATGGGCTCGAAAATGAACCCCGAAGGTTCTGTAACAACCTCGTTCCCATGCTACTAGCTAAAACCACTACTTTCATTTTTCACCGTTATTTTCTGGGTGTAAAGAAGGTGAAATCATAGCAATTTCATTCTTTAGTAACTCGTATTCCTGTGTTTTTCTTATTAAAAATTTTCGGGCAAGTTCAAGGCGCTTTGCAACGCCGTTTGGCGTAAGAAGATACACATAGCCATTCTTATTCTTGGAGTTTTTATAACGGTTAACCTTGATGATACCTAATTGCAAAAGAGAATTAATCAGATAATTGATCTTGCCCAAGCTTATACCGTATTTATTAGCAAGATACCGTTGTGTAAGGTTGGGGTTAGACTCTATCTCGCGAAGAAGTTCAAGCGTCTTTTCTGATTCGAATATAGGGATATTTTCATTCATATGTTCATCCTTTGAACACATATTCTAGCAATGAACTCATTCTCACGTCAAGGAATAAGTTCAAAATTCTAACTTTATTTTACTTTACTAAAATTTAATAAAAACGCGCTAGATATTGCTATCCAGCGCGCTTTATTGTTTATATCTTCCTAAAACCTAGATCCTAAAACCTAGGCACTCGGTCTGACTATAATTTTGGCAGCAGATTCTCCGTCTTTGGCGGATTTGCAAGCGTTCCTGTGGTTGTATAGGTCTGATCAGTACTCTTCTGAGTAAGGCCTGACTCCAAGCCTGCTCTCTCGGCCATTTCCTGGTCGCCGCGAGGCAGATAGATATCCTGAGTTTGTGGGATACCATCGGTGGTCCTGGTGCCCCAGCCTATGCCGTCATTGTAGATATAGATGCCGCTGTAGGCTCCCTGGCTGGGGAATACGCCCATTATCTCATTCTTGCCATCGTTATCGATGTCTGCGGCTGTGAGAGATGTCGGGATGCCATCGGTGGTCCTGGTGCCCCAGCCTATGCCGTCATTGTAGATATAGATA
>Ga0315276_10000052_pt1 | contig 84889 bp, 76 predicted proteins | sample YL17G05_0_MG_FD_204542 | JGI IMG/M metagenome (GOLD analysis project Ga0315276, IMG submission 204542) | Sediment microbial communities from Yellowstone Lake, YNP, Wyoming, USA - YL17G05_0 | ecosystem: Environmental > Aquatic > Freshwater > Lake > Sediment | place: USA: Wyoming | collected...
ATTTGGACGGCGTTGGCCACCTGCAAAAAGCAAAACAGGAATGTCTTTAAGTTTATCCATCATACACTGGTTGCTCACTGGACTAATACCTGTTATCCTGAATTACTGTGAACGGTTACAAATAAACCAATTCACCTTTTGAGAGAAAACCATCCGGGCCAAAATGTCATTGCGAGCGCAGCGTGGCAATCTCTTATTGTTTAGCCACGCCACCTGTGGGCGTGGGTCTTTTAACCTGTGTAATGCCGGACGACTTTATTTTTTTGCCGAACCAAAGTTTCGCAGCCATTTTATCCACCCCCGGCGGATTAAGTTTAGCCATTATAAGGTTTATTGTAATCCGAGGAAGATTTTGATATTATTATGGCCTTGAAAGGCTTGGTTACGTAGCCAAGCGTTTAATATGGGAAATCCCAATTAAGATTTCGGCTTTCCGAGGTGGATAGTTGGATGCAGGCTAAACGATTCATCAATGCGATCGGCGGCGATCCAGGAAACTGTGTGCTGGTAGTCGGCTCGGGACTCTCCAAGAAGGGCGTCCGTAAGGGCGGCAAGGGGTTGCCCGATTGGGATGAGTTGATGAAGCTAATGATAGCACACCGTAAGGAATCTGGTCGGTGCAACATGGCGACCATCGACCAACTGTGTTTAATGATGAAGGAAGACCCGCCACGATACCTCGATGTTGCGGAGGAGTTTTACAAGGCACATTATCACGATGCCGACGGATACGAACAATTTCTGCGTCAGCACCTCGCACCCCCCGATCTCGTCGATTCCGAAGTTCACAAGGTAATCCTTAACGTAGGGTTCAGGGGCATCGTTTCTTACAACTTCGACATGGTCTTTGAGAAGCAGTCCGATGTGCTGGACAAGGTGGTGTATCCGAGTCTCCTGGAGCAGATTGGCCGTTTCCGCCGCAAAGGTTTTTTCGCCAAGATGCACGGTTGCATCAGTGGCCCGGCCAAACAACTCATCCTTACGCGAACAAGCTTTGAGCGGCTTGCAGCGGATACCAAATATGCGCAGTTGGTGCGGACGATCTTTCTTGGTCACGTTGTCTTGTGCGCGGGTTTTTCACTTCGCGATCCTGATTTCCAGAGCATCTTAAACGATATCAAGAACTGCTGGGGCACCGATATGCCACCGCTGTACGCTCTTGTACGCAATCCGGGCGAAAAGGCACGATCAGATTGGATGACAAAGGGAGTGGACATTTTGCCCTACAACGATCACAGCGAGATACCCAAATTTTTTCGCAAATTGGCCGATTTATCTGCCAAGCGGATTAATGTGACAGCGAGACCTTCTTCCACACGTAAACAATCTCGACCGGAAACCTCTGCAGGGTTAGCAACGGAAGAGGATGAGCGAAAGGCAACTGACAGACAGACAACGCGTTTACAGTCGCTGGTCGAGAAATGGACGAAGAACCAGAAGATCGGGGAGATCAATTCGAGTGTCTCGGATTACCTGAAACAACTACAAACAGTGTCTGCGAGAGAAGCTACTCTCTTCCATATGGCTGCGCTCTGCCCAGATCATACTCCCTTTCTTTGTCCGCATCTGCTTGCCCTATCCACGAGAGGTTGCTTGGATTTGGCATTGAAGATTTTCTGCGGTGTGGCTGAGAAAAAGGGCTTGTATCAACTTCCGCCGCATCCATTGCATGTGCCACTACATCGTTGGGTCTTGAGGGAAAAGCTTTGGGAAAAGGGCAGCGCAGATTACGTCATGAAGTGGCTCTTAAATAATGAATGGGTCAATCATGGTGTTGATTTAGAGACTACATTTCGCGAAATCTTTGACTATGTTTTGAAGAAGCCAGAGCATAAGGATTTGGAGTATTTATATGACGCGGCAGAAGATGTCCCTGGTGCTTTAGAAGAAATTGAGAAGATAGTATTCGATTCAGGATTCGTCCGTAACAGTCTATCAGGATGGAGAGAGAAGTCTATTGTTCGCGAAATCCGCGAACAGAAATACGAACGAGCAGTGAGAGGGAAGGATTTGCCGCCCAATAAGTTGCTGGCTGCCGCAGAAGCGGCAGATCGAATGATGCCCGACGCGGATGACATCGGGTGTATTACCGACGCAATAGAAACCCTCCTTCGCGAGTTTCCCCACTGCACATACCTGACACTCCACGGCAGTTCCAGCGCATACGACCCTTTGAAGGCAAGAGCAATTCTCGATGCCTTGACCTCATTGAAGAAACTGGAACAGCAGAGGCGCGTAATCGCGGGAATCAGCCATTGGGGTGTGTTCGAGGAACGAAGCTCGCATAGCGGTGAAGAGGCAGAAGTGCTGCGGAAGGGACTACTCATCCCGCTTTGGTGGCGGTACTCAAGTGAGATGCGTATCGAATACTTCCGATACGGGGATAAAGATCGCATGATGTTGGGGCATCACTGGACGGGCCAAGAGTTTTTGCTCCATGACTTGATGGGGCTGCAATACGACATCGATGAGGATTTCCGCAAAGAGTTTAATCGCTCATTGGCGAAATACCGGCTCCCTGAGGAAAAGGAGAAGATCGAGGGCAGATATGAGCCGAGACTGCTTCAAGAATTATGGCGCGACAGGGAACTAAAGTACGAAATCTCAGAAGAGTGCCCTCCAGAACTGATTCGGCGCATCGTTACGCGACGGATAGATTGGGACAAATCTGAGTCTGGCGAAGTACGTTGGAACGAGAGCAGAAGGCGAGCGTCTGAGCTTCTTGAGGCGGATAGCCAACTCCACGAGTACGTATCGGTGGAGCGATCTGATTACGTCGTCGATAATCTCCTCGGCTCATATGAGCCTCAGAAGCGCAAAGTGTCTCTTTACGCCCGCATGATCCGTCTGGCAGCACGGGAATTCGGGATCGACGAGGATACTCTGTCGACGGTCGTTTACATTCACGAGACAGTCCACGCCTTCTGTCATGTGGGGCGCGACCTGAATGGCCGAATGTGGGACGGCTGCCCCGCTGTAGTCCCCGATTCCCCGGAGGAGCATATCAGCAAGCCCCAAGAGGCAATCGCCCAGTACTACACCTACAAGTTGCTTGAGTGGCTCGGTGATGACCAATTGCTTAAGGCTTTTCTTTCCTTGGAGAAAGCATGCTCACCGGTTTATCGTGCCTGGCGGCAGACGGAGCAGTACTCCTTGGAGCAGATGCACGCCGTTCTGATCCAATACCGGACTGTGTCTGGCGACTGGCCACCCGCGCATTGAGAATCTCTGCAGGATCAACGGCATCCCAAGCTAATATTGATTTTACGGAATAATCTGGGGACACCATTTTCTTGGTTCGTAGCTGGTAGTTCATAGTTTGTAGTAAAAAACAATGAACAAAACACAATGAACTATGAACAATGAACTACTTCACTTTTCAATCATTTCCGAGGCTACCTTTCTAAAAAAAACCAAAAGTCGCAAAAAATTTTCAAATCCCCTTACTCTTTATCCCATAACAACTTATCTCTTTTTTGCCTGCCCTTCGTAGCCCGCAGGGCGAAGTAGGGTCAACCCAAATACGCATCTCCGCCCTATCATAAGAGAGACTATTTTTAGTTCTTCGTTCTTTGATAACTGAATGTGTCATAGTCTTCACCGGTCGTGAAATTAAAAGTTTTTACTTTTCCCTCTTTGCTTTTTACTTTTTGCTTTTTACTACTTCAAAAACCTAACTCTTTGCCAAATAATCACTTATGAAAAACAGACCCCCAAATTCAGCACAATTCAAGCAATTTGGCGTACCATTCAGCGCTATTTCGAGAGCATTTCGAGTACTATTCGAGAGTGATTCGATAGCAATTCGAGACAATTGGCGCTAATTCGAGACAAAGCACGAAAAATTTTCCCCGCCCCTGCAATCGTTAAATTTTGCCCATTTTAATATAACCCAGCTCATTATCCGCTACCCGCTATCCGTTATTTCTCGCCTGCCAAAATGGCACAACGGCCCAAAAATCCGGATAGCCCTTGAAAACATAACCGCTTGAAAACTAAAAGGTTATGCGTTAATATCATTTTGAATCCCTTGCTGGCACAGCTTTTGCACATTCAGTTCAGGAAGCATTAAATAACGAAAGGAATTAGATATGGCTACCAACAAAATCATCGGAATAGACCTCGGAACCACCAATTCCGTCGTCGCAGTTATGGAAGGCTCGGCGCCGAAAGTACTTATAAACTCTTCAGGCTCGCGCCTCACGCCTTCTGTCGTTGGCTTTACTGATAAAGGCGAACGCCTTGTCGGCCAGATTGCAAAGCATCAGCAGGTAACAAATCCCGAAAACACCGTATTTTCAATAAAGCGTTTTATGGGCCGCCGACACAGCGAAGTTTCAGAAGAGGAAAAAACCGTCCCCTATAAAATCACCGGCAGCCCCGAAGAGCTTGTCAAGGTCGACGTCCGCAGCAAGGAATACACCCCGCCGGAAGTCTCGGCTATGATTCTTCAGGACCTCAAAAAAACCGCAGAAGACTATCTCGGCGATAAGGTTACAGACGCCGTAATTACCGTGCCGGCCTACTTTAACGATTCGCAGCGGCAGGCCACCAAAGACGCCGGCAAAATCGCAGGCCTTAACGTCCAGCGAATAATTAATGAGCCGACCGCCGCTGCACTGGCATACGGCCTTGAGAAAAAGAGAAATGAAAAGGTCGCTGTCTTCGATTTTGGCGGCGGAACGTTCGATATTTCGGTTCTCGACATCGGCGACAACGTCTTTGAGGTTCTCAGCACGAACGGCGATACGCACCTCGGCGGCGATGACCTCGATGCCGTGCTGATAAACTATCTCGCCGATGAATTCAAAAAGCAGGAAGGCATCGACCTTCGGCAGGACCCGATGGCACATCAGCGGCTTAAAGAGGCCGCCGAAAAGGCCAAATGCGAATTAAGCACTCAGCTTGAGACTACCGTCAATCTGCCTTTTATTACCGCCGATGCTTCAGGCCCCAAGCACCTTCAGATTACACTTACTCGCAGCAGGCTCGAATCGCTCTGCGACCACGTTTTTGACCGGCTTAAAAAACCCTGCTTGCGGGCGATGGAAGATGCAAAACTCTCGCCGAAAGACATAGCGGAGGTTCTGCTGGTCGGCGGCTCAACGAGAATCCCGAAAGTCCAGAAGATAGCGAAGGAACTCTTCCAGAAAGAGCCGAACAAGAGCCTTAATCCTGATGAGGTCGTGGCGATAGGCGCCGCCATTCAGGGTGCAGTGCTTGCCGGCGATACCGGCGTAAAAGACATTCTGCTGCTTGATGTTACGCCGCTTTCGCTGGGTATCGAGACGCTCGGCGGGGTTATGACGAAACTAATCGACCGCAACACGACCATCCCCTCCAGCAAAAAGGAAATCTTCTCGACCGCAGCGGACGGCCAAACCACCGTCGACATCCACGTCCTGCAGGGCGAGAGAGAATTTGCAGGAGACAACCGCACGCTCGGCAGGTTCCAGCTTTCCGGCATGCCGCCCGCCCCGCGAGGCATCCCGCAGATTGAGGTTACTTTCGATATTGACGCAAACGGCATATTGAACGTTTCCGCCAAAGACCTCGGCACGGGAAAGCAGCAGTCGATTGAGATTAAATCAAGCTCAGGATTAAGCGATGCGGAGGTCAAAAAAATGACGCAGGAGGCCGCCTCTCACGCTGAGGAAGACAAGAAGAAACGCGAGGTCGTCGACCTGAAGAACCAGGCTGACCAGCTTATCTACTCGACCGAAAAGACCCTTAAAGAACACGGCAGCAAGGTCTCTGCAGGCACTCGCGGCAACATCGAAAACGCCGTCAATAATCTTAAAGAGGCAATTAAAGGCGACAGCGCCGATGCAATAAAAAAGGCCATCGAGAATCTCGGCACTGCCGGCCAGGAACTTGGCAAGACGCTTTACGAAGAGGCGGCCAAAAAACAGGCTTCTTCAACTTCTAACGAAGGCGAGCAGGCCGCCCGCGAAGCCAAGACAAAGAGAAAAGGCGGTGATGACGTAATCGACGCCGAGTTCGAGGCGAAAGACAAGTAAAAGCAAAAGGCAAAAGTTAAAAGGAAAAAAGCAAAAAACGAATTTTGGACGAGTATTGAAGAAGCAACGGGAACTTTTTATACAGAAGAAAGCAGTCAATGTTTCCCGTTTTATACAGACGGTATAAGCATTGTTCAATGCAGAAATTCGTTACTCTATGATAGATTTGACCGATATCTGTTTTGACCCTTCCGCTCCCGGTTCAGAAGAAGTCGTATACTGGCGCAGGATCCCTGTTGGCTTCATACGGAAATACCGCAAGAAAGGCACCGCCGATGCAGAGTACCATTCAAAATGGTATTCTGAACTCATGTTCTGTGGCTTTCACGACACCAAGGAGCAGGCAGCCCTTACATTAGTGACAAAATATGTTGAACAAAATAGAGAACATCCTTTAGTTGTTGCTGCCCTGCATAAGAACTGGGGAGAGGTTGACCGAATCAAGGAGGATATCTGCCAGAAGTACGGAATCATAAAACCAGATGAGAAAGATATCAACATAGTGCGGAAGGAAGTGCATGACATCAGTACCAGAATTCTGCAACGATGTGAACAATTGAGAATTGATGAGAAAATACAGGCTGCTCTCCTTAAAGATGTGCCGCTTGGAGTTGCGTGCCGAATCCAATGGTTGAAGCCCAGTTCTTATCAAGAGATACATCACTTCATCAAGCAGACCATTGTTGACTTTCAAATCGAGATGATTACTTCCACGGTATCAATCAAGACAATGAGAAAACATATGGATAATGCGTTTTTAATAGGATATGAGTGTTTCCGCAAAATAGAAAAGGATGCTTTGCCAAGCCAGAATACGTATAAGCAATGGGTCGGCGATGTTGCCGATAAACTTTTAGGTTGCCCTCCCGATGGTATTGTGACGCCTCTTGCGAAGAGATCCTTCCAAGCCACGTGCAAGAAGTTCCTTCATTTTCTGAGGGGATAGCACCAAGATATCAAGTAGCGACTGTTATTAATTGCAAGCGAATTTTGAGTTCCACATTTGATTTCTTGCAACCATAATGTTCAATATCGTTATCAGCTTTCGCATCGCAGCTATCACAAATGTTTATTTTCCTATGCAGAATCGGCTGAAGATGTTTTCCAGAATCTTCTCATCAATATTTTGCTCAATATTCGACAAATCCTGATAAGCAGCCCTTAGCATCATTGCGGCAATCTCGTCATTGCCCATTTTCAGTTCAGCGGCGGCTTTGGCGATATTTTCAACTGCCTCCGTAACGGCCTGCCTGTGCCGGGCGGTAAGGGCAACAACGTGACTCGTGACTTCCGCCTTCGCTGAAGCTACGGCGGACAAGCGTGGCTCGTGACTCGTTGTGCCGATTGACTGTTCAATAATTTTCCTGCCAAGCAATTCTCTGAATTTCCGGAGACCTTCACCTGTCTTTGCAGAGACAGGTATAAAATCATAGCCGAAAAGGGATTTCAATTTTGATGTTCGCTCTGTTATTCCTTTTTCGGAAAACAAATCGGTTTTGGTTGCGAGGGGTATCAAAGAGATTGCTTCGTCGTCCCGATAAAATCGGGACTCCTCGCAATGACCTGCAAGAAGGTTCCAGACAGCAAGGTCTTCACTTAAATCAGGTTTAGAGGAATCAACGCAGAAGATGACTATCATCGCTTTTTGAAGGGCCTCAATGGCCGCTTCCTGTGCCAACTGGTCAATAATATTTTCTGACGATTGAATCAGGCCGGCACAATCGAACAGCACAACCCTGTTGTGTTTCAGCACAAGCTCGCCCGCCAGGACATCCCTGGTGGTCTTTCTACTTTTTGAAACAATGCTTCTTTGGCGGCCGAGCAGTTTATTGAGCAGGCTGCTTTTGCCGGCGCCGGGCGCACCGGCTATCCCCACCGTCGGCAAATCGATTACCGACTCATAGCTGATACTGCCGGCCAATAACCGTTCAAGCTGCGATTTTATCTTATCAAGTCTTTTTACCGCCTCGGGGCGTGTTATAAACTCAATATCCTCGGTGCTGAAATCTATACCGGCCTCTATAAGGCTTAAAAGGTCTAACAGAGCAGTGCTGACTTCTGCCGTTGTTTGTGCCAGCCGGCCTGCGAGGAGTTTTTCTGCCGCTGCCAACTGGTATTGGTTTGAGCTGGTGATTATCTGGTTTATGGCTTCGGCCTGCGATAAATCTATTTTGCCGTTAAAGTAAGCCCTTGCGGTAAACTCACCCGGCTCAGCCATCCTGGCGCCCTTCTCCAGCAAGCGTCCGATTAGAGCCTCGGTAATCTTCGGGTTTGTATAAATGTGAATCTCGGCAACATCATCGCCAGTGTAGGAATGAGGGGACGGAAACACATACAATTTTGAATCAATTTTCAAATCAGCATCAATAGTTATTTCCCCCGATACTATGCCGGCCTTTAGTTTGGCAACCGGTGGTGTAAAAATTTGATTCAAAACTTCAGTAGTCTGCGGCCCGCTGATGCGAACAATCACCCTGTCCGTTGATGTCGGGGAACTAATCGCCGCGATGGTATCGTTAAAGTTATACATAGCGGATAGCGTATAGCGGGTAGCGTATAGGAGTAAGGGATAGCGTTTAGTGGATAGGGTTAAGCATCCTATACAACATTGCGCCTACTTCCTTTAACAGGTTTTCTATAGGTTCGTTTCTTTCTGTATATCCCAGGTCGATGGATAATAGATATTGAGTTTCCAACTCGCACAGCGACCCATAGGCAACGGACAAAAATTGTTTGTATTCTGCCTGGTGCTGCCTGCCATATCCTTCTGCGACATTAGAAGGTATTGAGACCGCCGCTTTACGCATTTGTTGGGATAAGCCATATATTTCGGTTTTTGGAAATGTCTTTGTTGACCTATAAATATTCAGAACTAACTGATATGCTTTCTGCCAAACTGTAAGGTCCTTGAAAGAATGTGTTTTCATACATTTCTCTTTTTAACTATACGCCATACGCTGCCCGCCATACGCTATTGTTATATCCTGAAGAACGGTTTGGGTTTCTTCTTTTTTATTTTCCCGCCCATTTTGGACGTTGTTGAAACCACGCCGGTAGCTTCCTGCTCTTCCTTTTCGCGGATGTGCTTTTTGATGACGTACTGTTCTATAACGCCGGCAAAGGTGCTGGCCATAATATACAGGTTCAGCCCCGAAGGCGCCTTATACAGCATCAGCGGAAACAGTATCGGCATCATAATCAGCATCATTTTTTGCTGCTGGGCGGCCTGCGGGTTGGCGGCCGGCTGCTGGGGGGTGAGTTTCTGCTGGAGATAAAACGCCACGCCCATCAGAATCGGCAGCAGGTTAAACGAATCCAGCTTGCCGAACAAAGGCAGGTTTATCATCGGGAACCTGAACAGCGCATCGGGGGCCGACAGGTCGGTAATCCAGAACGGCAAAAGCTTGAACGGCGCTCCCCGCAGGTCAATGCTGGCATCTATCGCACTATACAGTGCAATCCAGACAGGCATCTGCGCGAACATCGGCAGCATACCCATAATCGGCGAGGCGCCTTCCCCCCTGTAAAGCTGCATCAACTGCTTGTTTAGCTCGACCTTGTTGTTGGCGTATTTCTGCTTTATTTCCTCCACCTTCGGGGCAAGCTTGCCGAACCTGCTCATCGAGACCTGACTTTTGCGGGTAAGCGGGTGTATGATAATGCGAATCAGAAATACGAGTATAATAATTACCGTGCCGTAGTCGGGAATGAACCTGTACATCCATTTCATCGCCGCCAGTATCCCGAACGTCAGCGGGTTTATAATGGCGGTGGGACAACAAAAGCACGGCATAAAATCTATCACCTGGAAAAATCCCAGGTTTCGATACTGCTGGTTTTTATCGAAGATTTCCTTGTCCTTCGGCCCGATATACAACTGGAAATTATATGTCTTCGAGCTGTCTGCCGTCCCCGAGGCGGCCAGCGTGATTGTTCCTATCCTTAAACCGACCCCGATTGTTTCATCGCCGCTGTCTAAGCTCGCATCCCCGTCAAAGTTGTAGAACTGTCCGACCCTGTCCGTTATCCAGTCGCAATAATCTTTCTTCCCTTCCGGCACCGGCACTAATATGGCTGCAAAATACTTGTTGACGGCAGCGACCCACAGGAAATTGGCCCCGGGTCTTATCAGTCTTATGTCGTCTATTGTCTTTGCCTGACTGAGCTTTTTGACATCGAGCCTTGCACTGGTAATCTGGTTCGTCGGGTCTCTAAAACCCGCCACCACGCTTCTTGTATCGGCCCTGGGGTCTTCTCTCTCTATCCCAACCGGCCCTTCCAACCCGAACTGCACCTTTTGCTCGCTGCTGCCAAGGTTCTCGACTGTCAACTCGCAATCCAAGTGGTAGCTGCCGGGGAAAACCTTATAAGTCTTAATCAGCCTGGCAACAGACCCGCCCGATGAATCTATAATGTCTGCTTCGAACCGGCTCATCTGCGAACCGTTCGGTTCAGCAATAACATCGCCGCCTTTCCAGTATAATTCTTCCAAAAGCAACCGCTGCATCTGCTGAACAAACACCAAATCTTTATTCGCCATTGACGAGATTTCTCTGCCGTCAGGCAGACGCACAGGCGAAAGAATTACCAGCGGCTTACGCTCCTTATAATTGCGCTCATAAAATTCACTAAAAGTTACTTTGCTGATTGCCGCCCCTTTGGAGTTCAGTTCCACCAGAAACTTAAAGCCGCTTTGGGGGTCTGACGAACCGAGCATAACAGTTTTTGCCGAGGCGTTTTCAGCGGTGAAGGCAACAACAGCCTCCAGTTTCGGCGGCTCATTGGCATCCTGGCCACTGTCGGTCTCCGCAGCCTGACAAAAACCACTGCCGGCCCAGATGAAAAAGACGGCAAAACTTACAATACTGAAAACCAGAACTGTCCTCATAATCACCTTAGTCAATCCTTTTATCTGCCGTCGCGCAAACGCTCGGCGTTGAAACTATCCAGCCGCTCTTCCGCCAGTATCTTCTTTATGGTAGCTTCGTAATCGTATTCCAGCCGGACAAAATGCACCTCGTTGTCTTCGACATATACATAGCTCGCACGGTTGTCTTTGTCCCTCGGCTGGCCGACCGAACCGATATTGATAATCGCCTTCTCACCCGGCACAATCGGATAGGCACCGCCAAGCTCATCAGGCAGGTAAAAATCAGGCTCATCGAGAAACACCCCCGGCAGATGCGTATGACCCACAAAGCAGATGTGCTTGACCCGCTCAAACAAAATCCTGACCTTTACCGGGTTGGTATAAACATCGTCGGGGAAGATATATTCGCTAATCGGCTTTCTCGGCGAGGCATGCACAAAATCTATCAGCGCCGTCTCATCACCCAGCTTTGCTTTCAGCGACCGGCGCATCGGCAGTGTTCCCAGAAAACTCCACCACCGGTCGCGGATTTCTTTTTTCTCACCGGCCTCCAGAACATCCCTGCTCCAGAAGATTGCCTGCTCCGCACCGTAGTTAAAATTGGTCGGCTCATAAAAAACCCCGTAATCGTGATTGCCCAGAACGCACCACCTGGTCCTGTCTATAACTATATCCAGACATTCTTTCGGGTTCGGGCCGTAGCCAATTACATCACCGAGACAATAAATGGTCTTTATGCCGCGTTTCTCTATATCAGCCAGAACTACCGTTAAGGCTTCAAGATTTGAATGAATATCGCTTATAAGCGCAAACATATATACCTGACAAAAAACTACTTGCACGATTTTAAACTACACCTTAATAGCAAAAAATACGCCAAAATGCCAGAACTTTTATCGCCCTTGCGAAAAATAACAGCCAACCTTTAATAACTCACCCCCGCCGCCAAAAAGACAGTTTGCTTTTGACTCTTACTGCTGCTATAATTACGCTTCGCTATGATAACAGGTTTGAAAGGGTATCTTCCTAATGATTCTTCTCGAAGCTCATAATCTGGTAAAAAAGTATTCAGGCCGAACGGTCGTAAACGATATATCCATCACTATTCAGCAGCGCAGTATCGTAGGCCTTCTCGGACGAAACGGCGCCGGCAAAACCACCTCTTTCAGGATAATTATGGGTATGATTACGCCCGACAGCGGCACAGTGGCTTTTGACGGCCGGGATATTACAAACCTGCCTATGTACAAACGGGCCCGGCTGGGTATCGGTTATCTCTCGCAGGAGCCGAGTATATTCCAGCGGCTGACCGTCAAAGAAAACCTCTACGCAATCCTTGAAACTATGTCCATTACTAAATTCGAACGCAATAAAAAGGCGGATATGCTTATTGAGCGTTTTGGACTTAATGATGTCGCCGACAGCCAGGGCAGATTCCTTTCAGGAGGTGAACGCAGAAAACTTGAAATCGCACGGGCTATGATTACTAACCCTTCGCTAATCCTGTTCGATGAGCCTTTCAGCGGAGTCGACCCCATTACGGTCGAAGACCTTCAGCACGAAATCCAGCGACTAGTCGCTTCCGGCGTCAGCATCTTAATCACCGACCATAACGTTGAAAGGACGCTGGAAGTAGTCGACACCGCTTATATAATCGACCACGGCAAGGTAATCGGCGCCGGCTCTCCCGCCGACATCATCCACAACGAAATCGTCAAAAAACTCTATCTGGGTAATACATTTTCGGGAGATGAGTTTAACAGTTAAAATGATAGATATTAAAAAATGTTGCCTCACATATTACCCTGCGGATGTTTTGACTCATCCTGCTCAGCCGGTGGAAAAAATCGATAAGGATATTCGCAGCCTCATAGACAGGATGACAGACATAATGCTCGAAAAAAAAGGCGTCGGGCTGGCTGCCCCGCAGGCCGGTGTGCCGCTTCGGCTGTTTATAATCTCGCTTAATTCAACCAGGGAGGCTGTCAAGGTATACATAAACCCGAATATCACACCGGAAGGAGAGGTTGCCTTAATCGAGGAAGGGTGCCTTTCGGTGCCGGGCGTTTATACGAAGATTCGCCGATACAAAAAATGCAAAGTTACAGCCACCGACCTGAACGGCAACGAATTTTCCGAAGAAGCCGAAGGCCTTTACGCCAAGGCCTTGCAGCACGAATACGACCATATCGAAGGGGTAACAATCGTCAACCGGATGAGCCAGGCCGCTAAAATATCGCATCGAAAGCAGCTCAAAAAACTCAAAGAAGCTTACGAAAATAACACAAAATAACAGTTGGCAGAAATTACACGCTATACAGCGTGTTCGGATTAAAATCCTGAAAACTCTTGCAAAATAGAAATTAATTTCTAAAATGCAAAAATTATGATTAAACGAAAGGCCGCAGAATTAGTAAAAAGGGGGTTGAAAAGTTACCCGGCAGTCGCCCTTGTCGGTCCAAGACAATCCGGTAAAACCACTTTGGCCAAATTGCTGGATGGGTTGTACTTCGACCTTGAGCAGGATTCAGACAGGCTTCAGCTTGACCTGCAATGGGACAATCTGGTCAAAGCAGGCAAATTTATGATTCTGGATGAGGCCCAGTCCTGGCCGGGACTGTTCAACCGGCTTCGCGGAGCTATAGACAGCAACAGGAAGAAAACCGGTCGATTTTTGCTGTTAGGCTCTGTATCGCCATATCTGATGAGATATGTCTCCGAGTCTCTGGCAGGCCGTATGGCATTGGTGGAACTGACGCCGTTTTTGTGCAGCGAATTGACGCCGGACAGACAGAGTCGGCTTTGGTTCTGCGGCGGCTATCCGGATGGCGGAATATTAAAACCCCGAAACTTCCCACAATGGCAGAATAACTATCTCGAACTATTAACCCAAAGAGACCTGCCGAATTGGGGACTGCCGGCAAAACCCCAAATGACCCAAAGACTGTTAAAAATGCTGGCAATATTACACAGCCAAATGTTAAACTCCTCACAAATCGGGCAAAGCCTCGGCTTGTCATACAAAACAGTCAACAACTATCTTGACTACCTCCAGGGAGCATTTTTGATTCGCTGTTTGCAGCCATATAACGCAAACTTGAAAAAACGACTTGTCAAAAGTCCCAAGATTTACTGGAGAGACACAGGATTATTGCACGCCCTGCTTAATGTTTCTGACAAATCGGAACTCTTGAATCAGCCTTGGGTGGGGGCAAGCTGGGAAGGTTTTGTCATAGAGCAGATTATAAGTAATATTGGTCTGCTAAACAAGCCTTTCGGTGCATATTATCTGCGCACAAGCGACCAGTATGAAATCGACCTTGTTTTGGATTTCGGCAAACAACTCTGGGCAATCGAGGTCAAGCTGACATCATCGCCGTCACCTTCAGATATTGATAAACTCAACAAAACAGCAGACTTAATTGATGCCGATAAAAGAATACTTGTTTCTCAATCGCAAAAAACCATTGATAACGGCAAACTAATCAGTTGTAACCTTAACTGGCTGATAAATTATTTGAAAAAATAATTTATACACGAAAATCAGTGATGAAAATAGTCTACATTGGCAGTGGTGAATTCGGGATTGAATGCTTAAATGAGCTGGTTCAGTCAGGCAATAGTCCCGAATTGATTATTACCCAAATGCCGCAGCCGGCAGGCAGAGGAAGGAAACTCACCCCGACGCCGGTCGCCTGCTGGACTGCACAGCAGAAAGTTACAATACCTTATATTGAAACAGACAACGTAAACACGCCGCAGATTATTGATAAAGTTGCCGCTTTGCGGCTAGACCTGATAGTAGTAATCGCATTCGGCCAAAAAATCGGCAACGAGCTGATAAGACTGCCTGCAAAAGGTGCGATTAACGTTCACGCCTCACTGCTGCCCAAATATCGCGGCGCCGCCCCGATAAACTGGGCAATAATAAACGGCGAACAACAAACTGGTATCAGCATAATCACGCTGGCTGAGAAAATGGATGCCGGTGATATTTTGGCGCAGGTCAAAACCGACATCGGTGCTGATGAGACCGCAGGCCGGCTTCACGACAGGTTGGCCCAAATCGCCGCACCTTTGCTGATAGAGACCATACAAAAAATCACCGCCGGCTCAATCGCCTATATTCCGCAGGACCACTCGAAAGCCACGCTGGCACGAAAGCTAAAAAAAACAGACGGTTTTCTGGATTTTACCGAACCTGCCCTGTCATTGCAGCGAAAGATACTTGGCCTGTGGCCTTGGCCCGGCGCATCGGCGGTCTACACCTCGAAAAAAACCTCAAAATCCTGCCGGGTAACTATCGCATTGGCCGAAGTCGTTGAAACCGCAAACTCTAAGCAATTGCTGCCGGGAACTCTCGATGAGAATCTTAACGTTATCTGCGGCCAAAACGCCCTGAAGATTACGAAAATTAAACCGGACGGCGCAAACCTTATGGAATTCAAAGACTTTGTTAATGGCCGAGCAACCAAACCCGGCGATTTGTTTGTAAAGATAGATAACCAGAATATATGACCAGCCAGAGACAATTAACCGCCAGGGCTGTTGCGGCGGCTGTCCTGAACCGTTTTGACCCCAGAAGCAATTACGCCGGCCCCATACTAATCAAACTCCTGCCGCTGACCAAAGAAAGACAACGTGCCACCGACCTGGTTTTCGGAACGATAAGAAACCGCATTGCTGTTGATTTGGCGATAACCAAACTGGCTGGTCGTCCTGTTGAAAGAATACCGGACAAACTGCTGAACGTTATTCGCATCGGCGTCTATGAACTTATCTATAACCCTGCGACTCCCGAATATTCAGTTATCAACGAAGCGGTCGAAAACGCCAAAACCTTTGTCGGCAAAAGGCAGACCGGTTTTGTCAATGCGGTCCTGCGGCAAATCACAAGGCACATACAAAATCGCCAAACGCCGCTTGCAAATGTTTATGACCAAAGAATACTTCCGCAAACCGCTACGACCGGCTGCCAGTTTGATACAGACATTTTGCCGGACCCGGAAAAATCGCCGACTGGTTACCTCGCCGCTGCTTTTTCGCTGCCCGAATGGCTTGTGGCCGACTGGCTTACAGAATTCGGTGCAGAAAAAACGCAGGCTATCTGCTACGCAAGTAATCGCAAGCCGGGTATTTACGCCAGGCCCAACACCCTGAAAATAACCTTACAGCAGCTTGCCGAAAAATTTCAGCAGGCAGAAATCAACTGCGAAACGACCCCTGACGGCACGATGCTGAAAATCAGAAGCCCAAAGATGGTGCCAGAGCTGCCGGGCTTTGCCGAGGGTCTTTTCACTATTCAGGATATGACCGCCTCTTATGCGATAAAAATGCTCAGGCCATCCCCCGGCTGGACAATGCTTGACCTCTGCGCCGCACCCGGCACAAAGACCGCCCAACTGGCTGAGCTTACCGGCGACAAGGCAAAAATTATTGCGACCGATACCAATAAGAAACGTCTCGAAAAGGTCTCGGAAAACATTGCCCGGCTTGGCTTGAGCAGTATCAGCACGATTGATTATGACGGCCTGCAGAAAGACACATCGGCAAAAGCCTCTTTCGATGCGGTTGTGCTTGATGTACCCTGCTCGAATACCGGCGTGTTCGCCAAGCGAGTCGAGGCACGTTACAGGATAAAGCCCGGCACAATAAAAAAACTGGCGAAAACACAAGCCGAACTGCTGCAAACCGCTGCAACTTTCGTAAAACCAAAGGGTAAAATATGTTATAGCACGTGCAGCATTCAAAAAGATGAAAATGCCGAGGTTGTAAAAAATTTCCTTCAAAGAAATCCTGATTTTGAACTGAAAAATGAGGTGCTGACACTGCCGGGGGCAGGGGCATTCGACCATGATGGCGGATATGCGGCGATTCTTAAACGCAACGCATAAAAAGGGTTTTGGTAAGATGGGTAAAATTTAACGATTGTAGGGGCGGATAAAATTGGCTTCGTTTGGGTTCGTTTTGGCATCTTCAAAAACTCCGGTTTATTGTCATAATTCCTTGTTGGATAATGGTTTAGGTTCATTTTTGGCGTTCCGAAAATTGGGTTCGTTTTGCATAATTTGTTATTTTTGATTGAAAGATTTTTAACCGCAGATTTACGCAGATTAACCCCGATGAGGTAGCAAACGACGCACCTCACGGGGCAAGCACTGATTTTTGTTAAATTTTGTTTCATATAACATCGGAACATAATGTCTCTCTATAATGGGGCGGGGATGCGTGTTTTGGTCGAAAAAACATTCACCACAGAGAAAAAAAAGAACATGGAGAAGGGGTAAGTTATTATGAAATAAGGAGTAAGGGGAGTTGTCCCGATTTATCGGGATTTGCGGGATTTTTTATTACCCCCCTGCGTGTTTGATTGAAATTTGGCCGCAGAGTTATTTGGTGATGGTTCTTGACAAAAAAGTCCTTTTGCCGGAAAATGACTGGGTAAATTCTGGTGATTCGCAGTTTATAGTTAATTGGTTTAGCAAAAAATAGGTGGCTATATGTACAAAAAAATAGAAATCAGAAACCTCAGAGCTATTACAAAATTAGAAATAGACAACCTTGGCCAAATCAACCTTTTTGTAGGCAACAACAATTGCGGTAAAACCACCGTTTTGGAGGCTCTTTTTTTCCTCATTGGTGCTACTAATCCACAGTTACCGATAACAGTTAACACGTTCAGAGGGCTTCCCTTCCTTAGCTCGACTTTGTGGATGACATTTTTTAATAATCTGCAATATACCAATCCAATAGAAATATTAGGACTTATCTCTGACAGTTCTAACGAACAAAAACTGCTCATACATCCTCATTATAAAAAGGCCACTGTAAAGGAAGAGTTAGAAGTAAGTACAGTGTCTTTTCGAGGAGACTCCAAGCCAATTGCTGAAATAGATGGTCTTGAGTTAACATACACTGAAACAGAAAATCCCGGACGTGAAGACGTCTCGCGAATCTTTCTGAAAAACAACGAACTTGTTTCTGAAGGGGTCAAAGGAGGTCCGGTTCGTGGCATATTTGTTAGCCCTTTAACGGAATTCAGTTGGAAGGACAGGTTTGATTCGATACAGCAAAGAAAAAAAGTCTCAGATGTTATAAACGCTGTTAGAAAAATTGAGCCTAAAATATCAGATCTCCGACTTAATGCTGTCGGTTTACTGGTTGGAGATATTGGTCTTTCGAATTTAATTCCGGTAAATCTTTTTGGAGGTGGAACTGCAAGATTTTTGTCTATTGCGTTAGCGATGGTGGATACACCCAAAGGAATTGTTTTGATTGACGAACTTGATGATGGCCTTCACCACTCTGCGCAAGAGAATGTTTGGAAAGCTATTTTTGATTGGGCGCAGACGCTAGATGTTCAAGTCTTTGCCACCACTCACTCTTACGAATGCATAAAGGCATTTAGGGCATGCGCTGGAGAATCTCTCTTTTCTGAAAAAGCCAAACTCTTTAGAATCGAAAGGGAAGTAGATAAATTCAGAACGATAGAATTTATGCCGGACGAGATTACAAGATTTTTTGAGAATATGTGGGAGATTAGATAAGTGGGAGAGATTCATATCCCGGAGGAAATCCGTAACAAAAAAATGCTTGTGGTTGAAGGAAAAGATGACATTGGCTTTTTTGCCACAATTTTGTGTAAGCTGAATATATCTGGCGTGTACGTTACATGTATAGAAGGAAAAAACAGATTTGAGGATCGACTCCCTGATTTGAAGAAAAGGCCCGGTTTTTCCAACTTAACTCATCTTGGAGTAATTAGAGACAAAGACACAGACTGCGCTTTCGAAAGTATCGCAAACATTCTCCGTAATAAAATGGGTTTTTTAAATATTCCAAGCCAAAATGGGCAATTTATGGCAGGTAATCCCAGAATTGGGATTTTCATAATGCCAGGCGATTCTGTTGATGGAAAGAGCATTGAAGATCTGTGCTTGAAAATGGTGGAACGTCACCCCGCCATGAAATGTGTAAATGAGTTTGCGACTTGTATAAAGGGGCTAAAAGAAAAACCAAAAAACATGTCTAAGGCTAAAGTTCAATCTTTTCTGGCATGTCAGCCGGAAATTGTGAACTCCCTTGGTCGAGGAGCCGAAGAAGGGTGCTGGAATTTTAATTCACCCGCGTTAGATGAATTGAATAGTTTTCTGAATAACTTCCTATAGCGAGTTATTTTAAATACACAGTAGGTTTGGATCGGTATGATTAACCGGGTATTTTTTTAACCATCAATGGCAATGACCCCACTATACGTCCGTCAATTGCCAAATCGATATTGAATTTTCCGTATCTCTCGAACTTCTGGCCTTGGATGTTCAGAATCAAGTTCACGGCCGATGAATCAGCGTCATCAGGTATATGTACGGATATATTTCCATCAAGTTTGGGACTTACCGGTTTGCCATCGAGGTCAATTATTTGAAGTCGGAACTTGTGTTCACCTTCTTCAACTTTTTCAAACCTTATTTTTGCCGCAACTGCACACGCTGGGTGTGCGGTAGGTATTTGTTCGGTAAAAATAGTGTCAAATGCCCCCAAAACATTCAGTTTGCCATGTTCATCTGTCGCAGCATCGCATAATAAAAAAGCTTCTATATTCATTTTCCTGTCCTTTAATAATGCCTTGTTTAACCAAACTTTTCTTGTTTATACGCCCATCGATACTATCCATCCCATCCATCGAGGTTCATATAAGACCTCTTTTTTTGCAGCCTGAATTGATGTAATTATACGGTGGTATGAATAAAAACAAAAGAAAAATGGGGTGCAATTTTTGCCCCTTCGACTTAAAAGAAAAGCCTGCAATAACCCCCGACAACCATAAACCACGTTGGGTTTATGGCGAAATCCGCCGAAGGCGGACAAGTATTAAGCAGTCCTGTCGCCTGCAACCCGCCGTGAAACAGCGGGCTAAATATTTTTTTGAAGGTCGCCGTGCCGGCGACCGCTAAACAAAGAGATTCTTCGCTGCGCTCAGAATGACAGAAGGTCGCCGTGCCGGCGACCTCTAAACAAGAAGCATTCCTCACGCCTGCAACCCACGGTGAAACCGTGGGCTAAATACAAACGCACAAACGGCGTGCGTTGAAAAAGGTTTGAAAAACGGATGGGTCGGACGTTTCGGACAAGTTGGACGCGTTGGACATTTCGGACAAAGCAGAAGACGGATGGCAGATGACGGAAAGTGGATTCCTGCCCATTCGACTTCGCTCAGGGCAGGCCTTGTGCAGGAATGACAAAGTGAATAGCCGTGCCGGCGGGCGATAAACGGTTGGCGGGTAGTGTAATTGCACGGGAAAAGGATTTAGAAATAGTGTTGACATATTAGCGCTGCGGTGGGAGAATGCCGGCTTATTGTTGGTTAATTAAAACGTTCTTAAACTCGTTAAATCTTGGGAAAGGATAATTTATGAAGAGGTATTTGAGCATTGTAAGCTGGTTTGTAACGGCGATATTGATAGTCGGAGTGGGCTGTCAGCCGAAGCCAGAGGCCCAAACAGGGGCAACCACTGAAACTGCCGTTAAAGCAGAACCTAAAGCCGCTGCTGCGGAGGCTAAACCTGCTGAGGTGAAGCCGGCAGAGGCGGCGCCGAAGGCGGAGGCTGCTGAAAAGGGAGAAATTGCCCTTGCGGCGCCTGCGCCTAAAAAGGTCGAGCCAAATATGCCTGCGGAAAAGGAGCCTGATGCCAACAGCGTGGCTGCATCCATTGACGGCTATAATATTACCGAGGGCGATATAACGGCGAAAATCGAGCCGCAGATGCGCAAAATGTCGCAGCAACTGCCGGCCGCGATGGTCAAGGAATATGGGAAGCAACTGAGGCAGCGAGCATTGGATACGATGGTTATCGAAAGGCTCTTAGATGAGCAGGTCAAGGCAAGCAACCTGTCTGTTGCCGATGCGGACGTAAATGATTATCTCGGTAAACTCGCCACCAAGCAGGGAATGTCGATTAGCGACCTGAAGTCTCTGGTTGAGGCGTCGGGACAGGGTTTTAGTGCGATGAAGGAGCAGACCAAAAAAGGACTGGGCTATCAGAAGCTTATGGAAGGTCAGTGGACGGGGAAGATAAACGTTACAGATGCAGACAGCAAAAAATTCTATGATGAAAATCCGGATAAGTTTAAAACAGCCGAGCAAATCAGGGCAAGTCACATTTTGATAAAGCCCGACCCCAACGGCGACCCGAATGTGGCCAAGGCTGCTGCAAAGAGCAAGGCTGAAGAACTTCTTAAGAAGGTCAAGGAAGGGGCAGATTTTGCGGAACTGGCGAAGGCCGATTCGGGCTGTCCATCTGCGGCCAAAGGCGGCGATTTGGGGATGTTCGGCAGAGGCAGAATGGTGAAGCCCTTCGAGGATGCAGCTTTTGCACTGAAACCGGGCGAGACAAGCGATGTTGTCGAGACGCAGTTCGGGTATCACATAATCAAGGTGACAGAGCATCAGGATGCCAACACAGTCCCGTTCGAGCAGGCAAAAGAAGACATAGTGAAGAACCTGACGCAACAAAAACAGGGTGAATTTGCGAAGGAATATATCGATTCGCTAAAGGCCAAGGCAAAGATTGTTTATCCAAACGCACCGAAGGCCGAGAGCGAAGAGCCGAATGCTGTCGAAAGGCCGAAAGAATAGCCGAGCAACTGCAAGTTCGTAAATTTTGGTAATAAAAAAGAGGTAAGGGTCGCCGTGCCGGCGACCGCTAAACGAAGAGATTCTTCACTCCGCTGCGCTCCGTTCAGAATGACAACTTTTCGTAGGTTTTCTACAGAGCATATCGGGAGGTCATTTGAGCAGACTGTCGGGGTCGAGATTAGCCGATTCTATGTCTTTGAAGTATTTTACGGTGCCGACCTTCAACTCAGCGGTGGAGTCATCATCGCAGACGATGATGCCCCTTGGGTGGGTCTGGAGGGCGCTGATGGTCCACAGGTGATTTATGCTTTCTTCAATGGCGTGTCGCAAGGCGCGTGCCTTGCCGTGGCCATTGACGATAATCATAACCTCTTGAGCATCGAGGACGGTGCCAACGCCGACCGTCAGTGCGGTTTTGGGGACTTTGTTAATATCGCCGCCGAAAAATCTCGAATTGGCGATGATGGTGTCCTTTGTGAGGGTTTTTATTCTTGTTCTCGATGAGAGTGACGAGCCCGGCTCGTTGAAGGCGATATGGCCATCAGGTCCTATTCCGCCGGCAAACAGATGGACGCCGCCAGCCTTTTTTATCTTTTCCTCATAAGCGGCACATTCGGCTGCGAGGTCTTTTGCGTTTCCGTCGAGGATGTTGACGTTCTCGCCGCGAATGTCAATGTGGCTGAAGAAATTTTTCCACATAAAGGAGTGGTAGCTTTCGGGGTGGTCCTTGTCGAGGTTCACGTATTCATCCATATTGAAAGTAACGACGTTTTTGAAGGAGACTATTTTGGCCTTGTTTAATTTTATCAGCTCCTTATACATTCCGAGGGGCGAAGAGCCTGTGGGAAGGCCCAGCACGAAGTGCTTAGAGGCGGTGGGCGCGAAATCAATTATCTTTCTGGCGACGTAATTTGCAGCCCATTTAGATACCATTTCATAATTAGGCTCGATAATCACTCTCATAAATTTTCTCCTGTTCAATAATAGTGATGCTAACGTATTTTTTCCATACGACTTATAAGCTCGTCGCCGAGCTTGGTTTTTTTGATTATGTGTTCCTGAATTTCGGCAACGAAACTGTTTTTCTCGAAAGTGCCTCTGACCTGCTCGAAGTCGAGTCGTTTTGTTTTTTCATCACCATCGATACCGAAGCCGATTTGTGCCGGGACGGCAAACTCCTTTCTAGCGTCCTCGTAAAGCATACGGTCAAGTTCCACAACGGCTGATTTCCATTTTGTGGTCAGCCTGACGATGTCCTCTGCGGTTATCTGGCTGATGGTTTTGCCCAGAGACTGCTGGAGTATATTTGCCGCCCAGGTCCATTCGTAAGCCGGATAGTTTTCGTGTATCGCCAGGAAGGTTTCTGTCAACTGCCGGAGCGAGGCGATGCGGCCGCTTTCAATATCATCGAGCATTTTCTGGATGGTTTCTTCCGGGGCCAGCAGGCCGGCCAAATCTATCCATCTGCCTACTCCGGTGGCGGTTTCGGGGGTTAACGCCGAGCGAAGCTCATCAACGTTTTTGAATTGTTTTCCTTCCAGCCGCCTGATTAGGCAGTTGCCGAGGTATTTATCAATGCCTATCCTGTAAAGCCTGATGCCGTTGCACAGGGAGGAGTTTTTTATTTTTGCGCTGTGGTAAGTAAAGTATTCCGAGGTTTCTCCGGCAGTGGCCTTGAGGTTTTCGAGTATTCGGCAGCCGTTGAGCATTTTCTGGATTGTATAGGGGCTTAAGAGCTTGAAATTTATGAAATCGAGCTTGTTGGGGTCTTTTCTTTTGTCTCGTTTAGGCCATTTTCGTGCGTCCCTGACGGTGCCGACTTTGCGAAGGTTCACGCCCGGCACAAGGACAGTCTCGTCCTCGTGCTCAATGAGATATGAGAAAGGCAAATCCGATGTGTCGGAGTTTCTGTAATGGCGGCCCATAACAACGGTGAATGCGCCGACCTTAGCGGGCCAGAGGATGTATGAATCGCTGGCGGTTTTTGAACCTCGCTCGACAATGCCCTGATGATTTGGGCCGAGTTTATACATATGATTGCTCTGGTTAGTTCCGCTGCCTGCGTTGAGGAAAGAGAAAAGGCCTGCGATAAGCAGGGTGGATTTGTGATGAGTGACGGTGTAAGGACCAGCGAAAATGGAGCAGGCCTCACCGTGGAAGCCGCCGCAATTGGCGAAAAATACGGAATTTTCGGCGGAGTACTGCTTGCCCAAATCTGTTCCCTGTCCGACAAAACATTTAGAGAGAATGGCACCGTCTGTAACTTTACTGCCGCTGGCACAGATAAAGTCTTCAGCGAGGACACCTGCACCGATGTGGACGGGATGCTCGAAGCAACTGTTGAGCGAGCCGTTCTCAAGTTTTGTAGCACCCTCTATCACAGAGGCGGGACCAATTTTGACGTTTTGTATGATTTTGCAGTTGATAATCCTTGCGGCTTTTCCAATGAGGCCCGTATTAGAAGTTACAGAGGCGGTATAATCGGCTATCATTTTTCGCAGGTTTTCAACGACGCGGGGCCTGTGGCGATAAAGCGCTATGATATAGGCGGTATGAGCGGAGAGGTGGTCATAAATAGGAATTTCTCTGCCGCCGGCCTCGTTGATTACGGCCACTTCGGTGCCGTTGCCAAAAGAGGTTTGGCCGTCAACGGCAAGCAGGTCGACGTTCTCAATAACTACATCGTCTTCGATAACGTAGTTTGCAATATAGTTGCCAACCTGATTGATATATACATTATCGCCGATAGTGCAGTTGTGGATGGTTGCGTTGCTGATGCCGGCGGGTTTTTTCAGGCCGCTCGCAAAAGCCGCCTGGCCATCAAACACCCCCAGCTTTACGCTGCCGGAGAAATGTGTTGATTTAACCCGTGCCGCATTAAAGCCTTCTGCGACCTCGATTTTCGACCAGTCATCGCAGGTGCAGAGCTGGGCGGTCAGCCGGGCGATTTCTTCAGAGGATAATGCACGAAATTTGCGAGCCATTTTTACCTCCTGATAGTATACGGCATTAAGCCTGTGATTTCCAGATAACTTATAATAGCGGGATTTACAAAGCGTTATTCAAAGTCTGCGGCGGCGTTTTCGAGCTGGAGCTGATTCATAAAGGTCTCGACAGCGAGCAGCCTTTTTTCTGCGAGCCTCCTGACGGATTCGATGCGAAAACTTTCCTTGAGCCTTGCCTGCCAGTAGCCGTAGTCAACCTTCCTTTTCCAGATATTTATAGCATCCGATACGCCTTTGCCTCCGGCAACGTATCGTTTAAGCTCGCTGAAAACTCCGGTTGTTCCCATATCGTCCAGATTTCGTGCGTCTGAAAGTATTATCGCTTCGGTCATTATGGCGGAGCGGCTGTGGCTGTCGGCAATAATTTTGTTTATCGTGTCGATTCTCGCCCGGCCAACAAAGCTATTGAGTTTTTCCTCGACGATTTTTCTGCAGTCATCCAGCAGGCCGTCGCCGTTGTTATCGAATTTGTCGGGGGAAAGGCCGGCTTTGAGATTGCAGGCCAGGCCGGCCTCGTTGAAATATGTTGCGGTTATCAGGGAGAACCTGTCTATCTGCGAACCGGTTTTGCCTAATTCCGGCAGTTTGCAGATATTCTCGACGTTACGCACCAGCCGCTGGGCGCGGTCCCAGAAAGAACTGTCATAAAACCCGTTTAATATCGGTATTATCAGAACCTGTTTGGCAAGGTCTCTTACAATATCCAGCTCAGACATATATCCCCTTCCGATTTAACTCAACGGGTGGAATTATCATAAGACAGGCCTCTTTCGTCAAGCTTTTTTTTAACTTTTCCAGAGGCCGAATCTTCGCCGGAGCGGTGATGCGGAGGCGGCTGCAAAAATTTTTTTAAAATTTGAAGGAGTTTGTTTGTAATCGCCGATATTTATCATATAACGTAGAGCGTGCTTTGAAAAGCCGCTCCAGTTCGAATTTTTATGACACTTTTTTCAGGGACGAAACCGTGTCAAATCAACCGAGAGTGGTAAAAGTTTTAGCGGCATTGCTTGTATCGATGACCGCAGGCACAATAGTGCTGATGGCTCTGAGTAACAATCACCCTTCTGCAGGGCCGTTTTGTCTTTCCAGCTATTATCGTCTTGACCCCATCGAAAAAGCCATCGGCTCACGGGCAGTGCAATCTCCAGGACGGTGGAACCGAATTGAGGTGTATTACAGCGACACCAGGGCGGGCAATATCGAGCAATTGGCTTCGCTGAGCGGTCTGGCCAGTCCCGAAGATTTGAACTGCCATTTTATTTTGTGCAACGGGTTCGGCGGCAGTGACGGTCAGATTCAGGCGACCGAGAAGTGGCAGAAGCAGTGGTCGGTCGTTCCGAACAGGACCTGGTACGGCAGTCCGCAAACTATCCGTATCTGCGTTATAGCCGACAACAAGAACGCCCTGCCGACAAACAGCCAGAAAAAGAGAGTCGAAATACTGGTAGAAAAACTTTTCAGAAAATTTGACGTCAATCCGCAGGCAGTTTATTACCCCAGCGACTGGTAAACAATATCATATCTTTTCGGCAATATTTGATTTCAGCAGGCCGAAGTTCTTTTTGTCCGTCAAGACCACCCATCCCCGCCAGTCCTTTTTGCTGATGTAGACCGGCTTGATGGTCTTGACATCCTTCAGCCAGGCCAAAATTCCAAACCTGCAATCGGCTATGTTCTGCCAGTATTCATCGCTGCCGCAAATCTGACAGTTGTGTTTTTCCTTGATGGCGGCTATTTGTTTCGGCGTAAGGTTTTCAAAATTTTCGGCTGCTGCGACTACCGCTGTTGCGCAGACCGGGCCGCTGCTTACCTTCAAAAACAGCCTGTCCCCGGCGGCAACTCTGCCAAAGGGGCTGTGCCTTGTTTTTAGAAAGCGGGATTCGATGGTTTTTCGGCCTGCCAGGATTGCATCGAGATAAGGTTTCTTGAGGATGACCAGATGATGATTTGCCATACCGCCCTTAAGTTGATTTGACGCCGAGCCGGTGCAGCTCATTTTTTACCTGCTCGATGCTTTCAAAGAAGATTGTTTTCAGGCCGGCAGTATTTGCGCCGTCTATACAATCCAGCCGGTCGTCAATAAAGACCGCCTGCTGCGGTTCAACACCTAATCTTTCGATAGTAAGTTCGTAAATTTTGCGGTCTGGTTTTTTGGCGCCCTCGATACAGGAAAAAACCAGGACATCGAACATATCATACTTTTGTTCGAGAAAAAGCCTGACCGCCGGTATCTCGGTATTCGATAAAAAGCCGGTTTTGTAGCCGTTGCCCTGCAAAGAGCGGGCCAGCGCAAACATATCCGGTTTTGGCGAATAGACTGCCTTGAAGGCAGGGTACCAGAGGGAGCGTTCCTTCGGTGCTGGTATCTCCAACTCGCCGCAGATAGCGTCCCAGAAGGCGTCTTCGCTGATTTTGCCTGTCTGGAAGTCTGGTGTGAATTTGCGGTGCGCTTTTATGTAGATTTCTTTCGGGACGCCGAGAGCGTCGGCGCAGAACTGCATCAGACCCGGCGCCGGGTCGTCAATCAGCACGCCGCCCCAGTCGAATATAACCGCACGCACTTCACCCATATTAGGATAAGAGGTTACCTGTTTTTAGCCGGGCAGGCAAGCATTGTTTTGACCTCGGCAGTAAAAGAATCTATAATCAGGGCCTTTTAAGGGATACAGAGATGGAGCTGATTTTAGTTATAGTAGGTGTGGTTCTGCTTTTGGCGGTGGGGTGGCTAATCAGCATAAGTTACCACAGTAGAAAAGAGATAGAATCGCTCAAAGCCGCCCAGGATGCTGCCAAAGAGACGCTCCAGAAATCGCTGTTAGACGGCCAAACCAGTCTTAATACGAATTTACAATCCAGCCAGCAGGTATTGAGCCGATTGAACAGCCAGGTTGGGGAGCTTCAGGGGACGAATAAGCAGATGCTGCTGATGGGAACCGATATCAGGCGCCTGCAGGATATTTTAAGCTCGCCGAAACTGCGGGGGCAGATGGGCGAATGGTCGCTGGAGAATCTGCTGTCGCAAATCCTGCCGAAAGACAGTTACGAACTGCAATACTCGTTCAGGGACGGTAAGATAGTCGATGCGCTGGTGAAGATGGCGGGTTTTACCGTGCCGATTGATGCAAAGTTTCCGCTGCCGGGTTTCGAGAGACTGATGCATGCCGATACCGATGATGAAAAGGTGCGGCAGAGAAAACAATTTTTGAGCGATGTTATAAAGCACGTGGATAAGATTGCGTCAAGTTATATCAGGCCGGTCGAGGGGACGCTGGATTTTGCGCTGATGTATATACCGGCGGAGAACGTTTATTACGAGACGATTGTAAAACAGGCCGACGATACGAAGGATGTTTTACAGTATTGTTTTGATAAGAAGGTGATACCTGTAAGCCCGAATTTGCTGTATGTTTATTTGATGACGGTTGTGATGGGCCTGCACGGCTTGCAGATAGAAAAACAGGCAGCCGAGATACTACAGAACCTCAAGACCTTAAATGCCTCTTTTGCGGAATTTGTTTCAGTGTGGGACACGCTCGGCGGGCATATCCGCAACACCGCAAATAAATACGACGAGGCCGGCAAAAAATTAGACCGTTTCGGCGTGCAGTTGGAACAAATACAAGGCGAAGACCCTGCGTCGCAAAAGAAAGGTAGTTAATTTGAAAAAACGCAGGTATAATATAACTTCTGAAAGAGCCATTATTTGAGAAAGTTATCAGTGGAAATGGAAATCGATATTTCGGAATTTATCAGGTCTTGCGTCAGACAGAGAAGAATATACTGGACCTACCACGTCAATATGCGATTAAAGGGGCGATTCATACCCCGCGAGACGATTCTTCGGTCGGTAAACAGCTATGAGATAGTAGAGGAATATCCGAAAGACAAGTATCTGCCCAGTTATCTGGTATACGCCGAGTATGAAAAGGATATTATCCATATTCACATAGCGGTCAATGTGAAAAATAAAAACATAATAATTATCACGGCTTACAGGCCAAGCATGGACAAATGGGAAAAAGATTTCAAAACGAGGAGAACCCGATGAGATGTCATAATTGCGGCGAAAATTTAAAAAAAATCATCACAAATCTGCCTTTCAAAACCAGCAGAGACTCTATCGTTATTATCAAACAGATGCCCGTCCTGCAATGCCCGAATTGCAGCGAATATGTGCTTGAGGATTCGGTTGTCAGGAAGGTCGATGCCCTGCTGGATAAAATTGACAAGACTGCGGAACTGGAAATCCTGAAGTTTGCCGTATAAATCTGACTTGTATCGCAGATTGATGAATCACATCCTTAACACGGCGAATAAATACGACGAGGCCGGCAAAAAGTTAGACCGTTTCGGCGTCCAGTTGGAACAAATACAAGGCGAATCAGAAGAAAAAACATAGTCGTGAAAAAACCGGCAGAGAAATGGAAACAGATAGAATAACAGGATTACTGAAAACCGGTGGGAAGGTGATTACCTTTGTTGGAATTTTTGTAGGATTGGGAAATCTTTTAGGATGGTTCTGTTCGAAAGACCGAGCAGATTTTTATAATTTAGTCAAAAATTCGGCAACAGGAATTCCCATAGGTCATCCAGCGGCGGAAGATTTTATGAATAAGTTTCCTCCGCCATCAAATTTTGGTAAAGCAAAAATTACGCATATTATAAAGTTAAAATTGCAAACTATGAGTAAGTTTACGATTAGCGGCGCACTTCGATATATGGATGAAAACCAGAAAGAAAGTTCTGATGTTGCCTCATTCGAAGATGTAAGGCGTTGGTCGGAAGAAACTCCATATGGTTGGGTTGCATGGTGGTTAATTTTAATTGGATTTGTTATTGGAGTCGCAGAGGATTTACTTCGATGGCTTGTAAAAGGACGAAAAATAAAATAGGAAAATATTAAATGACCTACTCAGACCTTAAAGACAAGAAGGTTTTGGTGACCGGCTCGTCGAGCGGGATAGGGCAGGGGCGGACATAAATTTGGGATTGACCAAATCTAAAATGCCGGTACGATAGGTATTGTAAAGGTTCGATTATGATTAGCGAAATCGTCCTAAATACGGTCAAAGACAGATTAGTAATAAGGTTTCATCCAAACAAAATCATCCTCTTTGGCTCACAGGCGAGAGGAACTGCCGATGAACGCAGCGACATTGATATCCTGGTTGTGTGCTCGTTTAAAGGGAAACGCCGCCGACTAATGGTCGAGATGGACAGGGCCCTGGGCGAACTGGACTATGCGTTTGACATATTGATTTTGACCCCTGAAGAGTTTCAGCGCGACCGCAACATAGCAGGCACTATAGGGCGGTACGCCTGGCAGCAAGGGAGGACTATCTATGAGCAATCCTGACCCGCAGGTTCTGGAAAAGGTGAAACAGTGGCTTGACTACGCCGATGAAGATTTGCGTCTGGCATCACACGGGCTAAATATGAAGAGCGCCTGTCCTTATCGTTTAATTGCTTATCATGCGCAACAATGTGCCGAAAAATGTATTAAGGCATATTTGGTCTATCACAGTATTGACTTTCCATATACTCACAATATCAAAACTCTCCTGAAATTGTGCGGAAAGAACGCAGACTGGGCGGCTGCTCTGAAAGACGCTGAAGAGCTTACGCCTTATGCAATTACAGCGCGTTATCCCGGCGAAGATGAAGAAGTAACCAAGCAGGAGGCAAAGAAAGCCATTAAGACAGCCTCCAGGGTCCGTCAAACCATACGTGAGGTTTTAGGGCAACACGGACTGTAATCACCTGAGATTTTGCTGGTCTTAGCCGGTTGAACCCCCAAGAGAGATAAAAAATGCTTTACGAGGATTTAAAAGGCAAAAGGGTTTTGGTGACCGGCTCAAGCAGCGGGATTGGGCAGGGGACGGCGATAGAATTTAGCCAGCAGGGCTGCTTTGTCGGCGTGCATTACTTCCAGACAAAGGCGGGCGGGGAAAAGACGCTTGCCGAAGTCAAAAAATACAACGACGGAATCCTGCTGCGGGCGGATGTGCGAGATGAAAAGCAGGTCAACAAAATGGTCGAGCAATTCGCTGAAGCTGCCGGTGGGATTGATGTTCTTGTGAATAATGCCGGCTCGCTTATTGACAGGCAGCCGTTTGAGACTGCGACTCTGGATTATCACGAGGACGTTTATGCCACTAATGTCCGCAGCATATTTTTAGCGACAAGGGCGGTGCTGCCATATTTGAAGAAAAGCAAGGGCTGCATTGTCAATATCGGCTCGATTGCGGGTCATCACGGCGGTGCGGTTGGTGCGGGGATATACGCCGGCGCAAAGGCGGCGGTCGCCACCGAAACTATCGCTATGGCAAAGGAGTTTGCACCTTACGGCATCCGCGTTAACAGCGTTCTGCCGGGCCTGATTGAGACGCGGTTTCACGAGCGGTTCAGCAGCGCAGAGCGAAGAGAGGAAATCGCCAGGCAGACGCCTTTAGGCAGGAACGGCACGGCAGAGGACGTGGCGAAGGCGATTTTGTTTTTGGCGAGTAACGAGGCAGCCGGTTTTATTACCGGCGAATACATTGCCGTCAATGGCGGGTTATATATGAGGGCATAAGGTAGTATGTGGTCGGTGGTAAGTGGTCAGTGATTCGCCGTGCGTCGTGCGTATATCGTAATGCGTGAAAGAAGATACAGGAGGCATAAGATGAATTTACGAAACATTATTTTGCAGGTGGTTTTTTTAAGTGTTGCCGGTATAGGCGTTGCCGCAGCAAAGACCGACAATCCAGTCAAGGAGTGCGTTAAAGAAATAACGAAGGGACAATACAGGTATCAAATCAATGTCGGGGGGACGCTCGATGAGTTCAATACCGCTCAATACATCGAGACATACGACAAGAATATGCGGTTAGAGAGCAAATTTCAGCCGAACAGATACCTGATTGTAGAAAACATCGGCGAGACGGACGTTGTGAACCCGCGCATTGTTATTAACGGCAGGCGAAACTGGTTTTCGGCTGATGACATTCTGGGCAGCATATTTAAGCCGGGGATGAGCGATGGTGAAAAGGCGATGGCGATATACGCATTTTTGGCAAGTCACGATGTTCAGGCACACGAGAACGACCGGCGGCCCGGCCCAGAGGTGCCTGAGGACTGGTCGAACCCATCTCGCAACCAGTTCAAGGAGCGAGCCGACCCTGTCAAGGCGGTGAATTTTTATTACTGCGGGGGATGTCAGTATGAAGCGTCGAATTTTGTGATTCTGTGCAGGCAGGCAGGCCTGCCCGCCCGTGCGACCTGGCTCAACAAGCTGAACGAATACGGCAGTCACTGTGTTGCGGAGGCCTGGTATGATAATGACTGGCATTTGTTTGACGCCGACCAGCGGACGTTTTATCTCGACAGTGACAACACAAATATCGCATCCTTCAAGAAGCTGCACGAAAATCCTTCTTTGATAAGCCGCGGTCATGCCGGCGGTTTTGCCAGCAAGGGGCTGAAGGACAGGTCTAATCAATATAAGACGATATACCCGCCGCACATTATGCCGGTGGAGAACTGGCTGCATACGATGACGATGACGCTTAGGCCGGGCGAGAAGTTTATTTATCGCTGGGACAACATCGGCAAATACCGCTGCGGGGACAATCAGCGTAATATCAAGCCGAAAAGGCCTGATGGACTGCCGCCGTATCAGTTTGCCAACGGCAGGATAATTTATCAGCCGAGGCTTGCGCCTGCTGAGGTGTATCAGAAGGGCATCGTATCGGAGCTTAACATCGAGGCGGTCAAAACTGAAGGCGGCGGCGTAGCATTGCAGCCGCAGGTTGCCGGTTTTCCTGCTTTTATGATTTACAGGGTCGATTCACCGTATCCGATTGTCGGGGGATTAGTCAGTGCGAAATTTTGCAAAAAATCTACGGAGGATAGCTGCAAAATATACGTGTCGGTTCACGACAGCAACTGGGTGGAGGTATGTTCTGCAAAACCGCTGGGCGAAAACATAACGGAAGCGAATCTTGACGATGTATTGAATCCGAAGCCGACGCCGGCCATTTATAATTATTATGTAAAGTTCGAATTGCAGACTAAAAACGCACCGGCGGATGTCGGTATGACACAGCTTTGCATCGAGAGCGATGTGCAACTGGCAACGACCTCGCTGCCGGCGCTGTCGGCGGGCATAAATAACGTGGCTTACAGCGATGAGACGAGGCAGGGCAGGCAGGTAAAGATTACGCACGGGTGGACAGAGAGTTCCGCTACGAAGCCGCCGCTTGCACCGGCCAAGGCGGTTCTGCCGAATGAAGGCGGGACGGTCAGCGTGGCATCGCCGGCCAAATTAAGCTGGCAGGATGCAAAAGACCCTGACGGCAGTATCGCCGATTATCATATTCAGGTAAGCGCTCGTCCGGATATGCTGGCGCCGATTTCGTGTAATTTTGACCTTATTACGGGTTCGCCGAAGCCGGAATGGGATATTCCGCAGGGCTGGCTTGTCAAAGACAGGACATATTACTGGCGGGTGCGGGCCAGAGACAACAATGGCGTCTGGAGCAACTGGAGCAAAATCTGGAAATTCAGAACCCAAGAGTAACTGCGGACGTATAACGAATACGCAGTATGTATGAAGCGCTCCCAATAAGCCGGGACAGGTTATGAAAAAAGCCAATAAAATCGTGATGACCGCGGCGGGCCTGACCCTCATTATCGCATCTATATTAAAAAGCCATCAATTGCTCACCGAGCCGATTATCAGCAAAGGTTTCTGGGAATCGTGGCAATTTTTTCTGATTCAGATACCGCTGGAACTCGGCTTGGGTATCTGGTTGGTCTGCGGGCTGTTCAGGAAAGCCGGGTGGCTGCTGGGCGTATTAGCTTTCGGTTTGTTTATAGGGGTAACGCTGCAAAAAGGGCTTACCGGCGCTGAGTCGTGCGGGTGTTTCGGCAGAGTCCAGGTCAATCCCTGGATAACCTTCTCGGTAATGGACGTTCCGTTTTTTGTTTTGCTGCTGATTTTTCGGCCTAAGGGCGAGAAGCTTTTGCCGCCGCTCTGGCCGAGTGCGAGGCATTTTTTCGGCGTCGCAATCCCGACATTTATTCTGCTGCCGGTGCTGGTGCTGGTTCTGGCGTTTAATAAGCCACCCGAAAAGACGGACAAATATGAAGTTATAAAGCCGCAAGACTGGACGAAAAAAGAGACCGTAACGGCCAAACCGGTGATTGAAAAACCAATTGACCGGAATCAGCCGGCCAAGCCGCCGATTGCCGCACAGGCCGAGGAATGGCCGATGCTGAAGCATATCGATGTTGCCGATTCGCTGCGCAACGGCGTTGTGGTTGTGCTGCTTTATCACTGGGACTGCCCCAACTGCCGCGAGGCGATACGGAAGTATAACAAGATGTGCAGCGAATTGGGCGGCGGCGAGGGTTCGATGCGATTTGCGTTTATCGAGATTCCACCTTATGGCCAAGAAAAAGACAATCCCGTTCCGCAGGACACATCCTGTCTGAAGGGCAGGCTCGATTCGAGCAAACAGTGGTATATTACCACGCCGCTGGTTGTGCTGATAGAGAACGGCTCAGTGATTAAAAGCTGGGAGGTTCAGGCACCGAATTTAGACCAGATATTCGAGGCAATCTCCGCCGGCGGTTAATCATTTCCTTCATCGAGCTTTCAGCGTTACAAATTTGACAAACGTTCCCGCGATGTTATAATGCGCCAAATTTAATTTATAAACGAGCGGAGTTGAGGTCACGGTCAAATGCTGCTTTCTGCAAGGACGCAAAAGAAACGGTGGACAATCCAGCCTGCCGATAGTCGTTCCATTCAGCTTGCCAGGTCGCTGAAGGTATCGCCTCTTCTGGCACAGATTTTAATCAATCGCGGGATAACCGATGCGCAGGCGGGTGCGGCATTTTTGGCGCCGAAACTAACGGGCCTGATAGAGCCTGAAAAAATGCCCGGTATGGAGGCGGCAATTCGTAGAGTAAACCACGCAATCAAAAACGGTGAGAAAATCACTGTCTACGGCGACTACGATGTGGATGGTATTACCGGCGTCTCGATACTCTGGCAGATATTGACGCTGCTGGGTGCGAACGTGGATTATTACATCCCGCACCGCATCGAGGAAGGCTACGGCCTGAATGAGGACGCTGTCAGGTCTTTGGCGGAGGCGGGCAGCAAACTAATAATCACGGTCGATTGCGGCATAAGCGCATTCGGGCCGGCGCGATTGGCAGAGCAGCTTGGACTTGACCTGATAATAACCGACCATCACCAGGCCGATGCCGAATTACCCAAAGCCGCTGCTGTTGTTCACCCTGCACTGGAAAAATCCTACGGTAATCAGGATTCATCTGGGGCGGTGGTGGCGTTTAAGCTGGCCTGGGCGATAGCCAACCAGTTCAGCGCAGGCAAAAAGCTTCAACCTGCGCTGCGGGAATTTATGCTTTGTGCGACGAGCCTGGCGGCGATGGGGACGGTCGCCGATATTATGGACCTGCGGGGCGAGAACAGGGTGCTGACAAGTTACGGACTTAAATCGCTGCCGGAGTGCAAGCTGTGCGGGATTCAGGCGCTGATTGAATCGGCCGGCCTGACAGGCAAGGACATTGACAGTTTTCACATCGGGTTTCGACTTGCGCCTATGCTCAATGCGGCGGGCAGACTGGGACACGCCAGGCTTGCGGTGGAACTGCTGACAACAGCCAGCCCCGTTCGTGCAAGGCAGATAGCCGAATATCTCAAAGACCAAAACAGCCTGCGGCAGCAGTATGAGCGAAAAATAGTCAAGCGGGCCTGCGAAATGATTATCGAGGCCGGTCTGAATCATCCCGACCGAAAGAGCATAGTTCTTGCGGCAGAGAACTGGCACAGCGGAGTCATAGGTATTGTCGCGTCGAGAATAGTGGACAAATTCTGTCGGCCCACGATTTTAATCAGCAGCACAAAGGACGTTTCATTGGGTTCAGCCCGTTCGGTGGAAGGTTTCGACATATTAAGCGCAATCAGAGCCTGTGGGGACAACTTGGTTCACTTCGGCGGACACAAAATGGCGGCGGGCGTAACTATTGAGACCGGCAAAATCCCACAATTCGCAGCCGATTTTGAAAACTATGCGAAACAAAATCTGGCTGAGGACGATACGGTAGACAAACTTCACATCGATGCAGCGGTGTCCCTCGACCAGCTTGGCAGAGAGACCGTCAGGGAGCTTCAGATGTTAGGGCCCTTCGGGCAGGGCAATCCTGAGCCGACTCTGGTAACAACGGGCGTGCGCCTCATCTCGCCGCCGAGAAAAGTCGGCGCAAACAGCAATCACCTTCAGCTTGCGATAACCGACAGCACCGCTTCGGTTAGCTGCATCGGGTTCGGGATGGGGGCGTTCGAGAAAAAACTGCTCGAACGCGAATCCTTCAATGTCGCCTATCAGCCGCAGCTCAACACCTACAACGGCAGCACAAATGTCCAGTTGAATCTGACGGATATACAGTTTGATTAGGGGGCGTTATGACTTTCGATGAGCTTTTGGCAGTTGTTACCTCTAAAAACCCCCCCGGCATCATCACAGACTCCCGCCTTGTTAAAGGGGGCGATGTTTTTGTGGCGGTTGAAGGCACCACATACGATGGTCATAATTTTATCGAGCAGGCGGCTGCCAACGGTGCCAAATATATCGTTTGCCAAAAGGCCTGTCATTGTAAAGGCGGCGAAATCATACTTGTCGATGACTCGGCCAGGGCGGCGGGGGTCCTTGCACAGGCGGCGAGGGGTAATCCTGCCTCTCGGTTAATCAACCTGGCTGTCACGGGGACAAACGGCAAGACAACAATCACTTTTCTTGTTCGCTCCTGCATACGGTCGGCGGGTTTTAAGTGCGGCCTTATCGGCACAATCATTTACGATACCGGCATAAGCTGTTTCGATGCTCCGCTGACCACGCCGGACTGCCTGACCATTGCCGAAAAACAGCGGGAGATGGTCGAAGCCGGTGCGAAATATATGGTGATAGAGGCCAGCAGCCACGCCCTTTCGCAGAACCGTCTGGCGGGGGTCAATTTCAGGGCGGCGGCATTTACCAATCTGACAGGCGACCATTTAGATTACCATAAGACGCAGGCGGAGTATTTAGCCGCCAAAACGAAACTATTTGAACAATTATCAGAAGATGCGACCGCCGTCTTAAACAAAGAGTCACCGGAGGCGGCGAAAATCGCTGAAAAAACCGCTGCGAAAATATTATGGTATGCCGTTGATGCACCGGCGGACATCACCGCCTCTATCGAATCAATGGATGTAACAGGGACAGCATTTACCCTGGAATATGCCGGACAGAGACAGAAGGTCAAAACGCCGCTGCTGGGCCGGTATAACGTCAGCAATCATCTGGCGGCGGCGGGACTATGCCTGGCAGCAGGGCTTGATTTGCAAACGATAGCAAAAGGTTTATCGGCGCTGGCCGCTATACCCGGCCGATTAGAAAGAGTCGACTGGGGCGGCGATTTTACCGTTCTCGTGGATTTTGCCCACACCGATGATGCTCTTAAAAATGTCCTGATGACGTTGAAGCCCTTGTGCAAGGGAAAGTTGATAGCTGTTTTCGGCTGCGGCGGGGACAGGGACAGGACCAAGCGGCCGCGAATGGCGAGAGTGACCGAACAACTGGCGGACGTTGTGGTTGTTACCAGCGACAACCCCCGGACGGAACGGCCTGAAGATATAATAAGCGAAATAGTTGCGGGATTTGAAAAACCTGATTCTGCGAAAATTATGGTTGAGCCGAACAGGGAAAAGGCCATCGGACTTGCGCTGAATACCGCCGGGGAAAATGATATTGTGCTTATCGCAGGCAAGGGACACGAGCCGTATCAGATAATCGGAAAGCAGAAATTTAACTTCAGCGACAAAAAAATTGCCCTGAACTGTCTTGAAAATAAATCTGACATTCGTACATAACTATTATTAGCCTCATCGACCTTCTGCATCAGTCTGTACCTGATACCTTTTATGACCCCAGTGCAAATGCCCGCGTAGCTGCCTGCGGAACCTTGATAGGAATGAACAAGTTCTGGGGGTAAAGGTAATCTTCGCCGGATTCATCGATAATCCGAATTTGGCCGTGAGCTTCGGCCTGGGGGTCGGCAATACTCTGATATATCTTGCGTGTCTCCAGCGATGCCGGGTATTTCTTGTTACTGAGGCATAGAACGTAATGTAGTTTTTCTGATTTTGTACTCATAATAATATTCGCTTGATTTTAAATTCTTTTCTACCTGCGTCACTCATTTCGTACCAGTGAACCTCGGCTTTACAAATGGCGCCGTCCGGCAGTTTCACTTTTGCAACACCTTTTAGTTTGCGCCATCGACCACTACCGTAAATCCTCTTTAATCTTCTAATGATACGAATCGAACTGCCAACGGCAATAGTTTCTATGTTGCCAATATCGCCGATGATTTCGAAATCCTTTTCCATTTATAAAATTATAGCATAATCTCATTACAACAGCAAGTTTTCTCCCTGCAAACTTGATTTATAACCCTTATAAGCTATACTCCGCTCCAGCAAAACTATTTTATGGTTATCATTGTCGAAGGCATAAGGCAGATTTAAAAACCGAAAATGAAGAAGTTCTTAATTTCAGAACTGGCACAAATAATAAGAGCTGCGCCGCCGACAGAGGACAACGTCATCACCGGTATAAGCACCGATTCCCGCACTACCAAGGCAGGGGATTGTTTTTTTGCCGTCCCCGGTGAGAAGTTCGACGGCCACAATTATTTGGCCGATGCATTTGCGAAAGGCGCAGCCTGTGCCGTAATCAGTGTCGACAAGGCCGAAAAAACCAGCGGCGGCTGCCTGCTTAAAGTCGATGATACTATAAAAGCCCTCGGTGATTTTGCGAGACATTACCGCCAACAAATGAACTATAAGGTCGTTGCGATAACCGGCTCGGTAGGCAAAACCACAACAAGACATATTACATATCACGTTTTAAGTCAGCATTTTCGCTGCCACCAGTCGCCGAAAAGTTTTAACAACAATATCGGCGTGCCGCTGACGCTGCTCGGTGCAGCGCCCGAAGACCAAATTATCATCGCAGAACTCGGCACCAATCACCCCGGTGAAATCGCATATCTCGCCCGAATTGCCCAGCCTGACATCGCCGTTGTTACGAATGTGCAGCCGGCCCATCTGGAAGGGCTTGGCGACCTGCGGGCCATCGCAAATGAGAAACTTTCAATTTCGGAAGGTCTTCGCCCGGGCGGTGTCCTGATAATCAATGGGGACATAGACCTGCTGGTCGAGACCAGCCGGAGCAGGGGTATGAAATTTACGACTTTCGGCAAATCGAAAAATTCTGACATACGTTTCAGCAGTGTTAGCAGCGATGGTCTTTCCAGTCGCTTTACCATTGAAGGCGTGGAGATTTTCCTGCCGCTGGCAGGTTTTGGTAACGTTGAAAATGCAGTGGCAGCCTGGTCTGTCTGCCGCCAAATCGGCCTGACCATTGATGATTTTGCGAAGGCCGTAAAGACATTGCCGCCTGTGCCTATGCGGGCCGAGCTTTTGCAAATCGGCACGCTAATGGTGCTGAACGACTGCTATAATGCCAACCCTGCCTCGATGAAAAACGCACTGGATATACTAACTAATCTCAACACGGACAAAAAACGGCGATTAGTTTTTATCTGCGGGGATATGGCTGAGCTTGGCAGCCAGTCTGAACGCCTGCACGCCGATTTGGGCAGCGCCGTCGCCCAGACCGACATACAACTGCTGCTGACGGTCGGCAAACTGGCTGAAACAACGGCCCGCACAGCCGCCAAATACGCCAAAAATACACTACAGACAAAATCTTTTGATGACACCCTTTTAGCTTGTAATAATCTGAAAAAATTCATAAAAGATTACGATATAATATTAGTCAAAGGTTCACGGAAGGCCAGCCTTGAGATGGTTGTCGAAAAACTCAAAGAGATTTTCGGAAGTTAATCTCTGGGGTTTTCGCAGTTTTACGTTTTTAGTTTTAAGGTTTTAATTAAAGTGATATACTACCTGTTATGGCTTTTGCGTAACGTTTTCACCCACAAAGTGGGTTTTTACGCCTATCAGGATGTGATGTTTCGCTCAGTGGCAGCGGTGCTGACCGGTTTTACAATCGCTCTTTTGATGGGTCCCCGGATTATCCGCTGGCTGATGTGCAAAAAAATCGGCGACCGTCCTGAGTTTCACCACGCCGCTCTTAACGAGCTGACCAAGGAAAAAACCAACACGCCGACAATGGGCGGCCTGATTATACTTTTTGCGGTACTGGCAGGAACAATACTATGGTCGAAATTAAACAACCCTTTTGTCCAGAAGGCGATTATCCTGATGATTTGGTTCGGTGCGCTGGGCAGCGTTGACGACTGGCTAAAGCTCACCAGCGATATTCGTCACCGCAGCCGCAACGGCCTGAAACCCTGGGAAAAACTCATATTTCAAATCGGCGGGGCGGTCCTGATAGCATTTTTTCTGTACGCCGATTTCACCAATATTCCCGACGGCAAACTGTTCTGGATACCGTTTTACAAATACGGCCTGCCGCTGGCAAGCTGGGTCTTCGTGCTGATAGCCATCCTTTACATAACCGCCACCAGCAATGCCGTCAATTTCGCCGATGGTATGGACGGCCTGGCTGCCGGCTGTGTCGGTATGGTCAGTATGGTTCTGATTGTCCTGTGCTACGTCGTATCCGAAACAATGGCTCGCACGGGTTCAGTCACCTGGTCGAGTTACCTGCTGCTGCCGCACGTCCCGCAGGCAGGCGAATTGAGTATCTTTTATTCAGCCATTCTCGGGGCGGTGCTGGGCTTTTTGTGGTATAACTGCCATCCCGCACAGGTCTTTATGGGTGATGTCGGTTCGCTGCCGCTGGGCGCTGCTATGGGTTACGGGGCGCTTGTTACCAGAAATGAAATCCTGCTGTTAATCATCGGCGGCGTGTTCATCCTTGAATTAGTCAGTGTGGTTTTGCAAATAGGCTACTTCAGGTACACCGGGGGGAAACGGCTTTTCAAATGCGCCCCGATTCACCATCATTTCCACCTGCTGGGCTGGAGTGAGCCGCAGGTTGTCGTGCGATTCTGGCTTCTTGCCGCCGCCTTTGCCGCTGTCGCCCTGGCAACACTCAAAATACGATAACCCCTTGTCGCCAAAAGCATTACACAATTATTCACAAGCTGCAAATATCAGCCTGTTATTTTTTCTCCACAAATCTTTCAGTGTGCTAAAGCTCATTGGTATATTAGCCGAATAGAGTTGAAAAGCGGTTCGGACATCCAAATAAAGTGCTTGATACCCTCGCTCCTTTTGTTGCAAGGACTGAAAATGCTCAAAGCTAAAGATATAATGACCAGACAAGTAGTAACCGTAAAAAGCAATACGCCTATTTATGAAGCGATTGAAATGCTGGTCAAAAACGATATTTCAGGTATGCCGGTGGTCGACGACGATATGGCGCTGGTGGGTATGCTTTCCGAAAAAGACGCCACAGTGCTATTCTACGGCGATGGTTTCCAGGACGACAGAACCGTAGGGGATTATATGGCGAAACCCGTAATGCACTTCGACGAGAATGACAGTCTGGCCGATGTCAGTGACTTCCTGATGAAAAACATATTCAGAAGGGTGCCGGTTACTGCGAATGGAAAACTCGTCGGGATAATCAGCGTAAGAGACGTCCTCAAATATGCCCTCGAGCAGAGACAAAATAGAATCATCGCTCACAAGAACAGTTAAACGAAGTTATCCTATGCGTCAAAATCTTCCTCTATGTGAATTCGCACATTCTGTCGGTACGCATCCGAGTTTTGATAATCCGCTTTATGCAGTTGCCTCTGCGCAAAAAAGATTTTGCCTGCGGTAATCATACAGCCCAGCCCTGCAACAAAAAATACTGCTGCAGCAATAGCGGCGAAGAGTCTGGGCATAAGGTAAATCATAAGCCCAAAGCCGATTAGAATCAGCCCCGTGGTAAATATTCCTGCGGCAATACTCCTCGATGTCGATGAAACCAAATTTGTATAAAAGCGAAAACTCATAACCAAACCATCGCTTTATTTCACTGTCAGTAAAAAACCTTTCAAAACCTTCTGAGCAGGTTAACACCCGCTACCTGTCTGCCGTCATTTGCGATATAAGGCAGCACATTAAAACCAGCCACCTCAAGTTTCTTGTCTTTGCCTGCAACGGTGTGGCCGACGACCCAGCCGAGTGTTGCACCGAACACAACGTCGCTGGCCCAGTGGTCTCCTGTATCCATCATTCTCCAGGCAACCACAGAAGCCAGTCCATAAGCCGGTATGCCCACTGCCGGGCCGTAAAACTCATCCAGCACCGATGCGACCGTAAATGAGCTGGAGGTATGTCCGCTCGGCCAGGCGAGGCCCTTGTCGTTGGGTGTGCCATTGTTTCTAACGGCCTTGAGACCTATCGTTGTCAGCCCTGTGATTGAAAGAGCCTTCATCATAGTCCAGGAACGGCTCTTGTTAAGCTCACTTTGGTTTTCCACGCTGATAATATACCAGATACCTGTTGCGGCAAAATGAGCGCCGGGACCACCGGCAAAGTCAAATGTTCTGTCCATTCCCTCATTAAACCGTCTGTGATGCTCGAAACTGTCTGCAATTTTATCATCGGCGCTGTCATTGTGCATTACAACGCTTGCCCCGCCTGCCAGCAGCAAGGCCGTGATATTGTCCGTTCTCGAAAATGTTTCTTTCGAGCCTTCCCAGATTCCGCCCGGCAGCTTGTTCACAATATCGCCTGCAAGCTCGCTAAAGGCCTCGCCCGCGGCCGGTTTGTTTTCCTGGCCCGCACAACTGACCGCTATAATCATACTTACAAAGAAAATTTTCAGCCGGCACACCTTTAAGTCAGATATTTTCATTACGAAATACTCCCCGATTTCTTATCAATTGCGTTACTGTTTTTTTCGATTGTATATTCGAGCAGCCTCACTGTAAAGGCCTGTGATTAAAAACACCAACGCACTGAAGAAAAAAAACAGCCAGGCGATGTTTCTGAATATTTCGATAAATCCCGGCCAATGAGGATGACCCAAGAAATCCCATTTACCAAGCAGAAAGGGATTGCCGCAAAGCAGCCAATAAAGCGAATAGATGTATATGCTCGTCAGAACTGTGGCCGCAGACGAAAACAGCACAGGAGCGAAAAACCAAAAAGGTATCGACCACGCAAAATATTGAAACGACCAGCTATTCGAGAAGCCATAAAAAATGATGTAAGCCGTCGCAATTGTCGTCCCAAGCTGTTGAGTTGTTCTTTTCGAACGCCTTATCCAGCTAAAAATTAATATCAGTCCTATAGCCAGCCACGCACCGCGACGCGAGAGAAATAAAATGCCTTCTCCGAGTCTCATTCGCCAATCGAGGGAAAGGCTGTTGAAAAAGGGCATAAGAAAAATCATAGGTCCCCAGGTTGGGGTATGGGCTGTTGTGACAACGATGCGTCCCTCGTAACCGAACACATTCATATAAACAATGGCCGGGTCGATTAGAATTGCCGGTATATAACTCAAGACACCTGCAACGCCGCAGGCCGATAGAAATTTTAACCGCTCGCGCCAATTTGGCAGAAAAAACACCAGTGCCGGGACGGCTATTAATCCCGGCAGTTTAATCCAGAGACTTATTCCCAAAATCGCACCGGCCAAAGCCGTTTTCTCTTTCGACAGAAGATAAACGCAAAGCATAAGAAAAAAAGCCACTGATGAATCGGTGTTTCCGTGATAGGCCGAGAATATCATCGCCAGCGGATGCAGCCAGTAACCGGCAGCTATCAAAAAACGGTAACGGCTTTCGCAGAAAGAATACAACAGCAGTATCGCCGTGCCGGCATCAAGCATCGCAAACGGCGCCCGCAGCAGAATCCGGAACGGAACGCCGCTGGCCCCAGACAGTTTCAACAGCCAGGATATAATGACGCTGATAAACGGCGGATGGTTCATTTCCCCGTTGGCGTGGTAATAGCCAATCAAGCCTTTTTCCAACACGCCGGCGGCGTGAGACTGCCAGGCGGCAACGTCGGTTGTGCCTTCGGTAAAAATAACGAGATATATGCGAATTGCCAGCCCGACGAAAATCGCCGCCCAAAACCACCATCTTTGTTGCTTATAAATTGGAGACTGGAAATTGAAAATAGAAAATTTCACCTGCGTTTTGTCTATTCCCATTCAATCGTTGCCGGCGGCTTGCTCGATATATCATACACGACACGATTGACGCCGCGAATCTCATTTATAATCCGGCTGGATATTATGCCGAGCACCTCATAAGGGACGTGCGAAAAATCAGCGGTCATAAAGTCGGTCGTTTCAACTGCTCTGACAGCGATAATATTTTCGTAGCTGCGCTCATCGCCCATTACCCCGACCGTGCAGACAGGCACAAGCACCGCCAGCGCCTGCGAGACCTTCCGGTATAATCCCGCCGATTTTATTTCATCTATAACAATCTCATCGGCGGCCCGCAGAATCTCAAGTTTTTCCGGCGTCACCTCGCCGATTATCCGCACTGCCAGTCCCGGGCCGGGGAAAGGATGCCGCCATATAACGTCCGCCGGCAGACCCAGATATTCGCCAACCAGGCGCACATCATCCTTGAAAAGCTCTCGCAGCGGCTCAATGAGCTTAAAACCAAGTTCGGCAGGCAACCCGCCGACGTTGTGGTGCAGCTTTATGCTCGCAGCCAGGTTGCCGTCCTTGTGTCCCGATTCGATAACATCAGGATAAAGCGTTCCCTGAGCGAGGAATTTGGCATCGGGTATTTTGACCGCTTCCGACTTGAAGGCCTTGATAAACTCAGAGCCGATTATTTTTCTTTTCTGCTGCGGGTCGGTTACGCCGGCCAACGCTTTTAGAAACTGTTTCGACCAGTCCACAACTCGCAGGTCTATGTGAAAATGGTTGCGAAAGGTCGAGACGACATTTTCTCTCTCATTTTTTCGCAGGAGGCCGTTGTCGACAAAAATGCAGACAAGCTGATTGCCTACAGCCCTGTGGACCAGCGCCGCAACGACCGATGAGTCCACTCCGCCGCTTAGGCCGCATATAACCGTTGAACCGCCGACACGTTTGCGGATTTCCTCTACCGCCTCGTTGACAAAATCACTCATTTTCCAGTCGCCGCTGCATCCGCAGATGTCGTAAAGGAAATTTTTAAGAATTACCGTTCCCTTGGGCGTGTGCGAAACCTCAGGATGAAACTGCACGCCGAAAAATTTCTTCTTTTTGTGCCTTACAGCAGCATAAGGACACGTCTCTGTGGATGCCAGTTTGGCAAAATCTTTTCCCAGTTTGCCGACCTGGTCGCCGTGACTTGCCCAAGCGGTGATTGAATCAGGAAGGGACGCAAACAAATCGCTTTTATCGAGTATGGCCAGTTTCGTCCGCCCGTATTCGCGCTTCTCGGCAGGGAGAACCTCAGCCCCCAGAATCTGACAGCCTAACTGCATACCGTAGCAGATGCCGAGAATTGGCACGCCGAGCTCGAATATCTTTTCGTCGCAGCGGGGAGCCTTTTTGTCATAGACGCTTGCCGGCCCGCCGGACAGAATTATTCCCCTGACTCCCATGGTCGATAATTCCTTTGCAGTTATGCTCGGCTGAAAAATCCGCGAATAAACGTTATGCTCGCGGACCCGCCTTGCTATAAGCTGGCCATACTGACTGCCGAAATCCAGGATGGCCACTAATTCCTTACTCATAATTGCTTATTCAAAAAATTCTGTCGCCGAGTAGTTCGGCGCCTCTTTGGTTATCAGTATGTCGTGCGGATGCGATTCGGCAACCGACGCCGGGCTTATGCGAACAAACCGCCCTTTGCTCTTGAGTTCTTCGATGTTCCTTGCACCACAGTAGCCCATACCCGCCCGCAAACCACCGACAAGCTGATACACGAAATCGCCCAGCGTCCCGCGATAAGGTACTCGTCCTTCAACACCTTCCGGCACAAGCTTGTCCCTTTCCGCAGGGTTCTGCCCATATCTCTCCGCCGAGCCTTTTACCATCGCTCCAAGCGACCCCATACCGCGATATTCCTTGAACTGCCTGCCCTTGTAGATGACTAATTGTCCCGGGCTTTCTTTAAGGCCCGCCAGCAATGAGCCGAGCATCACGCTCGACGCCCCGGCTGCGAGCGCCTTGGTTATATCGCCTGAATGTCTTATGCCGCCGTCGGCAATGACCGGGATATTGTGCTTCTCCGCCACCTCCGCACAATCCATCACGGCGGATATTTGCGGCATACCCGCGCCGGATATTATCCTGGTTGTGCAGATTGCGCCGGGGCCGATGCCGACTTTTAAGGCATTTGCGCCGGCCTTTATCAAATCTGTCGCCGCCTGCGCCGTTGCTATATTGCCCGCAATTACATCGATGTCGTATTTGGCCTTAATCGCTTTTACCGTCTCGATGACATTCTGCGAATGGCCGTGCGCTGTATCGACTACAATGACATCCACATCTGCTTTTATCAAAGTATCGACCCGCTCATAATCATTGACGCCCACAGCGGCCCCGACACGCAGCCTGCCCCGCTTGTCCCTCGCCGACAGAGGATGTTGTCGAAACCGGTCTATGTCCCTCATAGTTATCAGGCCTGCCAGCTCATATTTCGAGTTGACCAGCAGCAGCTTCTCCACCTTATGCTTTTGCAGGATTTCCTTGGCCTGCTCGAGCGTTGTCTCAGGCGGCCCGGTAATAAGCTTATCTTTTGTCATTACCGTGCTTACTGTGACATCGTAATCCTTGAGGAACTTCAAATCCCTGCGAGTCAGGATGCCGACAAGCTTTTTTCCCTCCACAATCGGTATGCCCGAAACGTTTTGCTGGTTCATCACATCCAGCGCCTTTTTAACCGCCTCCTGCGGCGACAGCGTAACCGGGTCGAGAATGACGCCGTTTTCAGAGCGTTTGACCTTAACGACTTCCTGCCTTTGTGCCTCGATTGAAAGGTTCTTATGAATTATCCCGATGCCGCCCTCCTGTGCCAGTGCAATCGCAAGGGCCGATTCCGTTACCGTGTCCATCGCAGCCGATACAATCGGGATGTTTATTTTGATGTTATTGGTAAAAAAGGTGCTGGTTTGCGCCTGGCTTGGCACAAAATCGCTTTTTGCCGGTATCAGCAGCACATCATCGAAGGTTATACCATCGGCGACTATTTTGTTATTGCTCATATTTTTCTCCGCAATTAACCATCCCTTCGTGCCATAAAGTGGGTTAGTATAATTGCGTTGCAAACCACCGTCAAACCTATTTTTACCCCTTTCTCCGGCAATTGATTGTCTTATGCCGCCCTGCCCGGCATTTTCTATTTGCATTAAAGGCCGGAAAATCTTAAAATTTATCTCGGCAACCAAGCCGAAAACTTTATAGCCGGAAACGTTTTATGTCTAAAATTATAACCTGTTTGCTGATGATTTCTTTATTCTGCGGAAACTGTCCTGCCGACATAGTAATTTTAAAGCAAGGCCAGCGGCTGACGGGTGATATTCTCACAGAAAAGGAAAACCTGTTATACCTCGATATCGGCGTTACCGTCCTGACTATCCCGAAGGAGAAAATCCTCGAATACGAATACACCGGAAAATTTGAAGACAAGAAACCGGCCCCCGGAGGCGGGCAGCCGGCGGTAATTGAGCGGCAAACCAACCAGCTTTACAGAACGGCTAATCTGAAGAAGGCAACCATTGAGCAGTGCGTGGACAGGGTTGCCGAGGCGGTCGTAAAAATCTCGACCCCGGCGGCAATAGGCTCGGGGTTTTTCATCAATGAGCAGGGATACCTTATAACCAATTATCACGTGATAGAAAAAGAGACAAAAATAGAGGTTACTGTTTTCCAGAAGGTGAAAGACGGCTTCGAGAAGAAAAAATTCAAAAAGGTCAAAATTGAGGCCGTCAACGCATTTGCCGACCTGGCATTGCTGAAGGTGGAAGACCTCGGCGATACGAAAATCAAATACGCCTGCTTGGGCGACAGCGATAAAATCGAGGTGGGCGAAAAGGTCTTCGCAATCGGCAATCCGCTGGGGCTGGAGCGTACCGTAACCGACGGCGTGGTCAGCACAAAAAGCAGGGCGTTCGAAGGCTTAATTTACATTCAGACCAACGCCGACATAAATCCCGGCAACTCTGGCGGGCCGTTGTTTAATCTTGCAGGTGAGGTCATCGGCGTTACAAACAGGGGGTACATATTCTTCGGCGGGCTGGGCTTTGCACTGCCGGTCAATGATGTCAGACACTTCATAGAAAACCGTGAAGCCTTTACCTACGACAAGGACAATCCAAACACAGGCTTCAGATACTTCCAGCCCGACCGCAGACGCAATAAACTCGAACCCAATATCATCCCGGGGAAGCCAGATTGAGGATTGGCAAAAGACATTGCGGTATGCAATTATGCGTTTTTGCGCTTATGCTATTTTGCTCAGCGTCCGCTATCGGTGCATACACCCTGCCAAAAACGGCCAAACTTGTCCCGCCTGAAACCGTTTTTCTGATTGACATCGACAACTTCCGGCAGCTCAAAGCGCAGTTTGAGAAAACCAGCTATTATAAGCTATATAAAGACCCCGCAATGGCCGCATTTTTCAATACCTTCAAAGCCAAATGGCGTGAGAAAAAAACCATACTCGACAATGAAATCATCAATGCCGTTGTTGACGCAAATATGCTGCCGCAGGGCAGAATGGCCGTTGTCTTGAGCCTCGGCGGCCTGCCGGCGGCGGAGGCAGGCGAACTGGTGACGCTGTTTGTCACGCAGTGGGGCGAAAATATCTCCCGAATAAAAGATGCAGTCGACAAGGCCGCAAAAAAAGTTGTTGAGAACGGTTCGCATCAAAAGGCGGAGGATTACCGCGGCGTCGAAATCAAAACAATCATCTCCGCAAACCCTTCGGCGAAGGAGGCTGACGAACAATCTTCGCCAATCAGTTATTTCTTTTTCGAGGACTGCCTGATGGCTTCGGAAAACACCGAGGCACTTAAATTTCTCATCGCGCACATCAAGGGCGCAACCAGCCCGACCCTGGCCGACGATGCCGACTACTCCTCAATCTTCACCTCGCTCGGCCCATATCATGACATCGACCTTTACATTAACATAAAGCAAATAGTTAAAACAATCATCGCAGCAGACACCGGCGGCACTGTAAAAACAACGATAACCTGCCTCGGCTTCGATAATGCCGCCGCTGCCGGCTGCTCAATCGGCATCGGCAGAACATCTGGCTCCTCTTACCACGGCAAGGTGTTCCTGAAAGTCAACGGCATCAAAAAAGGCATTTTCAAAATACTTGATTCCAAATCCGCCCCCTTTGATACGCCTCGCTTTGTCTCTTCATTGTCACATTCGGTGACATTTCTCAATCTGGACATTAAAAAAGCTTATGACGAAATCTACAACGTGGTTTGTGGTTTCAATCCGGCGGCGGCGATGATGATGCGGACTCCGCTTTTGCCGCAGGGCCAGAACGGTGAGCCGGCGATGGAGCTAAAAACCGATATTATCGACCACCTCGGGTCGCAAATCATAATCGCTCAAAATATCAATAAACCGTTCTCCGCCGGTCGCACAACGACCGAATCGCTCATTGCCTTTGCAGTGGATGACCGCAGGTCTCTCGAAAAATCGCTGTCAACGCTGCACGGCAGGCTGATGGCGAAAAATAATCCCGATGCCAGCCGAAAATTACTCGGGCACACGATTTACCTGATTTCGCCGTCGGCCTCCCTATCACCCGGCTCCGAAACAAAAGAGGATGAACAGCCCATAGGCCCCGTTATCGCTCAAAAATCTCCCAGTATGGCATTTACCGTTACCGACACGCATCTGATTTTCGGCCTTGAACCGACCGTTGAAAAAGCCGTTCGCAATATGAGCGGCCCCGCTGCCTCCTCATTAAGCTCCACAAAATGGTTTACTGCCGCCAAATCCGCCATACCTTCGGTTGTTGGAATAGCCAGCCTGCAGGACGATGCGGCTTCGGCTGAACTACTGTGGTGGATGCTGAAGCAAAAAGGCGCAACGACGCCGGCAGGCATCCTTTCAACACCCAGTCCGGGCGCAGCACTGACGCAGGCAGGCGGCAATATGTTTGATTTTTCTCTGCTGCCGGAGTTCAACAGCGTCCGCAAATACTTCGGTCTGTCCGCCTTTTACGGAATCAGCAGGGCGGACGGCTTCTTCTTCGAGTTCAGGGATATTTCCCCGCAGGTCCCGAAATGATAAGGCTGACCATACGGTCATCGCAGCGATTTTTGCTCCTGCCACTTGACTAAAGGCCGGCGTTTCAGGTATAATCATCGTTCTTTTAAGGTGTTATTTTTTAGGAGACGATTGTGAAGGCAAGTGATTTACGGCCGGGTATGGCTGTTACGATGGACAATAAGCTTTGCGTTTGCGTTCACTCAACGCACGTTACGCCGGGCAACCTGCGGGCGTTTGTGCAGGCAAAGTTCAAATGTATCGCTGACGGCACAATAATTGAAAAACGCCTCCGCTCAACTGAAGACGTCGAGCAGGCATATCTCGACCGCCGCGAAATGGAATATCTCTATTCCGACCAGACAGGCCACTTCCTGATGGACGCAAGGACCTACGACCAGGTTACGGTTTCCGCAGACCTGCTGGGCGAATCCATAAAATTCCTCAAACCCAACACAAGCCTGGTGGCCCTGCTGTGCGATGATAATATTGTCGCAATTGAGCTGCCTAAGGTTGTCGAGCTGGTGGTTACGGACACGCCGCCTGTCCCCAGAGGCGCAACGGTAACAAACCAGATGAAGGATGCAGTTTTGGAGACCGGCCTGCGGACCCGCGTGCCGCCCTTTATCACCGTCGGCGAACTGATACGCATCAGCACCGACGACGGCTCATACCTCGCCAGGGCAAAAGTAGACTGACCTCGGACATTTTGCCCCCCAGGAACCCAAAAAGGACTACCGGTTACTCGACCACCCGCCACAAAAAAATTACCTACTAAACATTGCTTTTTGCCAATATGAGTTTTTGGATGGGCTTTTTAGGCGAACACGCTTGATTTTAATATGTAAATATGTTAAACTGTCACTAAAATAAATATGACGAGAAAAGAATTGACAATCTGGTTAGTAGGGTTGTTGTCTGTAGGCCCGATAGGCGGTTTGTCCACGGTTATATGCTATGGGGCCGATGGGAATATAGGGATTGAATTGTATTTCCATAATCACTGCCGGTGCCCAGAAGGTGATACAACTGAAACGGCTGAGGAAATCAGTATTTTCACCTCTCAGTCTCATAATCATTGCCTGGACATCCCGATAAATCCAACAGCCGTAATAACGAAGACACGAAACAATTCTCTTATCTATACGGCAAATTTTGGTTCAGTCTGCCAATATGGCATACAATACAATTCATCTGCTTACGAATATTCATTTTCTCAAACCCCAATATTCGAATCGTATTTTTCACCACTGCGAACAATAATTCTGCTGGTGTGATTCTCATTTCATAATCACCGTTTGTGTATCAACAGCAAGACGCTTTTGGACGCTTTTGGAGATACCCTGTCTCTACGATATGTGTCGTGCTGTCAATATACCACTTTAACGTTTTATCGGAGTATATGCTTATGAGAATTATTGTGTTTTTGTTGTTATTGTTTTTTTCGGTCGCTGCCCGGAACGTAGAACTTTACGGCGCCTCGTTTGAAACAGACGTGCATTTGGCAGTACAGAACAGCAATACCAGACCGGCTGCCGAACAGCCCCAATCAGCAGAGGTCATCAATGAACCCAATGATGTTTTGACATTACGGCAGGCACTAACACTTGCACTGTTGCACAATCCGGAATTAAAGGTTTTTTCATTGGAAATGCGGGCCGCGCAAGCCAGAGAACTACAGGCTGGATTATGGCCGAATCCTGAACTGGAGGTTGAAATCGAAAATGTTGGCGGTACGGGAGACCTGAACGGCTTCAATGGCGCGGAAACGACGATTTGGCTCGGCCAGCTTATTGAACTGGGCGATAAATCCCAAAAACGCAAAAAAGTTGCATCTTTGCAAAAAGAACTGGCGGACTGGGATTACGAAAGAAAACGGCTGGAGATTTTCAGCGAGGCGACAAAAGCTTTTATCGCAGTACTGGAAACACAGCAGAAGCTGCAGTTGTCCGGCGATTTATTGAATCTTTCCCGCGAATCTTTTAACGCGGTTCAAAAGAGGGTGGATGCAGGCAAAGATTCACCTCTGGAAAAAACACGAGCTGGGGTGGCTGTATCGAATATTGAGATTCAGTTTCAAAAGGCTCAAAGAGACCTTGAATTTGCGAGAAAACGGCTTACTTCATTCTGGGCGCAGGAAATTCCCCGCTTCCAAAAGGCAGTTGGTCAGCTTGAGGAGCTTGAGCCGCCTTTATCACAGCAGCACCTTATTGAATTGCTGCGAAGAAATCCCGAATACGCTCGATGGGAAACCGAGCTAAAGAAAAATAAAGCCGTCCTTGAACTGGAAAAATCCAAATTGTTGCCGGATATTACCTTTGCAGCCGGACTGCGGCGATTTAATGCAACAGACGACAACGCCTTTGTATTTGGCGTTGGTATCCCGCTGCCGGTTTCAGACCGGAATCAGGGGACTCGCCAGGAAGCGATAATCAATCTCTCAAAGGCCGGAGAAGAACAGAAGGCAGCCTGGCTTAAACTTCAAAACGAATTCAACCAGAAGTATCAGGAGTTCATTAACGCATACAGTCTGGCCACTTCTCTAAAAAATCAGGTCCTGCCCGCTGCCACGGAATTGTTCAACGCTGCCAGGAGAGCTTATCAGGAAGGTAAATCAGATTACTTGAATGTGCTGGATGCGCAGCGCACCTTTTTTGAGCTTAAAAATGAATATATTCAGAGCCTGGCCGCTTACCACTCGGCCGGAACAGACATTGAGCGGCTAATCGCGCAGCAGATAACACTGTTATCAAATACATCAGGTAAGGAGTAATTATGCGTACAAGAAAAATAATACTGCCCATCGCTGGTTTTCTGGTTTTGCTGGGTTTAGTTATGGTAATTGCCAGACCCCGCATTTTATATAACTCAGCCGACTGCCGGAATCATTCTGAGGCGCTGTGCAGGGATGCCGCCGAACATACCGAAAATGAAAACCGGCAGAGCCCGAAATCCGATGAACATAGTCACGAGCATGAAGAAGCTGTGAAATTAAAAGAAACAACCATAAGGGAATTCGGAATCGAGATAGAGCAGGCCGGGGGCGGCAAAATTGGCACACATATTATTTTGCCTGCTGAAATTGCCGTAAACAGCGATAAAAAAGCACACATAGTACCCCGGGTCCCCGGTGTTGTTCGGTCTGTTGCAAAGAATTTGGGTGACAAGGTCCGGGCCGGTGAAGTGCTTGCCGTTATACACAGTCGCGAACTGACGGATTTCAAAGCCGCTTACCTTGCCGCAAAAGAGAAACTTACCCTTGCACAGAGTATGTTTGAACGCGAAAAAAAACTGTGGGAGGAAAAAATTACTGCCGAACAGGAATATCTCAATGCTAAACGTGATTTGGCAGATGCACAAATAGGGATTCGCTCGGCCGAACAGAAGCTGCATGCTTTGGGATTTTCGGAGGATTATCTGAAAGATCTGCCGAATTCCCCGGAAGAATCCTTTATTGTCTATGAAATAACAGCCCCCATAGACGGCACTATTGTTGAAAAACATATCACGCTTGGTGAAGTGCTTAAAGACGATTCAGAACCTTTTATCATTGCGGACCTCCGCGATGTTTGGGTGAATGTAACCATCCACCAGAAAAATCTGCACAGGGTAAAACAAGGTCAAAAAGCCGTAATCGCTGCCGAACACATCAAAGACCAGGGTGTTGTCGGTTATGTGGGCAGTATAGTTGACGAAAATACCAGAACCTCGCTGGCCCGTATCATATTGCCAAATGAGCAGGGACAATGGCATCCCGGAACATTTGCCACTGCGAGAATCTACGTGGAAGAAGCCGATTGTGCAGTCGTAGTGCCGAAGGACTCCGTTGTAACGCTTGAAAACAGGTCCGTGGTTTTTATACCAACCGGTGAAGGTTTTGAAGCCCAAACGGTCCAGCTTGGCCGAATAAACGATGAATATGCTGAAATTACGGCAGGTTTGGAACCTGGCCGCAAGTATGTTGCCAGGGGAGCATTCACTATTAAATCGGAAATGACCAAGTCTGCCGGGAGTCCCTGCGGCGGACACTAATTCAGATTGCAGGTATATTATATTAAGGGTCAAGAAATGATTGAAAAACTGATGGGCCTTGCGCTGAGCAACAGGCCTTTAATACTGATTCTGGTGATAGTCATAATCGGTCTTGGAACGATTGCATTTAGAACTATGCCGATAGACGCATTTCCTGATGTAACCAATATTCAGGTCGAAATCGTAAGTAATGCGCCCGGACTTTCGCCTTTGGAAATCGAGAAGTTCGTAACCTCCCCTGTCGAAATGTCAATGCGAGGCATTCCCGGCCTTGAGACAATGCGTTCCACAACCAAGCACGGCTTGTCTGTAGTTACACTTGTTTTTCGGGATAATGTCGATGTTTACTTTGCCCGCCAGCTTGTTTTTGAACGTCTCAGCAGCGCAAAAGAAAAACTTCCGCCTGGTGTTGACTGCGAAATGGGGCCTGTCACCACCGCAATGGGCGAAATTTATCAATACACGCTCGAAGGAAAAGAGCCAGCGGACCCGAATGAAAAAGTCGTATACTTTACCGAGCTTAGGACATTGCAGGATTGGGTAATTGCCCCTGTTCTTAAGGGACTGCCCGGTGTAAACGAAATCAATTCGTTCGGCGGTTATTTGAAGCAATTCCAGGTCTTAATGAGCCCCGAAAAGCTGCTGACCTACAAAATTTCCATCCAGGATGTATTTGAGGCTATCGAAAAAAACAATCAGAACGTTGGCGGAAATGTAATTGAAACACCGACCGAACAGTACGTTATCAGGGGCATAGGCCTGATACGTGACGAAAACGATATCGGCAATATTGTTCTTAAATCTTATGACGGTGTACCTGTTTTCATCAGAGATATGGCCGACGTCAAGGCATTCCACGCTGTCAGGCAGGGTTTGGCGCTGAAAGATGGCAAAGGCGAGACCGTCGGAGGCGTTGTAATGATGCTTAAAGGCGAAAATAGCCGCGAGGTTGTAAATCGCGTAAAAGCCAAAGTAGAAGAGATAAACGCATCAACCATATTGCCGGACGGAATTAAGCTCAAACCGTTCTATGACAGGTCTGAAATAGTCGGCAAAAGTATCCACACCGTGGTCAAAACATTGACCGAAGGAGCCGTCCTTGTGGTAATTGTGCTTTATTTGCTGCTTCGCAGCATGAGAGGCGCCTTTATAGTCGTGCTGGCACTGCCCCTTTCGATGCTCCTTACATTTATGGTAATGAAGAGTACAGGTTTGAATGCAAATTTGATGTCGCTGGGCGGACTGGCAATTTCCATCGGAATGATTGTTGATGCAACTATCATCCAGGTGGAAAACGTGCAAAGACACCTCGGACATTTAAAGGACAGGAAAAACAAGCTTGCCACAGTTTTCAAGGCGGTGGTTGAGGTGCGAAAACCGAGTATTTTGGGCGAAGTAATAATTGCAATGACCTTTGTCCCGATTATTACTTTGCAGGGTATGGAAGGCAAGATGTTTGCGCCGCTGGCATATACGGTGGCAATCGCTCTTTTTGCCTCAATGTTCCTTTCCATCTTTGTAATACCTGCTGTCTGCTCTTTCTTTCTAAAGTATGGCGACGAAAAAGAAAGTCCCCTGATGCAGTGGGTCGGACGGCGCTATTTGCCTGTGTTATATTGGGCATTGCGCAGACGTGCCATTGTAGTGGCTGTTTCAGCCGTTCTGATACTAACAGCCGTCGCAAGCGTCCCGTATCTCGGCAGAGAGTTCATCCCCATTATGGACGAGGGCGCATTTGATATGGATATTCAGCTTCCGCCAGGCACATCCCTGCAGCGCTCCGCGATGATTGCCCAGATGGTGCAGAAGCGGCTTATGCAGTTTGAGGAGCTTGAGACGGTCATCGGAAAAACCGGCCAGACCGGAATAGCTATTGAAGCTCGCGGAGTTGAAAAAACCGGGTTTGTCGGCTCGCTCAAGCCCCGCTCAGAATGGAAAAACGCAAAAAAGCGTGAAGAACTTTTCGACAAAATGAGAGAATCTATCGAGGATATTCCAGGCATTGCATACGGCTTTAGTCAGCCTATCCAGTGCCGAATAGATGAGCTTGTTGCCGGCACCAAGGCACAGGTAATTGTCAAGCTCTTCGGAGACGATTCTGAAATTTTAAGGCAGAAAACTGGTGAAATAGCCTCCGTTTTGTCTGGCGTAAAAGGAACTACCGATCTTGTTACGGAAGTTGTTGCGGGGCAGCCTTATGTGTCGGTCAGGGTGGACAGAAATAAAATCGCCCGATACGGAATAAATGTAAGCGATGTGCTGAATGTGATTGAAATTGCCCTGGGCGGCAAACCTGCCTCCCAAATATACGAAGGAAGCAGGGTATTCGACCTGGTTCTGCGATTGCCGGGCAGCGCACGCAGCTCCGCTCAATCACTTGGAGAAATTCTCATCGATTCAAAACAGGGATACGCTGTCCCTCTCATCCAGTTGGCTGATATAAGTATTGAAGAAGGTCCCGTCCAGATAAGCCGCGAGAACGCCCGCCGGCGGATGGCAATCGAGCTTAATATCAAAGACAGGGACATCGGCGGCTTCGTCGCGGAGGCAAAGAAGCAAATCAAGGCTAAAGTCACCCTGCCGAGCGGTTATTACATCGAATGGGGCGGCCAGTTCGAAAACCAAAAACAGGCAATGAGACGACTGGCAATCATAACTCCTCTGGTAATAGCTATAATATTGCTGCTTTTGTTTATCAGCTTCAAATCCCTCAAACTTGCGGTTCTTGTTATATGTACCCTCCCCTTTGCGCTGGTAGGCGGAATATTTATTTTGCATATCACCGGAACGTATCTGTCTGTTCCGGCTTCGGTGGGCTTTATAGTGCTTTTCGGCGTGGCGGTACTCAACGGGGTCGTGCTGATTTCCTATATCCAGCAGCTCCAGGCTTCCGGAGTGGAAGTCCACGAGGCGGTCTTGGCCGCTTGTAAAACAAGGCTCAGACCCATACTTATGACGGCTTCCATCACCGTATTCAGCCTGATACCGATGATTATGGCCACAGGCCCGGGCTCTGAGGTGCAAAAGCCGCTTGCGATGGTTGTTGTCGGCGGGCTGTTAACCTCAACGCTGGCCACCTTGCTGGTCCTGCCGACTATGTATGGCTGGTTTGAAAGCAAAAAATCAGAACTGCAAATATGAGGGGATACTATTAATTATGACCGCTAAAAAATTGATTGCCTGGCGAAGTAGCGACTATTACAATGGCATAATACCAATTGGGATTAGAAAATGCGCCCGGTGTCATTGCGAGCGCAGCGAAGCAATCTCTTTACCGTTCGTTTTTGAGATTGCCGCGGCCTAAACGACAGGCCTCGCAATGACTGCCCGCTCCCTCAAAAGCGCATATATTAAATGTAATTGGTATAATTCATAACTTGTTTAGTCAAAAGAAGCAGGCTCAAATTTTTATTTAAGACCGGTGTATGTTCAGCTTCAAAAAATGGCGGCGAGACAGGATTGCCCGCCGGCCCTTCCCGCCGGCCTGGCCGGCAATTATTGAAAAAAATGTGCCGCTTTACAGAAAACTCTCGCAGGCCGACAGGCAGGAACTGCAACGGTATATCCTTATTTTCATTGCTGAAAAGCGTTTTGAAGGCTGCGGCGGGCTGGCAATTACCGATGAAATAAAACTTACCATAGCCGCACAGGCCTGCATTCTCCTGCTGCACCGCTGGACAGATTATTATCCCGGCCTGCGCACCATACTGGTATACCCCAGCGCCTATGTCGCTCATCAAATCGAGTATCTGGCCTCCGGCGTAGTGGCTGAAGGCCCGCAAATGCGTCTTGGCGAATCCTGGCATCGAGGCTCAATCGTCCTCTCGTGGGACGATGTCCGCAGAAGTGCCGCAGACATCCGCGACAGCCACAATGTCGTTTTTCACGAATTCGCACACCAGATTGACACCACCTTCGGCAAAGGCGACAGCACACCTGTCCTTCGGCGTTATTCCAGTTACATCGCCTGGGCGAGAATACTCCAAAAAGAATACCGGCAGCTTCAGGATGATATTGCCGGCCAGCGTCCCCATATCCTCGACGGATATGGCGCCACAAACCCCGCTGAGTTTTTCGCGGTCGCCACGGAGTTCTTTTTCCAGCAGCCGCAGCAGCTTCAAAAACACCACCCGGATTTATATAACGAGTTAAGACTTTTTTACCAGCAGGACCCGGCAGGGAGTTTTGAGTCCGCCGGCGGCGGATAAATGCTAAGTTTTTAGTTTTGAGTTTTTTCAGACACGGATTAACACGGTTTTTTGATTTGACAGAAGTGCGGCGGACGGCGATAATTCAGGCAAAAATAAACCGCAATGGTAAGTGAGAATATAATTTGGGTAAAAGTGAAACGAGAAAGAGCATATAGAAAGGAAATTTCACCATGAACCAGAAACCAGAAGAAGTCCACCCTAAGCAAACAGCAACCGAGCGTGACAAGAGTTCACCGGTGTGGGACATGAGCCAAGAGCGAGCGTTCATCGAGAATCTATTAGGTCAGCGATTTAATTTCTTTCTCATTTTCTTTTCGCTGGTCATAGCTGGTTCTGTGAATGCTAAAACACAGACTCAGCTCCAGATTATTTTGGGTATTGGGTCCGTTATCTGCTTCCTTTTTGCTGCCGTTCTCGGTAGGTCGCAGGAAAAACTCGATATTATTCTCGCAGACCTATTTACTGACGAGTCACACCCTGCCACGATTATCGACGGCAGAGCCAAGCCATGTGGTAGTCGTCGACGGATTATCGGTATTTGGATTCCGCGGTTGTGCTGTGCCATTCTCATTATTGGGTTTATTCTTTCGCTTTGTGGTGTTCTCAAGGTTGCGCAGAAAAATCCATGAGCAATACACAGACTAACTTTGGTCCGTTGGTTAGGAAAGAGAGAGAGCGTTGATAGTTGTGATTTGTGGTTAGCATTTCGTATTTTGTGTATCGTAAAATGGATTTCCGCTAACGGCATGCGGGAATGACAATTTAGATTCTTCACCGCTTCCAGATTTACCGACCACAAGTCACGAGCCACAAACCGCAGAGGTTGCGGCGAGGGAGGCGGTGGAGAAGGCGGCTTGGAGGTTGTAGCCGCCGGTGTCGCCATCAATATCCAATATCTCGCCGGCAAAATATAAACCTTTGACCAAGCGGGAGGCCATTGTTCGGGGGTCAATCTCCTTTGTGCTTACCCCGCCGGCAGTAACCATAGCTTCATTAAAAGACCGATGGCCGGTTATATCGAAGCGAAAGTTTTTCAAAAAGATTTTTAGTTTTTTTCGTTCAGCGACGGTAACCTGGCCGGCCTGTTTATCCGGCGAAATACCGTTTAGTTCGCAGCAAAGTTCACATAACCTTGCGGGTAGCACTTGTTTAATCAATGAGGAAATCTGTTTTTTACCGTTTTCTGCAAGTTTGCGGACAAGCAGCGTTTCCAATTGGCTTTCGTTAACATCGGGGGTTAAGTCGACAGCGATTGATGTTTTTTTGCCTGCGGTCAATTCGTCTACAACAGAGCCGCTCAGCGACAGGACAGCGGGACCGGAAAGGCCAAAGTGCGTAAAGAGGATTTCGCCCGTCTTCGCTTCGCTACGCCGAGGCAAGCCGCTTTTTTGAGCGATTTTTTTGTCGTTTGACAGGGCGGTGATTTTTACGTTATCGAGGCTTAAGCCCTGCAATTTCGGTGCGATGTCCCCTGCTGTTTCGAGAGGCACTAAAGCGGGCCTGATGGGGACAATAGTATGGCCGACGGATTGTGCGAGGCGGTAGCCGTCGCCGCTTGAGCCAGTAGAGGGGTATGATGCGCCGCCGGTGGCGAGAATCACGGTATCAGCGTTGTAAATATGTTTCGTCCCGTTTTTTTGGCCTGCCCGCACAGCAATTATCCTGCCCTGTTCCGCAATCAGACCCTCCACAGGGGACATCATTTTCAAAGTAACGCCTTTCTCATCGACCCAGCGCATAAGTGCATCGACGACATCCGCTGCTTTGCCTGAAGCGGGGAATACAAAACGCCCCTGCTCAATTACGGTAGAGACGCCCAGCCGGTCAAAAAATGCCCTCAAATCATCGGAGAAAAACTGCAAAAGTGCCTGGCGGAGGAAACGGCCATCAGGGTGAAAATGGGTGATAAATTCCGGCAGGGGGTCAGTATTGGTAAGGTTACAGCGCCCATTGCCTGTGAGGCGCAGTTTACAGCCGGGCCTGTCCATTTTTCCCAAAAGCAGCGTTTCTGCACCATTTTCTGCGGCCTGACCAGCAGCCATAAGGCCCGCTGCACCTTCGCCAATAACGATGATACGGCGATTGTTCATAAGTTTATTGTAACCACGGATTACGCGGATTACACGGTTGTAAAATAAGAAAAGAGATTCTTCGCTTCGCTCAGAATGACATCTTTTGCAAAAAACTGCTGAAATGCTTGATTTTGTTGATTTTTTGAATAATATTGAACCTTCTTTAGAGCCAAACGTATAAAAAATTTGTAATTTTTGGCAGAAAACGGTCTGTTTGTATACAGGAGCAGACTGAGGGATGTATAGGTCATTTTTTATGGGACTTTAGGAGAGTTTCAAATGGCGGCAGATGTAAAACAAATCGGGAATTTAGTGCAGCAAAAAAGCGGGTTTGTGCGGGAACTTTTTGGGGAGCTTGAGAAGGTAATTGTCGGCCAGCGATATATGCTTGAGCGGATGCTCATCGGTCTGCTGGCCAACGGTCACATATTGCTGGAAGGCGTGCCGGGCCTTGCAAAAACGATGGCGGTAACGTCGCTGTCGAGGGCGATAAATGCGGATTTCCGGCGTATACAGTTCACGCCCGACCTGCTGCCCGCTGATTTGATAGGCACGCAGATATACCGCCAGTCCGACAGCCAGTTCTATACCCGCAAAGGGCCTATTTTTGCCAACATCATACTGGCTGATGAAATCAACCGGGCCCCGGCGAAGGTGCAGAGCGCACTGCTGGAGGCGATGCAGGAACGGCAGGTGACAATCGGGGACCAGACATTCCCTGTGCCGACCCCATTTATGGTTCTGGCGACGCAGAACCCCATCGAGCAGGAGGGGACATACCCGCTGCCGGAGGCGCAATTGGACCGATTTATGCTCAAGCTGAAAATCGACTACCCGACCAAAGAGCAGGAGCGCCAGATTCTCGACCGAATGGCCGTTACCGACAAGAGATTAGACATAAAGGCGGTAATAAGCCCCGCCGATATTTTCGAGGTAAGGGCGGTGGTCGACGAGATATACATCGATGAAAAAATAAAGGACTACATTGTCGATGTGGTCTGTGCCACAAGGAACCCCGAAAAATACGGAATGAATATCGGAGGCTTTATAAACTACGGCGCCTCGCCGCGGGCGACAATTTACCTTACGCTGGCTGCAAAAGCACACGCATTCATTCAGCAGAGAGGCTATGTTACCCCGCAGGACGTTAAAAGCATCGGGCTGGATGTTTTGCGGCACAGGGTAATCGTCAGCTATGAGGCCGAGGCTGAAAACAAGACCAGTGAGGACATTATAAAAACGATATTCGACACAATCGAAGTGCCATAACTATACGCTATCCGCTAATATATGCTGCCCAGTGAGCTGATAAAAAAAGTAAGACACATTGAGATATACACATCTCGGATGGTCAACGCCAGCTTTGCCGGCCAGTACGAGAGCGTATTCAAAGGCAGGGGAATGCAGTTCGACCAGGTGCGCGAGTACACTCCCGGCGATGATGTGCGGACAATTGACTGGAATGTTACCGCACGGACGGGCAGGCCTTACATAAAGCAGTTTGTCGAAGAGCGGGAGCTTACCATCATATTCGCAGTCGACCTGAGCGCATCGGGCGATTTCGGGACAATCAATAAAACAAAGAACGAGCTTGCAGCCGAATTCTGCGCCGTCCTGGCTTTTGCAGCCTCGAAAAATAACGACAAGGTGGGTCTGCTGATTTTCACCGATGATATTGAGCTTTATATCCCGCCTAAAAAAGGCAGCGGCCACGTGCTGAGGCTGATTCGCGAATTGCTTTATTTCAAGATGCCGCGGCGAAAGACCAACATAACCGCTGCGATAGATTATCTTGCGAAGGTGACACACAGAAGGGCCACGATATTTCTTGTCTCTGATTTTCAGGAGACCAATTTCAAGAGGCCGCTCAGCCTGCTCAATAAACGTCACGATGTCATTGCTGTTTCGGTTCGCGACCGTGCGGAAATCACCCTGCCGAGCGCGGGACTGATTGAGTTTATCGATGCCGAGACCGGCGAAACTATTCTCGTCGATACATCCGGCAGAAGTTTTCACAGCCAGTATGACAGCAAAGGGAGGGCAAAACTCGATGAGCTTAAAAATATATTCAGCTCTGTCAAGATAGACTGCATCAACATAAACACTGATAAGCCGTATATAAATGATTTGATTCAGTTTTTTCACATGCGACACCGGCGGCGATAAATATGCCGGGATTGGTCTATAAGGAGCAAAACATTTATGGAAGAGAAACTGGATTTTTCCTTACCCGAAAAAAAGCAAAAAACCGCCGCTGCAACAAAGGCGCTTATCGGTTTGGTTGTGGTGCTGACAGTTTTGGTATTGGTCAATCTGTCTGTTACTTTGCGGTGCAGCAAACAAGCGGCGCCTGAAACCGCCGGTCAGCGACTTTCAGCAGAGCAGACTAAAGAGCTTGCCGGCAAACTCACCCAGCGTAATCTTTACGACGAGGCGGCGAAGGTCTGGCAGGATTACCTGCGAATCGGAAATTTGACGCCGCAGGAACAGGCCAAAACCCTGTTTCAAATCGGCACAATGCTGGAAAAGGCGGGTCGCTGCGAAGAGGCGATTGAATGTTTTTATCGCAGCGAAATGGCGGCCAAAGTTGATGAATTGTCCCCACAAATTAACTCGCATATCAAGGACTGCTTCGACAGGCTGGGAAAGTTCTCGGCACTGCGGTATGAGCTGATGGACCGCACAAGCTTCAAAAAGGGTGAGCAGGCGGGCAGCAAGGTGGTCGCCGAGATAGGGGCAGAAAAAGTAACCGAGGCTGACCTCGATGCGGTAATCGAAAATAATATCGATAATCAGCTTAGTGCCGTGTCGGCGTTTATGACCGATGAGCAGTTGAAGGAGCAGAAAAAAAAGGTGCTCGAACAGTATAAAAACCCATCTGCCAAACAGCAGTTCCTGCAGCAGTGGGCAGCGCAGGAGGTTTTGTACCGGCAGGCCCAGCAGGAGCAGTTGGCGGAAAAGCCGGAAGTCAAAAAACTTATAGAAGAGTTGTGCCGCGGCGTCCTGAGCCAGTATATGATGAACCAGCAGCTTGCCGCCAAAATCAAGCTTACCGAAACCGACCTTCAGACGTATTACACGGCGAATAAGGATAAGTATGTTGAGCCTGCAAAGGCGAAGATAAGCCATATACTCGTTGAGGATGAAAAGCAGGCCGCTGATTTGATAAGCCGCGCCAGGGGTGGGGAAAAATTCGACAATCTGGCAAAAGAGTTCTCTAAGGACAAGGACGCGAAAGAGGCCGGCGGGGAAATAGACGCCGACCTGACAAAAGGCGATTCTTATGTCCCTGTTGTCGGTGACGTAAACGGACTTAATGGGAAAATTTTTGCTGCTGATGCCAACTCGGTGCTGGACAAACCCGTCAAGACCGAAAAGGGATGGGAGATTGTCAAAGTGAACGAAAAAACTGCTGAAAGGCAAAAAGGCTTCGATGAGGTCAGGCAGGAGGTGATGTCGATGATGCTCAGTCAAAAGCGGCAGGACGTTCGCCAGGAGTATATAAAGCAGCTTATGGAGCAGTATAACGTTGTTATTCATACATCCGCTTTCCCGGACAAGAAAGACGAAAAACAGAAGTAAGGTATGGAAAGTCTGAGTAAAAAATATTCTGCTGTCCTGATATTATGCTGTTGTATCGCCATTCTGTCCTGTCCCGGCTGCAAAAAAGGTAAAGAGACGGGAAAAGAGACTTCAAAATTTGAGGTCGACAAGGTTTTCGAGCGCGGGCCGGTGACGGTGCATATCAGGCTCGATAAAAGCAAGCTGACCATAGCCGAGACATTGCTGCTTGAGCTTGAGGCAGCGGCAAAAACCGGCTATCAGGTGCAGATGCCGAAGGTCGACAAGTTGCTTGAAAATTTCGGCATCGTCGACTGGCGAAACCTCGGCAGCAAACTCGATGAAAATAATAATGTCGTCAGCAGATACCAGTACCGGCTTGAGCCGTTCCTGTCCGGCACATACCCGATACCGGCGTTGACGTTTGAATTTACCGACGCCAACAGCGCCGAGGGTAAAAAATATGAGCTTGCCACCGAGCCGGTCAATGTAGATGTGACATCGCTGCTGGGCGAAGACCGCTCGAAACTGACAATTGCGGACATCGAAGGCGTCGTCGAAATGGCAAGGCAAAATCATTTGCGGTGGCTCTGGATAATAATACCGGCAGGCGTTATTGCCGCAGCGGCAGGCGGGTACTACCTGCAGCGCAAACAGGCGGAGAAACTTATAAGGATTTTCAAGCCCGCCCACGAGATTGCTTACTACCGCCTGCGAAAACTGGTTGAAGATGACCTTATAGCCGCAGGCAGAATCAAGGAATTTTACGAGCGTATCAGTGACATACTCAGGCATTATCTCGAACATCGCTTCAATTTGAAGGCGCCGGAAAGGACCACCGAGGAATTCCTTATAGAGCTTCACTCGACAGATGTGCTTTCCGGCGGCGACCAGAAAAATCTCGGCGAATTCCTGATGCACTGCGATTTGGTGAAATTCGCAAAATATAATCCGACAAAAGAGCAGATTCAGCGTACTTTCGATTTGGTCAGGGAACTTATAGAGAAGACCAAATCAGATGAGAAAAAAATCGACGTTACCGATAAGTTTCCGCAGCAGGAAACGACAGGGATTGGGAGTAAATAAATGCGTTGGTATTCAGGATGGGCGCTTTTGCTGTTTTTGGTGCTGCCGGTTATGGCGTATCTTATGCTGCGCAGAAAAAACACGGCGGCGGTGAAGTTCTCCAGCCTGGCACAGATGAAAAATTGTCCCCTGTCGTGGCGTGTCCGCCTGCGTCCCCTGCTGACGGCGGCAAGACTGCTGTGTGTGGCGTTCCTGATAATTGCGATTGCACGTCCCCAGAAAGGCACCGTGCTTTCGGAGGTTTCCACCGAGGGTGTTGCCATCGAGATGCTTGTCGACCACTCCGGCAGTATGCAAACAGAAATGGATTACAAGGGCCAGACCCTCAACCGCCTGGAGGTGGTCAAAAGAGTGCTTGTAGATTTTATTGAAGGCAACAAAAAAGAGCTGACCGGCAGACCCAGCGACCTTGTAGGCCTGATTACCTTCGCCAGGTACGCCGATACGGTATGCCCGCTGGTCTTCAGTCACAATGTGCTGCTCGAATTTATGAAGAAAACCGATATTGTCCGGCTGCGCAACGAGGACGGCACAGCTATCGGCGACGCCATCACGCTGGCCGCTGCAAGACTAAAAAAAGCCGAAGAGGAAATCCAGAAAAGAAATGTCGAGCTGGGACTGAGCGACAAGAAACCGGCTGATAGTGACAGACCGAGCGGCTTTAAGATAAAAAGCAAGGTCATAATACTGTTGACCGATGGCCGAAACAACACCGGCCAGTATGAACCCATCGAAGCAGCGGAGCTTGCAAAAAAATGGGGAATAAAAATATACACGGTCGGCATAGGCTCTGCTGAAGCGTATACAACCGTTCAGACTATGATGGGTGCGTTTAAAATTCCGACAAGCGAAAATATCGATGAGGGACTGCTCCAGGCAATCGCAGAGAAAACCGGCGGCTTCTATGGCAGGGCAGATGATGCCGACGCCCTGGTGAATATCGTTAAAAAAATCAACGAACTCGAAAAAACCACGGTCAAATCAGTGCAGTATGCTCAATACTCAGAGCAGTTCGGCCTCTGGGCGCTGGCGGCGCTGGTCGCTCTTGCCGCCGAGATGCTGGCAGGATGCACCGTGTTCCGTAAAATACCGTAATATGATTTTGAGTTGAAAAAAATGGATTCCCCCTAAGGGGGAATGACGACTAAAAATATGAATCTGGGAAATGAAAAAGCGTTGTGGCTGTTGTTTGCGGTGCCGGTTGTTCTGGTGCCGGTCTATATCTGGTGCTTTTGGTGCAAGGCCAAAACACTAAAGATACTGGCCAGCAGCGAACTGCTCAAAAAAATCAATACCGCAGTGAGCCTGAAGAAGCAGATTCTCAAGGCCTCTTTGCTGGTCATTGCCTTTGCAGGTATCGTCGCTGCCCTGACCGAGCCGAAATGGAACCCCCGGCCCCAGCAGATAAAACGAAAGGGCAGGGACATCGTCATACTGCTGGACACCTCACGCTCGATGCTCGCTGAGGACATCAAACCCAGCAGGCTCGAACGCTCGAAAATAGCAATCAGCGACCTGCTGAGCAAACTGGGAGGTGACAGGATAGCCATTATAACCTTTGCCGGTAACAGCACCGTAAAATGTCCCCTGACGCAGGATTATGCCTTTGTGAGAATGGTCTTGGCGGACATATCGACCGAAAGCACCAGCAGGGGCGGCACAATGATAGGCGACGCCATTCGCAAGGCGACCGAAGAGGTTTTTGACAAGCAGACCCGCGAGTATAAAGACCTGATACTTATTACCGATGGTGAAGACCACGACAGTTTTCCACTTCAAGCAGCCGAGAAAGCCGCCGCGGACGGTATAAGAATTATCGCCATCGGCCTGGGCGATGAAAAAGAAGGCGCCAGAATCCCCATCACCGGAGAAACCGGCGAAAAAACCTTCCTGAAATACAACGGAAAAGAGGTCTGGTCAAAACTCGGCGGCGATACTCTTCGTAATGTTGTTTATGCAACCGAAGGCGGCAAGTATCTGCCGGTCGAGCCGGGAACGACACTCGACCTGGGTGAAATCTACGAACAGCTTGTCGCTTCCGCTCAAAAGCGGGAGCTTGAATCGGCGACAATGACCGTATATGATGAAAAATTCCAGATATTTCTCGCCCTCGCCATAGGGCTGATTATTTTCGAGGCATTTGTAAGTGAACGCAAAAAAATTTAATACAACTGTAATACTGTTGCTTATGGTTCTGCCGGCAGGCATAACCTGGGCGGGGTCTGCGCAAACTTCAGTGCGCAGCGGAAACAAGATGTATGCCGAGGGAAATTATAACCAGGCCATCAACCAGTATGACCAGGCCCTTATTGAATCGCCGGTGGCAGCGGAAGCGAAATTCAACAAGGCCGACAGTTACTACCGCCTCGACGACCTGGCAAATGCAATCACAAGCTTCACCCAGGTCGCAACCGAAAGCAAAGATATGGGGCTGGTCGAGAAGGCAAAATACAACCTCGGCAACTGTCATTTCCAGCAGGGGTCGAAACAGAAAGACTCTGACCTGCAAAAGGCGCTGGATGAGTACAAAACCAGCATCGGTTACTGGCGCCAGGTGCTCGATATGTACCCCAAGAATGAAAAGGCTGCGAAAAATATCGAAGTGGCCCGGCTGATTATAAAAGACCTGATTGACCAGATTAACAAGCAGAAGAAAAATGATGCCAATCAGCCGCAGGAGCCTAATAAACCACAGGAGCCTAACAAGCCGCAGGACCCGAATCAGCAGAAGAACCAGCAGCAGGACAAGCAGCAAAAACAGCAGGAGCAGGAGCAAAAAGGCGCCTCCGGCGAGCCGAACAAACCGCAGCAGGAGCCTAACCAGCCGCAGAAAAAACCGTCAGAACAAAAAAAGCAGCAGGAGCAGCCCCGACAGGTCGGGGCCGCACCGCAGACAACGCCTGAAGACATACTCGACAAGGAGCAGCGACAGCGTAAAGAAAGGCAAATGTTGCAAAGAGGGGAATATCAAAAGGTCGATAAAGACTGGTAGTCGGAATTTTTATCGGAAACTTAAATGCAAAACGTCAAACGCCGCATATATATTTTGATTGCATTTATCCTGGCAGCGGCGCCGGCGGTTTTTGCCGCCGATGTGCGGGTCTCTGCCGGCGTCGAATCTGACAAAGATATTTATGTCGGCGAAAGTTTCAGCTACTACATAAGCATCGAAGGCGAAAATCAGCCCGGGCAGGTCGATTTGACCCCGCTGGCAAAATTTAACCCGCAAAGCGCCGGCAATCAGGACGTCTCGCAGACCTCTATAAGCATCATAAACGGCAAAACCAGCCAAAACGTTGTGAAGAAATATGTGATGAGCTACTCGCTTACCGTAAACCAGACCGGCCTGATACAAATCCCGCCGCTGGCCGTAACCATCGGCGGAAAAACCTACCAGACCAATCCGGTCGAGGTGAACGTCCTCACAGCCGGCACCACCGACAGCCTCGACATCCAGGCCGAGCTTTCCGAACAACAATGCTATCTCGGCCAGCCGGTTATTTTGACGATTAAGTTTTACATCTTCGCAGACATCGGCGATTTCCAGTTTAATGTCCCCGCTTTTAGCGGCGATGCCTTTTATCTCGAAGACCCCGACATCTCAGACCGCCAGGCAAAGCAGTTTCTCGTAAACAGCGTCCCCGTTTTTGTCATCCAGCAGCGAGAGATTCACAATGGCAGAGATTGTGTCCTGCTTTCCTTCAGCAAGGTACTGATTCCCAAACAGTCAGGCCGGATAGAAATTGAGCCGACAACGGTTTCCGCTGATGTTGCCGTAGGCTACCAGCGCTCCCGCGACCGCTTCTTCGATAGCTTCTTTGGTGCGCAAAAGAAATACAAGCGTTTTATGGTAAGCTCTTCGCCGCTGACGCTGACGGTATCGCCCCTGCCCGAAGAAGACAAACCCGCCCAGTTCTACGGCCTTGTCGGCAGGTACACAATATCAGCCTCAGCCGAACCGACCAAAGTCAATGTCGGCGACCCCATCACGCTCACCGTCAAGGTCGGCGGCAGCAAATACCTCAAACCCGTCCAGTGGCCGGCCCTCGAACTGATACCGCAGCTTGCAGAAAATTTCAAAATACCCGCACAAAAGGCGACACCGGCAATCGAAAATGACTTTAAGGTCTTTACGCAGACAATCCGGGCCAATAACGACAAAGTCACCGAGATACCGCCCATTCCGCTGCCGTTCTTCGATTCTGAGAAAGGCAAATACGCCGTAGCGCAGACAGAGCTGATAAAACTCGAAGTGGCCCCGACCAAAATCCTGACAAACGCCGATTTGGAAGGAAAAGATTTTACTCCCGTAAACAAAGAGGTCGAGGCAATCAAAAAAGGCCTGTCAGCCAGCTACGAAGGCCCCGATGTCCTGAAAAATCAAAGCTTCTCGCTCCTGGCCGCCGCAGCCTGGTCAGGCTATACCATAATTTGGTTTGTCCCCCTGGCGGGTTTGTTAACAAGTTTGTCTGTAAAACTACTTACGCATACAAGCCCTGAAAAAGTTGCACTAATACGAAGGAGACAGGCCAGCAGAAAGGCTGTCGGGCAGTTGAAGAAAGTTACTGCCGCTTCGCCGAAACAACAGCCTGAGCTTCTTGCCGCAGCAATGAAACAATACATAGGCGAGCGTTTCGACAAAATCGCCGGAACGCTCACCGCCGATGACTGCCGCCGGATAATCATCGACGCTGCGCAGGATTCGCAAACAGCCGACAAATACGCCGATATTCTCAATCACTGCGAGATGGCCCACTACGCACCGTCGGAAAGCAATATCGGCCCCCGGCAATGCACTGAAGCAATCCAGTTGGTTCGTGCCGTCGAGAAAAAGGCAAAAAAATGAACAGTAGAAAAAAAATTATTATCTTAATAAGCCTGATTTTAATCTACCTGACAGGTTCGGCGCAGGCAGGCCTGTCCGGCGAGCAGCTTTTCTCGCTCTTTAGTCAGGCCAACGAGACCTTCAGGCAGGCTAACTCAACCGCCAACAACGCAGAACAGCAGCAACTTTATGAAAAATCAATCCTGCTTTATGAAAAGATAATAAACGAAGGCGGCGTAAAAAACGCAAAGCTTTATTATAACCTCGCCAACGCATATCTGCTAAAGGGTGACATCGGCAAAGCGGTTTTGAATTACCGCCGTGCCGAAAACCTCGACCGCACGGACGTGAACATCCGGAAAAACCTCGCCTTCGCACTAACCAGAAGATTGGACAAGGTCGAGCCGAAAACCGAAAAGCAAATACTCCGGACGCTGTTCTTCTGGCATTATGATTTACCCGTCAAAACCAGATTTGCACTGGCCTGCATCTGTTTCGCACTGCTCTGCATCGGCTTGTCTGTAATGATATGGCGAGGCAGGACCGCATCTCTTACGACAATCTCGGCGATTTGCACCATCCTGACCGCCTGTCTCCTCGCCTCTGTTGTTTACGAATCATACACAAATTCAGCCAACATAAGCGGCGTCATTACCGCGCAGGAAGTTGTCGCTCACCAGGGCGACGGCCAGAATTACCCCCCAAGTTTCAAAGAACCGCTGCACGCAGGAACGGATTTTGAACTGATTGAACATCGAACAGGCTGGTTTCACATTAGATTGGTAAATGACACTGACGGCTGGATACCCGACAATTACGCCGAACTGCTCTGAATCACACACCCAACGAACAACAAATCAAAAATCGACAATCGACAATTATTATCCGTTTTTGTCTTCAAGCAGCTTTTTGAGATATTCGTTCTCTCTTCTCGTCGCCTCAAGGTCGAAAAGCTGATACTTGATGCACACCCTTAAATAGTCCAGAGTTTCCTGCAGGCTGTTAATACTCTTCTTGAGCTGTTCATTGCTTTCACAGGTTTGCTTGGCAGGCATTGCAAGCTTCATTGCCGGCGAGTCGACCGAGCCTCCGAATTCCTTGACCAGTTCTTTGACCTTGTCCTCAAAATTCATCTCTTCCATCGCCCTGCCCTCGTAATACTACCTTCTCACCCTCTAAAAGTTATAAGGCCTCCTCCGAAGCCCTCCGCTGGTTACAAATATATATAAGCAAAATACATACCGTGACTAAGCAAAATGCTTATATCACCTAATCTAATTATTTACCCTCACTGGCAGGCCAAAAATCAATATCAGCATAACGATATTAGGTTTTGGTCAAATTATCACAAAAACAGCCTTTGTATGGGTTAAATCTGTATGTTGCAAAAAATCAACACCAGCCATACACCCTCATTTTTCAGCAATAAATAAGGGTTACACCGCCCGATTCGATACTGACGTTGCTTTTTGTAAACATCCCCTCAATTTCCAACTGATTTTGCAGTTTTTTGTTGTTGAGACCTGCCGAATTATCGTATAAAAGATAATAAAGCACGTTTTCAGGAGAAAAAATATGCCGGCTTTACAGCAACCGCCAATAATCGCTGTTCTCATCCCCTGTTACAACGAACAGCCCACAATCGCCAGGGTCATCGAAGATTTTCGCCGCCAGCTTCCCTCTGCGGTCGTTTATGTCTTCGACAACTGCTCAACGGATGCCACCGCCGCAACTGCTAAAGAGCACGGCGCCGTGGTGATTAAGGAGCCTCGAAAAGGCAAAGGCTTTGTCATCGAGAGTATGTTTGATAAAATCAACGCCGACATATACGTAACGGTCGATGGCGACGACACCTACCCCGCCGAAGATGTCCATAAGCTGATTGGCCCTGTCTTGGCCGGCGATGCGGATATGGTCGTTGGCGCAAGGCTTTCCAATTACGCAGACAATTCTTTTCAGCCGATGCACCTCTTCGGCAACAAATTGATACGCGCCCTGGTCAACTGGATGGGCAACGCCCGCCTAACTGATATTATGAGCGGCTACAGGGCCTTCAGCCGCCGCGTCGTCGAAAAGATTCCCGTAGTCTCCGCCGGCTTCGAAGTCGAAACTGAGATGACCATTCAGATGTTGTACCACAGGATGAAAATCGCCGAAGTCCAGGTTTCCTACAGACCTCGGCCCGCCGACAGCATAAGCAAACTCAGCCTTTGGCGTGATGGTTGCCGCGTCCTCTGGAAAATATTCAGCCTCTTCCGCGCATTCAAGCCGCTGACTTTTTTCGGCTTTCTCGGCCTGATTCTGCTGCTGGCAGGCCTCCTGGCAGGCCTTGCGCCGATAAACGATTATATTACAAACCCCGACCATTATGTCCGCCACGTCCCTCTGGCCATCCTTGCAACAGGCTTGATTATCCTCTCCGCAGGCTGTTTCTTCCTCGGCATACTCCTTCACGCCATCAACTGGAGACTGCGTGAGCTGCACAACATCATAACCAGAAAACAATATATCAAATAATACTACTCGAACTAATGATTGGAATATGAGCAGAAGATACCGAAAGCAAACACCGAAAACCGGGCCTGTCGCCGCCCAAACCGCACAAAAACCCGCTGTCTCGCAGGACATATTGTCTTTGAAAAAATTGACGCTCTTGGCAGTTCTGATTATCGCCGTCTGCTCAGCCGTCCTGACAACGCACTGGCCAGCGTTGTCGGCAAAGGCGCTGTCGTTCGACGATGCACAGTATTTCACTAAAAATGTGTTGGTGCAAAATCCCGGCTGGACGTCGGCAAAGCGTTTTCTTACCGAGATACTGTCGACATCGACCGTGCAGGGATACTACCAGCCCCTCTCGATGATTTCCCTTATGTTCGATTATGCACTCGGCGGACGTGAAAATAACCTGATGCCGATTCATCGCACAAGCCTCATCCTGCACTTAATCAACACCTCGCTAATGATAGTGCTTTTGTATCTGCTTTTTGGCAATGCCTGGATAGCGGCGGCAGCAGGACTGATTTTCGGCACACATCCTATGACCGTAGAACCCATCCCCTGGGTCGGCGAACGAAAAACCCTCCTGGCAGCCTTCTTTTCGCTTTGGTCTCTGATTTTTTACGTTCACTCTCGAACCACCAGACGCCAATTGCCGGCGACTATTTTTTTCGTCTCCAGCTTTTTTATGTATCTGCTGGCACTGATGTCAAAGCCCACCAGCACCCCTCTGCCCGCCGTTATGCTGCTGATGGACTACTGGCCATTAAACCGGCTCAGGTGGCAGACCGTTATGGAAAAACTGCCGTTCTTCATCCTCGGCGGCATCTCCTCTGTCATAACCTACATCTCGCAAAACGCCACCGCAGGCACGGTTTCGCCTGCCGAGCTTGGCCTGACCAAAGTCCCCCTGATTTTCTGCTACAGCGTCGTTTTTTACCTCAGTAAAATAATCGTCCCCATCAACCTGTCCTCGCACTACGCATTCCCAGACCCTCTGAGTTTATCAAACCCCGCTGTCTTCGCCGGCGTATTAGGCACTTTCATCCTGATTGCGGCTATCGTCTTCTCCTTTCGCAAAACACGGGCGGTACTGACAGGCCTGTTGATTTTCATCATAGCGATTCTGCCCGCTATGCAGATGCTCAGGTTCAGTGATGTCGTCGCAGCAGACAAATTCGCTTACCTGCCTTCGATAGGCCTGCTTATGATACTGGTATTTTTCCTGCGATGGCTCACTAAAATAGGCGACCCCCAAAAAGCCGCTGTTCGCAGTATAACAATAGCAGCGGTAATCCTGCTTTTGGCCGGCACCGAGGCGGTCGCCACACGCCGTTTTCTGCGGTGCTGGCGGGAATCCATTGGCCTGTTCGAGCATATGCTGTCACTGACGCCGAACTCGCCTATCGTATGCTACAATTTCGGCAACGCACTTTCAGACCAGAACAAGATAGATGAGGCAATCGAATTCTATCGCCGCGCCCTTAAAATAAGGCCTGATTTCGCCGATGCCCGCAATAATCTCGGCACAATGTATGAGACGCAGGGAAAAATCAACGAAGCCATTAGCAATTATCTTCAGGCCCAAAAGCTCAAGCCCGACAGTCCCCAGATTTACTACAACCTCGCGCACGCATTCCAGGCCATTGGCGACGTCGACCGCGCCGTCGGCTACTACCGTCAGGCTATAAGCCTTAAATCTGACTACGCCGATGCGCAAAACAACCTCGGTATGATGCTTCAGTCGCTGGGTAAACTCGATGAGTCAACCGATTGCCTGCTCAAATCAATCCAGGCAAACCCGAACTATGCCGAATCATACAACAACCTCGGCATCAATATGGGAATGCAGAGCAGATACGACCAGGCGGTCAAATATTTCCAGAAGGCCCTGCAGGTCAGGCCCGGCTTTTTCGAGGCACACTGCAATCTCGGCAACGCCTACAGGGCGCAGAACAGATTCGATGAAGCCGTCACCCAGTTCCAGTTGGCCTTGAAAGCAAAACCCGATTTCGCCGAGGCCCACGGCAATCTCGCCACAACGCTCCAGTCGCTCGGCAAAAATGATGAGGCCCTCAATCACTTCCGCGAAGCCATCCGCCTCAGGCCCGACTGGCCTATGCCCTTCAACTACGCAGCAAAAATCTTGACCGGCAGGCCTGACCCCAACACCGCCGACATCAGCCAGGCAATCGCTTATTCCGAAAAGGCCGTCGAGCTGACATCGCATAAAGACGCAGAATCACTTGGCACTTTGGCCGCCTGCTATGCCGCTGCCGGCCAATTCGATAAAGCCGCCAAAACCGCGCAAACCGCATTGGAATTGGCCGTCGCCGGCAAAAAGGACAAACTGATTACTGAACTCAGTCAACATCTCGACCTTTATAAACAGGGAAAACGCTGATAGCTATATTTTATGCCGTCGCCCAATATCAAACTGTTGTCGCTTCTTGTTATCGCCGTCTCCTTTGTAGTCCTGACGGTGCATTGGCCCGCATTGTCGGCAAAAGCATTGTCTTTCGACGATAACCAATATCTTATGGATAATATGCTGGTGCAAAACCCCTGCTGGATGTCTGCCAGACAATTTCTGACCGAAATATTGGAGCCATCGACCGTTGGAGGATACTATCAGCCGCTGGCGATGATTTCGCTGATGCTCGATTACGCACTCGGCGGACGCGAAAACAATCTTCTGCCCTTTCACCGCACCAGCCTAATCCTGCACATTGCAAATACTGCATTGATAATTGTGATGCTTTACTTATTGTTCGGCCAAATCTGGATAGCAGCAGGCGTGGGACTGCTTTTCGGCGTGCATCCTATGACGGTAGAACCTATCCCCTGGGTCGGCGAACGCAAGACGCTGCTGGCCGCCTTTTTCTCGCTATGGTCGCTTATTTTTTATGTTTACTCACGCAAATCGCACCACGCACGACGCACGACCGCTTCGCTTTACATCGGTAGTCTCATTGCATATTTACTGGCGCTGATGTCAAAACCCACAAGCACACCTTTACCAGTCGTGATGCTTCTGCTCGACTATTGGCCCCTCCGCCGATTAAATTGGCGGACCGTTTTGGAAAAGACACCATTTTTTGTGCTCGGCGGTATATCAGCAATTATAACTTATATCTCACAAAGTCGCACTGCCGGAGTTACAATGCCCGGCCACTTTGGCCCTGAACGTATTTCCCTGATATTCTGTCACAATATAATTTTCTATTTCTATAAGATGATTTGGCCGGTAAATCTGTCATCGCACTATCCGTTTCCTGAGCCGTTGAATTTGTCCCAGCCGATGGTTTTGGCCGGCGTTATCGGGACATTCGTTTTACTCGCCCTGCTGGTGCTTTCGCTGCGCTGGACGCGAGCGGCTATGGCCGGCTGGCTGATATTTTTTGTGGCCATTCTGCCGACTATGCAGATTATAGGCTTTAGCGATGTTATTGCATCGGACAAGTTTGCTTATTTGCCCTCGATAGGTCTGTTGATGATATTAGCTGCATTTTTGGTGTGGCTGTGCAATAATAGATTTTTAACGCTTTGTAGAGTATCAGCAATGATAATTGTTCTGCTGGCCTGTGCCGAATCTATTGCCGCCCGCTGCTATCTTACTTACTGGCGGGACACAGTGAGTCTTTTTGAGCATATGTTGGCGCTGGCTCCGAATGCAGTGCAGGTGCATAACAACCTCGGCATTTCGCTTCAATCGCTCGGCAGGAATGAGGATGCAATAAGTCATTTTCAGCAGGCGTTGAGGCTAAAATGTGATTATGCTGAAGCGCATAATAATCTTGGCGTTTCGTTTCAATTGCTCGACAGGACAGATGAAGCAATAGAGGAGTATCGAAAGGCGATAAAAATAAAACCTGACTATGACCGTGCATACAACAATTTGGGGACGGCGCTCGGCTTACAAGGCAAGTTTGATGAGGCAATCGAGCAATTTTCGCAGGCTCTCAGGATTAAGCCTAATTGCGCCCCCGCACACAGCAATCTTGGCAATGCTCTGGCAAGTATAGGTCGATTTGACGAGGCGATTGTGCAAATCGAACGAGCGGCGGCCTTGACGAAGTACCAAAATGCTGCGATTCTTAACATTCTTTCGGCGGCGTATGCAGCAAAGGGCAGGTTCAGCGAAGCAATAGCGACGGCGCAAAAGGCGCTGGATATAGCCGTTGCCGGACAAAATAACCAATCGGCTGACTTTATCCGCCGACGTTTGGAAATGTATAAGCAGGGAAAGTCTTCGGAATAGCGAGGCGTGATGTTCCCGAAACAACTCGTTTCAAAAATTGGTCTGGTAACAACTCTGATTATAGTTGTCTGTGCCGCTGTTCTTTATGTCCATTGGCCCGCATTGTCGGCAAAAGCGATGTCTTTCGATGACAATCAGTACCTCACAAATAATGTATTGGTGAAAAACCCTTCATTGACATCAGCTAAGCGGTTCCTCACCGAGATACTTTCCCCTTCGACCGTGGAAGGATACTATCAGCCGTTAACGATGATTTCGCTTATGCTCGATTACGCTCTTGGCGGACGCGAAAATAATCTTCTGCCCTTTCACCGCACCAGCCTAATACTGCACATCGCAAACACAGCCCTGATAATCGTCCTGCTTTATCTACTTTTCGGCCAGCCTTGGACAGCAGCAGCGGTCGGCCTGCTTTTCGGCGTGCACCCTATGACCGTTGAACCCATCCCCTGGGTCGGCGAACGAAAAACACTCCTCGCCGCATTTTTCTCGCTATGGTCTCTTATTTTTTATGTTTACTCACGCAAAGCGCACCACGCACGACGCACGACCGTTCCGCTTTACATCGGTAGTTTCATTGCTTATCTGCTTGCATTGATGTCAAAACCCACAAGCATACCTTTACCTGTCGTGATGCTCCTGCTCGACTATTGGCCCCTAAACAGGCTAAAACCGCCGGATAACATAGAGCGAATAGCACATAAAAAAGAAAAATCCGAAACTTCCTATACGCTATACGCTATACGCTATCCGCTATTAGAGAAAGTGCCTTTTTTCGCACTCGGCGGTATATCCGCAATCATAACTTATATCTCCCAAAGCCAAACCGCCGCCACCGTCTCACCCGCTGCCTTTGGCGCCAAACGTATTTTGCTCATACTCTGCCACAACATCATTTTTTACCCCTCAAAAATGATTTGGCCGGTCAACCTGTCATCGCATTATGCCTTTCCTGAACCGATGGCTCTGTCGCACCCGATGGTTCTGGCCGGCGTCATCGGGACATTCATATTGATTTTGTTATTGCTGTTTTCGCTGCGCTGGACCCGCGCACCCTTGACCGGCTGGCTCATATTCTTCATCGCAATCTTCCCCACAATGGGGGCTGTCGGCTTCACAAACGTCATCGCAGCCGATAAATTCGCCTACCTGCCCGCCATAGGTCTGCTGATGATGCTTGCCTCTTTTCTTGCCTGGTTTTTACGCCGCAAATCCGCCACAGGGTATATTGCCGTAACTGTTATCGTTCTTACACTTGCTGCTGCGGAATCAATCAGCGCTCGCCAATATCTTGTGCATTGGCGTGACACCATCGGTTTCTATCGCTATATGTTGTCACTCACTCCCGATGCGGCAGCAGTCAATAATAACCTCGGCCTCGCCCTTCAGGCGCAAAACAAACTCGATGAAGCGATGGCCTGCTACCAAAAATCGCTGCGGTCTATGCCCGATTATGCCGAATCGCACAACAATCTTGCCGCCGCCCTGTTCAGAAAAGGCGACATCGATGGGGCCGTCAGCCACTACCAGCAGGCTATCCGGCTCAAACCAAATTACGCCGAGGCCCGCAATAACATCGGCAGCTTGTTTCTCCAGCAAAACAAACTGACCGAAGCCATAACTCATTTTCAAAAAGCCTCGATGCTCAAGCCCGACAATCCCGACATATACTACAACCTCGGCATCGCCAATAAACGCCTGGGCAGCCTGGACACTGCCGCCGAATATTTCCGCAAAGCTCTGATTCTCAGGCCCGACGACATCGAGGTGTGCTGCGAGTTGGCTATGATTCTGCTGAAGCAAAATAAGCCCAAAGAAGCCCTCGCCTTTGCCCTGCGCGCCGCCGACCTGACAAAATATAAAGACATACCGGCCCTTGAGCTGCTCGCATCCGCCTATGCCGCCGCAGGCCAGTTCGACAATGCCGCCAAAACCAAACAACAAATCGAACAGTACAAACAGGCACAGAGAGCGCCCCTGACCGGCAAGTAAAAAACAGGTTCTTCCCGAATACTTATCTGCCTTGCTCTTGCGGAGATAGCATCCACTTCGCCCTCAGCCCCTGCCATATTGTCTTTATCTGCTTAAGTAGTAATACCAATTGTGTTTATTTACTGCGCTGATGGTTGTCATTGCGAGCGAAGCGAAGCAATCTTTTTACCATTTGTTTTTGAGATTGCCGCGGCCTTTTTCAAAGGCCTCGCAATGACAGTGCATCGCTATTATTAAATGCAATTGGTATTAGATATCGGGCGAAAGTTAAAAAAGTGCAAAAAACAGCAGAATAAGATGAAAAATTAGCCAACGGCTAATAGAATATTCTCCAAAAGTTAGTAAAATGTTAGCCAAAAGAGAATTTGTCTTGACTTTGGTGCTGGCAGTAGTTAGCATACTTGGCAGCGGATTTTACAGATTTGTGGTCGCATACACATTTACTGCTCTGAAAAAGATGCAGAGCAAAAACGAGATGTTTTGGCAGGCGAATCTTAGTGAGGAGGTAGGCCGCTTGTTCCGAACACGAGATAGCGAAGTTTGCCCCGGCGTTTGCCCGTCAGTTGTCCATCTAAAGAATTCAAAAGTCTTGTTAAGAGCCAAATAGAAAGAAACGAAAAACAGAAACAAATTCTAATGTATGCCAAACATTTGTGGCTTAATTAAAGGTTTTTGTGTCAGTTTTCTTTAAGCTTGTTTGAAACAGATATCATAGAGTAGGACTATGTATGTTTGTTGAAAACGGCAAAATTAACCAAAGAAATGTTTCCTGACCCTACAGGAAGGAGGAGTATTTAGGCTCAAATTTGTTTAAGTTCGTTTTGAGACGGATATCATAGTGTAGGGCTGTGAATGTCTGTTGAAAACGACGAAACTAACCGAAGAAATATTTCTTGACCCTACGCAAAGGAGGAGTGGTTATGTACAAAAAGTTATTCTTTTATTCTGTCGTGCTGGCCTGTCTCGTTCTGCCGGGAGCTGTCTTTGCCGCAGATGATGATGAGTCTGATGATTTAGTTTATGCTGCCAACGTAATATCTGAAGAATCCAATGCCCCGCCTTACGAACATACCACATACCCTAAAGCTCCGGCTCGTGCTGCACCACTGACCAAATTTGATGATGCAGGAAAGGGTGATTTGGCGCTGAAAGCCCAGCATGTTTTGGAAGCAATGGAGTTCCCGGGCGACAGAAATCTATTTTGGGTTTACATAGTAAATAAGCCCTGGGAAGGCGGCACCAGGCCTGAAAAGTTGAACGATTTCGTGGGAATTCATCCAAGACTTCTACTGAATCAGGAAAAGGTAGATGAGCTAAAGGTCAAGATCGCAGTCGCAGGCAGTATGCACCAAAAGATATGGCTCAAAGTCAAGACCCTGGCAGACGGCTATATGACCAAAAATCCCGGCAATAACCCTGGGAATGAAGACGCCACCCGTCTCGACGGCGATACTATTCCAAATCTGGCGATTGCCTATCTGATGACGGGCAATTCCGCTTATGCAAACAAGGCAGTAAGCTGGATGACCACTGTTTGCAACTACACCACGTCAGGTCTCCCGAATTGGCAGGGTAATAGAGGCCTCGGTGCCGGCAGTCTCCTTAAGGGGGTTTCGCTCGGCTATGACTGGCTTTACAACTATATGACCCCCGCCCAGCGCCTGGAGATAAAGACTCGGCTGAACTACTTTGCAAACAGAATGGCAGCATCGAGCAATCTTGACTCTCCGCTGCCCCAGCACAGAGAGAAGTATCTTACCAATCACTGCCAGGTGGAATACGGTGGTCTGGCTACCGCGGGTTTCGCACTCTATGACGACACCGATATACCTAACGCAGAAGACTGGATAAGAAAAGCATACAATATTTACTGTACCGCTTTCGATTGCTATGGCAGCGACGGCTGCAACACCGAGGGAAATCAGTACTACGCTTTGACCCTTGACTGGCAGTGTGCCTTCGATAAGATGGCAAAGGAGCTTCTGGGCCGGGATTTTTACGGGGAAAGCAAGTGGCTGCAGAATACAGGCTATTTCATGTTGTATTCGACCCTGCCGAACTTCACAACCAGCAACCATGCAATGCAATTTGGGGACAGTTCCTATAATCGCTGGGTGCACGGCCCGACCCATCAATTGTTTAATCTTGCCGGCGAATACCGCAACCCAGTCTTCCAGTGGCTGGCAATGGAAATGATTAATAGAAGCATTGGGACTACCCACGCAATGACCTGGGGAGGTCTGATATGGTATGACGAAACGGTAACTCCCCTGGCGCCTACATCTACCCTCCTGCCGACAGCCCGACATTTCAAAGATGTCGGCTGGTTCACCTCCCGAAGCGACTGGTCAGACGCCAATGCGGTTATGGTAGGCTTCAAGTGCGGGCCAATGCACGGTCACAGGGTCCAGCCTTATTACTTCAAAGAGGTCGATGAAAACTGGCCTGAAACTGTGGACCACAACAACTGGGATTTGACTATGAAATGGCACACTATTGTTAACGGTCATGCGCATGCGGATGTCGGCCAATTCGATGTTTACGCTTATGGTAAATGGCTGGCTATCGATGACTTTGCTGCTGCCAGACCCAAGGCCACGTGGAATCACAGCACCATTCTGGTAAATGGCACCGGTCAGTTCGGCGAGGGGGACCCCATAAACAGTCCCAGCTGGTTTTACAGAGACCAGTATGTAGGGGCCAAAGCTACCAGTATGATTGTCAAGGTTAAAAGCAAACCAGGCTATGAGTACCTTATCGGTGATGCAATGAACGGATATAAAGACCCCAACCTGACGGGATTCCGCCGGCATTTCGTTTATATAAAACCCGATGTCGTGATAATCGCCGATGAGCTAAAGGCCGCTGTCAATACCGATTTGCAATCGAGACTTAACGTTGCTTTAGGCACCACAATCGCCAATATCACAGGCGCCACTATCGCCGGTGCAGGGGACAACTATGTGGTAACCAATGGAAATGTTTGTATGGATGTTCAATTCGTCCATCTTCAGCCGATTATCACATCAATCGGCACGCAAGCCAGCACAGGCGTAGCGCTGCGTTCTTTGAGAGCTAATTTTGCCAGCAGCGGCTCAGACCTCCTTGTAAGCGTGCTTCACCCCAGAATGAATACGGACGCCCCGAGTGTTATCACGCAGTCATCGATTAGCGGCTCTGTAATCAACCTGACGATTCAGTGCGGCGCACGCACAGTAAATGTCAGCATCGACGTGGCTGCGGATGAAGTGGAAGTTCTTTGATAAACAAAAATCAGAAGTCTTGTTGTGCAGGTTTATATCTGCTTGTCATAACAATAGAGCATTGAAGCGTGGCGACCGTGAAGGTCGCCACGCTTTTTGCATAAAACCCGGTTTAATCCTGTCGCTTGCAAAAATAGCATATCGCCTTCAGGAAGAGAAAACCCGAAAGACCGCCTAAAAAAACGAAAAGCTAATCCCCAAAACCACACAACAAATCGAACAGTACAAACAAGCCAAACGCCTGCCTTTGCCAAATAAATAAAAACCTTAATTCTTTAAGTTGAAAATATCGTATTCGCCGTATAGAATAAACATAGTGATTGTCATTCCCGTCAAGGTTTGCCCTGAGCGCAGCCTGCCGTGAGCAGAGTCGAACGGTCGAATGGGCGGGAATCCATAAATGACATAGTCTAAAAACTTCTTGAAAAGGAGTAGCTATGGATTTCGGAAAAGACACTTTCTTCTGGCGGTTCAAATGGCACAGCGTCGTTATTTACGTCTCCATACTGGTCGTTGTCCTGCTCTCATTCCTTACCAACGTCTTTCGCACCTCAGAAGGTAATCTCATTCCGGAGATAATATGGTTTCTCCTGGCTTTAATGCTTCTGGCCAGCGTCGTCGTTATGCTCTCGAAGATGCCCAAAATACTCGATACTGTTTCGGAAAGCGCCGAAAAACTCGAAAAACTCAACTCCCTTCTGGAGAAAAATCGCGAAATGCTCGGCCTGATTAACCAGAACACGCGCCTCAGCGACCCCGCAAAGGCTATCGCCTCACGCGATGTCGACAAGCAGACCCTGCGCGAAGTCGTCTTCGATAAACTTCAGCAGCAGGATTTCGACGCCACCAACGAGGTTATCGATGAAATCGCCAAATCCACCGTATACAAGGACCTCGCCGACCAGTTGCGCATCGAGGCCGAAAGATACCGCGGCGCAACCAAACAGGAGCGGGTAAATCAGGTCATCACTCACATCGAAGACCTTCTCGTCGGCTACCAGTGGTCTAGCGCAAGCGAGCAGATTGAAAAACTCGTCCAGGCTGAGCCTGATTCCGAAAAAGCAAAAGCAATGCGCCAGAGACTTCTCGACAAAAAAGCCGAGCGAAAAAGGATACTTCTCAACGCCTGGGACGATGCCGTCAAGCGACAGGCCACCGACCGCAGCCTCGAAATCTTAAAAGAGCTTGACCAGTATCTTACCCCAAACGAAGGCCTGGCCCTTCAGGAGGCTGCAAGGGACGTCTTCAGAAACAAGCTCCACAATCTCGGCGTCCAGTTCTCGCTCGCCGTCTCGGAAAAACATTGGGCAAAGGCCTTCGACACAGGCCGGCAAATTATGCAGGACTTCCCTAACAGCAGAATGGCCGAAGAAATCCGCGAAAGACTTGAAATCCTAAAACAAAAAGCCGACCAGCAGACAATCACCCCCTGACCCCACCCCGAACAATGTCAGAAGATATTTAGCCCCCGGTTTTACCGGGGGTTTTTTATTGTGTCAACCGAAAGCCCCTACACTTCTCCGCCGACTTGCCTGCCTGCCCCCTTGTCCTCGAATGTCTTTGTCGAGGATGCAAGCCGTAGGCAGAGGCCCTCGAATGTCGTAATCAAAGGTGGACGGGGTCATTGCGAGGAGGCCAAAGGCCGCCATCATCCTTTTGTCATTTCGACCGAGGCCGCAAGGCCGAGCGGAGAAATCTGCCTTATCATTTTCCATCAGTTTTTCCTCTGTCATTCACGCGCAGAGCCTGCCTTGCCTGCTTGCCCTCAACTGCTGCTAACCTGACACCACTGTTGAGGGACCTCGAATGTTTACCCGCCTTCTTTGTGGCGGGCCGTTGTCGGGGGTTATTGCAGGGTTACTCCTTATCATTTAGCCCTTTGCACTGCAAGGGGTTTTTCTACCCTGCACCGCAGGGGGTTTTATACACCCGATTTATCGAGTGGGTTACTTTCTTTCCCAACTTACCCGCCCGCCGGTTCCTGTGCCTACGTTCGAACCAGCTTCGTCAGTCCCAATACAAACAGCGTCGTAAATACCCACCCCATAATAATATGAACCCACATATACCCAAGCACAAAAAAACCGCCTACTGCGACTGGAATATATTCCTTTTCTATGCACGTCTTTTTCGCCCCATCCTTTTCAACCGCTTTGAGCTTAACCATCGCTACCTTCGCTTCACCCTTGGTCTTCGCATCAGGCAGCCAGCGGTTCGCCTCGTACAGGTCGATAACCGGCACAAACATATCAATGGAATATACCAGCGTCTGAAGTCCGAAGCTGTTCCCCGGCATCTCATATCCCGCCCCCACGCCCTCAGCGGTATATTTTATTTCCTTTGTCGATTTCATAACTCCTGCGATGAATCCCGACCCAAAAACCGCCCACCCCAATACAATAAATAACGCTATCCATTTCAATGCACCTAAGGGTCGATAACCGTATCCGATTACCGGCCCGAAAAACCGATACCACAACAATTCGCCGAAAGTTAGTTTCGTTAATCTGGCCTTGTCCTTGTTCTTCTGAATAAGAACCTCCCTCGCATCTTCATCCTGCCCCCCTTTGCGAAACACCTCCGCCAATTGCTCGTATGGCTGTGGCCGGAATCGCTCATCCCCCTGCCGATGAAGCCACTCTATACGACTCTTTGCATCTTTCGGCGCATAATCACCAATCTTGTCGTAAACCAAACCATCGAGAAACAATCTGCCTTTCTTCGGCCAACTATTCACATCATCCCACAACGTCCCTATCTTGGTCGACCTCATATCCAAAGTCGCATCTGCTGAATCTGTAATATTTGGCTCTTCCGGTAAATGAGTAGGTAGGTTGCAAAAAAAAGACATAGCCTTATGATAGGTGGAAAAATTTAAAACCACCTATCGGAGTATAAAGCTATGTCCACAAGTATTTTGTATCATACGTTTGGAGTCCATTCGGTGCAACACATACGCAGTGTTTTTTGAGGGCAAAACGGTCTTTTACGGTTCGATTCACCCCAACGAAATTGTCTGTCCGGTCTGTCGAAGCCGCCAGGTAATTTGCTACGGCCACACAACACGAACATTCAAAATGCTGCCGGTTGGAAAGCGAAAGATAGAACTGGCAGTACACATCCCTCGATTGTTCTGCAAAAACTGCGGCTCGATTCGTCAGCCTCATCTGAAGTTTGCCGACCCCAAAAAGCATTACACACATTCGCTCGAGCGGTTTGTTATTGACTTGTGCCGCGTGATGACCATTCAGGATGTTGCCGAGCTGACCGGCCTGAGCTGGGATACCGTCAAAGATATTGACAAGGGGTATTTAA